>Ga0335069_10003790_pt1 | contig 22647 bp, 15 predicted proteins | sample Lox_Sample_11_FD_206714 | JGI IMG/M metagenome (GOLD analysis project Ga0335069, IMG submission 206714) | Soil microbial communities from Loxahatchee National Wildlife Refuge, Florida, United States - Lox_Sample_1.1 | ecosystem: Environmental > Terrestrial > Soil > Wetlands | place: USA... | reverse complement strand
TCGATTTCGCTGGATCGGGCAAAAGCGCCGAAATCAGGGCCAAACTGTTGGCCCCGGCATCGATGACCGATCGGGCATGAGCGGCGGTAATGCCACCGATTGCAACCAGAGGTTTGTTCGTCAGAGAACGCGCAAGGCGAACGCCTTCAAGGCCGACGACCGGATCGGGATTCGCTTTGCTGCCCGTGGCAAACACCGGCCCGAAAGCGATGTAGTCCGGGTCGGCAGCGACGGCCTCCTGCACCTGTTCGGGATTGTGAGTGGAAGTTCCGACGATCATCTTCGGGCCTAGGATTCGGCGAACAGCTTGCACGCTGAGATCGTCCTGTCCGACGTGCACGCCATCGAAGTCGGCCGCGAGGGCAAGGTCGGCACGGTCATTCATGATCAGCATGACTTGGCGCCCGACGATACGCCGCAGTTCGCGAGCATGGGAGAGCATCTCGCGCGATGAGCCCGTCTTGTTCCGATATTGCAGAAGAGTGCAGCCTACGCCCGCGAGCGCACGGGCGGCTGAAAAGAGCTCGCTCTCGTTAAGGAAGCAGGAACTGTCGAGGATTGGATAGAGCCGGGGTGGGAGGAAGTCGGGCACATCGAAATGCTAGCAAACTCGCTACTCGACCGGCAGGTCGTTCACGCACTGGCGCATGAGCTCGCGCACAGCAGCATCAACTCCTACGAACTCAAATCCGTATTTTTCGTCTTCGCGATGGCGCACGTAAGCATGTAGCACGATCGGTCTGGGTGTTCCGGGGAGGTCCACCTGTAACAGTACGGCATCGCCGAGACCGAGTTCTTCTTCAAGTTTCGCTGCCAGGCCGAGTTCGCTGATGTTCTTGCACTTACCCTGCATGATCACGGGTTGCCCATTGTCGAAAGTCAGGATCTTGATGGCCGCATGATGCTGGCCTCGCAATGTGGCTCTCTGTCTGCTGTCGAAGTCTTCGTCCTTGTGGGGCTCGATAACCTCTACCTCAAAGTCCACTCCCTCGAGAGCTTCCTCACGTTCATGGGTCGTTTTCGGGTTGGAGGTTTTGGTCGGCTCGATGAGAGGAACGGCCTCCACCTTTGCCTCTGCAACTTCAATCGATCGCTGTACGGCCCATTCCATTAACCGGGCTTGGGCATCGTCCGAAATGGATTCAAACCGTACACCCATCCGTCCGGTTGAATCGGAGCGAACCACGCGGGCGCCCACCTCCAGTTCGAAGGAAGTCTCGGGAAGGGTGAAGGTCAGTTGAATGGGCTGATCCCTCTTCATCGGGGAAGCGGCGTGGATGCGCGCGCCATGCTGGCTGAGGTCGGCCACCTCGACGTCGATAACGCGTTGACCGATGCGCAGTTTTGCGGGCGCGCTCGCCGGATGCCGGAAGTGCAAACGCTTCTCCCGCATCATCAGGCCGTGCGCGGCTACCAGGGTCCGTTTCGCCCGCTCGCTGGTGAGGGGCTTGTAGATGACGAAATGTGCGCCCATCTCGAAGGCGTTGCCCATCTTGATCTCGGTACCGGTCAGGGCAAAAATAATGGAACGCCTGTTATGTTTCGAACGGCGAACACTGCGCAGCAACTCTTCGCCACCATCGAGTTCGGTGTCGGCGATCACGCCGTCGAATTTTTGCTGTGACAGCAGCTCTTTGGCGCGTTCGAGTCCGGTGCAAGGTTCCACCTCGATCTCGAGGTCGCTCAAAGAAAGGCGCAACAGCCGGACAGCTCGTTCATCGTCGCTGTACAGAAGGCAGCGCAAGCTCATGGGGCCCACCTGGCAGACTCAGGATAGATCAGGAGTTCGCATTGGTGACAGATACCGATGCGGTACATCGGTGACTTCGGTCATTCATTCCGGGCTTACACAAAGTTTAGTTACCCTTTCGCATGGGGCCGGAATCTATTACAGTAGGTTCGTTTCCGACCGCCGGTAGCCTAAAGCGACAGCCAGGGCTTCGGCGGCGGTGCCGACATAATTCGGCCGAGGGTGCAGGTGGAAACGCCAGTGCCTCCCGTTTGGAAAGGAAACGCCTGCCGGTGTCGAATCTTGCCGGGTTCGTTCGTCTCCTTTCCAGACATGAAGGTTCCTATGACTCTGGTCGCTGAGGTTCCGCGAATCGACGCGTCACGACTGGTCGATAAGTACGGACGCCACATTACCGATCTGCGGATTGCGGTCACCGATCGCTGCAACTACAAGTGTGTGTACTGCCGGACCGGCAACGACGGTGCCCAATATCCCGAATTAGCCGTCGCTGACTACTTGCGCATGGCGCGGCTGTTCGTCGGCATGGGAATCGAGAAAATTCGCCTGACTGGCGGTGAGCCACTACTGCGCAAGGGTCTGATCGATCTGGTTCGGGACCTGGCCAAACTACGAACCATCGGCGGAGCGGAACTCGACCTGGCACTTACCACGAATGGTCACCTGCTGGCCGAAATGGCCGAGCCCTTGAAGCAGGCCGGCCTCTCCCGCGTCACCGTCAGCATGGATGCCGTCGATCGTGACAAGTTCCACCGCATTACCCGCGTGCCCTCGGGATACGAAAACGTGCTGGCTGGGATTCGCGAGGCGAAGCGCGCCGGGTTGACGCCGGTGAAAGTCAATTGCGTGCTATTGCGCGGTTTCAACGACGATCAGATACCAGCCTTTGGAAGATTCACACGCGAGCAAGACGTCACCGTACGCTTCATCGAGTTCATGCCGCTGGAAGAAGATCGCGTCTGGACTCCGGAAGTGGTCGTCACCGAATCCGAGATTTTGCGCCGGATGGCGGAATTCATGCCGCTGGTCGAGATCGGCCAGACGGGAAGCGAGACGGCGCGCCGTTATCGGTTTGCCGATGGCATTGGCGAGATCGGAATCATCGCACCCGTCTCCAGTCCATTTTGTGGGCATTGCAGCCGCATACGCCTGACCAGTGACGGTAAGATCCGCACCTGCCTGTTCTCGGTCTTCGACCACGATCTCTATGGCCAGATGCGTCGTGGCGCCGACGATCAGGAGTTGACCAGCTACATACGTTCGGTCGTCATGAAGAAGGAAGCCCGCCACCACATCGGGGAACCCGATTTCGTCCCTGCCTCACGAACCATGGTGCATATCGGCGGCTGAGTTGCCTTCCGATTCATCATTTCTTAATCCAAGCCCTAAGCCCTACCTGTCTATTAACTCCCAGTACTAGTTGAAAAAAGCGCCCGTTGCTACGTGTTTTGCGGAGCAACTCCGTTCAAAGCTGCACGTTCCAATGTGTTGAACGAACTAAGGGCCGAAATCAATTTATGTCGTTGTTGCGCAGTTTGACCGTTGCTTCTCTCGCTCTCTCGGTAGCGATGTTTTCCAGTTGCGGCGGAACTGGAAGCGGAGGTAAAGGAAGTTCCACAGGTACTGGGACTGGGGGAAACTCCGGCGGAGGAACGACTACTCCACCTCCACCGACCATCACGGCCGTTGGCGTCACGCCTTCGTCGGCTTCGCTGAATATCAGCGCGACGCGGCAGTTGCAGGCGAATGCAACTTTCAGCGATCGGTCGACGAGTGACGTCACCTCCAAAGCCACGTGGGCTTCTTCGAATTCCGCGGTTGCCACCGTGAGTAAGGCGGGATTAGTGACGGCAATCGCACCCGGTTCGGCGAACGTGACGGCAACGGACGGGGGACAGACCGCCACGGCGGCCATCACCGTCAACCCGCCTCCGCGGGCCCTCACCTTCCTAGCGATTACACCTTCGGGCGGCACCATCACGACTGGCAACACCTTGCAACTGAAAGCAACGGGGACCTACAACGACAGCACGACGAGCGATCTCACGAGTACGGCAACGTGGAACAGTTCAGACGCCGGCGTCGCGACGGTGAGCAGCAAGGGTTTGGTTTCGGCTGTCGCCGCCGGTTCGGCCACAATTACGGCCACCTCTGGATCCGTGAGCGGCAATGTCACCGTGAAAGTTACAGCCCCTCCGCCACCGCCTACCGGAAGCGTCAACATCACGACGTATCACTTCGACAACAAGCGCACGGGGCTGAACAACAACGAGACAATCCTCACTCCCGCGAACGTTAATACCGGCACGTTTGGCAAGCTATTCTCGTTAACCGTAGATGGTTACGTTTACGCCCAGCCTCTGTATATGTCTGGAGTAACCATCAACGGCATGGCTCACAACGTCGTCTTCATCTCGACCGAGAAGGACCAGGTCTACGCGTTCGACGCCGACAATTACAACAACAACAGTCCTCTGTGGCACACGTCGTTGCTGCAATCCGGCGAGTCTCCGGTCAGCGGGGGAAATCCAAGCCCATATCACGGATCGACTTCCACTCCAGTCATCGACGCGAATACGGGAACGATGTATGTCGTCAGCCAGCAGACGAACGGAAGCTCCAGCTTCCGGCTTAACGCGATTGATATCACGACAGGCAACATAATGAAAACCGCGACGATCAGTGCTCAGGTATCTCCAGCGCAGAACTCCGACTCAGTGAACGGCGTCTTGAGATTGCCTCAGGGCGCGTTACAACGCGCCTCTCTGCTGCTCGATAACGGCCGCATCTACTTTGGCTTCTCCGCTGACGATAGCGGCTGGTTGCTCGCTTACGATGAAGCGACGCTGGCCCAGAAGGGGGTCTTTGCGACGGGTCCGAACAACGACGGCAATGGAACTTACAAAGGTGACGGTGGCATCTGGATGGGCGGCAGCGGCCCGATCGGCGATGGCGCGGGCAACGTGTACATCACGACGGGTAACGGCCCTTATAACACCGCTACCCAGGCTTATGGCGACTCCATCCTGCACTTCGACGCCAGTCTGGACCTGAAAGACTGGTTTACGCCGCAAGATTACATGTTCATGCAGTGCCAGGATCAGGACCTCTCCGGCGGCGGCGCCCTGATGCTACCGAATGGCAATATCGTCGCTGGCGGCAAAAGCGGGAAGATCTTTCAGGTCGATTCCGGCAATCTCGGTCAGGGTCCACATACCGGCGACACTGGAGCCATTACGTCCCTCTTCCCGGGCGACAATGCCGGGCTGTATTCCTATCCCGCTACGTGCTCCTCATACGACACAACAAATCCACCAAACGATCAGCCGTATCCGAACGGAACCTGGAACGGCACGAAGACCCCTTACCAACTGTTCGCGACGGGTGCGTATTACAACAACTCGGTATACATCGGCATGACCCCCGGGCCGGTGGTGCAACTAGCGATCGACAACAGCGGCAAGCTTTTGCTCACGAGCAACGCCACGAAAGAGCGGGTGGCGACCAGTTCCTACGGCACCACGCCCGTGATTTCGGCCAACAACAATGCCAATGCGGTGTTGTGGTTCCTGGATCACGGAACGCCTTTGCAGTCCGGTACCGCAACCAACGCCGTCCTGCGTGCCTACGATCCGAATAATCTCGGCAAGGAACTCTACGACAGCAGTATGTCGTCCTCCGATGCCGCCGGTTTCGGCGTGAAGTTCACCGTCCCTATCGTGGCCAATGGCAAGGTGTACATCGCGACCGGGAACGACGCGAATCTGGCGACGAACTCGAAGGGCGAAATCGATGTGTATGGGCTGAAGTAGAAGCTGTTCCGGACTTTAGCGAAAACCGTTCTTCTGGCAAACTATGCCTCTATGGCAGAAGAACGGCTGCATTGCTCATTCTGCGGCAGAGAGCCCCATCAGGTTGGGAAACTCATTTCGTCCCCGCGAGAACGGCCGGGAACGTACATCTGCAATCATTGTGTGCGCACCTGCGTTCAGATCCTGGACGACGACGAGAAACCAAGGCCAAGTGGATCGCCCGATCCGCCGGTGGTAGTTCCGATCTGGCTGGCTCGCATGCTGGGTGACAAAAAGCCGAACTAAGCTGAATGACTCTGCTCCCCTTGCACCTGCCCCTAAGTTCATGCAAAATAAACAATTGCGCCTAACCCGGCGATGGCTCTAGGTTTCGAGTCCTTCGTCAAACTGGCGCATCTGTAAGTAGTGGATACAAAAGAGAGAACCGCGGCTTCAACAACCCCGTAGGCCGGTCCTGAAAAGGAACGTGGGCCTACTGGAGCCAAGGCGGATGCTTTCAACAACCCCGTTCCCCGCGCCAGCCGCGCGGAACTGAAAGCGAGTAACGATGTCAACGATTGCTGCTGCCTGTTCGCTGGACAACTATCTTGTCCTGCCCGATCACACCATGGACGACCGAATCGCCGCTGCCAGGCGAGAACTTGGGCGGGATGTCGTCATCCTGGGCCACCATTATCAGCGCGATGAAGTGATTCGCTTCGCCGATTTCACTGGCGATTCCTACAAGCTCTCCCAGCAGGCCGCGCGCGCCGATGGACGATATATCGTCTTTTGCGGCGTGCACTTCATGGCCGAAAGCGCCGATGTGCTGGCCCGTCCCGGCCAGCAGACCGTCCTTCCTGACCTCAACGCCGGATGCTCCATGGCCGATATGGCCGAGATCACGCAGGTCGAAGACGCCTGGGAACAGTTTGTGCAGATGGGCCTGACCGACGACTCGGGGCAGGGAATTACGCCCATCACCTACATGAATTCCACCGCAGAGATTAAAGCCTTCTGCGGCGAGCGTGGCGGGTTGGTCTGCACTTCGTCGAACGCGAATGGCGCCTTCAAGTGGGGCTTCAGCAAAAACGAAAAGCTATTCTTCCTGCCCGACCAGCACCTGGGCCGCAATACTGGCTACCAGCTTGGCATTCCGCTGGAAGAAATGGTGGTTTGGGATCCCTATCAACTGGTCGGTGGCACCACCGTTGACAAGCTGCGCAAGGCGAAGGTCATCCTCTGGAAGGGGCATTGCTCGGTCCACCAGCGCTTCTTGCCCGAGCACGTAGACAAAATTCGCGCCAAATACCCTGATATCCAGGTCGTCGTGCATCCCGAGTGCCGCCTCGAAGTCTGCCAGAAAGCCGACGCAATCGGTTCTACCGAAAAGATTATTAAGATTGTGAACGATGCGCCTGCGGGCTCCAAATTCGCGATTGGAACCGAGATTCACCTGGTCAATCGACTCGCCAAGTCAACTCCGGATAAAATGGTATTGAGTCTGGATGACTCCGGCTGCCTCTGCACCACGATGTTCCGAATTTCGCCACAGCACTTGTGCTGGGCGCTTGAGAACCTGGTGGAAGGCAACGTGGTCAACCAAATCAAGGTCCGTGACAGTGTGAAACACTGGGCCCGCGTAGCTCTCGATCGCATGCTGGAGATTCAGTAATCCATGGCAAACCGAACCTTCACGCTCGCCGAAGCACAAAAGCTGCTGCCCATCCTCGAAGCCTTGTTGCGCAAGGCTAATGCTGCTAAGAAACGCTGCGAAGAAATCGATGCGCGCTTCCAGCAGGTGAATCAGCGCGTGCTGCTTCACGGCGGCATGCTGCTCGACATTGTTCCCTTGGCGCACCTCCGCGCCGAACGCGACAAACTCAACCAGACCATCACCGATTCGCTGGCCGAAATCGCAGCCATGGGCGTGCAGGTGAAGGACCTCGACATCGGCCTGCTCGATTTTCCGTGCGTCGTGGAGGGCAAGGTCGTTCTCCTCTGCTGGAAGCTGGGAGAGACGACCATTGGCCACTGGCACGGAGTGGATGAAGGCTACGGCGGACGCAAGCGCATCGATCAGCGCATTGCCAACGCGGGCATGCGACGCAAGAGCCAATAATCTCGAAAGAAGTGCAGGAAGCGCCATGGCCCACTGCTTGCCCGTGGCATCAATGAATACCTCACCGACGGACGAGGGAACGATGACAAGAAAATTGCCCGCGGCGGATGCCGCGTAGAACGCGATCGCCAATTTCCAGAACCATACTGGCGCTCGTGAAGGCACAACTTTGCGCATGAACCAGGCAAATAGTTGGTAGAAGACGTAAGTATTGAGAAGCCATCCCACGTAATTGCTGATGGGCACGCCAAAATAGGGACCCCCATTGTGCCAAACCCATCCGTGATCGAGGTCGGCCCAAACCGGGTCCATCACGACATCCCAGCTCGTCATGAGAATGCTGGCCACCAGAGGCAGCAGAAAAATGTTCTTCCCTGCAGGTGACTGATTCCAGCAGCCAAGAATCGCCGACGCAACAATCCATGCCAGGTAGCCCATGCCAACGTAAGCAAGAGCGAGCAGGATGGGCAAATCGAAGAGCTTCGGCCCCATCAACGCGGTGAAATGGTAATTCCCGAAGGGAAATCCCGTACGCAGGCTCAGGCTCTCGAAAAGCGTAGCGACTGCAAGGCTAAGGCCGAAGAACATCAAAATGCCGCGCCAGCCAAAGAGTTGCCGCCCATGCGCAAGTGCAAAAAGCGCCGCCGGGACGACATGCAAAATCACGATCAGAAGATTCGGTAGGTGCCCTGCTTCGAGCTGAAGCCCACGACCAACCAGGTAAAAGGCCAGGAGACTCACTAACCAGACGCGGGTTTGGTTATACGTCATGTCCGCCACCTCAGTACTCTATGGCACGGTTGGGCGCTTGTGAACCTGGATGGAACACGCGACCGTGCCCGATGCGCTAGAATGTTGCGATTTCAAAGCGTGACCGAATCCAGTACGGAGAAATCCTGGTGATTGTCGGCGTCCCCACCGAAACCTATCCCGGAGAGCGGCGCGTTGCTCTCGTTCCAACGGCACTTCCCAACCTGAAGAAAATCGGCCTCGATGTCATCATCGAGTCACAGGCAGGGACCAGCAGCGGCTACCGCGATTCCGATTACACCGACAAGGGCGCTCGCCTGGTGAACAGCCGCGAAGAAGTTTTCGCCGAAGCCGACATCGTGCTCCAGGTGTTGGCCTACGGGTCCAACGACGTCAACGGCCAACAAGACGTCCGGCTTTACCGCAAGGGACAGACGCTGATCGGCTTCCTTCGTCCCTACGGGGCCAAGGAAGCTGTTAGCGAGATCGCCGCGAGCGGAATAACCTCCTTCGCTGTCGAACTCATGCCCCGCATCACGCGCGCGCAGTCGATGGACGCGCTCTCGTCCATGTCCACCATCTCCGGCTACAAGGCCGTAATTTTGGCGGCCGACACGGTTCCACGCCTCTTCCCAATGATGACCACGGCTGCCGGGACTGTTACTCCTGCGCGCGTTCTGGTCATCGGCGCCGGAGTCGCGGGCTTACAAGCCATCGCCACGGCGCGGCGTCTGGGAGCCGTCGTTTCCGCCTACGATCTACGTCCCGCGGTGAAGGAACAGATTCAGAGTCTCGGCGCACGTTTCGTCGAACTTCCGCTGGAGACCAAGGACGCCCAGGACGCCGGCGGTTACGCCAAGGCGCAGGACGAGGCCTTCTACCAGAAGCAGCGTGAGTTGCTCGGGAACGTGGTTGCCGAGAGCGATGTTGTGATCACCACCGCCGTAGTGCCGGGAAAGAAAGCGCCGATCCTGGTGACGGAAGCGATGGTGAACCGCATGGCGCCGGGATCCGTGATCGTCGATCTCGCGGCCGAGCGCGGTGGTAACACCGAAGTTACACACCCCGGCGAACGAGTCGTGGTGAACGGGGTCAACGTGATCGGCAGCATTAATCTCGCGAGCAGCGTTCCCTACCACGCCAGCCAGATGTATGCCCGCAACCTCACCACGTTCCTCGCACACCTGGTGAAAGACGGAAAGTTCTTTCCGCGCGAGAACGACGAAATCACCCGTGAAACGCTGCTCACCCAGGGCGGAGAAATCGTGAACGAACGCGTCCGGCAATTCTTTCAACTGCCGGCATTGACCGCAGCAAGCGCCTAAGGAAAAACATGCCCTCTCTGATCGACGCTCTCTTTGTTTTCATGCTGGCGGGATTCATCGGCTTCGAGGTGATCCGCCGCGTCTCCCCGCTGCTGCACACGCCGCTGATGTCGCTAACCAATGCGTTAGACGCCATCGCCGTAGTCGGGGCCATTGTCCTGGCTGGCACGCACAGTCGGATGGCGCAGATCCTCGGCACCATTGCCATCGTGGCCGCCACCAGCAACATCGTCGGCGGATTCATCATTACCGACCGCATGTTGAAGATGTTCAAGCTTAGCCGGACGCAAAAATAAAATGATCGCCAATACGACCCTGATCGAAGTCCTCTACCTGATTGCGTCGGCGCTGTTCATCCTGTCCTTGAAGTGGATGAGTTCTCCGGCGACCGCGCGCCGCGGCCTGTTCGCCGGCGAGATTGGCATGATTCTCGCCATTGCTGGCACGCTCCTGCACCACGGCATCCTCAGTTACACGTGGATCGTCGTCGGACTCGTGCTCGGCGCCATTGTCGGAGTGCCGCTGGGCAACGTCGCCATGACCGCCGTCCCGCAGCGAACCGCGCTCAGTCACGCCTTTGGCGCGCTCTGCGTTACGCTGGTCGGCACTGCACACTTCTACCTCAATACGCCGCACCTCTCGACGTTCGAAATGTCGGTGCTCTCGGCCGAAGTGATCATCGGCTCGCTGACGTTTACAGGCAGCTTGATGGCCGCCGGAAAATTGCAGGAGGTGCTGCCCCAGCGCCCGATTACCTACAAGGGCCAGAACTTCGTCAATCTCGGCTTGTTGGCGGTTGCGGTCATTCTTGCCGTCCTGCTCGTTCTCGATCCCAGCCGCACCGCACTGTTTCCGTTCATGATCATCATCCCGTTAGCTTTCGGGATCTTCATGATCATTCCCATCGGCGGCGCCGACATGCCGACCGTCATCTCGCTATTGAACTCTTACGCCGGTCTCTCCGCCGCCGCGATGGGCTTCGTTCTCGACAGCAAGTTGCTGATCATCGCCGGAGCACTCGACGGATCGTCGGGTTTCATCCTCTCGGTGATCATGTCGAAGGCGATGAATCGCTCGTTCACCAACGTGCTGTTTGGAGCTTTTGGGCAGGTTCAGGCTGCGGCTACGGGGTCCGCCGAAGAGAAGACTTACCGCAGTGCCACTCCCGAGGAAGCCGCCGGCATTCTCGGCGCTGCGAATCGGGTGGTCGTCGTTCCCGGATACGGCATGGCCGTCGCGCAGGCGCAGCACAAGGTCCGCGAACTCTATGACGTGCTCACCAAAAAGGGAATCGACGTCTCCTTCGCGATCCATCCTGTGGCAGGACGCATGCCGGGCCACATGAACGTGCTGCTTGCAGAAGCCGATATTCCCTACGACAAACTCAAGGAAATGGATGACGCCAACAGCGACCTGCCGCAAACCGACGTCGCTCTTATCATCGGCGCCAACGATGTCACCAATCCCGCCGCGCGCACCGACCAATCCAGCCCCATCTACGGCATGCCGATCCTCGACGTGGATAAGGCGCGTACCGTGATGGTGATTAAACGCAGCATGAATCCTGGATTCGCCGGCATCGACAATCCGCTGTACTACTACGACAAGACGCTGATGCTGTTCGGGGACGCGAAAGGCTTTACGGGGGATATCGTGCGCGAACTATCAGGCGGAGGCGGCCACTGATCTAAGTGTTGGTACTTCGCACCGCTTTCTCCCGAATCGGGAGCAGGATGCGGAACACCGTTCCCGAGTGACCCGGGCGCGTGCTGCTCTTCGCCGCAATTCTGCCATGGTGCTTCTCCAGAATTCCCTGGCTTACCCACAGGCCGAGCCCGTTGCCTTGGTTAGTCTTGGTGGTGAAAAACGGCTCGAATAGGCGCTTCTGGTTTTCGTTAGAGATCCCTGTACCGGTATCGGCAACACTCACACTCAGTACTGGTTCCCCGTCCAACTGGTTGCAAACCTTCGTCCTGACGATGATTTTGCCGCCCTCGGGCAGAGCGTCCATCGCATTTAGCAGCAGATTGGCGAAGACCTGCCTGACCTCCGACGCAAACCCGAACACCGGCGCGGAACTGCGGTAGTCTTTCACCACTTCAATGCCACGTCCTTGCAGCTTCTGGTGATTAATGTTCAAGACGTTGTTCAGCAACTCAGGGATCTCAAAGCAAGTCGGCTTCCCGGAATCCCGGTAGAACGCCAGGCTCTGCTTGGCAATCTCGCTTGCGCGTCCTACTTCCTGAAGCAGCAGGCCGGCATACTTCTGAGCGGTCTCGTTGAGCGAACCATCGTTGGCCAGCAGGTAGGCGAGATTCGTCACTGCTTCAAGTGGGTTGTTGATCTCATGGGCAATTGCCGCGGCCATTCGTCCGGTCGCCGCCAGCTTCTCTGATTGGATCAGCGCTTCCTGCACCCGCTTGCGTTCGGACATATCGCGGGCGATCTTCGAGGCGCCGATGATCCTGCCCGACGGATCTCTTACGGGCGAAATGGTGAGCGAAACCCAGATTCGCTGGCCGTCTTTCCGGACGCGCTCGGTTTCGTAGTGGTCAATTCGTTCACCCGAACCTACTTTGCGGAGGATCTCAGGCTCTTCGTGCTGCAACTCGGGTGGGATGATGGTAAGAATCGAGCGGCCGATCATCTCGTGGGCTTCATAGCCAAAGATTCTCTCGGCGGCATTATTCCAACTGGTGACGACTCCGTGAAGGTCCTTGCTGACGATCGCATCGTCAGACGACTCCACAATCGCCGCCAGACGGAACAGCGCTTCTTCATGCGACAGCTCTGGCGTGTTGGCAGCGACTGCTCCCACGCCATGTTTCCCGTTTCCCATGCCCGGCAAAGAAATTTCGCCCCGTTCGCAAACCTATCGTAGCAGACCATCTTTGTAGCAGGTGTCAAACCGACCCGTTCCGTTTTGCTGCCTGGGAAAAGAGAGCCACTACTCTCGATGCTGAATTCCACCCAAAATGTTGCCTCGAAATTAACTCCTGTGACTATCTATCGACCTCGACCCTTCTTCTTCAGATATCCGCTCTGAGTAAAGTTCTTTCGCGGCTGCGATCGTGTTGCAATGAATCGTGATCGTGTCTTCTACATTGCGCGCGTAACCGCCAGCATAAGTAACCATCACCGGAATATTCCTCGCCCGCGCTGCTCTGAACACCAACTCGTCGCGTCGCTTTAATCCCTCAATCGTCAGATCGAGTCCGCCCAATTGATCTTCTTTGTACGGGTCGGCTCCCGCTACATAACAGATCAGCTCCGGATCGAACTGCCGTAACCCGCTCGACAGAGCGTTGTCGAGCCATGCCAGATACTGTTCGTCCGTGGTGTGATCGGGCAGGTTGATGTCGATCGATGACGGCGGCTTCACCGGCGGATAGTTGTACTGCTGATGCAAGGAAATCGTGAACACATCGGTCGAAGGCTTTTCGATTGGGCTTGGCCCATGGAACGACGGCAACTGTCGCTCCACTGCTTGCCGGTTTCCGAAAATTGCCGCTGTTCCGTTGCCCTGGTGGACGTCGCAATCCACCGTCATCGCGTGCTTGATGCGTCCGTCCTTCTGTAGTCTTCGAATCGCAACCGCCACGTCGTGGATCATGCAAAAGCCTTCGCCGTGGTTGGGGAACGCGTGGTGGAATCCGCCTCCGATGTTGAACGAGACCTGATCCTCTAGCGCCTTCTGCGCCGCGAGGATCGAGCCACCAGTCATCAGCCAGAACGCATCCACGAGTTCCTCTGAGTAGGGAATCTCCATCTGTAGCTCTTCTGCGGCGGTCAGGGTCCCGTACTGCAACTTGTAGACGTATTCGCTGGTGTGGACGAGCAGGATGTCTTTGTCTGTCGCGGGCTTGGGTTCGACAAAATCGCTCTGCTCCGCCATGCCCGAGGTGATCAACCGCTGGTAGATGAGTCGGTACTTCTGCCCCGGAAACACATGCTGCCCAATCGGCAGGTAATAACCTTCGCTATAGACCAGTTTGAAAGGCAGCATCAGCTTGGGTTCCCACGTCGAAACAGTGAGGATACGCCTGCATCCCCGGAACCGTGAAGTGCAACCGTCACCCGTGTGCGGCTTCCCGCATGTCAAAGATCGCATCGAAGCTTTTATGCGGGACCGTTATCATCCACTGCATCGTCGCAAACCAGCTCGTGTCGGCGAGTGTAACCCGCAGCGACACGCAATCTGTCTTCACGAAGGCGACGAACAGGAACCCCAGCCGATTTCCTCCAGGCCCATCATCTCGATCAACGGCAAAGATGTAACCGAAGCCGAACGACCGCCAGCGCAGTCCAACAAGTCGGCGGCGTAGAGTCACGTTCCCCTTTCGTAACCCCACCCGCGTTTCCCCCAATTGACCCGCACGACGCGCACGGCGACAATCGCTGCAATGCCTGTAGTACTTACGCCCGAAGCTAAAGTGCCAACGCATGAACCGCTCGCACAAAAACCTGCGTCCGCCGAATCTCGAATTCCCTGGCATGTGTGGCTAGCGGTCGCAGTTGCGTTCGGGGCGCGCTATGGATGGGTGCTGCTGGCGCACAAATATCGCTTCACGATGGCGAACCACTACGACTTCGGAGAAGAAATGGGCGCCGTCGCTCGCTCGCTGGTGATGGGCCACGGGTTCAGTTCGCCATTTCCGGAATGGAGCGGACCCACAACCTGGGTTGCGCCGGTTTATCCCTTCCTGATCGCCATCGTCTTCAAACTGTTCGGTGTCTATTCCACCGCTTCCGCGCTGGTGATGCTCGCCCTCAATAGCGCGTTCTCGGCGTTGACCTGCATCCCCATTTACCTCGTGGGCCGCGAACTCACCACGCGCCGCGTGTCGTTGTATTCGATTTGGCTTTGGGCTCTGGTGCCGCAGTTCATGGTGTGGGCGATTAACTGGGTTTGGGACGCCGCGCTCACTGGATTGGTCCTCACCACGCTCGCCCTGGTCACGATCCGGCTCGGACGTGCCATCACCCGCAAGCAGTGGATCCTCCACGGAATCGGGTGGGGACTGGCCGCCCTGATCAATCCAACCCTACTCTCCGTTTTGCCGTTCCTGTTGATTTACATCGCGTCGAACGCACATCGCCGCCGCGAGCCCTGGATCGGACGTTTCGCACTCTGCTCCTTGTTGATCGTACTCGTGATTTCTCCTTGGCTGGTGCGCAACTACATGGCTTTCGGCAAGTTCGTTTTCATCCGCGGCAACTTCTGGGCCGAGATGCGCTTCGGTAATTCGATCTGGGGTGACGGATTGGAGATAGGAATCACCCACCCCGAAGTGAATCCGGAAGAGCGCCACAAATACCTCACGCTCGGCGAGCAGGGATACTTTGCTTGGAAAAAGCACGACACCCTGGAATTCATCCACGAGTATCCGAAGTTCTTCGCCGAATTATGCGGGCGTCGCGTGCTGCTCTTCTGGTGGGATTTCGGCGACTATTACGGAGTCCTCAACGACACCCTGCTCACCATCGGCCGCCGAACTTTCTCAACTTTGGCGCTGGTCGGCATGATTTGGCTCTTCGTCAAACGCCGGCGGGGCGCGTTCGTCGTAGCCAGCGTCTTGTGTGTCTTCCCCGCGGTCTTCTATCTAACCTATCCGCCGGAACGATACCGCCACGTGCTGGAACCGCTGCTGGTGATCTGTGCGGTGTTTGCGGTTTCCCAAGTGAAGGAGTTTAAGAAGCTGTTTCCTGTGGACGCATAGCTGCGACGAACAGCTTTTTCTCTCTTCAAAAATCCGTGTTAATCCGCGTCATCCGCGTGGGAAGATCTTAAACAGCAGTAGCAACTTCCAACGGCTCGAGATGGGCCGTGAAATGCCGCAGGAAGGGCGCCTCCGACGTCAGCTTCATTCCTTTCACCCGATCGCGCTTCGCCCAGACCTCGAGAATCACCTCGATGACGTAATCGATGTGGCTCTGCGTGTACACGCGCCGCGGAATCGCCAACCGAACCAGGTCCCACCTCGCGGCATCGGCAAACATTAGCCGTCCGATTTCGACCGACCGAATTCCTCCTTCGATGTACAACTCATTCGCGAGCGCAACTCCGGGGAACTGATCCAGCGGAACGTGTGGCAAAAACGCCCGGGCATCGAGATAAACCGCGTGTCCGCCGGGCGGCTGCACGATCGGCACTCCGTGCTTCGAGATGTGTTCGCCAAGATAGCTGGTGGAAACGATGCGATACCGCAAGTAGTCTTCCTGCAACGCCTCCTGTAACCCAACCGCAATCGCTTCCAAATCACGGCCCGCCAGCCCACCATATGTTGGATAGCCCTCCGTCAGGATCAGCAGGTTCTTCTCCTGCGCCGCAAGCACGTCATTATTCGTGCAAAGGAACCCGCCGATATTCGCCATGCCGTCCTTCTTCGCCGACATGGTGCAGCCATCGCCCAGCGCAAACATCTCCTGCGCAATCTCCTTCGGCGTTTTGTTGTCGTACCCGCGCTCGCGCAGCTTGATGAAGTACGAATTCTCCGCGAACCGGCACGCGTCGAAGTACAGCGGGATACCGTGCTTCTTGCACATCGCACTCACCGCTTTCGCGTTTTCCATCGAGACAGGCTGCCCACCGCCGGAGTTGTTCGTAATCGTCAACATCACCAGCGGGACCCGCTCGCGTCCCACTCGCGAAATCAATTGCTCAAGCGCGTTAACATCTATGTTGCCCTTGAACGGGTGGTACTTCGACGGATCTTTCGTCTCCGCGATCGGCAGGTCGACCGCCTCGGCGCCGACAAACTCGACGTTGGCTCGCGTCGTGTCGAAGTGCGTGTTATTCGGCACCACGTCGCCTTTCTTACACATCACGTTGAACAGAATGCGCTCCGCCGCGCGTCCCTGGTGCGCCGGAATCACGTGCCGATAGCCAAAGATGTCCTGCACCGAATCGCGGAAGCGCACGAACGACTTCGATCCCGCATAGCTCTCGTCGCCTTCCATGATCGCGCCCCACTGATACGTGGACATCGCGCCTGTACCGGAATCGGTAAGCAAGTCGATCAGTACGTCATCCGCCGGCAACAAGAAGAGGTTGTAATGCGCAGCGCGCAGTAACTCGACGCGCTGCTCGCGCGTCGTCCAACGAATGGGTTCCACGGATTTAATGCGGAATGGCTCGATGATCGTGCGAATGGGCATGAGAACCTCGAAAGGGGAATGATACGCCTGAGCTAGTTCAATCCGCCGTGGTTCTCAGATTGCAAAGGGTTCTGTTTCGGGAAATCGGGAAGGCGAATTTCTCTGCTTTCTGTTGTTAGATCACATGCTGTTTCAGTACTGAGCTACTACCTTGCAGGTGCTCAGGCGTTGTCTGGAGGGTATTTCCAGTGGGTACTGGACGACGTCTCAGAAACGGTCGAGTGGCTTGATCAGCCACTGCGGTTCGAGTCCGCTGCCCTCCGTTCGGCTACTCGGCCTCTAGTAACTTGACTTGGTCGCTATCTGGAGTAACCTTGGAGTTGACCGTTTCTGAATGACGTCCCAGAAGGAACCCACGCCCCGGCCGATCACCGGGGCTTTCGCTTTTCTGTCCGCAACTACGCGAACAGAAACTCCTTCGTCCTCAACTCCTTGATCTCATCCCTCAGCTTCGCCGCCTTCTCAAATTCAAATCGCTTCGCGGCCTCGCGCATGTCGGTCTCCATGCGCGCGATGAACGCATCCAGTTCTTCTTGCGACTTGAAGTCGGGCACCTCGCCATCGCGTGGAACTTCAACGTAGTCGGCTTCCACAATGTGTGCCAGCGTCATATCTACCGGCCGCACGATCGACTCCGGCGTGATCCCGTTCGCTTCGTTGTACGCCACCTGTACGCTGCGGCGTCTATCGGTTTCGTCCAGCGCCTTCTTCATCGAGTCTGTCATGCGATCCGCATAAAGGATCGCGCGGCCCTCGACGTGGCGCGCGCACCTTCCGATCGTCTGAATCAGCGACCCCGCCGATCGCAAAAATCCTTCCTTGTCCGCATCCAAAATCGCCACCAGTGAAACCTCCGGGAGGTCCAATCCTTCGCGCAGCAGGTTGATGCCGATCAGCACATCGAACTCGCCTTTGCGCAGATCGCGCAGAATCTTCACGCGCTCCAACGTTTCGATCTCTGAGTGCATGTAGCGGCAGCGCACGCCCACTTCGCTGTAGTATTCCGCCAGATCTTCCGCCATGCGCTTCGTGAGCGTCGTTACCAACACGCGCTCGCCCTTCTCCACGCGCGTGCGGATTTCGTGGAGCAGGTCATCGATCTGTCCTTTTACCGGACGAATCTCTGTTTGCGGATCGACCAAGCCCGTCGGTCGAATAATCTGCTCGACGACCACGCCCGCCGCTTTCGTCAGCTCATACGGCCCCGGCGTCGCCGACACGTACACCGCCTGGTTCACGCGGTGTTCGAACTCCTCGAACGTCAGCGGACGATTGTCTAACGCTGACGGTAAACGGAACCCATACTCAATCAGCGTCGATTTGCGTGAGCGGTCGCCATGCCACATCCCGTGCAACTGCGGTACCGTCTGGTGAGACTCGTCGATGAACAACAGGTAATCCCGCGGCACATAATCAAGCAGCGTCGGCGGAGGCTCACCCGGCAGCCGTCCCGTGAAATGCCGCGAGTAATTCTCGATCCCGTGGCAATAGCCCATCGACTTGATCATCTCCAGATCAAATCGCGTCCGCTGATGCACTCTCTGCGACTCCACCAGGCGCCCTTGGCCCTGCAACTCGTTCTCCCACCACTCCAGTTCCTTCAAGATCGACTCGACCGCGTTGTTCTTCGTCTCCGGCTTCATGACGAAGTGCGACTTCGGATAGATCGGCAGCCGTGCATACCGCTGCTTCACCGTCCCAAACAACGGATCGATCTGCGCCAGCGACTCAATCTGGTCGCCCCACAACTCTACCCGATACGCGCAGTCCTCATACGACGGATAAATCTCGATCACGTCGCCGCGCACCCGAAACGTTCCACGCCGCAACTCGCCATCGCTGCGCTCGTAGAGAATTTCCACCAGCTTGCGCAGAATATCTTCACGCTTGATCTTCTGTCCCTTTTCGAGGAACAGCAGCATGCCGTAATACGCTTCCGGCGACCCAAGGCCATAAATACATGACACAGACGCAATGATGATCGTATCGCGACGCTCGAACAGCGACTTCGTCGCCGACAGCCGCAGCTTGTCGAGCTCATCGTTGATCGTCGCTTCTTTCTCGATGTAGATGTCTCCCGCGGGAATGTACGCTTCCGGCTGGTAATAGTCGTAATACGATACAAAGTACTCAACCGCGTTCTGCGGAAAGAAGTGCTTGAACTCATGGTAGAGCTGCGCCGCCAGCGTCTTGTTGTGCGCCAGGATCAGTGCCGGACGGTTCGACTGCTCGATGAGCTTCGCCATCGTGTAGGTCTTGCCCGAACCGGTAACGCCGAGCAGCACCTGGTGCTTTTCGCCATCGTAAATGCCGCGCGTGAGCTGCTCGATGGCGCTGCCCTGGTCGCCGCGCGGAGAGTAGTCAGACTGAAGCTTGAAATCCATGAGAGAACCGTAATTGCCCCGTACCAAATTCGTTCCGAACCCTCACAGGAACCGAATTTCGGCGGGTGGGTATCTCTCGATTATATCGTGAATAGCCGGTCATACATCGAGGCCGATGGAGCGCATCAGCTCGAGTGCGTTGCTGCGGGTGACCACCCCATCGCGCAAGCGGTAGTCGAACACCATGTGACCATCTTCAATCCGGTCCTCGAAGTGAGCGTTCTCTATCACGGATGCAAGATCGGGAGGTATCTCCGTGATCGACAGATCGTGCGTCGTTACCACTCCGATGGCGCCGTGAGCGATGAAAGCTCGAAGCAGCGCTTGTCCGCCGATGTAGCGGTCATGCGAATTCGTGCCATGCAGTAGTTCGTCCATAAGGAAGAGAACTGGTAGGGGTCTGGCCGTTAATTCCATGATCTGGCGCAGGCGGTCGAGTTCCGAGGCGAACCCGGAGCGGCCGGTCTGAAGGGAATCGACAACGTGCAAGGACGACCCGACCTGCAAAGGTGCCAGCCGCAAGCTCTTCGCGCGCACCGGAGCCCCCGCCATGGCTAGAACAGCATTGAGACCGATGGTTCGCAGGTACGTGCTCTTGCCCGACATATTGGACCCGCTGACCACCAGAGCGCGAGTGGCCTGATCGAGGCGCACGCCGTTGTGAACATTCTTTTCGGATGCAATCAACGGGTGACCTAGCGACTCGCCCGCGATTTGGGTTCCTTCCTGATCATTAAATTCAGGGAAAGGATCGGCAGGATGTTCGTACGAGTAAGCGGCTAGCGAAACCAGCGCTTCGACTTCGGCAATGGCATCCAGCCAGCTACGAATCCTGGCGCCATGGCTTTGCCTCCACGCTTCCACTGCGAAGGCGGTCTGCAGTTCATACAGTAGCGGAATGTTCAGAACTCGAAGAATGAGGTTTTCGCGCGAGTCGACAAGGTCGATCCGTGTGCCGAAAGCGGTAAGGGCACCGGAAGCAGAGGCCGTAGCATCGACCAGGCTGCCATGCAATCTTCGCAACAGGCTAGAGTCAGACCGTCTCCGTTCGATGATCTTTACCAGCATGGAAAAGAGCATCACCGATTCTCCGGCTCCCTCCACACCGGCGATTACCTGCTGCACGCGCTTGCGGTAGTGAAAGTGAAGTGCAAATTCAACGAGGATAACTATGGCGCTTGGCGAATAAAGTGATTTCCAGAAGGCGACGATGATTGCCACGAGCGCGGCCACTGCCAGAATGGGCGCAATGCCCCGCAGATACGAGTTGTGCAACAACTCCGGACTTTCCGCCCATGCAAGCAGTTTCGCAGGGTCGAACTCCGGAGGGATCTCCTCTCCGGCAATCGCCAATTCCTCACGAAAGTCGAGGTGTTCGCGCAGTTCACGGATCGCCTGCTGCCGCTCGAAGATAGCGGTTATCGGCGCAGGCACGAGCAGCCATTCCGCAAGCTTGTCTTCGCCCATCTTCGTGCGGGCCGTCGACAACAATTGAAACAGGCTCTGCTGGCCGAACATATCGAGGTCCTCCGCGTAAACATGATCGGACCGGCGGAAACGTTCGCCAGTTCTTCCGTAGGTATGCCAGCGGTCCTCGATACGCGCGATGCCCCATTCGTAGACGTTGATGGCACGCTGTGCCCGCGCCAGCGAGCGGATTACAAAGTCATGCCAGACTACCAGCGCCGCAAAGAATGCAAGTGGAGCAATGAGCCACCATGAAGGAACGCGCCCCTTTAGCGCCAGCCATAGAACGACCGCGAAAATGCCGAAGGCCAGCAAACGAAGATTGCTGATTTGTTCCGACCGCACATCGAGCAGCTTCGCCTGGGCTTTTCTAAGGGCGAGTCGACGCTGGTATTCCGCGAGACTGGAAGTGGGATCCATCCGCAAGGTTCAGGATATAACTGAACTTCTCTGTTTGCTGTATCCGGTGAGCCCGAAGCGCCGGCAGAAGTGATTGCGAGAGGCTGAATAGGTAATCGACCCGTTATTCGACAGTACAAATCTCTCTGGTGATCACGTGCCTCTTAGTTCCCGATAATCTTCTGTTTTTTCGTGACCTTGCCGTCATGAAGCGTAATTCGACATTCACTGGTGCCTTCCTCCAGTGTCCAGAGATCGTTGGATTTGTCGAACCCGCTCGAACCCAATTTGGCTTGGACCACCAGCTTCATGGCATCGTCACGCGCCATGCCGACTTTCACACTGTCGCAGACAGAACCGTGTAATAGGTCCGTAGATTCGCTGGACGACGCCTGCAACTTCTCGGGATCGAGGTCTTTCCCCTCATCGCCGGTAATCCACTTGCGCCAGTTCTCCAGGCCATCACTGGTAAGTGCACGAACCAGGTTGCCGTTCTGGCATTCCTCCGCCATGAACAAATCCGTGGTGCTACCCGGGGCAGCAGCCGCCTGAACCATCTTCTTCGCGCGGCAGCCGGGGAGCGTCTTTACGCTCCATTTCTCGGTGCCAACCGGGACTGTGGCTCCGGGCAGAACATGGATGGTTGCCGAATCCGACCCTTCCGCCGAGTAAGCGTGGATTACGTAATCTCCCGGTTGCCGGAAGGTGACCACAATTTGCGGTCCTCCGCTCGAAATCACTGTGTCGGGAGAATCGCTGTCCCACCGCACCGACGTCGCCGGCCGCCCATCGCTGTTTACGGCGCGAAGCCGGCGAGACTCGCCTACCACCACGTTCGCCTGAGACGGTGTGATGCTGAGAGCCGGAGTGTCCTGGGCAAATCCTGCCGAAGCTAACAGCAAAACCGCCAGCGCGCCGATACGGAATTTGGGCATTCAGAGATTGTAGGAGTGTTTTCGTCAGACCGGCGATTACGGTAGTCCCATTACCATCAGTGTTTCGAGTACCCCGTCAGCCCCGCCTCGTACGCACGCTGATCGAGTCGCGTTAGTCGCTTAGCCTGTGCTTTGGAAATAACTGGTGTGTGCGGAATCTCGCACAGATACTCCGCGATGAACCACACCGGCTGCTCTGTCGTCATCCAGTTCAGGCGATCGAATCGCGCCAGATCGACCGGTCGCGAGAACGCCCGCAGCGTCCGCTCGCCCAGCAGGTTGTAGTAGTTGTCAAAGTAACTCATCGCCAGCTCGCGCATCGACCGGTATACCGGTTCGCGAAACCTCAGTCCCGCGAAATTCGACTTCGCGATGGCGCCCCAACACCGATCGACCTGATAAATAGCCAGCACGTGATCGGTGTCGCGAATGCCTTCTAGGTCCCAGATCAGCGGCTTGAATCCATTCGCCCGAAGCGCCGCTGCCGCGAACACCGCTGCTTCAAAGCAGTGCGCCGACCGCTCCCGCAGCACCCGCCGCGGTGACCACGCCGTCTTCGCATGATG
>Ga0335069_10003788_pt1 | contig 22661 bp, 22 predicted proteins | sample Lox_Sample_11_FD_206714 | JGI IMG/M metagenome (GOLD analysis project Ga0335069, IMG submission 206714) | Soil microbial communities from Loxahatchee National Wildlife Refuge, Florida, United States - Lox_Sample_1.1 | ecosystem: Environmental > Terrestrial > Soil > Wetlands | place: USA... | reverse complement strand
TCCAGCGGCTCTTTTGGCTACTGATGAATCACCACAATTAAATGAGTGGTGGCAATACATTGCCTACGGAGCAGCCAAGAAAATATTTGAAGACCGAATGGATGTGGAAAGTGTTGAGGCAATAATGCCTGAATACCGCAAGCAAGAGAATTTGTGTCTTAGACGAACGATTGTGCAAATAACAAACGAACGCACTCGGACCATATATACCGATCAAGCCAATGGAAATCAGGCAGGTGGTTTATGGGGATGGGGTGGGGGACAATTTTGATGCATGGGGTGGACCACAATATTTAATGCTTGTATAATTAACTTTATTATTAAAACAATAGAGGATTATATGATTATAAAACACAGGTGTGAAATTTGTGATATGCCATGTAAGAGGACATTTTCACGAGTTATTTGCTCAGATAAATGCAGAATATTTGCTTACATTAAAAAAAAAGAAGATGGATGTTGGGTATGGACTGGAAAAAAAGGACAAGATATGTATGGGCAGATTTCTGTAAATGGAAAACGCAAACGAGCTCATAGGGTTTCGTTTGAATTATTTAAAGAAAAAATATTGCCAGGAATGTTGATATTACATTCTTGTCACAATACCCTATGTGTTAATCCAGATCATTTGCGTCAAGGAACTGTTAAGGAAAATTCAAACGATATGATAGCTGCCAGCAGGAGCTTAATTGGAGAAAAGAGTCGTCGAGCAAAATTAAAAGAACAAGATGTTAAAAAAATAAAAGAATTAGATAAACAAGGATTTTGTCGCTTATCCATAGCAAAACAATATGGAATAACGCGAGAGTGTATTAGTTCTATTATTTTGGGTAAAAGTTGGAAACATATAAATTAAGGGAGATATATAATGGCCTACAATTCACAGATACCGCAACCAACCGATTTACTTTCACAATCACAACCACAATTATTGGGAAACTTCCAAGCTATTCAGACCTTGATTGATGTTGATCACGTGGATTTTAATACCCCTAATCAGGGAAAACATTTTCGAGTAAGTTTGCCGGTCCAGTCACCAGCACCAACATTCACTACAGGCGATGTGGGAATGTACTCATTTTTAAATCCAGTTACTTCTCAGAACGAACTTTATATAAATAAGATAAATCAGGTTACCACCACACAAATATGCGCTACAGCCTCAATTTTGAGCACGACAAGCGCACCAACAAACAATTCTTCTGGATGGACTTATTTGCCATCGGGAATATTGATGAAGTGGGGTAATGCAACGATAACATCTACAAGTGGTTCACCGGTTCAGACCGTGACATTTCCTACTGCTTCGAATATTCCTGTGTTTAATCAGGTATTTTCGGTTCAATTGACGACTCAGACAGCTCTCTCTGCTGATCCAAATGTTTATGTCACTCTTCAGGGCATTGCAAGTACTACCGGATTTGGGGCTATTGCAACATCTCGAACATTGGCATTAGATTATGTAACGGCTACATTGCAATATTTGGTAATCGGATACTAAGAGGTGTTTCATGATATTTGATCGCTTTATGATAGCGCCTAATGGTTTTACTATCGGTCTTGAAACCGATAAAAGACCCTGGCTTATACCCGATGAGGCTTTTGAAGAACTCACTAATTGCTATGTTTTTCGTGGAAGGGTAAGAAAGCGGTTTGGTTCATACCTTATGGGAGGCCAACTTTTTGGTGATAATGCGGCACTTTATTCCCGATTAAGAATTATGGTCGGTATGACTGATGGTACCGGTGCTTTAAGTGGAACTGTGCCGGGAAATGTGTTTGCAGTGGGCCAATTATTTTCCATAGGTACCGAAATATTTACGGTATATCAAACGGGTACCCCCGCTACGATGTATACAACGGGAAGTTCCGCTACTCATACGTATAATACATCGACAGGCGCCTACGTTTTTGCGGGCGCTACACCGAGCACTGCAGTCTATTTTTACCCGGCAACTTCAGTTATGGGCCTCACGATGTATGAAAGAGGACCAGTTAATAGCCAACCAACGTACGCTTTTGATATACAATTCGCCTATGTTTTCACCATGGGCTCATGGTCTCGGTCAGGAACCGTGGTCTTTCATGGAACTGATGATGATTTCTTTTGGACCACTAACTGGACTTCGATAACGGCCGATACTACGGCTCTTTTTGTCACTAATTTTAATGCAACAGTGCCTACACCGGCGGCCACTGATGACCCAATGTGGTATTTTGATGGAACGACATGGACACAATTCTCACCTCTTACCATATTCTTGAGTGATGGCAGTTTTGTTCAGACTGCCCGAATAATAGTAGTATTCAAAGATAGATTATTATTGCTAAATACCATTGAACAATCATCAGGTGTTAATTATTCATTTGTTAATAGATGCCGATTTTCCCATGTTGGGAGCCCCATAGCAACGAATGCGTGGTTGGAGCCAAATCAAAGTACAGGTGGGCAGAATGCAGATGGCGCAGGATTTACTGATGCTCCAACAGAAGAAGAGATTATTAGTGCTGAGTTTATTAAAGACCGATTAATTGTTTACTTTGAACGTAGCACATGGGAATTAGCCTTTACTAATAACCAAATTGATCCATTTTTATGGCAGAAAATAAATACTGAGCTTGGTTCTGAGGCAACTTTTTCAACCGTTCCCTTTGATAAGGTGATTTTAACCATTGGCAACACGGGTGTTCATGCTTGTTCTGGATCGAATGTAGAACGTATTGATAATAAAATCCCTGACAAAATATTTAACATTGAAGATAAAAGCTCAGGAGTATCACGCGTTGCGGGGATCCGTGATTATTTTAGTGAGATGGTTTATTGGACATTTCCTGATTCTGATCGTTCTGCAACTTTCTATAAGTATCCAAATAAGATACTCGTTTATAACTATCAAAATAGCTCATGGGCTTTTAATGATGACACCATAACTACATGGGGTTATTTTGAACAACAAAGCGATATTACCTGGGCTACTAATGATTGGATATGGAGCAATGTTAATAATGAGTGGGAAAGTGGTGAAACTGAGGCTAATTTTAGACAAGTTATCGCAGGAAATCAGCAGGGATTTGTCTTTGTGATAGCCGTTGATACCTCGCGCAACAGTCAGAGTCTCCAAATAACCAATATATCTGCTGATGTTTCTGGAGATACCGCACTCTTAGTGATTAATCACAACCTTGATGAAGGCGATTATGTTCTCGTCGAAGCTTGCCAAGGCTACACTACAGCAAACAATAACATCTACGAAGTTGTTTCTGTAGTCGATGTAAATAATATTATTCTTGATGCCACTTACCAGGGAAATCCCTATACAGGGGGAGGAACCTTGGCTCGTGTTTCTAACGTTCAAATAAGAAGTAAGCAATGGAACCCTTATGTAAATCAGGGACAGAACGTCTATCTTTCCAAAATAGACTTTGGCGTACTTAAGACTTCTTTTGGTCAAATTACCGTTGATTATTGGCCATCAAGCACCGAGTTTTCTATGCTTATCGCGGGTGAAAGCAATGGGTCAATAATGGGAAATGGAATTCTTGAAACATCACCCTATGCGCTCGTTCCCCTTGAACAGCTCCAAGAGAGATTGTGGCATACAATATACTTCCAATCAGAAGGTGAATGCATCCAGCTGTATATGTATTTTGATGATACACAGATGATGAATCGTCTTATTTCACTGGAAGATTTCCAGCTTGAAGGAATGGTTTTACATACGGCTGCCGTAAGCACTCGACTACAGTAAAGGATTTTTATGGCTACAAGAACGAGTTATTCAGGATCATTTGTTCCGACAACGGACGTATGGGATGTGTCTGAGCTTCAAGGCTTAGATGTAACTTCCGACAAATTTAAGGAAATATTGGTTCGTCTTTATTTAAATCTTAATAGAACATCTCTTGTTATTAACAGCAAAGATACGGGTTATTATGTGCCGGTCACCAGTTATGTTAATGGACAATTATTTTTTCCTAATCCAGCTTTAAATTCTACTACCAGTACTGCTCCAACATATCGACAAGTATATCGATTGCTAATTAATTTTGGTGCTTTACCCAACACGGGAACTAAATCGGTTGCTCACGGATTGACTGTTAATAGCTCATACACCTTTACGAGAATCTATGGGTGTGCTTCGGACACATCAGGGTTTAATTACATACCGCTGCCTTACGCATCCCCTACTTTAGCCAATAATATTGAGTTAAGCGTTAATGGAACGAATGTAACCGTAACAACTGGATCTAATAGAAGTAATTTTACGGTATGTTATATTATCTTGGAGTATATAACTCAGTAATTTTTACAAACTCTCTCACTTCCTTTTACTCTACCCTCTTGGATCCCGGCCAGTGTCTTGACTGCCGGGCTTTCGCTTCTATTTTACTAATTCACGTCTCATGTTATATGCTTTCTTCGAGTTATAATTTTTTATCTTACTAGGGAGTGTACAATGCCATGCAAAAATGGGGTATGTACCGTAAATCGGAGTAATTCCATGCCAAAACAAAATAGTTGGAAGAATGCGCTATTTGGTACGAATCAAAGTATAAGCCAAGTTCCTAATTTCTCACCACAACAAATCGCTCAGCAGAATCAACTTGCTCAAATGGGAATGCAGGGACTGCAGAATCTGAATTTTGATTTCAAACCACTTGAAGACAAGGCGCGACGTGATTTTGCTAATGTGACAGTTCCCACTATTGCTAATAGGTTTTTAACGGGAACCAACAGTCGTAATTCAAGTAACTTTCAAAATGCATTATCAGGTGGTGGACAAGATCTAGAAGCATCACTCGCAGCATTGCGTGGACAATATAATCAACAACATATGGGAAATCTTCTCAATATGCTTCGTATGGGTCAGCAGCAACAGTTTACCAATGTTAACAATCCAGCAAAACCAGGAATTGTGGGGCAAGCAGGCGGTGCTTTGTTACAATATTTACCTACTCTTTTAGGCGCTTATTTTGGTCTTCCCATACCACCATTAGGAGGCGGCAGTAGTCAGCAAAATTCGCAACCGACAGCATTAAATGCACCAGCAGTACAACCAGATTTTACTGGTCCGAGCGGTTCATCTCCCTATGCAGTGAACGAGATGTTACAAAATCTTTTTCAGGGCATAAATAAAAGGCAGTTAGATGAGCAATACGAGGACGGTGGTCTCGCTAAATTGCAGGAACTTATTTCGACATTGGGAACTCCAGATTATAACCGCATAGCTAATCTCGGCCAGCCAAACATTCAAAATGTAACTCGATTTGGGAGAGGATTATGATACAAGAATTAAATCAAGGGACTACCTTATCGGATGCTTTGGGAACAGGATTAGGTAGTGGTCTTGCGGCTTTGGCCCAACAAAAGCTGCAACAAGTACAGCAGAGAAACCAACAGCAAAGAGTCGCAACTGGATTGGAAGGAATTCCTGGAATAACCCCAGAACAAGCTCAACAGTTATCGAATCTTGATGCGCCTATGTTGACTCAAATATTGGGTGATATACAGAAGACCCAAAGAGAAAGAGAATTTATGGAAAGCCAAAAATCCATAAATCCCTCACAACAGGGGGATGCGTTTTCCAATATAACCCCGAGAAACCAAAGGGAAGCATTTGAAATTGCAAAAGAGCGAGCTTCACATGCAGAGAAAAAGTATCAACATATTCTAAAAGAAAATGAGCCTTGGAAAAAGACATTTGTTAAAAAACAAGAGTATGCCACTGAACTTGATAAGCCGCTCACAGAATTAGAAGATTTATTGCATGGAAGATCTAATTTAAAGGGACCAGTTGCGAGCGGGCTATCCGCAGGTGGTTTTGCCCCTACTCTATTTGGAAATGAGGCAACCCAAAGAGCTGACATGCTCATTAATGGTATTGTTGCTATTGAAGCTCAAGGATTTGGTGGACCAGTTCTTACAAAGGCAAAACAACAATTAGCTGCATCTAAAAAACTAAGTCTCACAAAACAAAGAGAAGTTCAATTACGAGCAGCACAGGACTTACGCGAAGAAGTAGACAGAATAAAAAAAGAAGGCGAGATATATAACTCTATTATTCAAGATAATGACGGAAAGCAAATTCCCAATATGGCTGAAGCAATTGAAAGTAGATATAAAAAACTTCAACACGATGAAAAAAGAATTGCAAAAGAAGTCTTTCAATATCTACCAAGTCCTTCATCAGTAGAACCCGGACAAATATTTGATATTCCCGAAGCTGGAATAGCTGTTAAAAGTAATGGATCTGAATGGGAGATTGTGTCATGAATGATGTATTATCTAATAAAGGTTATACTCTGGTTCCGCGAGGAAAAATATCTCCAGATGTATCGCCCAAGCAGGAGGGCACTCTAGATTATTTAGGCAGGAGTGCCGCAAGGACGGGTGTCCGAGCAGCTGAATCTATTGCTGGTTTACCTGGTGATGTTTCTCAGTCTCTTTATAATATTGGAAATTATGTTTCTGGTGGATTTATACCGAATGCACAACAAGTAAGGGATTTTTCAAAAGAACATCCAATTATTTCTACACTTTTAGCTCCCCTTACAGCACCAGCATTTATTCCTGGATCTCAAGATATAAAACAAGCTCATGAATCATTTACTGGTGATTATTTTAAGCCACAAACGCCGGCAGAAGAATTTTATGATTCAATTATTGGAGACGCAGCCTCTCTTTTTGTTCCTGAGGTTTTAATAGGAAAAGGGATAAAGGCGGGAGGTTCATTGATTGGAAAAGCAGGAAAAGCCCTGGGACTCGCCACTGCTGGAAATACAGCCAGTAAGACGGTTGAGCAATTAGGCGGTGGTCCGTTGTCACAAGGCATAGCTAAATTTACCGCAATGACATTGCCTTACGGAGCAACGGGAAGAATTAAACAATCTTATAATAATTCATATAAATTAGCCGATGAAGCCATCGCTAAGTCTGATTTTGCAAAAAAACCAGCTTCACTTCATTATTTGATAAAAGATGCAGATCAAATAAAAAAATCAGTGGTTGGCAATAAAGAAGCGGGAGCCGTAAATAACTTAGTGCAAGATATTAAAGATTCTTTCATAAAAACAAAAAATGGAAAAACATCATATCAGGCTAATCTAAAAGAGCTCGTTGATCTGAAACATAATCTTAATTCACACTATCAATCGGGACTTTCTCCATTAATTAAAAATAAAATTTCTGATCTTGGAAAGCTTGTAGATGATAAAATAAAAATGGTTGGCAAAAATGTTCCCGGATTTTTAGAACCATACAGTAATGCACAGGCACTTTTTGGTGAGTATGCTCAAGCAAGTAAATTAATTAACAAAATAAAAGGGGTAGCCAAGAGCTCATCGCCTGTTCATAAAATACTAGCATCTGTTCCCGGAATTGGCGTTGGATACGCTGGATATGGTGTTCCCGCAGCTATAACAGGAGCTGGGATATATGGAACCTTTGAAGCCGCGAGAATGTTTAATCTTTTAAAGAATAGTCCTCAAGCCGCAAAAATCTACCGAAATATGTTTGAAAATGCTGCAACCGGCAGTAGTGCAGCCATAGCCAGAGACGTTGCTAAATTAGATAAAATGTTTGAAGATCAGCCAAAAACATACACGCTTAAACCGAGGGGAAAACAATAAAATCTATTCTTGGTAGCAATCGTAAAAAACAAATTTAAAGTAAAAAAACAATATCAATATCACTGATACAATATTCAATATCATCTTTAAATTTTCAAAATCTTTCATTGTTCCTCCAATCCCATCCGGCTCATCCTGGATGGGTTTTTTATTACTTATACTTATCTTCTTCTAGAATCGCTTTTTGTATCGCCCTTAACACATAAGTCTTCATGCTAATGTTTCGTTGCGCAGAACGCATTTTTATTTGTGCGTGTTTTTCTGGGGGCAAATCAATGATCAATTTCTTTATGATTTTCTTTTCTTCTTCCATAATTCACCTTTCATTATTATTATAACGTAAAAACTTACGTAAATCAACTCTTTTAATTTGATTTCTTTTTGGTCTGCCTCATACGATGACACCAATTAGTAATATCTTATTTTTAAGGGAGATTTTTATGGGCGTAAATGTAACCAATCCAAACTATGTTGCGTATGGACTTAATAATCCATTACAGACTTTGGCACCACAACCAATTATTGCTTTGCGTAATCCAACGGTGAATGATAGAGCTGAAATAGGTACTGTATGGGTTAATACATCCACTCCGGCCTCATTTATGTTGATTCAATTGTCACCTGCTGTTGTATGGCATGCACTTTAAGGAGATACTATGGGATTAACTTCACAAGTATCCATTAGATCATATCCTGAACCCTTAAGGTCGCTCGACTATACTGGCATATCAGGAGCCTATGCTCTAATTGGAAGCGGCCTTGTATGGCCGTCACGTATTTTAAAATTTACTAATACCACCAACGTTTCAGTGACTATTTCTTGGGATGGAACGAATGATCATGATATCATTCCACCAAACTCATTCTGTTTATATGATTTCTCAACAAATAAAATAGTTGAGCAGGGATGGTTTGCAACCGGCGGCCAAAGATTTTATGTAAAGGGTACCAGCACTAATCCAAGTAGCGGATCCGTGTATGTGACTACATTCTTTGGTTTAAGCGAAGGAGGATAATATGTCACAGGCAGGATCATGGTTTATTTCTGGGGGTGGTGGTGGATCTTTAAGTACACTAACCGGTAACTCGGGTGGTTCAATATCACCCATTGCAGGAAATATAAATATTGTTGGGGTTAATGGGCTTACTATTTCGGGAAATAATGGCACTGCGACGCTGAGTGTTGGAATTGTAGCGCCAATACCAGTCAGTCTGGGTGGAACGGGAGATATAAGTTTTACCCCATACGCAGTCGTTTTAGGGGGAACTACCTCGGCCGGAGCGCTTCAAACCGTTTCAGGCCTTGGAACCGCTGGGCAAGTTCTTGTTTCCAATGGAGCTGGCGCGGCACCAACTTGGCAAAATAATATTCCCGGTACAGGAATTGTAACTATAGATGGAAATAGCGGTTCCATTACCGGTACAACGGTTACTATTGAAGGTGGCAATAATATTGCTACGTCTGGAGTTTCCACAACTATGACCGTAAGTGTCAGTGGAACTACCACCAATGCGGTTCAAATAGGTAATGTGAGCGGAAGTCTTACCTCAATAGCTGTAGGCACAACCGGACAGGTGTTAATTGGATCCACAGCGGGAGCTCCCGCATTTGGTGCACTGGGACTTAATTCTGGATTAACTGCTCATGGCATAATTCTTGGAGAAGGCGCAAGTGCTTTTAATGCTTTAGCCCCTTCATCAACCGCTGGAGCACTTGTTGCGTCTCAAGGATCTGGCTTAGATCCAGCCTATTTGATCCCAACTGCAGGGGTTGGGCTTTCTCTTACTACCAATGGAACCACATTACAGTATGCGTTATTATCGCCCGTAACGGTGTCACATGGTGGTACAGGGTCAACAAGCTTTACCGTAAATGGTGTAGTGATCTCTGGCGCCACATCAACTTCTCCATTGACCTCATTGGGTATGTCAGATGGGCAAGTTATCATTGGAAGTTCAACGGGTGCGCCAGCAGCTGCAACTTTAACCGCTGGATCTGGTATTAATATTGTAAATTCCTCTAATAGTATAACTATATCCGCTCCCGCTGCAGGCATGGGTATAACGACTATTGACCCAAATACGGGCGCACCGGTAACCGGTACAACAGTGGGTATTCAGGGCGGAAATAATATAACTACCAGTGGTGCAGGGTCACTTTTAACGCTGAATGTTTCTGGAACAACAAATAATGCGGTCCAAATAGGAAATAGCAGTGGAAGTCTTTCATCGGTAACACCAGGAACAACCGGTCAGGTTCTTATCGGATCAACGGGATCAGCCCCAGCGTTTGGTGCATTGGGTGTTAACTCAGGTCTTACTACTCATGGTATATTATTGGGAGAAGGAAATAGTGCGATAAGCGCTCTTGCTCCTGCAGCAACTCCAGGTGCACTTGTTGCAAGCCAAGGATCTTCATCGGATCCAGCTTACATCATACCTACCGCAGGAAATGGCCTCTCGTTAACCAGTAATGCAACTACATTACAATATGCTCTGTCTACTCCGGTAAGTGTAGCGAATGGTGGAACGGGATCTACCCTCTTTAATGCAAACGGTGTTGTGATCTCTGGATCAACCACAACGTCTCCTCTTACTTCACTCCATATGACCAATGGTCAATTAATAATAGGAAGTACTTCAGGAGCTCCTGCAGCTGCAAATCTCACTGCTGGTTCAGGAATAACAATAACCAACGGTGCAAACAGTATTACTATATCTTCAGCAGGATCCGGATCCGGGATAAGCACTATTGATGGTAATTTTGGATCGGTTACTGGAGGAACTGTTACTATAAGTGGGGGAACATCTGGCGCAGTATTTACTGGATCAGGAACGATATTAACTGAAAGCTTTAATTATCTTTCCCTTCCCAATAGCACAAGCTCTTCATTGGGCGTTATTAATATCGGCGGTTATCCATTTATTCATGGATACCCTACGCTTGTTGATAATAATACTTTTATTGGACGCGATGCTGGTAACTTTACTCTTACTGGGATTAATAATGTTACTCTTGGAGCATTTTGCCTTAATGCGCTCACCAGCGGAAATGAAAACGTTGCCATAAGTACCGATGCTCTCAGTTCACTTACAACTGGTATTGAAAATATAGCAATTGGACATAATGCTGGAGCTCTTCTCTTAACGGGATCTCGAAATGTTATGTTGGGGACGGGCGCCGGACTTTCGTACACAACAAGTGAATCAAACAATATTATTTTAGGTAATCATGCCGGCACTGTTGGAGAATCCGGAGTAACCCGCATAGGAATTAACGGTTCAACTACTGCTTGTTACATTGACGGTATTGATGGAGTTAATGTTGGTTCCGTTGCTACTGTAGTAACAGAATCAGGTGGTCAACTAGGTACAGCTGTTATCACGGCAGGAACTGGCGTAACTATCGTTCCTACCGCTAATGCTATAACCATAAACGCGACAGGATCAGGTGGTATATCCGTCATAGATGGTGATACTGGATCTGTAACGGGAAGTACTGTAACAATAACATCAGGAAATTCAACTCAAAATTCCGGATCATCTGTTGCATTTGTTGGTTCTGGATCAGTTTTAACTCTTGATGTAACTGATTCAAACTTCAATACCATTATTGGTAATTCTTCAGGTAATGTAACCATTCCTGGAAATAAAAATACCGGTCTTGGGTATTCTGTGCTCAGCAGCCTCACAACCGGGGCTAACAGTAACGTGGCTATTGGGCCGAATGCGCTGACTGCTACCACAACAGGATTTGATAATATAAGCATAGGTGACTCATCTCTTCTTATTAATACTACTGGTCAGCAGAATATTGCTATAGGTGTTGCAGCTCTTGGGTCAAATACCACCGGATCGAATATTGTTGCGGTTGGTTATAATGCTGCCAATGGATTAACAGCAGGCCCAAATACCGCAATAGGCGACCGTTCAATGCAAGCAAGCTCCAGTGGAACGAACAACGTTGCTGTTGGTGAAGGAACTCTCACCTCCAATACCAATAGTCAAAATACCGCAGTTGGTTCACTGGCTCTTACCAATAATACGAGTGGTACGAGAAATACAGCAGTTGGTAGTGATGCGTTGTATGGCACTACTACAAGCTCCTATAACGTAGCAATGGGATATCAAGCTCTTTATGGATCTAATACTGCAGGTGGATTTGGTGGCAACACTGCTATTGGTAGTCAGGCATCACAGTTAAATACGAGTGGCGGCAATAACGTTGCGCTTGGTTATACTGCATTACAAACAAATACTACCGGATCTGGAAATACGGCGCTTGGTTACGCTGCATTGTATCAACTTGGAACAGGGACTGGTAACACGGCGATAGGAAATGGCGCAGGTTCAGCATTAACAAGTTCTGAATCAAATAACGTTTACATCGGATCAGGACAACTTGGTGTTGCTGGTGAAAGCTTTACCACACGCATAGGCCTTGTGGGAACAACAACTTCTTGTTATATCGCTGGTATCAATGGCGTGACGGTAACGAGTGGAACATTTGTTTATGTAGATTCATCAGGTCAATTAGGTACCGTTCTTTCATCTCGTCGCTATAAAGACAATATTGAAGATATGGGCGATTTAAGTTCATCAATAATGGATTTAAGGCCGGTAACATTCACTTACAATACGAGTCGAGATAAATCCCCTCAAGTGGGTCTCATAGCAGAAGAAGTGAATGAGGTAATGCCACGATTGGTGATCTACAATGATGAGGGAAGCCCAGAAACAGTAAAATACCAAGATCTACCAATTCTTTTGTTGAATGAAATGAAGAAATTAACAAAAAGAATTGAGCACCTTGAAAACATGTTAGCATCCCGTAATGGAGATCCTTATTTTGAGGGGGAATAATGGCAATACAAAGCAGCAACAACAACCAGCCAAATGGTATAAATCCCTTAGCTTATCTTGGGGTGAATGCAACCAATCCCCCCGAATTAACGGTGAACTCAAATAATCCATTACCAAGTAACGCGGCATTCGCTCTGGGAACTTTATGGGTAAATCCAGATAATGGATACGCTTTTATCTTGACTAGATTTGTTAGTGGGGCAGCACAATGGTCACAGCTGTACCCTTCTACTGCTGTGGGAACCACTACTTTCCATACACCGATGGGAACCGCTACAGAATCTGGTGGCGCCATCAATATTGATGGAGTTGGACTGGTTGAGACCTTTGCTTCTGGTAGTACGGTTAATATCGCGCTTACTGAGGGACTTAATGGACAAATACCTATCGCTGCAACAGGATTTGCTACCGAATACGCAACTATAACAGCAGGATCTGGAATAAGTGTCACTAATGGTCCCAATAGTATAACGATAGCGTCTACGGTAAGTGGAGGAATCACTACTATTGATGGTGATACGGGTTCAGTAACGGGAACTACGGTTACCATCGAAGCCAATCAGGCCTCTTTAAATTGTGGCTCTACCGTATCATTGAGTGGATCTGGTTCCACATTGACTTTGAATGTTACTGATGTAAATGCAAACGTCATAATTGGTAATGGTTCCGGTAATCTCACAAACACTGGTCAATATAATACGGGACTAGGATTTGGAACATTCTTAACACTAACAAGTGGTCTTAATAACGTAGCTATAGGTGGAGCTTCATTTACTGCAGTAACTTCCGGTTCTAATAACACTGCTGTTGGTGAAGGTTCCTTATCAACAATATCCACAGGAAGTAATAACATTGCTCTGGGATATAATACCGGGACTGATTATACCGGTAGCGAATCGTCTAATATTCTTATTGGTGCTAATATTCTTGGCACACCAGCAGAATCGAATGTATTAAGAATAGGTGATGGAACGGGTTCAGGAGATGGACAGCTACAAGCCGCATACATATCAGGGATCAATGGTGTTAACGTCGGATCGGTCGCTACGGTAGTGACTAACTCAGGTGATCAACTTGGAACAGCGATGATCACTGCGGGGGCTGGAATAACAATAACGCCCGGCGCAAATACGATAACGATATCATCTTCGTCGTCTATAGTTGGCTATACGCCTGTTGATCATTCCATGTCGCCCTATACCGTTTTGGAAAGTGATTATTATATTTCGTGTCTAACATCCACGGGCACGATAACCATATTACTTCCAAATTCACCAGCCGTAGGTGAGATATTTGTGGTTAAAGACCGGGATGGAAATGCGCCTACAGATAATATCACCGTCACAACGGTTGGTGGGGTTGTTTTGATAGATGGATTGACGAGCTATGTGATGAACACTTCCTACGAAAGTTCACAGTTTATATTTAATGGATCTGCATACGAAGTATTTTAATATCTTAAAGGAGATAGAATGGCATATAAAAGAATAAGTCCCATGCCGGTTGTCGAAGGCGGTACAGGCGCATCGACATTAACAGCAAGTGGGGTTCTACTTGGTCAGGGAACATCGGCTATAACTGCAACAGCAGTTGGCACCAATGGTCAGTTACTTATTGGTACAACAGCATCAAATCCGACATTTGTGACTCCTACTGCAGGTACCGGTCTCTCCATAACCACCAATGCTACCACGCTTCAGTATGCACTCAGCACGCCTGTCACTGTATCAAATGGAGGAACAGGCAATACCACTTTTACTGCTTATTCTGTCATTTGTGCAGGAACAACAGCCACCGGTGCATTTCAAAACGTTGTTGGTTTAGGTACTTCAGGACAAGTGCTTACCTCATCTGGTGCTGGAGCTTTGCCGACCTGGACTACGATAACTACTGAAGGTAATATTATCAACTTCACCAGCGTCAACCATGCAAGCTCACCTTATACCGTATTAACTACGGATTATTATCTTAGTTGTGATGTGACAGCTGGAACAATTACCCTTCTCTTACCAAACGCTCCAACTGCGGGAAGCAACTGGATCGTAAAAGACTTGGCCGGACTTGCAGGTACAAACAACATCACGGTCACAACGGTCGGGGGAGCTGTTAATATCGATGGAGCGACCAGTTTTGTCATGAACACTAGTTATCAAGCTATACGGGTTGTATTTATAGGCTCTGCATATCAGGTATTCTAATACTATTAATTCACAGTGCCCGGCGTACGCCGGGCGTAACAAAAAGGATATGATATGTCGTATAAAAGAATAACTCCGATGCCTGTTTCTGAAGGAGGAACTGGGGACTCAACTCTGACGCAATATGGTGTTTTGGTGGGAAATGGATCAAGTGCTATATCGGTAACTGCTGCGGGAACCACGGGACAAGTTTTAACGGCAACTACCGGAGGTAATCCTACATTTCAAGCACCAGCCGCTGCAAGTATTACCTTGAATGGTGATTCAGGATCTATAACAGGATCGAACTTAACCATAAAATCAGGAGTTTCAACACAAAATTCAGGTTCTTCGGTCTCTATTTCTGGTTCTGGAACTACCTTGACGCTAAATGTGACGGACGCAAACCTTAATACGATCATTGGTAATATTGCAGGTAATGCGACTTTGACCTCTATTAGATGTACAGGTGTTGGCTATGAAAATCTTCATAATTTAACAAGCGGTACCAACAATACTTCATTGGGATATGCCTCACTTTACAATGTGACATCGGGTACCGGAAATACGGGAATTGGAAGTTTAACCCATAATCTATTAACAACTGGAAACTATAATACCGCTCTTGGAGATAGTGCAGGATCTAGTTATACGGGAGCAGAATCATCAAATATTTGTATTGGGTCTTTTGTATCTGGAACCGTGGGAGAGTCTAATACACTTCGCATAGGTGCTGGTTCTGGATCAGGATTAATTAGCACAGCATATATTTTTGGTATTTATGGCGCTGCTCCAGCTACTACTGCAAATCTGGTGGGAGCAACCAGTGGCAGTCAATTGGCGACATCTCCAACTGGATTTGTTTCTTCCGCAAGTATACAAATACCCGCCGGAACAGCAGCTTCACCTTCATTAAACTTTACCGGAAGTACTACGACAGGACTTTCTGCTGCAACTGCAAATACTTTGGTTATGAGCACATCAGGAACACAAAGATTGAACATTGATTCGACGGGAAGTGTCTTATCTCAACTCAATTATAAAGTATTTGCATACTCGAGCGTTAACCAAGTCGTGGTTAATACCAGCGCTAATATTGTTTTTGGCACAACTGTCATAGATACCAACGGTAACTTTACAAACGCGAGTGGTACTTATACAGTGCCTGTGACAGGAACTTATTTTATTTCATATACCATAACCCGACAAACAGCTAATCAGCCGCGATCTGCTACGGTAAACGTTTTGGTAAATGGAGTAGCAAGGACAGGGTATTCAAGTACACAATTATCCTCTGTAAATAACTCAAATGGATCCGTAAATTTTTCAGGGATAATATCATTAACCGCTGCACAAACAGTTAATCTTCAATATGTAACTACAGGAATTGACACTATACAAAGTGGTGGCTTAACAAGCATTTGTATTTATTATCTTTCATATTAACCGTTTTATGTTAAAGGAGAGTCCATGGCATTGACGCTTATACAAACACAAACTGTATCAAATGTTACAGAAGTTGATTTTACTTCAGGGATCAGCAGTTCATTTGATAATTATGTATTAATTGCTTCAAATGGAAGTATAGAACCAGGAGATAACCCATACGCGCTTCATATTCAGTTTTCAACCGATGGCGGATCCACATATTTAGATAGTTCTTATTTGAATTATGGAGATATATCTTTCACAACCAGTGGATTAGATCTTGTTTCAGTTCAAGATGATGATTCTACAACCGCATTTAATTTTTATGTAAATCTTTTAAATCTAACCAAATCAGATAATCTTCCCTCACTTACGGGAACTTATTTGGGATGCTCTATTGATGGTGATGGTGGCTATGGAGGATCTCTGGGCGGATTGTATAATGGAGGTTCAATTGCAGTAAATGCGTTGCGCATAAATATGAGTGACAATAGTGAATTTTCTGGAATATTTTCTCTCTATAGTCTCGATTCATAAAGGTATACTATGGCACAAAAAAAACAGCCGAATTACCGATTAAACGGAGCTAACCCCCTTTCATATTTGGGGGTTAATCCCTCTACTCCGCCCCAAACAACAATCCAGGGAATGTCACCACAGCCCAATAATGTTAACTTCGATGTAGGTACCATTTGGCTTGTGAGAAACCCGATTGGTATATGGATGTTAACAAGCGTTTCTGGTGGTGTGGCTACCTGGATACCGCTCTTTCCTAATGGCGGAAGTGGTGCGACAACATTTCCATGTAATAGCGGAACTGCGACCGAAGTGGGTGGGGTCCTTAATGTTCTTGGTGTGAATGTATTAAATACCACAGGCGGTGGAAATACCGTCGCCATTAACTTAATTAATGGAGCCAATGGACAAGTATTGATCGGTGGTGGAGCGCATCCTGTATGGGCAAATATAACCTCTACGGGTGCAACAATAGCGATAACGAATGGTCCGAATAGTATTAATCTAGAAGCATCTGGTGGTTCAGGGGCATCGAGTTTTCCAACAAACTCTGGAACTGCAATTCCTGCTGCTGGAGTTCTTAATATTTATGGTGATACCACACTGATCACTACGAGTGCAGCTGGAAATACCGTTACTGCATCGATGGTACAGGCAACCAATGGTAAGATACCGATTGCCGCAACCGGCAGTCCAACGCTTTATGCGAATATAACTTCATTGGATAGCTCAGTTACTATCACCAATGGTCCGAATTCAATCGATTTATCTACCGCCGGCAGTAGTGGACCTGCAACCTGTAATTTCTTTTACTATCAACCAAGTAATAGTGGAACTCTGACAACACCGGGGCCATGGTATCTAGGTGCAGTCGTTGCTATGACAAAAATATTTGACGTAGGAAACAATGTAACGCCGGGTAATGGTGCTGGAACATCGGCGGTATTTACTGCGCCTGTAGATGGTGTCTACTTGCTTGGTTGTTGTATAACTTGTCCGACAGCGTCCACACAATTCAATGGGTTTATACAGACATCTGCAGGCACTTTTGCTATGCCAAGTGCTGGAAGTGGTGGTGTGGGTTCGACATTGGCTGTTTTGGTTAAACTAACCGCAGCTCAAACCTCACAGTTTGGTATACAAAATCTCACTACATCGCTCACTATTTCTGGTGGAACAACGCCATATTATACCTATTTTTGGGGATATCTCGTAACTACAGCATAAAGGAAATAATATGGCACCAAATACCGATAACAGACGATTAAAGGGAACTAACGTACTTGGATATATGGGCGTTAATCCAAGCACTCCGTCTAATTTGTATACCTACACGTATGAACCGACTTCAGATGATTATACCTCAGTTAGTATTGGGGATTTTTGGTTGGTTATTGACCCGACTGCAAATCCCGCGCCCTCACCGATATTATTTATGCTGGGTGATCTTGATGGAATGAGCGCAACATGGGTCCAGCTGTATCCGGCTACTGGCACGGGGATATTGGAAATTGTGACCAATATGGGAACTGCCATACAGGCAGCACAGACAATTTTCATTCTGGGAACAGCACAAATCACGACTACTGGATCAGGAAATACAGTATCTATGGCGCTGGATAATGGAACGAATGGTCAGTTTCTTATTGGTGGTGGTACCTCACCCAATTGGAGTTTGGTGACCTCATTGGGCAATACGGTTACTATTACTCCGGGAGCAAATAGTCTTAATCTTGAGACTAATTTCTCGCCTGTAGCAGGGACTTTCGCTGGAAACACAGGAACTGCTATGCCTGTAAGTGGCGCGGTAAATATCTATGGCGATGCCAACATATTGACGACTACTGGATCCGGAAATACGGTTACCTTGCAATATAAACAAGGAACAAATGGACAGATACCAATTGCTGCAACGGGTGGACCAACAAAATATGGATCGATAACTTCTTTAGATAACTCAATAACGGTAACGAATGGCCCAAATAGTATTAATCTGTCGACAGCGGCTAACCCACAAATCGCGTTCTTTTACTATCAAGCGACAAACTTTGCAAAACCGCCTGCACAAGTAACTTACTATCTAGGAAAATCGGTTATATTAACCAAGCTTTTTGATGTAGGTAACAACGTATATCCAGGAAACGGATCGGGCGGTAATGGCCGTTCGGGAGAGGCTTACTTTACGGCACCAATAAATGGTATTTACATGATAGGCGCCTGTATTACTTACAGCGCAAACTCGGCTAGTACCTTTTTAAGAATATCTGGTGAGGATTTCTTTTTGCGTGTGCCCTCTGTTGGTACAGATCCGTGGTGGAATTGTGTGACTGTTGAAATGAGTGCGGGAGATATAGCTACGTGTGGTTATGGAGAATATGGCGGCTATCCATTTAATCAGACGATAGATGGCGCCTCTGGATCGCCTTATTACTATACTTATTTTTGGGGCTTTATTCTGAATAAAATATAGAAGTCCCGCCAAACCTTTCAGCTTGGCGGGATATAACACAATCGCACTAGTAAATAGTGAAGTGTGCAAATCAACGTCATAATAATGGCCATCACATTTAAATATATGATGGCCGTGCAGTGTATTACCTGTGATTAAAGTCGGTGATACATTATTAATGTACTATATTTTTACGTGTTAATCAATTTCCATGAAGGGTCCGATTCATCTTTGTTCATTTGAATATAGGTCTTAGTTTCGGTTATACCCATCATTTCACCATCTCTCATTTCTGGAAATACTGAAACGGTGCAAATGCTTCCCTTGGGAGCGGTATCTAGTTTTGTGGGTGCACTTCGACGAACAATATTCAATGGTTTTTCCATCTTATTTACCGTTACGTAACTGTTTTATTTCACGTATGCGCTGTATAGATTTCATGAATTGTGATTTCGGCATATCAGCCAAACTAAGGATGCGCAAGCCATCAAGCACAGACTCAGCAATATCAGGATATTCGGATAACTCATATTCAAGCTCCTCACGTTGTTCTTTTGTGATACTTTCAAATGACTCTCTTTTTGCATCGTACTTAACGCTGGGACCCTTGGCAACTATTTCACGCGCTTCTGACATTTCAATCTCACCATCATCGTCATCGCCATCACAAATTATGCCCACAATTGACCCATACGCTAATCTTTTCATAAAATTGGTGTATGACTCAATAGTTTTAACATCGTTCTTTGCAGGGCAAATTCTGACGGTAGATTCTATCCACTGACCTGATTCATGAGCCAAGATAGTATGTAAAATACTTTGGTTGTCTTCGTTGCATAAAATCTGTTGTATAACTGAAAGGCCATTCTTGGTCAAAGGACCACGTGATTCACGGATCATATGTCTCAGATCTGAATACTTTACCCCAAAATAGGGATTGGTTTTATTTCGCATCAAAGGTGCCATCTCGCCCTGAGCTTTAGATAAGGCAGCGAAAAGATCTTTTACTTCAATGGATCTATGTTGGGCGTTATTTTCCATAGCTATTCACCGGTTTTGAGTATGTTTGTAGGTCATCATCTTCGTCGTATGACACACCAACCATAGCAGCATAGGCGTATCGTTTTGCATAGCTGATGGCAGAGCCTTGGTTTTGTAGATCTTTTGATTTATCTATGTTGGGATCGGATTGCCAACGCACACGAAAGCGGGATTCGGTCCACTGACCACTGGAATGCTGTAAGCGTGTATAGATGAAGTCGACATTGCCGCCAAAGGTAACTAATTTTTGGATAATAGTAAGACCATGTTTGGCCAAAATAGGACGCCATACGCTGATCATGTCTTCAATTTTGGCATATTTATATTTTATGTGAGCCGAGAATCCACTCTTTTCTATGCCGACTGCCTCTGAACATGCTTTGGCGAATGCTGAATAGAGCTCTCCAACTTCAGATGATTCTAATTGTGTATTATTCATGGTCTCTGAAAGTTTGATTGCCTTGTCCAGCATCTCAGTAAACTGTAAAAATTGTTGTTCCATATTATTTCCCAAGTTTAAGATAATAGGGAGTCGATATTATAATTGTCAGCTTCTAAGTTCATTACATAGCATTTATTTATTACATCAATTGTATTGGAGGTAAATTTTGTATCCCCTTCAATATTTTCTTTTTTTGAAATTAAATATTTAAATTCTTCAACTATGTCATTGGTATAAAAAAAATCCCAATCTTTCACGAGTTCTTTAAATAGACTAAAAGATCTAAAAGTGTCTTCTTGGCCCATTAATTCTTGTACAGTTTTGGGTTGCTTTTCACCATTTAAAATCAATCCAAATCTATTTATCTTCTTTAGGAATCCATTGATTGTTTCTGAATTTTCTTTTATAAATAGGCGTTTTTCTGGCGATATTTCCATTGTTATTATCCCTTAATCTTTGAGTGATTTTTCCTGCTTTCTGATAAATGCCACAATTTTGAACATAGTTTTTAAGTGTATTGATCTTCCATGCTTGAGAAATCGATATAACACCTGTTCATCGAGACCGATTGAAAGTGCCAGAGCTCGTATGCTTGTTGGATTATTTATAAGAATCTCCTGTAAAGCAGTACGAATTTCATTTTCGTTAAAATAATCCATTTTTTCCCCAAAAATAATTAATAGTGCCTGTATATTATTATATACAATTAAATTAATTAGTGAAGATGGTATTGATATTTATTGAAGATGTTATAAAGTATTTAGGGCATCTGCATGGTGCAGATGTGTTCATCTGATGAGGTGAACATTACCATATTGTGATTCATCACGATTTGATAATACCCACGCATCAAATATACCTCTACGTGAAATGGGCAGCTATCCCATTTCGTATCTTAACAAAGAATGTGTTTTTGTTTGGATGTGATCTACATATAACGGGGATCGGCAATTCACCTTGACCGTCCCCGATCTTATGTTTTTGCAAGAATTTTGGTTTAAATTTAAGAAAATTCAAAAAACCTGCAAGAAATCATTTAATAATCTTCTTTTTTTTGAGATACTAACTTGAAAGTGTGATTTTGAGCGACCAAACTCAATCTCACGGAATTGAAACAATTTTAATTGAAAGACTACCAATCATGACAACAAAAATATCCAACCGAATTAAAAATGCAACGGGAGGTGTTTCAAAAACCAAAGGTTCTTTCCGAAACCGAAAAAAACGGAGGTTTAACCAAAGTGTTTTCACAAACAACGGAGGTTTACATGATTAAGAATATAGCATCTCTTCTTAAAAATCAACAATTAACCAAAAAATCTGTTGAAATCACGCCAGAAATTGTACATAATCCAGAAAAATATTTTGAGTTTAAAAGCGGCTATGAACACAAGGCTTTTGACATTGTTTTTAAGTTCTCTTTAGAGAATAAAACGATGTATTTCAGCCAATCTTGGCTCGCAAAAGAGATTGGTGTCAGTCGCAAGACCGTCAATGAGATGATGGGTCGTTGGCATAAAGATGGAATTGTTGAAAAGGAATACCGTCACCGAACTACCTGCTTGTATCGTTTACACGATATCTTTAAGATTCCGTACATGAAGTCACGTTTATCGCACATGTTTAAGTCATTACGCTTATCAGCGTTATTGCTTCTGGGTGCATGTTTTCAAACCGAGGTTACAGCATCTAGTATTAAGAATTATTATGTTAATGGTATTAATAATACATACAACAAAAATAGAATGCAGGGGATATCAATACAAGTACACAACCTACCAATTACCCTAAAACAGAAGATTGATCTCTGTGCATTCCCAGATCACGTACTGGAATACGCGATATGGGAACTTGAAAGACCATTCAAAACCATCCAAAAAAAGCTCTCCTACTTGTTTAAAGTGTGTTTTGATCGTTGTAATGCATTGGGCATAAAGCCTGATTGGGCATGGGTGAATAAGTTGCACATGATTTACGAACAACGTGGTATTAAACCGAAACATGTTTTTGTGGAAGAAATAAAAAATGATACTGGTTTGTTAGTAACCCCCCGCGGTGCGGGCGCCCCCCCGGGGGGGTGGGCGCCGGGGGGGGTGGGCGGGTCGGTGGGTGGGCG
>Ga0335069_10003787_pt1 | contig 22665 bp, 15 predicted proteins | sample Lox_Sample_11_FD_206714 | JGI IMG/M metagenome (GOLD analysis project Ga0335069, IMG submission 206714) | Soil microbial communities from Loxahatchee National Wildlife Refuge, Florida, United States - Lox_Sample_1.1 | ecosystem: Environmental > Terrestrial > Soil > Wetlands | place: USA... | reverse complement strand
AAGACGTCGCACGTGCGGTCACTGCACTGCTCCTTGATCCGCAGCCGCACATCGGCAAGATCTATCACCTGACAGGCCCGCAATCCGAGAACATGCGTTTCTTAGCGCAGGAGTACTCGAAGGCGCTGGGCCGCACAATCAGCTACCAGGATATTCCGCTGGAGCCTTGGCGAGACGAGTTGCTCAAGCGGCGGTGGCCAGTTCACGTTGTGAACCACCTGGCGACGATGGCCGATCTGCATCGAGCGGGGCGCTTCGACCGGATGTCGGACGACGTGCGCTTATTGACAGGGCAAAGGCCGCTGAGTCTGCAGGAGTTCGTCAGGAGGAATGCGGCGACTTTCACCGCGCCGGCAAAGCAGGCGAGTTGATGAACGAATTGAAAGAAAATCGTGGATACCAGATGCATCTCGCCGGTATCTTTCCGCGATTCGGCAATCCCGAACCATCTGGCTTTCCTTGTCATGCAATGAGTGCTTGGAACCCGGCCGCTTTTTGCGATATTTTCCTTTCATCCGGCCGTATAAGGACTTACCGTTTCTTGTGACTTCCGGCATGTCGTCCGCTCTCAGTCGGCGGTTTGCCGACAACCCGTCCAAGTGACTTCCCCGAGACTTCTGGCCTCGTTGCGAGAGGCGGTTGGGAAATATAGACGGGACGCTTGCTACCCGCGTCGTTCCGAACACCTTTAACGCGATATTATTTAGTTGAACAAACCGCTCAATTCGCGGATTCGAACCGGACAGGTGCTGGCTCTCGCGCCGTTAAGCCCCGATCGGGGACCAGCAGTAATGGCCGCGATTGCTGGATTGCGAGAAGGCTCTGGGGTCCCCTCTGGTTCCTCTCACTTCGCAAGCCCAATGCTTCGCGAACGCAATGTCTTAGGTGTCCCTGCCTGTTCACCGGAGACCGCTTCGAACGGCAATGGCTTGCTCGCTTCAGTCACTCTTCGTACCACATAAGCGGTAGTGCCTCGTGCACTGAACTCGAGGACCGCATCCGTAGTCGCCGGCAATGCGATGGAAGAATCCTGCGCCCTGACTATCTCCATGTTTTCTCGAGGCCATGGGTTTCGGATCCGTATCTTTCCGGGCATTCCAGTTTCAAATCCTACCGTGACGATCCGGCCTCTGCGGATCTGCACATGCACGCGGCTGCGCTGCAAGACATACACCGTCGCATCGGCATCCCATTCCGCAGGCCATGCAGGTGAGACACGGATCAGGCCGTCATAATCCTGGACGATGGCCTGCTGCAGAGCGTCGGCAATGATTCCGATCTGCTCGATATAAAACTCCGGACCGACAAAACTTGCCAATCCCGAGGGATACGTCTGATATCGCTCGGTCAAAGCACGCAAGCTCGATTCGAACTCTTCGGCCAGTCCCAGGCGTGCTGCCTGTACCGGATCGAAGCTCCAGTCGGCCTGGTTCTTGTTGGGTCGGTTAAGGAAGGTTCGTACGCCTAAAGCGTGCAGGGGACCATCATCTCCGATCAAACTGTAGGGCCAAACTGGCTCAAGGCCGATGTTTTCCGTGTTATGCGTTTCTGCTCCAGGGTCATAACTGGCGGCAATCACGGAATCCGCGTCGTGCGTTCCCGGGTTCAGCAATACCTTCGGCGACGGCACTGCCGCCTTCGGTAGAGGTGGCAGCAGAGAAAGCTGCTTGCTCAGTTCAGCGGCCAAACTTTGATCGGTATTCAGTAGCCCCGCCGCCTTGATCACGGCGGGAAACAGAACCTGCATTGCAGCAATGTCTGTCGTCGGGTCGTGGACATCCCACTGCGTTTCATGGGCATTTGATGGAAAGGTATGCAGATGTCCCTCCGCATCGTGATTTGCATAGGCCAACAGAAACCGGGCCGATTCATGCATTACCGGAAAATTCTCTTTCAGAAACTGAAGGTCATCGGTGTATTGGTATTGCCGCCAGATCCAGAGCGAAACCTCGGCGCCCGTGGAAATGGTCCGGGCATTGTAGTAGGGTTTAAAATCCTCGCCGCAGTTGATCGCGGGCGTGGGAATCCAGGTTTCGTTCTCGTAGCCACGGCCGTTGAAGCGCATCGTTTCGGGAACACACGCTCCGGCGCGGCCTCCCATGTGCTGTTTTGTCCAAGCGAGTATGTTGTTAAGGTTTTCGCGGTAGAGGCGAAAATAAGGAGCGTTGAGCGCGAATGCTCCAGCACCCAGGTTGGCGCTTACCTGCATCCGAAGATTCCAGTGCCAGTACGCAGAAGGTCCCCACTGATGCTCGTCCCGGATGGGAGAAAACAAGTCGCCAATCCCGGCTTGTCCCCCGGGCAGGCGATCCCGGCTCTCCGCTGCAGTAGCAAAAAGATCGATCGCACGCAGGTTCTCAAAATACTCGGCAGCGTGATCCGCAGAAGAAAGTTTCATCAGTCCCGTACTGCGCCAAAAATTGTGCCACCACTCGCGATGCTCCGCAGCCGGCTCCTTCATCGCCGCAGTAATCAGCGCCAAGGCTGCGGCTTCAGCACTGCCACCGCGCCAGGAAGGCGCGCCAACCAGGATGCGGAACGTGCCGTCGGCGCGGGGTCGAAATTGAACTCGAATGGTAACCGCATCGACCTTCTCCACCCGTACTCCGACGGCGTCGGCGGTAATTGCTGCGAGTGCGCCGAAGGTCTCATTGCTCGCGCCTGCTTCCTGATCGTCCAGCCAGGTCTCCGAAAGAATGCCGATCGAGCTGGTTTGAGTCGCCTGGGGCCGGCGAGGAGGCCAGAGTCGCAACTCCGCGCTTTCCATGATGTTCGGATTCGCGCCCTTCACGTCGACCACCATTGCGTCGAGTGATTCTTCAACGTAAGCGATTGCCGTCACTCCTCCGCCGCTCTCCTCGAATTCTCCATTCCACAGATTCAGCCTTCCGGCGTAATCACTGGATTGAGCCAGTTTTTTCCGTCCTGGCAGAACTACCTGTCCCGGCGAAAGCCGGTGTGGAAGTGTGTCCGCGCGATTCAACTGCGCCGTATATCCCTCGCTGGCCCAAACGGCAGCGCCAAGCCGGCCATTCCCCAAAGGCATCGCCTCATGCGGTTCGGAATTCGGCCGCTGCAGGATGATGTTCGACCGTTCAACTACGTGCTGCACGTCCACAACGAAATGCCCCTGATTCCATGCCGTGGAATCTCCTGTTGTCTGCGAATGCAGCGCCAGGGTCAACGTCCATGCAATAGCCAATGCCGACGTGATGGGCCTTGCCAGACTTGAACGCGTGGGTCCAGGACTCGGCGGCATCTTTCGCGGGATGTCTTTGCACATCGATCGCATTTGTCTCTTAACCTGAATGACCACCCAATCCCTGGGACTCGCGGCTCGCACGACCCACAACGAGCCGTCAGGACCTTAGCTTACGTTTTGCGACGACGAAAAGCCTTCCAATTGGAAGTCAAAACTGACCACCCCACGTTTGAGGTGAACGATCTCGCGGTTCCCTACTGCCCCCAACCCACCTGCGCGATCGCCAAGAAAGTTGAATACTCTGTTGCTCGCACCACCCCCAGGGGGCAAGCGCAAGGAAGAAACCGGACTCCGTCAAATCTGTATATCCCGTGGGGATGAGCTGAGAACCAAAGAAAACCACCCGAGGTTTGCGCCACCGTAAACAGGCTGGCCGGCGCGGGCCCATCTTGTATTCGCCAGGATGTATGCAGGTCCTGGGTGAGACGTTTGTTGGGATCGAGGGCGCGTGAATCGCGCCCGCCAGCAACAAGACGCAGGCGAGACAACAGACCAGCATGGCAACCACAAGGATCCGAATTTGTGAGCTACCGGTGATTATGACCTATTTCATGCCTTTACCTTTGCCGCGAACTTTCGTGAGAACCACGAACTTCTCCTGGCTGATGCGTAGGCAATGCTGGCGGGAACGCGCAGTTCCACTTCCGTACCCGCGTCGACTTCGCTCCATATTGCCAGCTTGCCTCCTATGAGTGTGGCGCGTTCCCGCATGCCGGGCAATCCGTAATGTCCCTCCCGGCTCTGAGCCGAGAGAACCGCTGCATCAACGCCCTTCCCGTCATCCCGCACCCGCAACCGGAAGCGCTCATTGTCATAGCGGATTTCGACCTCTACCTGCCGTGCTTGCGCGTGCAGAAAGGCGTTCCGGAGTGCTTCGGCAGCAATCTTATACACTTCGTCGCGGAGGATGGGATGCAAATCTCGCGACTGGCCCTCAACCGCTACACGAAATGCAGGGCGTTGGCCGGTTGAGTCGGTTGCGAGTTCTTCTCCGAGGGTGCTGATCGCCGATGCCAGATCATTGGTTTGAATTGTCGAATCGCGCAATCCCTGCACCGCATCCCGGCCTTCGGTGATTGCCTCAGCTGCCTGGTCAATGGCGCTGTCCAGCTTTTCCTTGGCATCAAGGGGACGACCTGGCAGCAACTGCGAAACCGTTTGGAACCGCATCAGCAAACCGTGGAAGCTCTGCAGTAGCGTATCGTGAAGCTCCCGCGCAATTCGTGTGCGCTCGCTGATGCGGGCCTCCAGCGTCACTTCGAACTGATGACGTAATTGCCGAACCCGCAACTGGTAGACCACCCACAGCAGCGCCAGGAAAGCCGCCCCGCTCAACACGAGGGACCACATGGTCTCGTACCACGGCGGCAGAATCGTCAGCGCCACACTTACGCCGTTTACATTCCACACTCCGCTGCTGCTCGAGCCCTGTAGACGGAACGTGTAGCGCCCCGGAGGCAGTGTCGTGTAGGTCACGAGTCGCTGGTTGCTGCCGACTTCATTCCAGGTCTTCTCCAGCGGCTCCAACATGTACCGGTAACGATTCCTTTGCGGGTTGGCATAGCTGAGGCTCGAGAACTCGATCGAGAAGATGTTCTGCTGGTGCGAGAGCGTCAGGGAGTCCGTGTAGGAGATAGACTTTCGGAGCACGGACGTTTCACCGATTTGGACCCGAGCGTTGAACAAAAGGAAGTCCGTCAGGACGATGGGCGGAACGTAAGGGTTATCGATCACTCGTTCGGGATAGAAGACGGTAACCCCGTGGGGCCCCCCGAAGAACATCTCTCCACCTGCACTCTTGAAGTGCACATTGTTGAATTCGTTGCCCGCCAAGCCCTCGTCGGCGTAGTAATTCTTGAAGGTTTTCGGATGGGGGTCAAATCTGGACAAGCCATTCCCGGTCGACACCCACAGATTGCCTGCGGCGTCCTCCAAGATGCCCTGCACTGCGTTATTCGGCAGACCGTCACGCTCGTTGAGAATCACAAACTCGCCTGTTTTGGGATCGAATAGATCCAATCCGTTCTGTGTGCCGACCCAGAGTTGTCCGGAACTGTCCACGAGTAAAGCGTTAACTCGATTGTTGCTGAGGCTTCCCTTGGTTTTGGGATCGCTCATATACGTGACGATCTTGCCGGTGCGCACATCGAGGCGCTGCAAGCCCCACTCATAAGTTCCGAGCCAGATCGATCCGTCCGGGCCTTCCGTCATCACGTGATAAATCCGGCTGGGCGGTGGGTCCTGCGAGTCTCGATACGCCGTGAAACGCTCCGTGCGTGGATCGAAGCGGTTGACGCCATTATCGGTCCCCACCCATAGATTGCCGGCGTGATCGATGTGCAGCGTCAGGACATTGTCGTGACTCAGGCTGCCCGGTTCAGCCGGGTTGTGACGGTATGCTTTGAACCGTCCCGTCTTGCGATCGAATCGGGCCAGACCTCCTCCCCAGGTCCCGAACCAAAGAGCCCCGGAACGGTCTTCGGCGATGGCATAAACAATCCCGCTAGAAATACTGCCGGGATCGGACGGTTCGTGCCGGTAAACCGTGTACCGTCCGGTCTTCCGGTCAAGCCGGTTCAGTTCGCTCGTGCCCATCCAGAGACTTCCCTGGCTGTCTTCGAGCACCGAGAGGACGAAGCCTTCCTTCAGGCTGTTCGGATTGCCGCGTTCTCTCCGGTAGACAGTGAACGGCGATGGCGTGCTGGAAAACCGGTTCACACCGGCACCGTCGGTTCCCACCCAGATGCCGCCTTCGCGATCTTCCGAGAGCGCAACGTTGTTGTCGCTGTTCAGACTGTCGGGATTACCCGGATCGTTCCGGTACCGGGTGAACTGCCGGCGGTGAGGGTCAAACTTGACCACGCCGTCGGGTTTGGTGGCAAGCCACAGCATCCCGTACTGGTCTTCGCTGATGGCGGAACAACTGCGCACATTCGGAGGAAGAGAGCCTTCGTCGAACCACGTGTAGCGCGTAAACTGGCCGGTTTTCCGGTCCAGCGAAGTCAGCCCGCCGGCTCGCGTCGAGCTGACCCAGAGTATGCCGGAGCTGTCTTCAAAGATCCGGTCCAGCGGCGTTTCCTGAAAGCTCGGGTAGTAACGCGTCACATTTCCTGCGTGGCGGTCGAATGCGTTCAAACCCGTGGCGGTTGCCACCCACAGGGTACCCTGTTTGTCTTCGAGCACGAACCGGACATCGTTGCTGCTCAGACTGCGTGGATTGTTTGGGTCGTTGCGGTAATGCGTGAAGCGCCGGCTGATGGGGTCCAGCCGCTCCAAGCCATTCCGAGTCGCCAGCCACAATACTCCGTCGCTGTCCTGCGTCATGTGCTCCAAGTGCCCACCCAGACTCGCCGGATCGTTGGGATTGGAGCGGAAGTGGGTGAACATCTGTGTGACCGGGTCGAATCGATCCAAGCCTTGGTCCACTCCAATCCAGAGGACGCCGGAGCGGTCTTTGAAGAGTACCGTGATGAAGACTCCTCCCAAGCTGTTCGGGTTGTTCGCCTCAGGCTTATAGACCTTGAAATTGTAGCCATCGTAGCGATTTAAGCCGTTGTACGTGCCGAACCACATGAATCCCTGATCGTCCTGCAGGATGTTGCTGACGCGGCTTTGGGAGAGTCCTTGTTCCGTTGAATAATGAGTGAAGCGGATGCCGTTCCCTTCGATGAGGGGTAAGCGAATGGGTAGGTTGTTGCGGGTGTTGCCAGGGGAGAACTTCTCCTGGATGGCCCACGCCCTATGCACGTATTGGCTGACCTCCACCGACGGATCCAGCGGTAAGGCGGGAGGAGACCCGAAGAGAAAGCTGAGCGTGCTAATCGTGATAAGCGCGAGAGCACTTTTCATTTGCGACCCTGCCGCCCGCCTCGAAGTGCAACAAGCGCGACAGTCGATCCTGGGTTCGCCCACGCGACCGTTCCTTGGACCGGTCCCCTACTTCAGCCCTTTTCTTTCACCGCAAATGCTTGCGACAAGTACGAACGTCGCCGAGCCCCCGCGTAGGCGGTGCTGGCAGGAACGCGCAGACAGTATGGTCCCGTGTAGTCTTACTCGGGCAACTTGGCAGATAATGTAACATTCTCGTTTGCCGCTTGTCAGTGGGTCCGGTCCGTTGTCCGCCTTACGGATGGACGGATGCCATTGCTGCCAATCCTTCGGCACGCTTTCCAGGTGGCCGCAATGAGACAGAACCGATGCTGCCGCTTTCACGCCCCAGCTCGCGATCCCTGGATAACCGTCTGCACTGTCGCCAACCACCGCCAGATAATCCGGAATCGATTCTGGTCTTACCCCGAACTTTTCCACCACGCCGGCTTCATCGCGCACCAGATTGCGTTGGCGATCGAGTTGAACGACTCGTGTCCCGATGACGCACTGGCCGAGGTCTTTGTCCGGTGTACAGATGAGAACTCTCTCAACTCGTTCGTCCTGCGCTGATGTGTAAGCGGCTGAGGCGAGCGCATCGTCGGCTTCGTGCTCCACCATCGGCCAGACGACAACGCCCGCCGCTGACAGGACTTCTTCGAGAAGTGGGAATTGCGCCAAGAGTTCGGGTTCAACGCCTGCGCTGGTCTTGTACCCTGGCCACAATTCGTTGCGAGCGCGGCCCCGGGCGAAACAGCGCCTTCGCTTCGTCGTAGCGGTTCAAGGCCACCAGACCGATCACACCGTTCAGCCATTGCGTCGTCTCGTCGGGAGGAACGAAGTTGGTATAAGATTTCACAAAATTGGATGGGGCGGTTCCGCCTGCAGCATTGCGAGAAGCGCCGGTGAGGGCCCAGCGATGGCATTTGAAGAGCAACGCCAACTATTAGTCGCGCGCGGCTGGATCCAGGCGGTCGCGATAGTCATGATCTTCGGCTTTGCGGTACTGGGTATGCTGGCGTACCGCACCTATACCGGTGAACCGCCAATTCCGGCACGTGTTAGCGACGCGGCAGGTCACGTCCTGTTCACGAAGGCCGATATTCTTGCAGGCCAGGGGATTTTCCTCTCGAATGGCTTAATGGAATACGGCTCGGTGTTCGGGCATGGTGCGTATCTGGGTCCGGATTTCACGGCCGATTATCTTCATCGTGCCGCATTAGCGGTGCAAGAATCCTATGGTGGAGAAAGTTCGGACCGTGCGAAATCGCAGACGATCGCAGATTTCAAGACGAATCGCTACGATGCTGCTACAGGCACGCTGACCTATACGCCGGCGCAGGCGCGGGCATTCGAGCAACTCTGCGGGTATTACGGCAACTTCTTTGGAGAGCCCACGACGAAATACGGCCTTCGCCCCGGCGCCATACGGAGCCCGGAAGAAATTCGGCAACTCACTGCGTTCTTTAGCTGGTCAGCATGGGCAGCCTCCGCCCTTCGGCCCGGCCAGCAGTATTCATACACCAACAACTGGCCGCCCGAGCCGCTGGTAGACAATCACGCTACTGCTGATGCGATTGTTTGGAGCGTGTTGTCTCTGATCGCTCTGCTAGGCGGCATTGGACTGCTGCTTGCAGCGTTTGGGCGCTGGAACTTCCTCGGCTGGCATGGGCGCGAACAGCAGACTGTCTCTTTTCGGCCACCCAACCAGGTCTTTCTGACGCCTGCTCAACGCGCTTGCGGCTGGTTTTTTCTGGTGATGGGATTGTTGTTCCTTCTCCAGACCCTGGTCGGAGGAGCTTCACAACACTATCGGGCTGACATCGCAAATTTCTTTGGAATCGATCTGGCGCGGTTGCTGCCCTTTAACATCGCGCGGACCTGGCATGTGCAGCTGGCCATCTTTTGGGTCTCGACTTCTTATCTTGCTGCCGGGATCTTTCTGGCGCCGATGGTTGCAGGCCGCGAGCCACGCGGCCAGAATTTGCTTGCCTATGCTCTGCTCGGGGCGCTGGCGATTGTGGTATTCGGCAGCCTCATCGGAGAGTATGCGGGAATTGAAGGCTGGCTCCGAAACAATTGGGCGTGGCTCGGAAATCAGGGGTTCGAATACCTTGACCTCGGGCGGTTATGGCAAATCCTGCTGACGATAGGGCTGTTCTTCTGGGTGACAATTCTGTTTCGTGGCTTGCGCGGGCGGCTCACGAACGAACACATGGGCAACATGCCATGGCTGTTTTTCTTTTCCGCGTTATCCATTCCCGCTTTTTACGGTGTTGGCCTGCTGGCGCACCCTGCTGCGCACTTCACCACTACCGATTTCTGGCGCTTCTGGGTTGTGCATCTCTGGGTGGAAGATTTTCTGGAGCTGTTCACCACCATCATGGTCGCCTACATTTTCGTTCTGCTTGGCGTGGTTCAGGAGCGCGTCGCCTTGACCATGATCTATCTCGATATTGTGCTGTATTCGGCGGGAGGCGTAATCGGCACGATGCACCACCTTTATTTTTCGGGGGAGCCCTCAATCCACATGGCATTGGGTGCTTTCTTCTCGGCGGCGGAGGTCATTCCACTTACTTTACTCACTTTAGAAGCATGGAGTTTCCTGCAGTTGGGCGCGGAGCAAGGGACGAGGTCAAAAATACCGTTTCCCCACTATTGGGCTGTCATGTTTCTGGCGTCAGTCGGCTTCTGGAATTTCCTGGGCGCAGGTGTTTTCGGTTTTCTTATCAACCTTCCCATTGTTTCTTATTACGAAATCGGGACGGCGCTGACTCCGAATCATGGGCATGCCGCTTTTATGGGCGTCTACGGCATGTTGTCCGTGGGCCTCGCGCTGTTCTGCCTGCGCTACATCATTCCGGAAGAACGCTGGTCCGATCGCGCGGCGAAAATCAGCTTCTGGTCGCTGAACCTGGGCCTCGCATGGATGGTCTTCGCCACGCTTTTTCCGCTTGGAATCTTGCAACTGTATCACTCCATCGCTTACGGTTACTATGACGCCCGCACTTTGAAGTTCATCAGCAACCCCAGCAATTCACTGATTGAATGGCTGAGGTTCCCTGGTGACGTCGTCTTCATCCTCGGCGGTGCGTTGCCGGTCCTGTATCTCTGCTGGCTCGGAGTCCGTTACATGAGGACGCAGGTCACGGCTGAAGAACCGAAGGAGATTCTGTTCACCGAACTGGCGAGTACCAGTGGAGAACGGTAGGGTGCGTAATATTGACACGAGCGTTCTCCTGGCGTGCGGCTACGCAGTTTTTCTGACTGGCATCGCCGTGTTGCTGGAATTGCTAGCACGCCATTCTCATCACCGTAGCAAACGCCTGCGAACCGTAGGATTTAGTTATCACCCAGACCTAGACCTCTGGAGATGTCCGAATGGGAAGCATCTTTATCGGGCCGAAGTGAGACGTGAATCGACGGCGGTGCTGTATCGCGCGGCAGCGCACGATTGTAATTCCTGTCCAATAAAGTCGCGATGTACAGATTCTGATGAGGGCCGAAGTCTTCAGGTGCAACCTGATTCATGGTTGCAGTCGGAACTCCGCACGTTTCATCGCGGATTATCACTAACTCTGTTGTTGCTCGCCGATTTAATTCTGGCGCTCACAATGCTCACAAAAAAAACCGCCAGCGACGAAATGGCTGCCGGCGTCCTGTTGGTGTGCATTACTGGGTCGGGCTTCCGATTGGCGGTCGATTTCTTTCGCGCGAAAGATCGCCATTTACCAGTATTGCCGTCACAGGTTTTGCGTCCAAGGTGAAATACCCAGTTCGGACGCGCAGCCTGGCATCCGGAAGGACCAGGTTGCTGGAGCTACCCGTGTTGACTCTCACCCAGTGGTAGTTCCTTTCGATCCCAGGCTGGAATGAGGTTAAAGAATGCGTCTGCCGGAAAACGGCTCCGTTCAAGTCGGCCAGCGTTCCCGGATGTCTCCCTTTCATCTGGTCGTATAACGGCCATACCGTCGATGTGCCGGCAGCCATGACCCTGAAGTCGTGACGATCGAAGCGATTGTGCCGATCAAAGCAGATCAACGCCCGACCCGGTGAAGTGATGCGAGGCGAAGCCGATGCTCAGTCCCCACAATTTCGCGATTCGTTGGTGCCTTCGTCAGGTTGAGTTCGAAGTGTAATGCCGCGGGCGAGTGCAAGAAGACTGCTCTATAATGCCCGCCAGCATGCATGTAGATTTGATGCCGTCGACTTCCGCGATGCCGATCGGTCGAGAGCGCATCACCAGTGTCGACCCGCGGGACAGCCCTCCGACCTGCATACTTGCTAATCGCATCAGGCTACGAGTATCGCGTTTTCTTGCCGCCCATCTCGCAGTCGGCGATGAGATCGCCTTCCCTATCCCCGCGGAAAACTCGGCAACCGGGACTGAAATCTATGTCACTAAGCACTCTCTTTCGGAACGTGATCGTTACTGTTATCAGGGGCCGATCGGATACGTCACCCAACCCAGACCGGACAAGCGCGGCCTCCTCTTTGTCGCGGCGGAGGTTCAACGGCCCGGTCTTGGCATATCCTCGGTTTTCCTTCCCTGTGCGGTTCTTCGTGATCACTTCTTGCCTGTTCCGCTGGCAGATGATAAAGCTCGTCGTTCCACTCTCTACGACATCTTGCGTATTCCTCAAAACGCCTCTCCGGCCGAGCTACGCGTAGCCTACAAGCTGCGCGCTCTGGAACTCGCATCCGGTCGTGCTGACCGCCGTGAGCAAGTGGCCCTGGAGCGCGCCTTCAATATCGTGGCGCAACCAGAATTACGTGCCTGCTACGATGGGCTCTTGGCCGATCCTGAGGCGCCGGCTGTCTTTCCTTACGGCGGCTTTGGTTCTCTTTTGGTCGAGGGCACGCCCTCCCGCGATGGACATATCTTCTTTGCGCGTCGTATTCTCGGGTTCTTGCCGGATCGCCGCCAGCGCCGGTTTCATGTTCCTCTCCGGAAGTGTGATTTCTACGACGATTCGGCAATGTGTCGTGACGCACGCCGAAAGCTCCAGTTCTGGCTGGATCCTGCCGCCCTGCACACGGTTTGGGATTCCACCTGGAACCAGTGGAAGCATCTTTCGGGTGTCAAGCTCGAGGTCGACGCAACCTTCGTGCAGAGCGGCAAATATCGCAAGCGTCGCGGCGAGTGGGAACTCGTGGAATGGGAGACCGCTTTGCCCAGTCGCTTGCGCGTCAACCTCCCCGGCGACTTCCAGCAGCAAGTGGAGGCAGCCCGCCAGACATATCATCGCTTCGGCCAGTACTCGAGGGCCTTGGATGAGGTGCGCTCGGCTCTTGAACACCGCGCTATCGAAAGAAAAGAGCTAGAAAAGATTTGCTCGGATCTTCGTATTCCTGGAGACTTCGACATCGCACAGATCAGCTGGCGTCCCGACTACGACCCTTTCTTCTATCGCCAGCTCTCGCGCCGCTCCCGGAAAATCTATCTGTTTCGAGCTGAATACATTTTCGATCTTGAGAAGGCGGTTGTGGTGGAGACCCCAGAGCTCGGCCATGCCACTTATGTTTTTGCCAAGCCATGCAGCATGGAGAGCTTTCTTGCACTCTACACCCGGATCAGCAAGGACGATATCCGGAACAACCGCGACAACGCGGCGGAAAAGCTGGGATTCCTTGGCCGCGTGATTCACGGCTCCAATCCAAGAGTGTGGCTCCAGGAAGTCAGACGACGAATCGGTGAAAGATCTGATTTCGCTTCGGCTGCAGAGCACAAAGTTGCCATCACCTCATACCGGCACACGGGCCCGAATGCCTCGATGAACCAGGATCCAATGACCAAATAGAATGCGGGTCGTTAGAAATAGTTAGCAAGTTAAAGATGCCACCGGACGACTTCTCGAGCGGGTTGCTCCACCACGGGCATGGTCTTCCGGCCAGCGATCTGCTTGCGGGGAATCGGGTTAAGCACGCGATGCCGCAGTGCGAAGGGTCTGTGTTGTCCGTCGTAAACTCCTTCACCGGCGGTTCAATAAGCCCAGTGCCATCCCCCTCAAAGGTATGAGAGTAAATGGGTTGATCCGATTTCTCTCATTGCCTCTCGTTGTGTACACACATGTTTACGGCCGCGTCGTCCCGGCGTCCTCACAGCTGCACAGATTGAGCTTTGCCAGCGGAAATCACGATCGAAGAGTGTAGCAAGAGATGCGATCAGCCATGGCGCAGTGCTGCTGGAGCGCTGCCGTTTGACCGAAATTCGCTTTGGGGCTAAACAGAATCTGCAGATCCGGCACCGTGAGGATCTTCGGCTTCGGTCGCTGCTATATCGCACCGAGGTACAAAGAAATTGGCCAAGTAACGAGCGCTGTCGCGGTTCTCCCGGAAATAAAGACGCTACCAAAAGTTCACCGCACGTGACGTGCAATGCGCTGATTTGTTTGGATGCCGTCAAGGCAGTTGTGCGTTGGAGAAAAAGATGATTTTGCAACTGAAAACGACTGAGTAACAAATGCAAAACTTCGGGTGCAACTCACAAAAGACCTCGGGCGCCTTCGGCGCTGCAGCGATCCCTGATTCTAGGGAATCTCGATTCGGGAGATAAGTCCATGGACGACGCCATCGAACCCTTAATTGACGCCGCACAAGCGGCGCGGATATTGAATCTCCACCCAGTCACGGTTCGGGACATGGCCTCGCGGGGCGCTATCCCCGGGCTGAAGCTCGGCAAGGTTTGGCGGTTCCGCGCTTCTTCTCTGGATGAATGGATTACGGGAAGGATAGAATTGTTGCGCCACCAGCTTTCGCCCGAGGAGCGAAAGGAAGGATAAACGTGAAGAGACAACACTATCAACGTGGTTCGGTGTACCTGGACCCCCGCAGAAAAGTGTGGGTGTACCGCTGGAAAGATCACTCGACCGGCGCGCGCCGGAACGAGCGACTTGGCACCCTTGCCGAGATCCCGACCAAGGCTAAAGCGTTACGGCTGGCCTCGGGATTCGTGCCGACCGCTAATCCCACTCATAAGATGCCGATCGTCACCTTCGAAACGGCAGCTCGGCGCTACATGACCGAGCGTATGCCGAAGCGATTCACGACCAGCGGCGGATACCGCAACAACCTCGAAAAGCACGTATTGCCGATATGGGGAGACCTCGACCTCGGCGCAGTGAAACCGTCGGCCGTGCATCGCTGGTTCCTCACCCTACCCTTGGCGCAGAAAACGAAGGCTCACATCAAGAGCGTCATGCGCCAAGTGTTCGAGTACGCGATGCTGTGCGAAATGTTCGAAATGCAGCGCAACCCGATGGACCTGATTCGTATTGAGGGCGGGACGCTGACTGACAAGGACCCGCTGATACTGACGCCCGAGCAGTTCGGCAGATTGTTGCAACAGATCGTCACCGAGCCTTACCGCACGATGGTGTTGGTTGCAATGTGTCTCGGGCTTCGCCGTTCGGAGATTGCCGGCCTGAAATGGTCTGACTTTAATTGGGTAGACCGGCAGGTATTGATTCAGCGCAGCGTGATCGCCAATCGAGTAGACGCCGTAAAGACGAAGAAGAGCAAGGCTCGGCTACCGCTCGATCCGGCGCTTATCGCAGTGCTCAAGGACTGGCGGTCAATCTCGGAGTTCAAGGCTGACAGCGATTGGATATGGGCATCGCCCTGGGTTGCCGGAGCCATGCCGTATTACCTGAACGCGGTGCAGCGCGATCACATCATCCCGGCTGGCAAGCGTGCAGGCCTGGGCGAGTCTGTGGGCTGGCACACATTCCGGCACACGTACCGCACCTGGATGGACGCGAACGGTACGCCGCTCGGGATACAGCAGGATTTGATGCGGCACGCCAACATCACCATGACCACGAAGTACGGCAGTTCCATGGCCGAGGGGATGCGAGCAGCCAACAGCGCAGTAGTCAGGCTGGCTATTCAGTAATTCGGCTAATTTGACCGCGTTGACCGCCATTTGACTCTAAGTTATTGAAAATATGGCGGAGAGACAGGGATTCGAACCCTGGGTACCCTTTCGAGTACACACGCTTTCCAAGCGTGCGCCTTCAGCCACTCGGCCATCTCTCCGAATCACGAAGCGCCAGCACTGCGCGAGTCCGCAGCGCCCGACAGATTTCATTGTAGCGTATTGCGCACCCGTCCTCGGCATTCGCTGCGGGCGCGCTCTAGGTAGCCAGCAGTTCTATTCTTCTTCTTTCAACTGCTGCGCCAGGTAATTCTGATATCCCATCTCTCCGATGGCATGCAGTTGCGCCTCCAGCCAATCGACGTGGTGTTCTTCGTCGGAGAGAATTTTCTCCGCCAGCTCGCGCGAGCCTCCGTCGTTCAACGAAATGCACAACTGAATGCCCTCATTGAGGCGTTTCACGGCGTCGTATTCCAACTGCAAATCACTCTTGTACTGCTGTTCCACTGTCTGGCCGATGTTGATCTTGAAGTAGTCGCTCATATTGGGAGTGCCGTCGAGATACAAAATCCGCTCAATTAGCTTCTCGGCATGCGTCATTTCCTCAATCGACTCTTTGCGGATGAGTTTCGCCAGGCGCCCGTAGCCCCAGTTCTCGCACATTTCCGCGTGGAGGAAATACTGGTTGATGGCCGTCAATTCCGCCTTCAGAACCTGATTGAGAAAATCAATGACCTTGGCATCGCCCTTCATAGCGCCTCGCATGAATTGAATTGGCTTGCACGACTACAAACCCAAATCGGAAAGCCATCCTGCGTCAAATCCGGGGGAACCCAATCATTGTAGCGCGCCTCGGCTCACTCGCTCGCCACACCAGAACGCGATACCCGCGCATCACCGTCGGACACGCAATGCGGTCCACTCCAAACGCGGATTCTTGGCGAGGCAGCTTATTCCTTCTTGCTTTGGCCGTTGTGCCAAGCTGAGGAACCGGAGGATGCGGCATGCGAATTAGCCGCCGGAGCACCCGCTGCCGGCAAGGGAATGTCGCGAGCAGATGCCGGAACGTAGCCATCCAGCAAACGGCGATGCATGCTATAGAGGGCGAGCTCGAGACGATCAGATACGCCCAGTTTGTCGTAGATCTTTCGCAGATAGTTCTTGACCACCTGCTCCGTGGTGCCAACCTCCTGAGCGATGTCCTTGTTCTTGAGGCCCTGGGTGACGCCACCAATGATCATCATCTCCTTCTCGCTAAGCCGGAGCTGGTGTTTCGGCGTGAGGCCCTGCTCGGCCTGGGTACGGTATGCCTCAATCACCCAGTTGACTGCCTGGTTGTCGAGCCATGTCTCACCGGCGGCAACCTTCCTGACGCATCGGACGAGCAAGTCAGGTGACACCGACCGGGTCAGAATACCTCGGACCCCGCGCCGTAGGTAGTCGACGGTTTCCTCTTCGCCGGTGCGATGCGCAACGACGATGATCTTCGTTCCCGGCTGGGCACGGCGGATGACTTCGGATATTGATTCCGCAGGGTTGGGTGACAAACCTGCTTCGAACAGAACTACATCCGCAGGGGTACTCGACGCCGCGGTCAATGTCTGTTGCAGCGTCTCAGTCTGGGCAACAACCTCGAGGTCTTTCTCAACCGCGAATATCTTGCCCATGCCGACCCGGAAAATAGCTTCCGAGTCTGCAACGATGAGCCGAACCGATCTGTGCCCCAAATCGGCACCGTTGGAGTGTGCATTGGTGCCAAGTCGCAGGGGCGGTCGCTCTATTTCCTGGTGGTGAACCGCAGTAACTGAGTGTTCAGAGGCGCTCAAAATGGTATTCATCGATGACAACCGCCACGTTCCGGCCGCTCAACTCCTCAGTGCATCGCACTACGCGGCCTTGGCATTTCACCAGCACGTCGCGATCGGCACCCAGTACCTCTCCCGGCATAGCTACCGTAAATTCAACCTCCGAACCCAGCTCAACTTCAGTCTCTGTTCGGAAAAGAATTCCGCCTGCCGAAATGTCGATCGTCTCTGCCTGGTATTCTTCCCTTGCGGTCTTCAGGGTCACTTGCAAGTGCAACGGGAAGCGAACTGTATTTCGCAAGTCGGGATGTGATTCAGCGGTCATAAGAGTATCCACCACTTCACAATACATCGAATTGCATCCCGCCTGAAGTTACTAAAGTACCACCGAAGTCACCAATCACACCAGCGAAAAAATTCCCTATGTTCAATCTGTTCCCAAATCGGCACAATGTTATCAGCAGCTTATGGGGATCACTCCCCATCCCCCACAGACAGGGTAACCAATCTGGCCTCCAAATCACACTCTTCGCCAGGATTGATACACCCCAAAAGTGGTAGAAGGCGATGCGGCTTGGTGCCTGATTGCAGCCAATCTTCAACAGCCTTCGCGATTCTGGTCGGCTGCCACAGCGGCAACGCGTGTTAGTTTGGAACGAAGCACTCGTTTCGCTACTACTCCGCTTACATAGTTCAGGTGATTCTGAACCGTAATGAAACTAAGAACCGTCAATCTTGAACAGGGTTTGCCGACGGTCGCACAGGCCCGCATCCGGCTCACCGATGAATTGCAGTTGGCTCGAAAAATCGGTGTCAACGTCCTGAAGTTCATCCACGGCTACGGTTCCAGTGGGGTCGGCGGTGATTTGAGAATTGCCCTGCAAGCAACCCTCAGGCAAATGGCGGAGCGCGGCGAGATCCGCGATTGCATCTACGGCGAAAATTGGTGCAAGAGTGACGAACGTGGGTGGGAATTGGTTAAGCGCTTCCCTTCCCTCAAAGAAGACCGCGATTTCGGGCGCGGCAACCGGGGGATTACCATCGTGGTGCTGTGAGTCGCCGGACCAACTGAGCCGACATGCTTGATCACCAGAAGGAATGTTGACATCTCTCCGGATGCGAAGTCTAAGCGTTCATGCGGCGTGCGAATCTGCGAGGAATGATTTCAATTTCCGCACATCGCCGAGCATTCGTGCTGGCGTCAGCCTTGGTTGCGGGCTCGTGCGCTTTCGCCGCCAACCCGCCGTATGAGAAGCCCGTCGAGTTGGCAGGCGTCAGTAATGAGGAAAGTTCGTGGTCGCCAGACGGAAGGCACCTGGCCTTTGACTCGGATCGCGGTGGGAAACACTACAACATCTACATGCAGGACCTGACCTCGGGCGCAGTTGTACGTCTCACCCACTCCGACTCCGACGACATTACCCCAGCTTACTCGCCGGATGGCCGCAGCATCGCCTTTAGCTCGGACCGTAGCGGTCACAACCAGATCTACGTCATGGATGGGGACGGAAAGAACATCCGGCGGGTTTCCCATAGCGGCTCGGATGACATCCATCCCGGTTGGTCGCCGGACGGAAAGCTCATCATTTTCTGCTCCGCACGTGACAATCCGAACCAGTCAGCGGCGGCGGAAGGCGAGCGTTATGAGATCTACACCGTTCGCGATGACGGCAGCGACGAGCGCAGGTTGACGAATCTCGGGGGCATCAATACTTATCCGAATTATTCGCCCGATGGCGGAAGGATCGCATTTCGCAAAGTGCTGCCGCCAAAGAATTCGGAAGTATGGGTGATGAACGCCGATGGCAGCGGCGCTGGAAACCTCACCAATGATCCGGCGTTCGACGGCTGGCCATACTGGTCACCCAATGGCAGCAAAATCGTATTTGCCTCAAACCGCGCCGGCGCCTTTGACATCTACACGATGAACCCGGACGGCGCCAACGTAACCCGGCTCACCGATCAGAATTCCCGCTGCACTTCGCCAAAGTGGTCTGCCGACGGCAAGAAGATCAGCTTTGACTGCGCCCGCGAGCACCGCGTGTCGATCCTGGTCATCGACGCCAAGTAGCCCGCAAGTCTCCTCAGACTAAAAGCGGGCGGCACTAGTGCCGCCCACGAGACCACAAACAACTGGTGTCCGCTTCTTATGTACCTTCCGACCAGCTCGCCAGATATTCTTCCTGCTCCAGTGTCAGCCGATCGATCTTGATGCCCATCGACTCCAGCTTCAGCTTGGCCACCCGCTTGTCGAGGTCTTCCGGAACTGGGAATACCTTCTTCTCGAGCGTCGCATGGTTTTTCACCAGGTACTCAACCGAAAGTGCCTGGTCAGCAAAGCTCATGTCCATTACCGACGGCGGATGCCCTTCTGCCGAGGACAGGTTGATCAGGCGCCCTTCGCCCAGCAGGTTAATCTTGCGGCCATCCTTCAGTGAATACTCCTCCACGAACGCACGAGTTGTGCGCTTCGACGACGACATCTTCTCCAACGCCGGTATATCGATCTCCACATTGAAGTGGCCCGAGTTGGAAATGATCGCCCCGTCTTTCATGACTTCGAAGTGCTCCCTGCGGAGCACGCTCTTATTGCCCGTGACCGTGCAGAATACGTCGCCGATCTTCGCGGCTTCGTCCATGCTCATCACACGGTAGCCGTCCATGACCGCCTCAATCGCCTTCGTCGGGTCGATCTCTGTCACGATGACTTCGGCGCCCAGGCCGCGCGCGCGGCTCGCCAGACCGCGGCCGCACCATCCGTAGCCTGCAACCACGAACTTCGATCCCGCCAGCAGGAAGTTGGTGGCGCGCACGATGCCGTCAATGGTGGACTGCCCGGTACCGTAGCGGTTATCGAACAGATGTTTCGTATCGGCGTCGTTTACAGCGATGATGGGGTAGTTCAGCACGCCCTGCTTGGCCATCGCCCGCAGCCGGATCACGCCGGTGGTGGTCTCTTCGGTGCCGGCAATGATGCCCTCGAGGATTTCCTTGCGCTTGGTCAGCGCAGTCGTGACCAGGTCGGCGCCATCGTCCATGGTGACGTGGGGCTTGTGATCGAGCGCAGCCATAATGTGCGAGTAGTACGTATCGTTGTCCTCGCCCTTGATGGCGTAAACCGGAATGTTGCAGTCCCGCACCAGGCAGGCCGCAACATCGTCCTGCGTGGAAAGCGGGTTGGAAGCACACAGCACCACGTCGGCGCCGCCGTCCCGCAAGGTAATGGCGAGGTTCGCAGTTTCAGCGGTGACGTGCAGGCACGCCGAAATTCGGATGCCTTTCAGTGGCTGGTTTTTAATGAATTCTTTGCGGATGATCTGCAGGACCTTCATCGACTGGTTCGCCCAGTCAATGCGCTTCTTGCCTAGATCGGCCAGTTCAAGGTTGGCGATATCGCCCGCGGTCTGTGTAGTTGTGGTCGACATATGCTCCCGTTCTGAAGTCTTGCTTCAAGGACTCGACGCGTGCGATCACTCCAGGGCAATCGCGTTCGCAGGGTTTTGTGAGGGGCACTCTGCAGCCGCAGGCGCCCCGGAATCAGAACTACTTCGCAGCCTTCTGTGCTTCGAGCGGCGCCAGGCCAGCCTGTTCCCGCAGGGTTGCGGCCTTGTCAGTGAGCTCCCAGGTAAACTCGGGCTCATTCCGTCCGAAATGTCCATATGCAGCGGTCTTGCGGTAGATCGGCCGGCGCAGGTTCAGCGACTCGATAATTCCCTTCGGCGTCAACTGGAAGTTGCCCCGCACCAGCTCGGAAATCGTCTGCTCGGCGACCTTGGCCGTCCCGAACGTGTCGATCAGCACGCTTACCGGCTCAGCCACGCCGATGGCATACGCCAGTTGCACTTCACAGCGGTCGGCGAGTCCTGACGCAACGATGTTCTTCGCGATATGCCGCGCCATGTAGCACGCCGAGCGGTCCACCTTCGTCGCATCCTTGCCGCTGAAGGCGCCGCCGCCGTGACGGCCCATGCCGCCGTAGGTGTCCACAATGATCTTGCGTCCGGTCAAACCAGTGTCGCCCATCGGACCGCCGATCACAAACCGTCCCGTCGGATTGATGTGGTACTTCGTGTCCTCATCGAGCATTTCCGCCGGCAGTGCGGCCTGGATCACGTGTTTCAGGATGTCAGCTCGCAGTTCGTCGTTGGTGACGTTTTCCGAGTGCTGCGACGAAATCACCACCGCATCGATGCGGACAGGCTTGTGGTTCTCGTCGTATTCCACTGTGACTTGAGACTTGCCGTCGGGCCGGAGGTAAGGAAGGGTACCGTTCTTGCGGACTTCTGAAAGGCGCTGGGTCAACTTGTGCGCCAGAAAAATCGGGGTCGGCATGTAGTTGGCGTTTTCGTTGGTGGCATAGCCGAACATCATCCCCTGATCGCCGGCGCCTCCGGTGTCCACGCCCATGGCGATGTCGCCCGACTGCTTGTTGATCGACGAGATCACCGCGCAGGTGTTGGAATCGAATCCATAAAGGGCGTTGTCGTAGCCGATGGAAGCGACCACTCCGCGCACCAGGCTCTGAAAATCAACGTACGCTTTGGTGGTGATTTCACCCGCGATCACCACCAGGCCGGTGGCGGTTAGCGTCTCGCAGGCCACCCGGCTGTAGGGATCCTCCTTCAGGCAGGCGTCCAGAATTGCATCAGAAATCTGATCGGCAATTTTATCGGGGTGACCTTCCGTCACCGATTCAGAGGTAAACAGATATCGCTTCTTCGACAATGTAAGACTCCTAGAGTTAGAGCTGTGATCTCTTGTACTGAGGCTGGTTGCAGCGCTGCGGTGGCAATCCGACGCCTCAGGGGAGGATAGCAACCTGGTCGGCAAACTCCCTATATTTTAAGGCCTAAACGTCGGATTCCGACAGCAAACGGCGCAATTTTGCAGCGAAAGTTCGCGCAACGAGCTGGTTCGCTAACCTCTTTTCCCTGCAACTAGATATTGCGAAATCGCACAATTCTGTGGCCGTGCTCCCACCTCAGTTCAATGCCTGATGAACCGCGATCAACTGATCCAGTACGTCAGGGAGATCCCTCAGGTCGAGCGCGTTTGCCCCATCGGACTTAGCCATCGGCGGATTGTCGTGCACCTCCAGAAAAACGCCGTCCACTCCCGCAGCCACGGCGGCGCGCGCCAGCAGCGGAATAAACTCCGGCTGTCCTCCGCTTTGCTTCGGCCCTTCGTGCCCGTTCGATGTTCCCGCAGAGGGAAGCTGCACCGAATGTGTGGCGTCGAAAACCACGGGGGCAAACTCTCGCATCACCGCCAACGACCTCATGTCCACTATGAGATTGTTATAGCCGAACGAGGCGCCTCGCTCGGTTAGCAAAACTCGCTGGCCACCGGCCTCTTGAACCTTCTCTACGGCATGCCTCATGTCCCACGGCGAAACAAACTGACCCTTCTTGATGTTCAGCGCACGGCCAGTCTTCGCTGCTGCCACCAGCAGATCGGTTTGGCGGCAGAGAAACGCCGGAATCTGCAGCACGTCAACGGCCTCTGCAACGCGGGGAACGTCGCCGGTCTCGTGCACATCCGTCAGGACTGGCACTCCGACTGAACTTCTGACTGTCTGGAGAATCCGCAGTCCCTCCGCCAGTCCCGGTCCTCGGAAGCTGCGGATGGAGGTTCGATTGGCCTTGTCGTAGGACGCCTTGAAGATAAAGGGCAGTTTCCTGCGGTTGGCGATGGCACAGATCGATTCCGCCATCTTCAGCGCGTGCCTTTCGCTCTCGATCACGCAGGGTCCTGCGATCAGGAATAGCCCCCCGCCACCCACCTGGATTTGGCCAATCGAAAACGGTACAGACACGTCGAACTCCGGCGTCGGCGCTACCCCCGCCAACTGACAC
>Ga0335069_10003786_pt1 | contig 22672 bp, 7 predicted proteins | sample Lox_Sample_11_FD_206714 | JGI IMG/M metagenome (GOLD analysis project Ga0335069, IMG submission 206714) | Soil microbial communities from Loxahatchee National Wildlife Refuge, Florida, United States - Lox_Sample_1.1 | ecosystem: Environmental > Terrestrial > Soil > Wetlands | place: USA: Florida... | reverse complement strand
CTACACCGTCCTTCAATGCGGGCTCTCTGGGGACTTACGAATTTCAACTGGTCGTCAGCAACAGCAGCTTTAGCAGCTTCGCGGATATTGTCTTCGTCACATTGACGAACGCTCCCCCGATTGCCAATGCCGGTCCGAGCCGGCTCTACAGCCCTGGCGTGGCTTCCATCACACTGGACGGGTCGCAGTCTTATGATCCTGAAGGCATGCCGCTGAGTTATCGCTGGACGCAGACGAGCGGCTGGAGTGTGCCATTGAGCGATCCGCAGGCGGTTAATCCCGCGTTCAGCCTGCCCTGGCCGGGGACCTACATCTTCCAGCTCGTGGTCAACGACGGCATCCAAGACAGCCAGCCGGCTTTTGTGACCATTACAGTCGGGCCGAACCATGTCCCCGTGGCCAATGCCGGGCTTCAGTTCTACGTGAGCACGAACAGCGTGGTGCTCGATGGCACCGGGTCCTACGACCCGGATGGCAGCGCGCTGATCTACCAGTGGAAGCAGGTTTCAGGGCCGGTGGTTGCCATGACGGGGACGAACACCGCGACGCCACTCGTCAGTGGTTTCAAGCCAAACACCACCATCCAGAAATGCGTGTTTCAACTGGTGGTCAGCGATGGGAGCCTGTCGAGCGTGCCGAGCTCCGTGACGGTCAACATCGTGCCGAGCTTCAGCACCAATGGCCTTTACCTGGAGAACCCGCCGTTCGACCCGACGCGGCCCACGATCGTGGCGTTTGGCGGCGGCAACTGCAGCACGGGAAGCGGGCTGAGCTTTGGCGGCACCTGGGATACGCTGGCGAATTGGATTACCGTCCAGACCTACGGCTCATCTTACAACCCTTACGGCGATATGCTGATGGTTTACCTTTCCAGCGTCGCCCCCAACTATCAGCAGCGGATTCAGACCATTGGCTTCAGCACAGGCAACCGGCCGGCGATGCAGGTGGCCTGGTACGTCAACAGCACGTACAAGGACGCGCGGTATGCCGTGAACCGGGTCGCGCTGTGCGACGCTGTCTGCAACAACCTGTCCAGCACGGTGGCATCGTTCCAGGCGAACCCGGTCGCCGGCGAGCAGTGCTGGGTGGACAACTACATCAGCAACGACCCGAGTCACACGTTGGCCAGCTACCTGCCCGGCGCGCTCAATGTGACGTGCAGTCCGGCTCGAGACCACAGCTACCCGGTTTCCACGTATGCGGCTTCAAGCCTGGACTACGGGAACGGCGGACTCGTGGCGTTTGCCTACCTCTCGGCAATTGGCAGCGGGAGGAATTACCAGCTTAAGACATCGGCGAACAAATACTACTTTCTCATCAACTCGGCCGGGACCCTCGTGTTTGACAACCAAACTGCGTGGCCGGGTAAGATCCTGGCGCCGGTGCAACTGACCGGGCCGACCAACGGCAGCACCCTGGCGCCCGCCGGGGCGACCTTCGGCTGCCAACCCGTCGAGAATGCCGTGCGCTATCAGCTCCTCTTTGGTTCGGACCCAAGCCGGGTGATGGATTTCAGCATCATCACGGATACGACCAACCCCCCAAGCCAGCTCGTATCCACGCTGCCGCTGGCCAGCACCTGGTGGACGGTCATGGCCTACGACCAGTTCGGGTCCACTATGTATGCGGACCCATTGTTGATCAGCCGCCCTGCCAACCGGCCGCCGAATGCGCGGGCCGGCCCTGACCAGGTGCTGTATGCGGGATTGGACGGAACGGCCCCCGTGACGCTCGACGGGTCCGGCTCCACAGACTCTGACGGTGACCCGCTGAGTTATACCTGGGCCTGGGTCGCGGGGGGCAGCGCCTGCGTGTCCAATGGCCTGAGCGTCACGATCAGGCTGCCTGTGGGCGTGTACCCGATCCAACTGCTCGTCAACGACGGCCAGGTCAACTCCCAGCCCGCTCAGCTCACGGTGAGGATTGAGCCGTCGCCCAACTTCGTTTCGATGACCCGCAACAACGGGGGATTTGCCTTCTCCTGGGACGCGATTGCCGGCAGGACTTATCAGGTGCAATACACGACGGATCTGCTTTCGGGCCTCTGGTGGAACCTCGGCGACCCCTTGGTTGCAGCAGGCACGACTCTTTCGACCTGGGATGAAATCGGGCCGGACGCGAAGAGGTTCTATCGCGTGGCCCTGCTCCCGTAGCGTTTTGGGCGTCAGCCGGGAGGAGTCGGCACCTTCCGATTTCCAGGCGCTGCCGGGCTAGCCACAACTTCGCTGGCGTTGGTGGAGTTCTCTACGCCTCAGCGCAAGGAGCAACTTGGATTGCCGGTGCCGTCTCCGAGCTGGCTATCCGGGTCGCACCACCCAAGACTCGGCTTGAGATTGGCCTGCTTGAGAAAGGTGATGAATTTAAGCAAAACGGCGTGCCCGTCGTAGCAGGTCACGATGCAGCCGATTTGGTGGCGGGTGCTCGGTCCCTCATTCGTATCGGGGTTGCTGGCCGCGTCGTTGTACGAGCCCGGATTATCCGACGGTTCCCACATCATGTAAGCCTCCGCCTTGAACTGCGTCAGGTGATGAGTCTGCTGTCCCAGTGGCGGTCCTCCGCGGTAGCCCAGGGCGGCGCCGTTCATGACGTACGTCGAGAGCCGGTTCGCGCGGGATGGCCAATTAGCACTGTTCGTCGGATCGGCCGGACACCGATAGACTTTCCAGTTCTTGGCGACGTAGTCGGCGAGCAAGCCGCCAAAATAACTGGAGTCGGGGTTTTGTGGAGGCGAAGCGGGCCAATCCGGCGGGCCGGCGCCGGGCGGATTGGGTGTATAAAGCCAGCCCGGGTTGTAAACTCCCCAATTGGGGTAAACCACGTAGTCCTTGAAGTCGTTCGCGTACATCTGGACCGCCAGGCCGATCTGCTTTTGCTGGCTGGTGCATTGTGTGCGCAGGGCCTGGCCCCTGGCCTTGGCCAGCGCCGGCAAGAGCAAGGCCGCCAGGATGGCGATAATCGCGATAACGACGAGCAGTTCGATTAGGGTAAAAGCAGGGCGCAACGCCTTGGCGTTGCGCCCTGCCAGACTCATTTCAGCAGCGCTTTTCACTTTACCGGTCATTTCCCCCAACCTACTTCAGAATCATGCGGAAGAAAACGGAGCCGTTTGTCCCGCTGATGGGCATAATGATCTGGTTGACTGACGTCGAGCCGGGCACGTCATGCCAGTTCGTGGTTATGCCGGTGCCCGGGTTGTTGGTCTGCCCCTGGAGCGTCCAGCCGGTATACGAGTTCGGCCAGCCCAGGGTCAGTTGGTTGCCCGACACGGAGTACACGATATTGGTTGGAGTCCTCGGCAGGGTGGACAGGACGCGCAGCTTGCCGTCGGTATCCAGCGTGCTGGTGTCCCAGCTCAGGCCGGCACCCGGCGTGGCCGGGATGATATTGGCAAAAAGGCCACTGTATCCGCCGCTGGACGCGCTGAACAGTTGGATGGCGTCGCCGCCCGCGAGCGCGTTGCCGACGTTGGTAACGACGAGCGTACCGCCCATAGTGACCGAGGCCAGGCCCGAGACCATGTCATTGGCGACGCTGGTGGTCTTGTTGACTACCACGAGGTTCGTGCTGCCAGCCTGGAGCGTGAGATTGCCGCTCATGGTCAGCGTGTAGGTGTTGTTATCCGGGAAGCCCGGAGCGAGCGTCGAGCCGGTGCCGAAGACGACGTTGCCGCTCGCGCCGGCGACAACCGAGCCCGCGCCGATCAGCCTCTGGCCGGCGGTGAAATTAAAGAACCCGTTAGCAGCCGCAGGCGCAGAAATGTCGAGCGTGGCGTTGGCGTTCACCTGGATCAAGGAGCTGGCGCCCAGAGAGGAGCTGGCCCCGACCACAATCGAATGGCCGTTACTGACGGTCGTGGAGCCCGTGTAGGTGTTGAGGGCGTCCAGATACAAGGTCCCGGTTCCGGCGCCGACCGGGCTGTCACCCGCAACCACGCCCCCGACACCGCTGACGGGGTACTCGAGGTGCAGGTCCTTTCGGAGCCCAAAGAGGTTATTGGTGCCGACAAGGGTCACCGGGCCCTCAAAGGTATTGCCCCCGCCGTTGCCAGCAGAATCAAAGACGGCGTTGCCGTTCAGGACGAGGTTCTTGCTGTCATTGGGACTGACATCGAACAACGTGACAATGGCGTTAGACTCAATCGTCATGGTCTTGGAGGGATCACCCATATCGGCGTAGCCCTGGAAGCCGAAGCGGCCGGCGACGACATGAATGTCCCCCAACCCGGTTGCGCCGACGGCGTTGACCAGGATGACACCGGCGCCGAGCTTGGTCAGCTTGAATCCGTTTCCGTTCAACGAGCCGCCAGTGCCACCGTATACATCCCAGCGGCTGCCCGCACTGATGGAAGCGTTCGTGACCAGGGTAATGTTGTGAACACCCTCGTTCGCGATCTGAGTGGGTGAGGTGTCTATGATCGTGCCCTGACCATTGAAACCATCCCCGGCGATGTAGACGACCTTCTGACCGCTGGGGATGGCATTGACGTCCATCGAGCCGGTGTTGGTGCAGTAGATACCGCCGCCGCCGCCCAGGGCGAGGGCGTTGGTGTATTGCAGGACACCGTTGGAGACAACCAGGGAGCCGGAGAAAGCTGTATTGTCCGGCGCGCTCATGACCATGGTGTTGGTGCCGGCTTTCACGATCGTGCCCACGCCGGCGCCGCTGTCGCTGAAGGTGGTATAATTCGTCCAATTCCCGACGCCCTGGAGGTCATAAATCAGGGTGCCGTAGTTGGCGGTAATGGTCGAGAAGGTCGGCGTATTCGAAATGGCCAGCCTGGTTGAGTTCGTGCCTTCCATATCCACGGTGCCGACCATGTTTCCGCTGCCCGTGATGGTGTAGGCTTTCGTGTTGTTCGACAGCGAGAACGTGCCGACCGCGGCAACGGTGAGGTTGATGAGGTTCGTGGTCCCCGTATCGTCGAGGATCGCCTGGTCGCCGCCGAAATAGGCGTCGCGCAAGCTGGTTACCAGGTTCAACCAATTGGTGGCCGAATTATCCCAGGTATTAGGTTTGGAGGTGGCACCGCCCTTCCAGACCAAGGTGCCAGGGTTCCCGGTCAGGCTGACCTGGAGGTAGGGCTGGGTTGTGGTGGGGTCCACCAGGCTCACGTTGTAGCGTGGGCTGCTCGACACGACGCGGAGGTTGGCCGCGCTCGGGGGGGACCCGCTGCCGTACTGCAGGACCGAGTAGGGCGAAGTGGTGCTGAGAACGCCCAGGGGATTGATCTGAATGGTGGAAACCCCGCTGAGCGAGAGGGCGCCGAGGACGTTAACCAAGTCGTTGACTCCGTTGCCAATCTGGGAGGGATCGGTGTTGAGCTTGATGACGTTGGTGCCGCCGCTCAACGTCAGATTGTTGTTGAACGTCAGCGTGCTGGCGAGGGCTGGGGTGCCGGGCGCGATCTGGGCGCCGTTGCCTGCCGAGACATTGCCGTTGACCGACCCCGAGCCGGAAAGCGTCTGGCCGCCGCTCAAATTCAGCCCGCCCGCCGGTTGGCTGGCGTCCAGCACGCTGTTGGTAGCCACGGCGATCAGCCCGGAGTTGGCGATGGAGCCGCTTGGCCCCAGGACGACGCTGCCGGCGTCAACGAACGTGGACCCCGAATAGGTATTGGCCGCCGGGAGATAGAGCGTCCCGCCGGCCGTTTTGTGGAACCCACCCGTGCCCGCCATGGGGCTGAGGATGCCCAGTGGCTGGTTGATCTGGAGGGTGTTCGTCCCGTAGAGCGTGACCGTGCCACTGAGCGCGTTGCTGGCGCCGTCGCTGTAGAGCGTCGCCCCATTAGTCAGCACCACCTGCTTGGTCAAGGTGGGCGCCTGCCAGATGCCCAACCTCGCCCCCGGCATCACGGTGGCCGTTTTGCTTGGGTCTCCCATGCCGATGGTGAACTGGAATCCAAGTGTGCCCACGCTCACCAGGATGTCGCCCAGCCCGGTGTCCCCGACCTCGTGCATCCAGATGTCATTGGGTCCGATCTTCGTCAGCTTGTAGCCGTTGCCGATAAGATAACCGCTGCCGGCGCCAAGGGTGTTGATGCCGACGTCCCACCGGTTCGACAGAGCATTGAAGGTGGTATCCCCCTGCAATGTGATCTTCCGCGGGCCTCCACTGAGGTTGACTGCAGCGCCCGAGTTGTTAATCGCGCCGTTGGTTCCACCGAAGCCCGTGCCCTGGAGGAACATGGGCTCGTCATTCGGCGTCTGCCCGTTGAGGTCCAACGTCGCGCCTGAAGCCACGTAAGTCGCGCCGTTGGTGGCGCCCAGGCTCAAGGCGCCGTTCATCTTAAAGATGCCGTTGTTGATATTGACCGGGCCAGTAAAGTCGTTGCCCACGCCTAAGCCAGCCGGGAACAGCACGGTGCCGGTGCCATTCTTGGTCACCCCGGTGCCGCCGCTGATTCTGCCGCTGCCGGTCCCCGTAATTGAGTAGTTCGAGGTGCCGTTGAAGGTGATCGAGGCCGGATAGAGCGTGGTGGCGATCTGCACCGTGGTATTGGTGGCCGTATCGTCCAACGTTACGGCATCGCCCTCGTTGAAAGTGCTCCGGTTGGCTCCGTTCTTCCAGTTCCAGGTCGTCTGCACGTCCCAGAGACTGTTGGTGCCCTGCCAGACTAGACCGGCGTTGCTGCCGGTCACGTTAAGCTTGATCTGCCCAGCCGTGCTGTAATCAAGGCTGAAGCTGTACCCGCTTAGGCTGCCTACCGCATTCGTGAACTGGCCTGTCAAGCTGCCGGTGTAGGTAGCGATCACATAAGTCCCTGCAGTGAGTTGCTGGATCGGCAGGATGTTCAGATAGGCGTTGGGGTTGATCGTCAGGTTGCCCTGGACCACCAACAAATCGTTCACGCCCGCGCCTACCGTGGTGGCCGTGCCGAGCTTGACATCCATCTCGGTGCCGAGGCCGAGCGCCAGGTTATTGTTCACGGTCAGCGTGCCAGGGACGTTCAGCGGGCTGTTGCCCATACGCAAATGAGCGGAGGTAAGACTGTTCGTGGAGCCAATCGAGACGGGGACGCTGATCGTGCCACCGCCTGCCAGCGTGCCGGTGTTGGTAACCAGCACCCCACTGCTGTTGTTGAGCGTGCCGCCGACTGCCAAAATGCCGGCGGTGACCGTCGTGCTCCCGGTATGGCCGAGGTTTCCGGTAACCACCTCCATGCCGTTGCCGGACATATTGGCGACCACGTTGCCCGCGCCGGCCACATTGTTCGAGAGATATTGCGTGGTGGTGGCGTTGAACGCCAGGGTCACGCCGCTGGGAACGGTGAACGGATTGTCAGCCATCTGCGCATTGTTGACCAGGCTGAACGTGCTGCCGGTGTTGAAGGTCACCGACCCATTCAGTGGGCTGAGTTCGGTGGTTCCCAGCGCCAGTGTGCCGCCGCTATTAACGACGATGCCGCTTAGGAACGTGCCGTTTTGGGTGGCATTCAACTGCAGCGTGCCACCGCTGACTGTCGTGCCCCCCGAGTAGGTGTTGGTCGCCACGAAGACCACCGTGCCGGGCCCGGTGACCGCGAAGGCGCCGTTTCCACCCCATTGATTGCTCAGGGTGATGATCTTGCCCGCCTCGGGGGCAAACGTCACCACGCCCGGGCCGGGCGAAGTGGTCAGGTTGACGGGGGGCTGGTTCGGCAAAGCCCAGGCCCAATTCGTTCCGGGGCCGTTGATGAGGACGGAGTTCGTGGTCGAAGCCGTGCCCGCAGTGGCAGTGCCGTTGGTCGTATACATATACACCGTATGGAAGGTCCCGCCTGAAACATTGATGGCCTGCGTCTGCCCGGTGGCAAAGTTGCCGGAGCTGATACCCAGTTCGCTAACGTATAGCGTTCCGCCGCTGATATTGAGGGTTGCGGCGGCGTTCCCCGCGTTGTTGGCGCAGAGTTTAATCCCGCCGCAGTAAAGGGTGCCGCCGCTGATAGTGAACGTGCCCGGAATGCCGGCACCATACTGGAGTCTGATCAGGCTGTCCGTGCCCGTGTTCCTGAGCTGATAGACTGTGCCGCCCGTCTGGTTGTAGAACCCGGAACCATAAGTCCCGCCGCGTCCAATAGTAAACCACCCGCAATCCACCAGCGTGCCGCCATTGACGTTGATGGTGCCGGCGCCGTCAATGCCAACCTCCATGCCGCAAAGGATGTTCAGCAGGCCGTTATTGACCGTAACCGTCCCGGTCGAGCCTACCGTAAAGCCGGGCTGGAATCCGTCCTGGTAATATCTGGTGCCGCTGCCTGGCCTCATAACGGTCAAGGTGCCGCCGTTCAAAGTAAAGGTGCCGCTGCTGTTCTGGCCATAGCCGGGAAGAAAGAGATTCGCGGTACCCGAGTTGTTGGTGACCACGAAGGTGCCGCCGGACATGGTAATACTGCCGCTGCTCGCGTCCACAGTACTGCCAAAGTACAACTGGGACAGGTTAATGTTCATAGTGCTGTCCACGAGCGCCGTGCCGCCATTGAACATTTGCGCCAGGTCGGTGACGCCCGGCACGGCTCCCAGGTCCCAATTGGCCGGATTCGTATACGACCCTGATGTCGTATTGATCCACGTGTAGGTGCCCGCCCGGGCGTCCAGAGCCGCCACCAGGAAGAGGACGGCGCAGACTGAGGACCAGGCCCAGCGATTTTGGAGTACAGAGGGATATATGGATTTCATAGCAGGTTAATGTGAAGTTTACCCGACAACGATGGTATGGATGTGGCTCCAGACATCGGTGATTATTTCGTGTTCAAATAAATCATGGTTTTGCCACAGTTGCAAGCGGAAAATGAATTAAATTAAAGGCGCCTCTTACGGTCGGAGCGGAATGGCGTCTGGTTCAGCGCGTAAATCGCGCAGGAATAGGTGCTTAAAAAGACGCCTTCACTCCGGTCTGCCCAAGCCCGGATCTCGCACCAGATTCATAATGCCTATTCCGACGGCAGTTCCGCCCCATTCCCCCAGCCGCACGCTGCCCAAACTGTCACAGGGTGGTGGAGCGGGGTCGGTGGGCGCTTCCGGCTTATCGGTGGAAACCGGGCGAATCAGGCCCCGAGGTGGCAGATTTCGATAGTGGTAATCCCAGTGATTAAGGCTGTTCCCTCAACCGGAAGAACTGCTGCGGGAGCGCGTAGTTGCTGATGGCGTAGGGGCTGACGGCGTTCGAGATGTCGAGAAACGGCCCGGCGAGGTTCGTGGCCGACTGCAAGGTGAAGGGGCCGGTCCAACTCAGCACGCCGCTGGGGTCGAGCGCCAGGATCGGTTGCACGACCAGCACGGCGGTACTGCTCGGCACGTTGTAGGCTGAGTTGGCCACGACCACGACGTAGCTGCCGGCGTCCGAGGCCTGGGCGCCGGAGATCGAGTAGGCGCTGCTCGTCGCGCCGGAAATGCTTAGGCCGTTGAGCGCCCACTGGTAGGCGAGCGGGGCGGCATTGGTGGCTTGCACCGTGAGGGTCACGCTGCTGCCCTGCGGGACAACCTGCGACTGGGGCTGCGCCACGATGACCGGCGGCGAGGCCGGCATGGCGCTGACCTCGGCAGACAGCAAGCCCTCGCCGGCCTTGTTTGTGGCGGTGACGACGTAGTAGTAGGCGGTGCCGTTCGTCACATTTGCGTCCACGTAATTAGTCACTCCCAGGTTGGGCGCGATGACGGAATACCGCCCGCCGCTCACGAGCGCGCGTTTCAGGTTGTAGCCTGTCGCGCCGGTCACGGCGCTCCAAAGCAGGGATACCTGCGAATCGGCGGGCGCTGCGGCCAGGATAGTGGGAGCGCCCTGCGGCGTGACGGCCACGTTGTCGAACGTGGCGCTGTCCAGCACGTTCGTGTTGCGGCTGCAGACCACCAGGCCGACGAAGGCATTGCTGGCCATAGTGAGCATGGTCGAGCCGATCTGCGACCAGCTCGCGCCGTCGCTGGAGATGTAACTCGTGAAGGTGCTGCCGCTTCGCGTGAGCTTCAGCCAATAGGGCACGCTCGCCGCCGGCCCGGTGGAATCGGTGGTGCCGCCGCCGGTCAGCACGCGGTAGAGCCGATGCACGCCGTTGCTGGCCTCGAGCACCGTGGATACGTGGATCGAGCCCGCGGCGAGCGTCTCACGCATCATGATGCCGGCCTTGGCAGCGGGATCGAGGGCCTGCTGGCCCTGGAGGCTTTTCACGCGCGCGATGATCGTGCCGTCCCCGCTGAAGGGCTGGTAGGCGAAATGGAAGGCGTCCGCGCCCGCGGCAATGTCCGCGCCGGAGCCTTCCACATTGAAAGTGGTGCCGCTGTAGCCGGCGGAGCCGGTGATGTTCACGTTGCCGACGTCGGCATCCAGCCAGGGGCTGGGCAAGTTGCCGACGTTGGCGTTCGGCGTGGCATTGACCTGCAACGAGTTGGTGCCCTCCCCGTTCGTGTTTAGCGCCGACACGACGTAGAAATAGGTCGTGCCGTTGGCCAGCGGGGCATCGGTGAAGTCCGGCGAGCCCACGACGCTGGTGATGATGGTGTAGGGACCGCCATTGGTTGTGGAGCGCTTCACGTAATAGGACGTGCCGGTTGGCACGCCGTTCCACTGCAGGGCGACCTGGGCGTTTCCAGGCACGGCGGTGAGGCCGGTGGGCGCGGACGGGGTGCCGTTGACCCGCTGCCAGGTGACGCCGTTCAGGGTGTCCCAGCTCAGGTAACCCTGGTAGAAGTCCTGGCGCGTGCCGCCGCCGAAGGCGAACTCATTGTCGAGCGGCGCGCCGTAAGCGCTCGGGCCGTTGTTGGCGAAGTAGTAGCTCCAGAGGCCGTGCAGGTTGTTGACCTCGAAGGTGCCGTTGGTCGAGACCATGACCGTGAGGTTGGAATGCGAGCCGCCCGCGTAGTCCTGTGCGGCGCCGACCAGGTTCGTATAGACCCACGCCGTGTGGCCGTTGTCGTAAGGGCAGCCCATCGCCGCCTGGCCGAGGCTGTGGAAGTAGGTCTGGATGGAGGCGTTGGCGGTGCCGTTGGAATAGACGCCCTCGAAGCGCTCGACCCGCTGGTAGTCGGGGTAGGACTGCTTGGGGTTGCCCGAAGAATCCACCACGCCGTACCACATGGCTCCGGCGGGGTTGTCGGCCCACTGGAACCAGATGGCGGTCTGCACGTAGGGTGTCGCGTAGATCGTGCTGAAGGCCGTGACGAGGTTGGTGTCCTGGACGGCCGCCGAGACCCCGTTGGCGTTGCTGCTGTTGGTCGTCTGCCACCCGAACTCGGTGATAAAGGTCTTCTTGGGACTGCTGGTGCCCTCGTACTTGATCAACGCCTGGTGCACCCAATCCTCATACTGGCGGAAGGTGTTTAATGCGACCACGCCTCCAATCGTAATGTAAATGTGCTGGCCGACGCCGTCCAGCGGGTAGGCGGCGTAGTTGGATTTGGTGTGGGCGAACGAGCCGCCCTTGGTGACGTTCGTGCCGGTGCTGTAGGTGTCATCCAGGTATTGGCCGCCGGCCGCGCTGTAGCTCGCGCCATAGCTGTTGAGGCCAAACAGCCCCCCTGAGAAGAGGGTGACGTCGGTGATCTGGTGCGTGATGTGCACTGCCTCCCAGCTCCGCGTGAGCAGCCAGCCGAAGTTGGAGGGATACACATACGTGGCGCCGGTATAGACGCCATTGGAGGGGTTCGAGGTCCAGCAGTTCGGTTCGTTCCACAACTCGAACACCTTCACGCGGTCGTGGTAATGCAGGACGATGGGCACGACGGCATTGGTGGCATAACCTTCGATGTAGGGATTGTCGCCATTGCTGCCGTGGTTGTTCTCGTAATTGTTGGCGCACCAGTCGGTCTGGCCGCCGGGCCACGAGCCGCTGTCTATGAGCATGAGCACTTGCAGGCCGGCGTTCTGCGCGTTGTTCACCACCGTGTCGTAGTAGCCGAACATGGTGGCGTCCCAGTTGGTGTGCCCCTTGACCAGCGCCATCTCGACGCGCACCCAGCCGGTTTCACCCTGAACCAACTGGCTGGCCGAGGCGCTGGTGAAGTAGATCTGCCCGGAGCTGTGGTCCACCGTCCAGCCGACGTCCACGCCGTGCGGGCCGGCGGCGAGGGCACAATTCGCGGCCACCAGCAGCGTGAGGAGGAGGCACGAGGCCAGGGCAACCGAGAAAGCTCCACAGCTCTGGCGCTGGTAGGGACGCTTCGCCGAGGCGTCCACGTCGCGGGGGCGGCGGACGCCTCGGGGAGGCGTGCCTGCCCTCCAGTCTGTCGCCATTTCAAGCACGGTGCGAACGATTCGGCTTACGGGCTGGTGACGGTGTAGAACCTCTTCGAGTAATTGGTGGCCTGGGTGTCCGTGTAGCTCACGGGCACGCCGCTGAACGTGCCGCTGCTCAGGTTGGACCACGTGGCGCTGACCGGTGTGAGCGCGGGGTTGGTAGTGGCCCAGACGTGATAGCCGGCGCCATTCTGGCCGGTGAAGCTAAGCTGGTAGTTGCCGTTGCCGAGCCGGAAAGGCAGGGAGCTGAAACGCGGCTGCGGAATCTGGGTGCTGAGGACCTTAAGCGTGCCGTTGGTCAGGCCGGAAGCATCCCAGGCCAGGCCGCCGCCCAGGGACGGCAGGTTCGTGGCGCTGAAGGTGCCGGCGTAGGTCGCGGCGTTATAGAGCTTGAAGGTGTCGCCTGCCTGCACGGAGCCGACCACGGTGACGTTGAGCGTGCCGCCGATGGAAAGCGTGGTGATGCCCTGGATGAGGTCGTTCGCGCTGTGGGTGACTTTCATCGTGTTGGTGCCCGCCAGGTTGAGGACGTTGTTAACCGTCAGCGTGCCGATGCTGTTGCCCAGGGCGAGGGTGCCGCCGCTGTTGACGGTCACCGCGCCGCCGATGGTGCCGTAGCCGCCGAGGGTCGCGTTGTTGGCCACGGTGACGCCGCCGGCCAGCGAGCCGTTGACCACCACCGTGCCGCCGTTGACGCTCGTGCTCCCGCTATAGGTGTTGGCGCCGCCCAGGGTGAGTGTGCCCGAGCCGGCATGGGTCAGGTTGCCGGTGCCGGAGATGGCGTTATTGATCGTCACGCTATCCGAATGGTTGAAGGCGAGGGTGCCATTGTTGGTCACGGCGCCCAGGCCGAGGCTGCCGCACGTGCTGCCGCTGCCTAGTTGCAAGGTGCCGCCATTGACAAGGGTTCCGCCGCTATACGTATTGGTGGGGCACGTCAGGATCACTGTGCACGTGACGTGGTTCTGCTTGGTCAGCAGGCCGGCGCCGATGATCTGGCCGGAGATGGTGAAGGAGCCGGTAGTCGAGAACGAACCGACGCTGCTATTGGCCAGCAGGTTAATGGTGCCGCCATAATTGACGACCGTGTTGGCGTCATTGACCTGGAGCGTGCCGGCGCCGCCGTTGCCGTCGCCGCCGTTCAGGTCAATGTTGTTGGTCATGGTGCCGTAGTTGACGCCGCCGCCAAAGGAGAGGTCAGCGCCGGAGGATATGACGGCTTTGCCATAGCCCAGCGCGTGGTTGTTTCGGAGCTGCAGCTCGCCCTGGGTGATGTAGGTGTTGCCGCTGTAAGTGTTGCTCGCACCGGTCGAGAGGACGCCGGTGTTGATGTCGCCCAGGATGATCTGCACGCTGCCGGTCTTGGTCAGGCTGCCGGCGCCGGAAACCTGGTTGGCGAGGAAGAAGACGCCGTTGGTGGAGAGGATCGTGCCGCCGTTGGCGCCCAGGGTCCAGTAGCGGTTGACCGCGCTCGCGGCGGGCCGGGCGCCGCCGAATTGGAAGATGCCGCCGTTGAGGGTGATGTTGGTGCCGGCGCCCAGGGGCGAGGCGCTGCCGTTGGGGTTGAACGTGCTCACGGCCAGGGTGCCGCCGGTGACCGTGACCGGGCCGGTGAAGTCGTTATTGCCGTCCGTGAACGCCAGAATGCCGGTGCCCGATTTGGTAATGCCGGTGCCGCCGGTGATCTTGCCGCTGCCCGAGAACGCATAATTGACAGCGCTGTTGTTCACGGTGACCGTGGCCGGCCGCACCGTGCCAGTGATGTTCACCGCATTGTTGGCGCTGGTGTCGTTGAAGGTGACGCTGTCGGCGTTGTAGAAGTAGTCGCTGTCCGCATCCCAATTGGGGCCGGCGGCAAAGATCAGGTCCCAGGCGGCGCCGTTTCCGCCGCTCCAGACCAGGTTGGCGGCGCTGCCGCTCACGAGCAGGTTCACCTGGTTCGTGGTGCTGTCATCAAGCGTGATGCTATAGCGTGTGTCGGTTTGCGGGGAGACGCTTGTAAACGAATTGAGCTCGGCGCCCTGGTAGTTGAACAGCCGGTAAGTGCCGGGGCTGGTCAGGGGTGTGAGCGCCGTAACGAAGAGCGACGAGCCGTTGGGGTCAATGTCGCCGCCCACGTTGATCAGGTCGTTGACACCGTTGCCGGGAGTCGTAGCGGTGTTCAGCTCGAATGCGCAGGTCATGTTGCCCAGCGAGAGGCTGTTAGAGAACGAGAGCGTGCCGATGCCGTTGGTCGCGCCGGGCACAAGGTAAGCCGTGCTGTTGGCTGCCACATTGCCAAGCACGCTGCCGTTGCCCGCCAGCGCCTGGGACGTGCTGCTCGGCGAAAGATAGAAGCCATTCACGCCGTGCGGGGTATCAAAGACCTGCGAGGCGTCGAGCGTGGCGTTGCTTAGAGTGATGCTGGGCGTGTTGGGGACTGTGACATTGGTGCTTAGCACGAGCGTGCCGCCCTGGATGACCGTCACCCCGGTGTAGCTGTTGTGGTTGGTCAAAGTCCAGGTGCCCGAGTCGGTTTTGGTGAAGGCGAACCCGGCGCCTGCCGTGCCGCCGATGTTCCCGCCGATGATGCCGTTGCCCGCGCCGCCGACCTGAAACGGACGAGTGGAGACACTGAGGCCGATTGGCCCGTTCAGCACCAGGGTTCCGGCATTGGCGAGGATGTAGGCGAGGCCACCGCCGGATTGGATGTAGATGTTGCCCTGGATGACGTTGCTGCCCGCCTCGTTGAAAATCCCGCCCAGGTTCTGGCTGAGATTGAACTGAAGGTTGCTCGGCAGGACGATGCTGCCATTAGTGCCATTCAGGTGCAGGCCTGCGCCGACGAGGTTGTTGGCGATGGTGATGTTCCGCGTGCCGCTGCCTGCGCCTAGGCTCAGGCTGTTATTAATCCACACTGCGCCGCCGTTATCTGTGAATCCCCCCGTGAAGGAGTTCGTTCCCTCCAGGGTGAGGGTGCCGAAGCCGTCCTTGTAAATGCCAGCAGTGGATCCCCCCGAGATAGCGCCGGAAACGTCCAGCGTCTGGCCACTGGCGACCACCCAGGCCTGCGTGTTCCCCAGGGCCACCGGCGTAGTGATCGTGAGGTTCTGGATCGCATTGGACATGGCAATGCCCAACGGGATGTGGTTGGTCGTGTACGTGAACGTCGAAGGTGCCAGAGTCAGCAAGCTGCTGCTGGGGTCGGAGATGCTGACCGGGCCCGGCACGTTGCTCACGAGGATGCCCTGGATGGTGTAGGCCTGGCCGAGAGTGCCGCTCAGGTTGTGCAGGGAGAGGTTGTTAAAGATGGCGACGTCGCCGGTGCCCGGCGGCGTGTTGCCGCTCCAGTTCCCGCCGACAGTCCAATTGCCGCTGAGGGAGCCGATCCAGGTTTCGTCCGCAAGAGCGGGCAGGCCCTGGACGACGATAACGGCGAGCAGCAGGATACGCCGCAAGAGTGAGCTTACTTTCATACGATATAATACGGTCTGTTCTCTGCCCCCGGAGGGCAGGATCCTGATACGATGGCTGGAGGTTCTCCGTTAAATCAGTAAGGAGGATAGACGGTGCGGTAGTAGCGGCTGGTTGCCGCTCCGACGCTTTCGCTGAATTCGAACACACCCACGCCCAGTCCCTGGTCGGTCGTGGGGGCTGTCAGATTGACCTTCTTGGTCCAGGATGGCGGGTTCAGGTCATCCGTGGCTTCGATGGTGTAAGTGACGCCGGGGATGCCGGCAAATTGGACGAGGAAGACGCCGTTGCTCACAACCGGGCCATAGACCACGTTGGGCGAGAAGCTTGTCGAGGACAGTACGCTTACCAGCACGACGTTGGTCGCGAAGCCGCCGCGGCCATCACCGACTACGTAGCTGAACAGGTCCGAGCCGACGTAGCTCGCCACCGGGCTGTAGGTGACGTTCGTGCTGCTGAGAGTCACCGTGCCGCCGTTGGTGCTGGTGGGGCCGGCGGAAGTCACGGCCAGGGGGTCACCGTCCGGATCACTCACCAGGGCCAGCAGGTTCGCGTTGTCCACCGCCAGTGTCTGGCCAGCCATGGTGGAAGCCGTCAGGTTGGTGAGCACAACCGGTGCCCGATCCACCATCACGAGGAAGGAGCAAGTATTGGTGTTGCCGCTGGCGTCGTAGGCGTAAGCGGTGACCGTGTTGGTGCCTGCGAGGAAGAACGACCCGCTGGCCGGCATGGCGACGACCGACGGGCTCGGGTCGCAGTTATCCAGAGCGGTGACGCTGAAGCTGACCGTGGCGCCGGTTGGGTCCATGGTGACCACGGCGATATTTGCCGGGCAGGAGATGGCAGGCGGTGTGGTGTCCACCACATACACCGTCCGCGTGTTGGTCGCCGTGTTGCCGCTCGGGTCGCTGGCCACGTAATCAATAGTATAGACGCCGACGGAATCGGGATTGACCGTGCTGTTCGTGGTGACAGCCACGGCGCCAGCGCAGTTGTCCTCGGCCGTGGCGCCCGGGTCGGCAAAGGGGGCGTGGCATTCATTGGTCAGCGGGTTGTCACCCAGCAGGGTAATCACCGGGGCCGTGGTATCGGCCACGATGACCGTGTTGGTCAGGTTGGTAACGTTGCCCGAAACGTCAAAGGCGCTCAGCACCACCTGGTTGGTGCCCAGAGACATAGCGGTCTCCGCGGGCGGGTTCTGGGTGACGGTGACAGAGCTGCTGCAGGCGTCCACGGCAATGATGTAGTTGGTGCCCGTGAGGTCGGGCAGCAGGGCCTGGCAGTTGGTAGTGGTCGTGCTCAGGGTCAGGTTGGTGAAGCAGTAGATCACTGCCGGTGGCGTGGTATCGGCCACAGTCAGCGTGCCGTTATGGTAGCCGATGCTGTAGTTGGCCAGGCCGCTGCCCTGCGCGGCGCTCGGCACGATGTCGTAGTTGCCGGGGACGGCGCCGCTGGCCGCGCCGGCGCTGGTCAGCGTGACGCTGGTGACCGCGTTGCCATTCACCAACTGGCCAGCGCCGGTAGTGAACTCCGTGCCGGCAAAAGTCAGCGTCTGGCTGCATTCCTTGGTGGCGTTCTTCGCTGTGATGTCCAGCGGGCGGAGGTTCACGGTCAGGGTGGTGCTGCTGTCACTCGCCGGGTTAAGCGTCACATTGCCGCCGTAGGAATAGGTGATCGTGTAGGGAATCGGGGAGTAAGGCAGCATGGATGTGTCGTAGGCAAGGGAGAAGTCGCCCGTGCTGTCGTTGATCACGGTGTTCTGCGCATTCCCGTTGATGGAGATGGTGATTGTCTCACCGCTGGCGGGATAGATCGGCCCGGCGGCGCTGAGCTTGCCGCTGAGCGTGACACTGCCCGTGCCATAGACAATGGACTGGCTGGTGGTCAGGTTGGAGAAGGCCGGACTGGCGGTAATGATGAGGTTGACCGTGCCTCCGCTGACAGAAATGGCGCCGGTCTGGCCCGCGCCAATGGCGGTACCGGTGACGGTGAACGAGCCCGAGCTGGAGATGTTGGCGCTGGCCTGGATGACCGGATACGTGCCTGGCGCCAAGGCTGTGCCATTCACGGTGAAGGGATTGCCGTTGAGGACCAGCGTGCCCTGGGAATTCGTCAAAGCCGGGTGCGAGCCGTCATAGGTTAGGATGATCGGCTGAGAGCCCAGGTTGACCGTGCCGCCGCTGGCGCCCTTGATGGTGGCCGGGGAGGCGGTGCCGCTGGCGCTGAGGCTCTGGCCGGCGGCCAGGGCGTAGCTGGAAATAGCCGAGACGTTAAGCGTCCCTCCGGCGGCGATGCTGATGCCGGACGAGCTGGCAATGCTGGCGCCGCTGCCCAGGGCGAGCGTGCCGGAGCTAATGGTGGTCGTGCCGCTATACGCGTTGTTGGCAGAGCTTAAGGTAACCGTATTGGTGCCCAGCTTTTTGAACCCGCCGGAGCCGATAATGGGGCCGGCAATGTTGAACGTGACGACATTGCCATTGTTGACCGTGCCCGCGCTGCTATCGGCCAGCAGGTTGATTGTGCCGCCGAAGGTGACCGAGGTGCCGCTGTCATTCACCTGCAGCGTCCCGGCGCTGCCGTTGCCGTCCCCGCCGTTGAGGTCAAAGTCGTTGGTGATCGTGCCGTAATTGCCGCTGCCGCCGACCGACAGGTCGGCGCCCGCCGAGACCACCGCCTTGCCGAAGCCGAGGGCGTGGGCGTTGCGGATCTGCAACTCGCCTTGCGTGATGTAGGTGTTGCCCGTGTACGTATTCATCGCATTGGTGAGCACGCCGGCCACGATGTCGCCCAGAATTACCTGCACCGCGCCGGTCTTGGTGAGGCTGCCGGGACCGGAGATCGTGTTCATGATGAAGAATGTGCCGTTGGTGGAGAGGATCGTGCCGCCGTTGGTGCCGAGCGTGAAATAGCGGTTGAACGAGCTCGCGGCGGGCCGGGCGCCGCCGAACTGCAGCGTGCCGCCGTTGAGAGTGATGTTCGTGCCCGCGCCGAGGGTCGAGGTGGAGCCGTTGAGGGCCACGCTGCTGATGCCGATCGTGCCGGCGTTGATCGTCACGGGGCCGGTGTAGTCGCTGCCGGAGGTGGTGATGATGAGCGTGCCGGAGCCCCATTTGGTCAGCCCGGTCGGCCCGGTGATCTTGCCCGAGCCTTGCAATAGGTAGTTTAAGGCCGAGTTGCTGTAGGTGACCGAGGCGGGCTGCAGGGTCCCGGAGAGGGTTGCCGTATTCGTGGCGGCGGTGTCATCGAAGATCACCGGGTCCCAGTTCAGGAACTTGGACGTGTTGCCGTTCCAGTTGGCGGTGGTGTTGAGGTCCCACGTGCTGCTGCTGGTGGTGCCGTTCCAGATCAGGTTGGGGGCAGAGCCGGAGACGGTGACATTGACCTGGTTGGGCACGCTCTCATCCAGCGTGAACGTGTAGTGGGTGTCGGTCAGGACGCTGGGATTGAAGGTGCTGAACTTGGTGCCACCGTAATTGATGAGGCGGTAAGGCGTGCCCGTGGTCGGCGGGCTGAGGAAGGTGACGAAGATGCGGGCGCTCTGCGGATCGAGGTTGCCGGCGATGTTGAGGAGGTCGTTGACGCCGCTGCCCACGGTTGTGGCCGTGTTCAATTCGAAGACATTAGTCGCAGTGCTGGCCATGACGAAGCTGTTGGATAGGGAGAGCGTGCCGGCGACGCCCATGCCGCCGGCGGTCTGGGCGACGTTCAGGCTGCCGGGCTGGACGACAACATTGGAGACGACCGCCACATTGCCGGTGATCGTGCCGCTGCCGGCCAGCACATTGGTATACAGGACGAAGACGTTGGAGCCGTACTGAGCGTTGGTAACAGCCGAGACGTCCAGGAGGGCGTTGGCAAAAACGGTGATATTGGTGGTGGTGCTGAGTTTGGCCGTGGATGTGAGCACCAGCTTGCCGCCCTCAACGGTGGTGTAGCCGTTGTACACGTTGTTGTTGGTCAGCGTCCACGTGCCCGCGTCCACTTTCCGGAAGGGCAGGCCCGTGCTGTTGTTGATATTGCCGTTCAGCGTGCCGTTGCCGGCGCCCCCCAGGGCGAAGGCGCGCGCCGTGGTGTTAAGCGTGACCGTCCCGTTCAATGTGAGTGTGCCACCGTTGACGACTATATAAACGTAGCCGCCGCCACTGGTGACGACGATGTTTCCGCCCAGGGTGTTGTCGCCTGCTTCGTTTATAATCGCGCCGTTCTGCTGGCTGAGGGTGTAGCTGATGCTGCTGCCGATGGTGATGTTGCCGTTAGTGCCGTTCAGGTGGAGGCCAGCGCCGAGGTTGTTGTTGGCCACGGTGACGGTATGCGCACCTGTTCCGCCCAGCGCGGAACTGTTATTGATCCAGACTGCGCCGCCGTTGTCGGTGAAGCCGCCGGTGAAGGTATTTGCGCCGTTGAGGTAGAGCGTGCCCCATGTATCCTTGGTCAGCGTGGAACTGCCCGAGACAACGCCCGACACGAGCAGGCTTTGGTTAGTGGCGACTCCCCAGGTCTGGGCGGCGCTCAAAGCCACCGGCGCATTGATTGTCAACGGCTGCGCGGCATTGGACAGGTTGATGCCGCCCCCGGCGACCGTGAGGGTGCTGCCCGAGATGGAAGCCGGGCTGGGCACGTTGCTGAACTCGATACCTTTAATGCTGTAGGCCGAAGAGAGCCAGTTGCTGAGATTGGCGGTGGAGAAGTTGTTATAGATGACGATGTCCGAAGAGCCCGGCTGGGCGTTGCCGCTCCAGTTGCCGGTAGTACTCCAGAGATTATCGGTTGTGCCTTTCCAGGTCTGATCAGCCAGGGCGGTGAAGTTCAGAGCGGCGGCGGTGATGACGGCGGCGAGGCGCAAGGGCAGGTAAGGTTTCATAGAGGTGGAGCTAAGGCGGACAGTTGCGGTTTGGCTTATGCGGGCACTAGAGGTAAAGCGTGCCCGCGGCTGACCACCCGGTCAAGCCGTCGAGGGCTGTTTGCAGTCGTGGACATGTTTACCGGTGCACTATGCGAGCTATTGCACCAAGTGTGCGGCAGCACAGGGCGAAGGGTAAACCGTACGTTTGTATGGGCAGGCACGCCTGGCGGCGCGTGTCATGTCCCCTGAACCCCGCCTTGAACGCGCCCTCCTCGCGTCTATAATCCCACCCATGAACGAAGGGTCAGCCGTCAAGGTGCTCATAGTCAATGACGACGGGCAGTACCTTTCCGGCACGGCCACCGAATGGGAGTTCACGGATGACCGCACGCGGGCAAAGGTTTTTGACTTCGTGGGCGATCGCGTGGCGGAGCAGATCGAGCTGGTGCGCCGAGTGCATGGGCGGGTGTGGATTGCCGTGAAGCTCGATCCGTTGGAGATCTATGAGTTCTGCGACCGTTGCGGCTGCCGTATGCGGTCATTTCGGGCCTACTACGATGGGAAACAGTTCCTGTGTGCAGATTGCCGGAACGCGGCGCCCGACGCCGCCGGTTCCCCGGGCTAACCGGGCGCGAGCCTTGCGCGGCCCGCAGTGCCTGCAAAGAACCCGCGTGCCACAGCCTGACTCACCAGGTCGCCGGATTGCCCTGATGCCGGTTCGAACCGCACCCGCACGAACATGCGGTTGGCGGGATGCATTGTTCCGGCCAGCATAGGGAAAACTAGATGTCAGCATTCCGTTCCACGGACAAACCTCCAAGGCCGCCGCAAGAGGCTGCCGCTGACTCAACCGTCTCGGATGCGTGCCGGGCAAAGCCCGTCGGCAACATAACCGAGTTTGCGGAATGCCTGGTCAAAGGACACGACGACTGCCGGCACGGGCTTCGTTTCGGCGAGTCCCGGTTTTGCTGGCACCCACGGCGGCAGGAGATCATCGCCCGCACGGCTTCGCTCACCTAGGCCCGGCCGGCCAATGAGACCACTTTCCGAGTGCCGGCTCTATGCCTTCGTAGATACAGCCTACCTGCACGGGCGCACGCCGGCCGCTTTGGCCCGCCAACTGTGCGACGGCGGCGCCGACATTATCCAGCTTCGCGCCAAGGATACTCCGCCCGCTCAAATCCGGCGCATCGCGCAGAGCATCCTGCCCGTAACCCGGAAGGCAGGGGTGCCGCTGGTCATCAACGATTACTACTCCATCGCGCTGGAAACCGGCGCCGAGTTCTGTCACCTGGGGCAGGAGGACTTTTTCGGCGCGGGCCACACGCAGGTTTCCCAGCTTGGCACTTCGGCCGGCCGCAGCGTTCGCATTGGCCTCAGCACCCATTCGCAAGCTCAAGCCGAGCGGGCACTGGCCGCCGGGCCGGACTACATCGGCGTCGGCCCGGTGCATCCCACCCCAACAAAGCCCGAAGCCCAGCCCATCGCGCCCGATTACCTGCGCTGGGTGGCCAAGCACGTGCCGGTGCCCTGGTTTGCCATCGGAGGCATCAACCCCGAGAACCTCGAGGCGGTGCTGGCGGCAGGCGTGCGGCGCATCTGTGTGGTCTCCGCGATCCTGAACGCCCCGGACGTGGCTGCCGCCTGCCAGCAGTTCAAACGGCGGTTGGCGGCTGGGCCCTAAGCCGTCTCTATTCACCAGGAGTTGGGGAGCACGCGCGCCCTCGCGTGTGCTGACCGGCGCTCTCGCCGGTCGGACGGAAGAGGCGTTGGTCACTAATAGGTGAGTGCTTCAGAGAGCGCCGCGTCGTCGGCGAGGGCGCCGCCGACAGCACGCGAGGGCGCGTGCGCTCCCCACGCCAAGTGCATAGATACGGGTAAGCTGACAGTGGGGGCGAGCGCCGCGAACCGGGGACAGCTCGGAATGGCACATAGATAAGGTGTAAGTCTCTCAGGGATAGGTGCTTGCATAGAAGGGGGACTTCTGCATGATTGGGTGCCAGGGAGGATACGGCGGGGTGAGGGAGGGGTTGCGGTGGGCACTCCGGCGATGCCCCGGTGTATCTCCCATGTGGGTCGACCCCACGCGTGTCCGGTTATAAGTCGGGCAGCAGCAACTGTTTAGGGCCAAGCGCAGCTTCATCTTGGGGACCGAGAGCATGAAAGAGCTCT
>Ga0335069_10003785_pt1 | contig 22683 bp, 21 predicted proteins | sample Lox_Sample_11_FD_206714 | JGI IMG/M metagenome (GOLD analysis project Ga0335069, IMG submission 206714) | Soil microbial communities from Loxahatchee National Wildlife Refuge, Florida, United States - Lox_Sample_1.1 | ecosystem: Environmental > Terrestrial > Soil > Wetlands | place: USA... | reverse complement strand
GTTTATTAGTACGAAAATGTTTCTCTAGTCATATTTTCTGAAACTACATTGCCATTTGTAGCACAAAGTTATACCATAAGCCATATGACAGAAAAACGAGGTGCGACTTGAAGATTGTATGGCCAAAAATATCAAAATCGCAAATCGCACTTTTTGCGGCCATAGCGATATTATTTACAATTAGCGGCGGGTTTGCGGCCTATGAGTGGCAGTATGATAAACTGAAGGCTAGCACCGATAAGGTAAATAATCTTCAGAAAAAAACCAGTGCGCTAAACAGCGAAGTGTCAACTTTACAGAAGAAGTATGATGATATTAGTAAAGAACTCAGCGCAAAACTGCAAGCAGACAGTACTAAAGGGGCTTTGACGAGTGGTATATCCCCTGCAAATACTATTACAAGAGAGCCATCTCAGGCAGATCTGGGAATTATAGTAAATAGCTCGAATCGTTTCAATGCATCGGGTACGGAAGGTGCGGCAAGTACCGGTGTCGCAGTTGAAATGACGATTACTAACAAAACGACCAGCGCAATCGCCTTTAGCTTTACAAGCCTGCAGTTGCAAGACAGCCAATACCACACCTACCAAATCTATCCCTATTTCTCTAGTTTGTATCTACCGAGTGGATATATCCCTTTGAGTAATCAAACTATTAATCCAGGACAGACTATCAGAGGATCGATGACTTTTCTGGTGAATGACGTGTCCCAGAATAACTTCACGCTTATCAACGGCGTGAAGTCGTATGTATTTAAAACATCCTAGACGTAATAGCCCCATATACAATATTTCCATTCTCAGAAATAGTCGTTACGATATAATAGTGTCTATGTCAGAACTCGAATTTAGCAAAGAACTCAAAGCAACCGAAACACCAATCGAAGGCCTAATGGTCTACGATCTGACCGTTCACGGTGACAACCGCGGCTGGTTCAAAGAGAATTGGCAGCGCGAAAAGATGTTAAGGCTTGGGTTACCTGATTTTAGTCCGGTCCAAAATAACTTTTCGTTCAATGACAAACGCGGTGTTGCGCGCGGAGTCCATGCCGAGCCCTGGGATAAATACGTATCGCTTGGTGCCGGCAAGATCTTTGGCTTTTGGGTCGATATTCGCGAAGGTAGCGCAACATACGGTAATGTTTTTACCTCTGAACTCGATCCCGCCAAGGCAATCTTTGTACCCCGCGGCATAGCAAACGGCTACCAAACACTCGAAGACAACACGGTCTACAGCTATCTTGTGAACGACCACTGGTCCGCCGATGGACAATATTCATTTGTCAGCATGTACGACGAATCGCTCGGTATCAACTGGCCCATTCCACTCGATGAGTGCGAAGTATCCGACAAAGACAAGGGCCATCCAATGCTGGCCGACACAACACCGATCAAGCCGAAAAAGACAATTATCATCGGAGCTAACGGACAACTCGGCCGTGCACTGCAAAAGATTTTTCCCGACGCTGAATGTGTCGACCGCGACACTTTTGACATGAGCGACCCGGCGATTATAAGCGGTCGTAGGTGGCGTGATTACGGATTGATCCTTAACGCAGCCGCCTATACCGCTGTAGACTTGGCAGAAACGCCCGAAGGCCGCAAAGATTCATGGCTGGCAAACGCGATCGCACTGACAAATCTCGCCCGTATTGCTATAAATAACAATCTGACACTAGTCCACGTTTCAAGCGATTACGTTTTCGATGGGACGAATGAGCTACACACAGAAACAGAAGATCTCGCACCCCTTAGCGTATATGGCCAGTCCAAAGCAGCTGGTGACTTGGTTGTCGGCACCGTCCCTCGCCACTATATCGTTCGCACCAGCTGGGTGATCGGTGACGGTAAAAACTTCGTCCTAACTATGAAAGCGTTGGCCGAAAAAGATACAAAGCCAAGTGTTGTCAGTGATCAAGTGGGCCGACTGACGTTCACGAAAGACCTCGCCGCTGCCATCTCCCATCTCCTATCTACCAACTCCCCCTACGGCACCTACAACCTCTCCAATGATGGCGAGTCCGCCAGCTGGGCAGACATCGCCAAAGAGGTCTATGAATTTGTAGGCAAATCACGTGATGATGTCACGCCAGTGACAACAGCCGAGTACTATGAGGGCAAAGAGGGTATTGCTCCCCGGCCCTTACAAAGCACCCTTAATCTTGATAAAATAAAGGCTACAGGTTTCACACCGCGCGAATGGAAACAGGCGCTTCGTGAATATTTAGAAAATCAGTAATCAAGGAGTGTTATGAAGGGAATTATTCTCGCCGGCGGATCAGGTACGCGACTATGGCCAATTACTAAAGGCATCAGCAAACAGCTCATGCCAATCTATGACAAGCCAATGGTTTACTATCCGCTCACGACTCTCATGTCAGCAGGCATCCGCGATATTCTGATTATTACCACGCCCGATGACCAGTCACAGTTCCATCGCCTACTGGGCGACGGATCACAGTGGGGTATCAATCTCCAATATGCCGTCCAGCCCTCACCGGACGGGCTTGCACAGGCCTTCATCATCGGGGAGGAGTTCATCGGCGATGACAAAGTCGCACTCGTCCTGGGCGACAACATTTTCCATGGTCACCGTCTCAGTGAATCACTCAAAAAATGTACAGATCCCGATGGTGGCGTTGTCTTCGCATACAGCGTGTCGGATCCAGAACGCTATGGCGTCGTTGAATTTGATGAGGATAAGAAAGCTATTTCTATCGAGGAAAAACCTGTTCAGCCAAAGTCTAACTATGTCGTTGTCGGCCTGTATTTCTATGACAACGACGTCGTTGAAATCGCTAAAAATGTTCGACCAAGTGAGCGTGGCGAGCTAGAAATCACAGCCGTGAATGAAGAGTACCTCAGGCGAGGTAAACTAAAGGTTACAACGCTTAACGACGGTGATGTCTGGCTGGACACCGGCACTATCGACAGCATGACCGATGCCGCCGACTACGTTAAAGTCCTGCAAAAACGTACCGGCCAAATCATAGGCAGCCCGGAAGGCGTCGCCTATGAAGAAGGTTACATTTCTACTAAGCAAATTAATGAACTCGGTGAGTCGCTCAAAAAATCCGGTTACGGAAAGTACCTCATAAAAAACTAACAGCCGATGAAGCGTCCCAATAGCAAAGTACAGGCCGACATACTCGCAAGCTATCTTCTCGGGCGTCCCATTAAAGATCCTTATATCTATGATATTTATGAGGAATTGTTGAAAGAGGCAAGGGGCGACGAGGAGAGGCTTGTCGATTTTGCCTTTTCTCATCCTGTCGCATTGCCCTACCTTGATGCGGGGCTAGTGTTTTTGCGTCCTGAGTCTGAACTTCGTCGACGCATATATGTCATGTTCTCTGTTCTTGAATCTTCCCGTGAATACGCCGATTTATTCCTACCTCAACGGATTACCCCAGTACGACTTATTGGAATCTTCCTAGTTGGTATTCGAGCTGTGTTCCGGGCAATAATTGGAATCGTCCTTATTAAAACGGGAGGGTTATGAAAATTCTCGATTACGTCATTGTGGGATCGGGTTGCTCGGGCTCAATGGTAGCCCAAACACTCACAGATGCAGGCGTTGATGTGACGATGCTCGATAGCGGTACGACCGGTGCGGCGCCTAACAACCCACCGGTCGGTCGGAGCTTCTTCGATCTTCGAAAAAATGACCCTGATCAGTACAAATACTTTATCGGCGATAGGGGTCAGGGTATCAATTGGGGCGAGGTGTCAAAGGGAGCTCAGGTGACCCCGCCTCGTCTTTACATGACAAACCACGTCAATAAATACCTGCCGCTTTCATCAAAAACATTCTCACCACTTGAAAGCCTTGGCTATGGGGGGCTGGGAATCGGATGGGGACTTCAGTGTTGGGAGTATTCCGATGCCGATTTGCACAAGGTCGGTTTGAATCCGGCAGATATAAGAGTTGCTTATGATGTTGTGGCAAATCGGATTGGGGTCAGCGCCACCCGGGACGAAGCTGCAAACTATACGATTGGAAGCTTGAAGCACTTTCAACCTTCGGCTAGAGCCGATAGAAATCATAAACTCCTGCAAAAGATATATAGCCGCCGCAAAAAATCTCTTCAGAGAAAAGGATTTTATGTCGGACGAACCCCCCTTGCACTCATAACAAAAAAGGTTGGTGACAGAAAAGCATATCGTTATCTGGATACTGACTACTATTCAGATGCGGACAAAAGCGCTTGGCGACCATGGATTACGGTAGACGCACTCAAACGAAAACGGAACTTCCACTATGTTGGAAATCTTCTGGTAACATCGTTCGAGGAGAAAAAGGACATCGTCACAGTCCATGCATTAGATGTTATTAGCGGTGAAAAAAAAGAGTTTCTATGCCATCATCTTATCCTTGCAAGTGGGGCATTTGGATCGGCCCGCATCGTCATGCGTTCTCAGGGCAAAATAGGATCGAAGGTTCCTGTGCTTAGCAATCCCCATTCCTATATACCATGTATACAGATCAGGATGCTTGGCAGAGGCTATGAGAGGAAAAAACTCGGATTTGGTCAACTTTCTTATTTTATCGACCCCAATGGAGATGATTCCGAAATTTCGGTCGCATCATCATATAGTTATCAGTCGCTCATGTTGTTCCGGATCATCGCGCAAATGCCCTTTAATTTGGCTGATGGCAGAACACTGGCTCGGTTTCTCACTCCTGGTCTCATTGTTATGATCGCACAACACCCCGACAAGGCGTCTCCACATAAATATCTCAAATTAGTGAGTGACAAAGATAGCCCAACAGGAGATAGAATCGATGCGCACTATGAGCTTTCCCAGAAAGACGAGGATGAATGGAATAGGCGAGAGCGCATGTACGTATCACTCATGCGCAAACTCCACGTCTTTGCTATTAAGCGGGTAAAGACTGAACACGGATCGGGCATCCATTATGCCGGAACATTGCCCTTTAGTGATACGGCCGCAGCATTACATCTGGATCCAAGTGGTCGACTCCACAAAACCAAACATGTTTATGTGGCTGATAGCTCGGGCTTCAAGTTTTTACCCGCCAAAGGCCTCACCTTCACGCTTATGGCTAATGCTCATGTTGTTGCTAAAAATATATTAAAGGAGACTGTCGATGACAAAAAGTAAACAACCAACTATTGCTATTACCGGAGCATCTGGCTTTTTAGGTACTGATTTGCTTAATTTCTTTGTAAATAAGGGCTGGAATGTAGTCGCCCTTGTCAGAGACCAAAACAAACTTAAGACCAACAAGAATATCGAATATCGTGCGTACGATATAACAAAGCCAGTTTCAAATAGTACTTTAAAAGATGTTGATTATTTGGTCCATGCAGCCTACGTGAAACTCGATAAACAACATCCCGACGCAATGGAAATTAATATTTCTGGCGCAAAGAATTTACTAAAAGCCGCAAAGACGGCAGCACTCTCAAAGATTGTTTTTATTTCGACCATGTCAGCCCATGAAGACGCTATTTCTGTTTATGGTCGGCAGAAATTAGAGATTGAGCGACTATTTCTTGAGTCAAAAAACGCTACTGTGCTTCGCTGCGGACTTATTGTTGGAAATGGCGGTATTGTACGTGAAATGGCTGGCTTTATGAAAAGCAAACACGCGGTGCCACTAGTCGGCGGCGGAAATCAACCGTTACAGATTATTAGCGTCTATGATTTGGTTGAGATTATCAGCAATGTTCTCGAACGATCACTTACCGGACGATTTGTTGCTGCCAATCCAAAAGTGTATAGCTATCGCTCTTTTTACCAAGCTCTTGCTGCTGAACTTCGCGTCAATGTGCTTTTCGTGCCGCTCCCTTATGGGGTTCTAGAAGGTATTTTTAAATTCGCAGAATTATTCCACATCCCCCTGGGTGTTGGTGATGATAATCTCAAGGGGCTTAAAATGCTAAAAAGCATGCCGTCAAAAAAGGATATGAAACTTATCGGCGTTAATCCGATAAATCTTGAAAAGGCGCTTGCAAAATCGTCAATTCGGGTTAGCAAATAAGCCAGTTATCTGTATAATGCTTAGTAAGAGAGGGAGTGTATGTACAGAAACAAGAAGATTAGTCTCTGCTTACCATGCAGAAATGAGGGTGAACACCTGCCTGAAGTTATTAAACGTGTACCAAAAATTGTTGATGAAATAATTGTTATCAGCAACAATTCAAAAGATAACACCGTGGAGGTCGCCAAAAAGCTGAAGGTTGTAGCACTCGAGGATAACCGTACCGTTGGAGGCATCGGATACGGCTTTGCCCATATGACAGGTATCGAACATGCGACCGGCGACATCATCGTTGGCGCCGACGGGGATGCAACTTACCCGATTGAGGATTTAAAAAAAATCATCGATCGCCTGCTCAACGAAAAGCTGGATTTCATCTCCTGTAATCGTTATCCGCTCCAGGAGGGGACTAAAATTCCATTCAAACTTCGCCTTGGCGTCAATGCATTGAACTGGGAAGTGCGCCTACTTTACGGCTTCAAGATAAACGATATCCTCTCCGGCATGTGGGTATTTAATAAAAGCGCTAAAAAGCACCTCAATCTCAATATGGGCGAATGGAACCTTAGCCCGCAGATCAAGATCAATGCGGCTCGCCATCCAAAAATTAACTTTGCTGAACACAGTATCGCCCAACATCAACGCATGGGCGAGTCCAAACAGGCGCACTGGAAAACCGGCTTTCAGCATTTGCAGTGGATATTCCTCAACCGCTTCGTTGGCTCAGATCGTCTAGTGAAAGAGCCTGATGCTTAGGAAATTTTTCGTCCACTCAACATCAAATGCTTTCGTACAGCTTGTACGCTATGGCCTGGTTGTGGCCGTTGCTTTTCCAGTCGATTTCGGACTGCTCTTTGTTTTTACAGAGCACTTCCATATGTACTACCTGCTTTCGACTATACTTTCATTCAGTATCTCGATGCTCGTTAACTTTCTGATCAGTATTTTATGGGTGTTCAAGGCACGTGCAGATCGTCCACTCTGGAAAGAAATCATTGCATTCTTCATTATTGGCTTCGTTGGACTTGGCCTAACCGCCGTCATAGTTTGGTTCTGCACGACAGTGCTTGGAGTATATTATCTTATCTCCAAATTAGTAGCCGCCTGTATTGTTTTCTTTTGGAGCTTCAGTGCAAGACGCCTTCTGTTTATGTACCACACCAAAGAATACTTAGATTTTATCAAACAATCCTTGTCGACATCTTCAAAAAGCTAACCCTAGCCCCAAGTGACGTAGTAAAATTTTGCAGCAGCCAATAGAAGGCCAACCGACATCAAGGTAATCATGGTAACACCTATTTTCTTTTGGCCAATGTCGTTAATACGAATTTTAAACACTATAATGGCGATTAATAGCACGAGAGGCAATATTGGCATGAAATATCTTCCCTGCACACCCCAAATCGAAAGTTGACCAACTTCACAAATTGTTATATATAGCGTACCGAATATCGCCAGGATGCTTGTTAATGCAACTGCGGAAAAAAGCACGAGTATTTTTTTGGGAATAACAAATTTTTCTGAAACCAAGACCCCCAGAACCACACAAAGCCCTGCAAGCTCCTGGGTTAGTGCGGGGACAATCACATAGTCAAACCCTAGTCTTCCATATATACCGTCTCTGTATGCGTTGTCGGTTATCAGAACTGTTCGTAAGAGAACCTTTATGAAATCAAGTGGATGTCCTATAACATATTTCAATTGGGCTGAGGCATTGATATTTTGCCACCAAGGAACAACTCCGGCGATAATCCATTTTGATGCATTGGAAAGGTAGGCAGTATCGAACTGCCACACGCCATAAAGAACAAGCCCTGCGAACACCGTCGTAACACTCACCGCCTTTCCATATTTAGACAGAGACATTTTCTTTGCAGGGACAAGCAGAATAAGCAACGAGAGAAAGATATATGTCGGCTTGGTAATTGGCATTAAAAAGGCGCACACCAGCAATAAACAGGTCTCAAATGTACTTAAGCGCACCCTGGCTAGTAGAGCCTTCGCGAGAAGGACGATAAGCGCAAAAGCTATCGTATTCGTTACAGCATCGGCGTTAATCGTAGAGGATTGGAAGATATAGGTTGGAAAAAGGCCGACGGCGAATAAGAGCCATTGGATCTTATATCCACGCAATGCAAAAAGGGCTGCTCCCGTAATAGTAATATAGAACACCAGATCAAATACGCGTCCAAGAAATATCGTGGGTCCAAGCGTTAAGTTGCCCGCCCTTGCGATTTCAAAACCAATGACTGCAGGTATGTATGGGACCGGGGAGTAAATTGCCGTATTTGAAAAGTTGTATGGTACAAGGGGTGTTTTTAATGAGAGCTCCGCAAACCTAGTATAATCCTGTGGCGCATCCACCCAGCGCACATCAGAAATTTTCTGTGGGCCGTTTTGATTAAAGTCCACATTCACATAGTTAACAACGTCCAGAAGCGAGCTCGGAACATAACCTCCAAAACCGTAGCCACTATAGCCCTGGTGCACTTCTTGAGACAATATAGTTCCGTGAGCGAGCTGGTATACCCTGCCTACATGAGATGTCTCATCCGACCCCCAAAGAAGTGGCGTTTTAAAAACAAAAAACAAACCTATGACTGATGCAATAAGAATAAAGGCTATTGTTGCTAGATCAAGTTTCTGTACCAAAAAGAATATTCTATACCGTATTCTATTTGAGTTGTTTCTCATCACCTATCGTCATCCATCCCGTGATTTTAAGCCTTGACCACAAAAAACCGACCAAGATCAATACTCCAAAGGTGGTTATGATGAAATCTCTATGTGTCATCCAGTGGTGTATAAAGCTATGCGTCTTACTGAGGACCATCCATGCAAACGGCGCCGCGGAAACTCCAGCCAGCACAAATATGACTAATAAATCCCCGTTTCTTAATTGGCGACGGATCACCAAAGTAGCAAGCACGACAAGTAAGACAAGCGAGGCTAGTAGTAATATTGGTTTAAATAATAGCGCATAGTCAATATTTAACCTAAACATCTCACGCAACGTGTAGTTAAGCGTTGCCACACCACTCTGTGTCATACCGTCAGGAGAAGTGTAGAAAACAGTGTTTAGAAATACATTCCGAAAGACATTCCTGCCAAGGATAAGACTTGCGAGCGTCCATTTACTAGCCCAGATAAGCCCATATCCCGCAGCCCAGGCAACACTAAACCAACCGGCACTGCTTAATAACTTCTTCGAGGTTGGTTGACGATGCTTCAGAGTATACGCAATGTAGACAAGTAGCGGCATGCCCCATGTGATAATCGGCGTAGTGAAAAAGTCGAAAAATATCGTGAACCCACCTATCGCCAAAAACAGACTGGTGATAGCTTTTTGCGAAGCGTTTCTTTGCAACATGTACAGCAAAATAATCGAACTAATAAACATGACCGCAAAATCAGAAAAGTATTCCAAGTTTGCCATTATCACCGGCGGATTAAAAATACCCAGTGAGACTATAAACACGAGGGCGACGTAAACAGAAATAAGCTTTGCGAGTTGATAGGCTACTGCCGCCACTAAGATCAAGAAGGCAAGAATAATCAACTGACGAATAACATGTATGTCAAAGAAGATGAGTGCTGGCTTTAAAAACACGGTATAACCATGCCAAAACCAGGCATATGACAACTTTGTAGGCTTACTAGGGTCGGCATTGGATATGTAACTGTCATCCATGGCAGCTGCAGCCACATTCATTGACTCTTTAGAGTGGTTTTCTGCCATACTAAACATAATATTGTCTGAAAACCCATCATTTTTTTGGCTCGAGTAGGCAAAGCTTGTGTTGCCTTCTTTTCTCAGTATTGCAATTGATTTTTCGGCATTTTTATTAACCCATGCATTCGGAATGGCCGTCGCCCCAACTACAGCCAAAAAAAATACAGCCAGCATAATAGCAAATGTTTTCACGACATACACGATGGTGCCGTCGTCTTTTTTATATACTTTATTTAGTACCCTATTCATCAAGCTTATTCTCTGTTGGCATTATATCACGTTGGCGGCAAGATACCTGCCAGGCAACCTATATGTCGCTGCCTGCAGGAAAACTATCCAGGGTATATTTACTGAGCGCGATAACACTATTCACCGTGCCGCCCAGATCCAGGAAAGTTGGCCACGCCAAAATGTGCCTCGAGGTTCCATTGTCGATATAGTAAATGTTCCCATTATTGGGCGACGTAACGAATCTCGTCATATTGGCAGAGGGCAGTGTGGCTATTACCGAACAGTCAACCGCTGCGAAGTTGCCACTGCCGCCAAAGGCTGCCAATAGTGGGTCGGATACCAAATATTTGGTTCCATTACTGATGACATAGTATAGGCCTTGGCAACTCACTCGAGGTCCAGGTAGGGCACTTCCTCTCGCTTGTTTATTCAATTCACCATCCCCCACATTCACAACTTGCTTGAGATTAAAGCCAAAAGTATTGAACTGATCCATGCTACTTATATATGACAGCTCATCATTAACAACAAGGTTAATGCCCCCTGTGGGTCCCGCCAAGAGGCTCCCGGTAGCATATATGTTCGCCCCCTTGGATAGTTTGCTTATCGAGTCAATATTTAGCAGAGCTGGACTGCCGCCGCCTAGTGCATTTTGCACATATCCCATATACATAATGTGCCGGGCGGTGCCGTTTTGCAGTTCGAATATACCATCCTTGGTTGCAAATATATTTTTATGAGTTCTATATGGCACACTTGTCATATTATTAATTCCATCGGTGCTGTTAATCGAAGAATACTGAATTTCATCATTATCTTGAATTGCGTATTCTAATGATCCGTCCAAAAGGAACTTGTTATTATTCTCGTCTATCACGAAACAGCTGTCGATAGTCGATACCGAAGTCCCTGCCCTTGTCTGGTTTGAATTTATAGTAACGACGCCTTCGGAACCGCTACATGTACCAATACTTAGATCGCTAATGCTAAACCATTTACCGTTAACGGCTAGGTATGTATTGTTGCCCGACACCAGTGTAAGTTTACCCCCAGTAATCGGCACTCCGATCGGGATTCTGTTTAGCGTTGGCCAGCTGAGGTGATTGCTCGTATTGGCATCAGGATACTGGTTCAGCACCCATGGCTGGAAAATACCATGGCGTTCACCGCTTTCAATTCGATAGGCGAAACCTGTATCGTCACTAATAAAGCTACTGAGGTTTTTATCCGCTGTCCTGAACCTATTAATTGAGGGTTCGGTTACCTGCACGATGTCGCTATCCTGGAACCCATAGGCGTGGAGAAGATCCATGGTTGGAATGTAATATTTGTTACCATTCGAGATCAGAAAGATACCTTGCGAGTCACTTGCAACTATGGGGGAGATTTGGCTCGTGTTCGGGTTGTTTGGAATGCTATTTACTACTGCAGACGATGTACGGACGATTCTCGGAATGTCACTGGGTGTATATCCATAGTTATAAAAGTCATCCATTGTCGGAATGTAATACTTATAGCCATTCGAGACGTAGTATATGCCGATGCCATCTGTAATCAAATCCTGCGCTCCAACCGTTGCGCCAAACCAATCGGTAAAATATTGATAGAAATTGCGGTTGCCATACGAACTACAAGAGTCACCCGTACCGTATCCTGCATTCAGCGCCGCCTGGTTCGGCCGATATGGGGTATAGTCATAAAGCGCAGCAGTTGCCCGGCTCTGGATATTTACAGTGCTAGTACCGCAAGCGTGGTTGGGACTCCAATAGATAGTATTGTTGCCTACTATATAAGGTGAGTACCAGTTAGGGTTTGCAATCATGATTTGGTGGAACATGTTTGCCGCTTGGTTTATTTGATTCGTAAGTCCATAGTACTGCGAGTCGCATGGTGCAGTGTCTGGACATCCGTATCCGGTGGCTGATCTATATTGGATAGACAGGGGCCACGTGTCCGTTACCAACCCTTGTTCTTTTTGTAGTAATACGATAAGGACTTCGGGGTTGATAGAGTATTGATGTGCGGCGTTATAGATTATTTGTGCAGACGAAAGGCTGTTTTCGGTGTAATCTTTCAGGCAAGTATAGGGGGGCGAGTAGCCATGAGCCGTTCCCCACTGGGCTCGCGTGCCGCCTCCAAATTCGGACGTCTGAGTTCCGTTCGTATCACAAACGGGAACTTTTGAGTTAAGAAACGCCTGAATCTGCCCAAGACTCATTGAGTCACTATTTATGAACGTTAGGTCATCCATAATGTTGCCTGCATCAAATCCAACAACCGGACTGGCGTGTGCAATGATCGGGTTCATGGCCACTAGGCAGGTCGCGATAAACGGCAGCGAGCCGCTTGCCAGATTTGTTATGATATGCCTACTCTTCACCATTTCACTATTGTATTGTTATCGTTTTAGTAGTGGATCCATTTAGGGTCGTATTATCAAATGTTATCGTTGCCGTCCATGTTCCTCTTTCTAGGCCACTTGTCGGAAGATCAAAGCCTTTACAGGTTGATGAACTGGCGAAGGCTTGGACGTCCGCAGTTTTTGTTATTGTTTGGCTGCCTGGCTTGGTAAGTGTTAGGGTGCAGGTGCCGCTGTTGGTCAATGTATTTATATCGGTCCGAATACTAAGGGTGGCACCACTTTCCGTGTCGGGACTAGTAATTGTTACTGTCACTTGCTTTTTCTGTTGATCAGGGGCCGGTGATGGCGCCCTGTTCGAAGATGACGACTGTTTTGCGTCGGCATCGACGGTCGCTTTTTTCGCCTCTTCCCCCGTCCGTATTTGATCATCAGTGGGCGAACTGTAGTCTATTCCTTTAGTCTCACCGCCGGACTGCACCCCTACATTGTCCGTCTTCCAGACGTAGTAAAACGCCCCGGCACTAACGGCTATCACCAGAGTGGCTGCGATAATGATTTTTTTCTTAGTACCAGTTCTTCTATTTATTTTCATCGACTCATGCTACCTCTTTAAATTATAGCATGAGCTTTTTGATCTGTCTATTTTCTTCGTCTCTGTTCCAAGGAGTGTTTTTTGAAATGCGCCATATCGTTGATATCGGCCATAGCGGCTAGACGAACGCCACGCCATTTTTCAATATGAAACAGGGGATTAACTGCTAGCCAGTACAATTTGCGTTTAAATGAGTATTGTTCATCATGCATTATATTGATTGTGTCGCGCACAATACCACGTGTAATCATTTTTAGAACCACTTTTCGCGAAAGAACGTTAACGGATATACCAATCTTGCGTAATCCAATTGTCTCATCATACATACGATGCTTATATTCTCGTAGTGTCAGATCATTTGAGTGAATCACACTACCTCTCGGCGCATACGCTTTTATGTATCCAGCGTCGATTAGATCGCGGCCAAATAACTGGTCTTCTGCATAGGGAACATCTTGATACGATATTTCGCCCGTTAAGAAACTTTTGCGTGCAGCGGAATTAACGTCAGAATAAAAGGAAATAGCATCGTAGGTACCCCGATCCTTTACGAAGTCATCCTTGTAAAATAACGTTGTTCCGAAATCAGGGCCAAACCCGCTGAAGACGGCTCGGATTTCACTTTTTAATAGCGGAAAGCAATGTGGCCGCGGTTCTTGCTTGCCCATGACGCCAACGATTTTTTCGCTGATATCGAACGGCTTGACCATTTCGTAGAGCCAGCGATCATGTGCCGGTGTAACATCTTGACTGATATAGACAACGATGTCGCCACTTGCATCATGGGCGGCCTCGTTGCGCGTTTTGCCATGACCAAACTGATCCTTCGTGATAGTTTTGTGTCTCAGATTTTTATGCAACTTGGCGTATTTTTCGATAATCTCCGGTGTTTTGTCTTTGCTGCTTGTGTCATAAATAAGAACTTCATAATCGTATGGTACTTTTTGTTTGAAAACCCTATCCAGCACCTCGTCAAGGTATTGTTCACCGAACCAAGTTGGTATGAATATGGTTGCTTTAATATCCTTTTTTGCCATGCTACACATTTCCTGTCATCTTTTGGTATATTGCAATAACTCCGTCGTGTAAGTTAGTCGACGGTTTGATATGAAACTCGTCTGTATAACGAGACGTATCGAGTATTACCTTATCAACAAACGTTGCGGGCTGAGGCTCATAATGAATATTGGGTTTTTTTCCTGTAACCTCTTCGATGCAGTCAATGATTTCTTTTACAGTAGTTCCCGTGCCCGAACCGATGTTGTAGACGTTGTTTTTATGCTCTTTATCAAATGCCTCGACGATCATGTCCGCGACATCTTTCACATAAATGTAATCCCTGACCATCGAACCATCACCGTAAACAGTAATTTGTTGATCATTATGAATGCGATCCAGAAAGATTGGGACCACTCCTTGTTTGCTTCGGTGCGACTGACGACTGCCGTATGGGTTTGATATACGGAAACTAATGTAATCAAGATCATATTTCGTAAAGAAATAACGTAAATAATTTTCAACTGTCAGTTTTCCGATCGCATAAGGCGAAACGGGTAGCGTGGGATCATTTTCGCTATGCACACCATTGCCCGACACCGAAGTCAGCCCATAAATTGCGCCGCCCGTTGAGGGATAAATTATTCGCTGTACTTTTGCATCAACACAAAGCAGAAACAGTTCAACGCTCATACGTATATTCGTTTCTATGTCAATTGTGGGATCATTTTCCGCAGTAATCGGAGTTGTTGTAGAGATAAAGTGAAAAACGTATTCTATACCGTCCAGCGCCCTCTTTAGGTCATCACTATTGAGGAAATCACCCGTAAACTGCTCTACTCCTTCCGTTGCTTCATAGTTCGCCCTGTCCGAACTAAATCGGTCGAAAGCCCTTACATCATGTCCTTCGACAACAAGTTTGTCAACAACATAGCTGCCAATAAGGCCATTTGCGCCAAGAACAAGACACTTAGACATATAGCTCACGTTCCAATACGGCCATAAACTTCTCCTTCGCCCCCTCCCAAGAGGCGCTGGCCGTGCTCTTTGCGGCTTTTTTCGCATATCTTTGAGTATTTTTGCGTTCCACAACATCTGACATTGCCTTTGCTAGGCTGACAGGAGATGGCTCACTGTATAAGATGTATGGATTATTGCTAACATCGTGATTATTGGCACCGTCGTTTACCACGGGAATAACGCCGCACGAAAGGAGCTCAAGGGGTAGCAAGGACATGTTGGTAAGTGAAAGCACAAGACCAACTGCGCATTTATTGTAAAGGCCGGGCAACTGTTCTATTCGGAGCGCCTTATGATTAACATATGGGAACGGTACATCGTACGTCGAAACATCCCAACCGGCAAGGTTAATCGTATAGTCGGGGTGAAGCTTGTGAAAAATTTCCAGCGTCATGATTCCCAAATCAAAAGCGCGTCGTTCGGTAACGGGGCGCGCGTAAAAGAAGACTTCCTTGCGCACGCTCTCATTGCTGAATTTATAGATACCTTTTTCAGCCCCGAAATCGTATGCATCACACTTCATGCCATATTCTGCAGCTAATTTCTTCGATAGCCAATTACCTGCGGTAATACCGTGAAATCCAAACCTATACGTATTTTCAGCCAATATATACTCGGTGCCAATCGAGTAAAAATACGGTTCAAAATCTTGGACAAAATAAAATTTCTTTGCATTTGTCTTTTCATTAAAAACCGGATATGCCGTCTCCCATCCCGTTGCGAAAAGCGCGTCGGCATCAGCTAATTTGGAGCCTCGTTTATAATTGAAGAATTTTGTATTGCTGAGAGTTGCATACTTTGCGACATTTGCCCTCGCCTCACCAGTAGGCATCGGATCAAGAGCTGAATAAAGATAGATATTGTTCTGAAAGCCGTTCTTGTCGAGGTGCTCAATGAATCGGAACATGTTTTGGTGTCCGCCACCACCTGCCGGTGGTGAAATAATCCAGTTTGTTACTTTCAGCGGCCGATGTTTACTCTTACGATTCACATGTGGCGAAGCCGCCCAGTCTGCCAACATAACATCACGACGATCAACAATTGACGTAAATTTCTTTTTTTTGATGAAAGCTGATTTTTTACCTGACCGCTCAACTACGTCCGCTATTTTACGCAGACTTTTTACACCAAAAGATCGTACTCCTTCATCACGCAATACTTGCACGGTCTTTTTGAGATATTTTTGGGGCGTGTGACGATCTGGCATGACTCTTTATTTTATCCTCGCTTATAAAACTTCTCTTATTATACCGTATCTACTGGAAGTCTCTGGCCTATATCTTCCATTTGTAATTTAGCCTCGTTAAACCACCCCATCTCTGCTTACTACCCTCCGGTTCAACGATAAATGCCGGCCCCTCGTCATCAAAGGCAATAATTATTTGATCCGTCTTGCCGAATAGGCCCGCCTTTATAAAGTAGTCTCCGGCAGTAATATTAAGTTCAACCTCATATTCGATTTCGTGTGTGTTTTCGTCAAATCTAAACCTATCCTGATAGGTATTCGGCGCAAAGAGATTCTCGCCGCTCAGTTTCAAAAGGGCAACTCCAGCCGACTTCACCCGCGGATCATCCCACTTTAGCCTGACCAACATTTTGTCGCCGTACGAAAAGCGGTTTTGTTTCTCGCCTGTTTTCGCGGACAAAATCTCAATATCGATATCACGTTTGATTTTAGCCATTTTACGCTTCTCGGCAGTTTGCTTGTCCTTCGCGTACGAGGCATTGTTGCTATCGCTGTATTGAAGTGCTATTTCCGTAGGCGAACCCTCTTTTTTCAATTCGCCATCTTCAATAAAAATCGCCCGGTTGCAAAACTTCTCAACAATACTCATGTCGTGTGTTACTAAAATAATAGTCTGCTTGCGCGCTTTATACTGTTCAAATATTGCAATGCACTTTTTTTGGAATGCCTCGTCGCCAACTGCTAAAACCTCGTCCAATACCAGGATATCTGTATTTGCTCGTATTGCGATTGAAAACGCCAGCCGAACCTGCATGCCTGAAGAATAGTTCTTGAGTTTTTGGTCCATAAACCGCTCCAGTTCGGCGAATGCAACAATGTCATCGTACATCATATCCACTTCTTTGCGGCTAAATCCAAGAAGAGCCCCATTAAGATAAACATTATCACGACCAGAAAGTTCTGGATTAAATCCCACGCCCAATTCTATAAAAGGTACAAGCTTACCGTTTGTTTCAATGGTGCCTTCGTCAACGGCGTAAATTCCAGAGATGAGTTTCAATAATGTACTCTTACCACTGCCGTTCCGGCCAACAATGCCAAAAAAATCGCCCTTTTTCACTTCGAACGAAATATCTTTGAGGGTATATTGGATCTCGTATCCTTTATTATTGAAATTAATCAATCGTCCTTTAATGGAGTTCTGGGATTCATGTGGTAATCGGAACGACTTACTTACATGCGATACTTTTACGGCAATGCCTTTATCTAGTGCCATTATATATTCTCCGCAAAGTACTTAGCTTGGCTCTTAAAATACAGAAGTCCGCCAATAAAAATCGTGATTGTTAGTATACTTGGCATGATGATATACCACGATCCATCCCATGCTTTGAAAGACGTAAGGGTTTCGTGAGTAACGACATTATATCGCGCCCCTTGGATTGCCTGCGCAATGGGGTTTAATAAAAGGATTTTTTCTACAAAATCATTTTTAATCATTTGAAGCGGGTAGATAATCGGGGTCGCATAAAAGCCTGCTTGGAGAATAATCTCCCAAATATAACTCAGGTCACGAAATTTAACATATGCTGCCGAGAGAAAGAGTGAACAACCAAGAGCAAAGACATAAATCAATAGCAAATATAGTGGTAATAGTAGTATAGAGGGTGTAAAGGTTACGTGATTAATAATCATAAAAACCGCCACAACGATAAGACTTAGGAATAGGTTTATTGTAGCTGACATACTACTCGAAAAAACGATCATCCACCGAGGAATACGAATCTTACGAATTAAATCACCGCGCCCAACTATAGAACTGAGACTTTGCATGGTCATTTCTACAAAAAAGTTCCAAAGCACTATCCCTAGCAAAAGATATACGGGAAAATGTGGAATATCTTTACCAAGACGTAGAAAGTAGACAAACACGATATATAAAATCACAAAAAGGAAAAGTGGCTTTAGCAGTGACCAGGCATATCCTAAGAGTGAACCTTGATATCGTAATTTAAAGTCCGTTCGCACTAATTCGGCCAGAAGTGCCCTATTCGATTTTGAGACAAATTGTTTCATCTTTTCCTGTATTATAAAAGGACATGGGCCATAAGTCGATAGAGAAAGTTGCTGTTGTTATTCCGAACCTCAACGGTGCAGGCTATATTAAAGAAGCGATTAACTCTCTTTTAAACCAGACCTTTAAGGCAACAATTATCGTGATTGAAAATGCCTCGACAGACAACTCTGTGACAATTCTCGAAAACTATGGTCAAAAAATTATTACTCTTCATAATGCGAAGAATCTCGGATTCGCCGGTGGGGTAAATACCGGCATTATTTATGCATTGGAACGCGGATTTCATGCAATAGCACTATTTAATAACGACGCGGTTGCAGATCGAAAATGGTTATTAAACCTAGTTGGTTCTATGAATAGATGCAAAGATGCCGGAATTATCACTTGCCGGATCCAACTTAGCGGCAATAAGCTACTCGACAGCACTGGTGAGTTTTATACAATCTGGGGGCTGCCCTACCCGCGCGGTCGTGGACGTTCTGTGAATAAATACACCTCTGAAGAAGAGGTGTTCGGGGCAAGTGGAGGAGCGAGCTTATACCGCTCGAAAATGTTTGAAGATATTGGAATTTTTGATGATAAATTCTTCGCTTATTATGAAGATATTGACATCAGTTTTCGCGCACAGCTATCCGGATGGAAAGTCCTCTACAACCCAGATGCCGTCGTGACACACCGCCAAGGCGAGACGAGCAAAAGAATGATAAAGGGCTTTACTGTTTACCAAACTTTCAAAAACCTCCCTACGTTGTTTTGGAAAAATGTGCCTTCAGATTTACTTATTCAATACGGTGTTCGATTCACTATCGCATATAGTCTGATGTTGATAAAGGCAGTCGTAAGCGGTAAATTCTGGCCTGCAGTAAAAGGAGTTACCTGGTCGTTTATTCTCATCCCGCATACCTTTTCCGAGCGATATCGCATTCAAAAAAATAGAAAAGTCACCTCTGGTTACATTAACTCTATTATCGTTCATGATCTGCCGCCCGATCAAACCGGGCTGCGTAAACTGCGCAAAGTGTTCATAGGGAAGTAATGTTTTCGTTTTTTCGGTACTTCAAAGAGAAGCGGGACAACCGCGAACGCATCCTGGCGCTGGATTTGTTGCGCGGGACTTTTTTGGTCGAGATTATCGTGGCGCATATCGCCTGGCACCCGTCACTACTGACATTTATCAGCGGTGGCAATCAATTGGTGGCATCAGCTGCCGAGGGGTTCTTTACAATTTCCGGACTACTGGTCGGATATTTGTACGGGCCGCGGGTGTTGGGTGACACCAAAAAGATATTCAAAAAAATCTGGAAACGGGCATTTCTTCTCTACTGCCTAGCAACGTTCTTTACCCTTTTCTACACCGCCTGGGCCATCATGGAACCACACAGCGCCGCGTATCAGATGATCTATACGCGCGGTGGTTTACGGTTCCTCGTCGACACGTTTACCTTGCGCTATGCGTTCGGCTGGGCGGAGTTTTTGAACCGCTATGCGATGTTCATGCTCTTTGCTCCATTTGCCATCTGGCTGATTGCCAAGGGCCGCGCGTGGATCATGGCGCTGGCCAGCTTTGCCATTTGGTTTTTCCTGCGCGATACCGAACGTTTCCTGCCCTTTTCACCGTGGCAGCTGGTATTTTATTTCGGCATGATTTTGGGCTATTACCTGCCACATATCGAAGCGTGGTTCAGAGAATTGCCAAAGGAGAGGCGGCGAGTGATATCCATCACTATCTGTTCCGTCGCGGCGGTCACCTATATAGCGTGTATCTATATGGCGTTAATCGCGCCGACGGTGCTGCTCACCACTAATCCCGCCGTTCAATTCTATGCACATATCCAGCCGTATTTCGACAAAAACCACCTGGCGCCCGGCCGCGTGGCCGTCGGCATCGTCTGGTTCGCTGCCCTATACATGATTTATCGACGCTACGAAAAGCAGATCTCTCGACTATCCCACGGGGTCCTGGAAGTCCTCGGCCGCCAGTCGCTGTTCGTCTATGGTTTCCACGCATTCCTGCTGTTCATCATTGACCTGTACTTCGTGCCGCCAGCAGGCCACTCGCTTTTTGCCAACACCCTAGTGACCCTCGTCGTCCTCACGATTATCTACATCGGCGCCTACTACCGCGGCCACGTCATGGCACTCGGCAGGCGGGTACGAAGAACCTACCGATTTAGAGCCCCCGAGCCCGATGTCGCTGATGGCGGCCTGGAACTAGGCGATAGGTTATAGTGGATACGTAAATGAAGCTATTGGAATACGAAGCAAAGTCAATTTTGAAGGCTGGCGGAATTGCGACGCCGAAGTCGTACATCGTGGGTGAACACTCGGAATTTTTACCTGCCGTCATAAAATCACAAGTGCCTATTGGTGGTCGCGGGAAAGCAGGCGGCATAAAGATTGTTGAGAGTGAAGAAGAGTATCGTGCGGCGGCAGATGATTTAGTTAAGCTAGAAATCAAAGGCTTTCGCCCGCAAAAACTCCTAGCCGAGGAAGTACTGGATATCAAGCGCGAGCTATACCTGTCGCTCCTGATCGACAAAGCACAGCCCTCCGTCGTCCTGATGGCTAACACCAACGGTGGTGTTGATGTCGAGGAAAATACCGATGATAGCTATCTAAAAGTAGCTATTAGTGAAACGAGTGATTTCATCCAGGTCGGCGAGCAACTGGCCAAGTATTTCGACCTGCCAGACAAAACATTCATACTACAGGACCTGATTGGCCGCCTTTACCACTTATTTGTACGCCAAGACATGACACTCTGCGAGATTAATCCGCTCGTCCTGACGCGGGTAGGCGAATTAGTTGCAGGCGACGCCAAGGTCGCGCTGGATGACGCGAACGCGGCGCATACTCGTCACCCAGACTGGGATTTTGAAGCAGGGAAGTTGGAAGCCAATTTCGTCACCCTCGATCACGACAGCAATGTTGCCACGATCGCCAACGGCGCCGGACTAGCCATGGCGACGGTTGACGCGGTGGCTGATGCCGGTATGACACCGGCTAACTTCCTGGACATCGGCGGCGGCGCCAGCGAAGCCAGTGTCCTGTCGGCGTTTCAGCGCATCATGGAGTATCCCAACATCAAAGTAATCATCATCAACATTTTTGCCGGCATCACCCGCTGCGACGAGGTGGCGCGGGCCATTATCGCGGCCAAGTCACACATCCAAAACCTGCCGCCACTCGACATCCGTCTAGCTGGAACTAATTACGAACAAGCAGCCGAACTACTGGCGCAGCACGACATCACCATCCACCAAACCCTGCACGATGCCATCTCGTCGGCAAAAGAGGCATTATGACCCCGGAACTACTGACTAGTAAAAACGTTATCATTCAGGGCATCACCGGCGGACACGGCTCGTTCCATACGCGCGCCATGGTCGCGGCCGGCACGAACGTCGTCGCTGGCACCTCGCCAGGCAAAGCCGGTCAGAATGTCGACGGCATCCCTGTCTACAATTCCATCACCGACATCAAGGCCGACATGCCGGTTGATACCAGTGTGATATTTGTACCGGCGCCGTACGCCAAGGCTGCCATTTTGGAAGCGATTGAGGCGGAAGTTCCCTTGATCGTCTGTATCACCGAAGGCATTCCTATGCACGATATGATGTATATTAAACAACAAATAGGGAAGTCAAAAAGCAAGCTAATCGGACCCAACTGCCCCGGTATCCTAATGCCCGGCGCCGTGAAACTTGGCATCATCCCAGCCAACATGGGACTTCCCGGCCGCGTCGGCATCGTCAGTCGCAGCGGTACCCTCACCTACGAAGTGATGGCTGAATTAACCGAACGTGGCATCGGCCAAAAATACGTCATAGGCATTGGTGGCGACCCGATTCAGGGCACGAATTTCACCGACTGCCTGGAACTGTTCCAAAACGATCCCGACGTCGATCAGATCGTACTCATCGGCGAAATCGGCGGCACCGGTGAATACGAAGCAGCCGACTACATCGCTGCCCATGTCACCAAGCCCGTCTATGCCTACGTCACCGGCCACCACGCCCCCGAGGGCGTCCAGCTGGGGCACGCCGGGGCTATCTTGCACAGCCAGGCCGAGTCGGCTGCTGCAAAAACCGACTATTTGCAGTCTAAAGGCGCTCACACCAGCACGAATATTACTGCGCTTGTTTGAAGCCCTAGCCTCGGAAAAATAGTTTATTTTGAAGGATCATGTGGTCCGTAGCCTTTTGCGGCACGCTCGGTACAGACATATTTGAAAAACATATTTGGTCCAGGATAGCCTTCATCTCCTGGCATTACGTAATACCTTTGGCCACCGGCAAAATCGGGGGCTATGGCGACTGGTGCATGTCCACATTTTAAGTAGCTGGAGTAGTACTGAGGATAGCCTTCAAAGAACAAGAACACGACAAACGAGCCAATTACAATAAGCAGCACGGGTATACCAGCAAGGAAAATTACTTTTTTATGTGCCTGAAAAAAGTTTGGTTTCTTTTTACTA
>Ga0335069_10003784_pt1 | contig 22688 bp, 17 predicted proteins | sample Lox_Sample_11_FD_206714 | JGI IMG/M metagenome (GOLD analysis project Ga0335069, IMG submission 206714) | Soil microbial communities from Loxahatchee National Wildlife Refuge, Florida, United States - Lox_Sample_1.1 | ecosystem: Environmental > Terrestrial > Soil > Wetlands | place: USA... | reverse complement strand
GCCGGAACTGGCGGTAACTATGTCCTTCGACTTCGGCGGCGCTTCGGTGATGCTGAAACGGCCGGTGCGATATCGCTATGTGGATCCGACGGAGGGTGAACTGACGCGGGCGCTCGTGATCGTGCCCGAAGTCGCGGTCAACCTGGCGGAACCGGTGGATGTATTTCCAAGCGAGTCAGCCAAGAGAATCGAGGTAACGGTCAAAGCCAATACCGCGGACATGAACGGCGACGTGCACCTCGACCTGCCGGCGGGCTGGCGCGCCGAGCCGTCTACGCATCCATTCCGCCTGGCGCAGGTGGGCGACGAGCAGGCGATTGCGTTCTCCGTGACTCCGCCCAGTGGGGATGCCGAGGCCCGGCTGCGCGCCGTGGCCCGTGTGGACGTGAAAGAGATATCCTCAGGCGAAACCATCATCGCCTTCCCGCACATTCCGACGCAGACGCTGTTCCCCGAAGCTGACGCCAAGCTCGAGCGTGTGGATGTGAAACTGACGGCACACAAGATCGGCTACGTGATGGGAGCAGGCGATGAAGTGCCGGACGCGTTGCGGCAGCTCGGCTGCGAGGTCACGCTGCTATCGGGGCGCGACTTGGCTGAGGGAGAACTGGCGGGGTTCGATACGATCGTGACCGGCGTGCGCGCATACAACGTCCGGGCGGACCTGCGCGCCAATCAACAGCGGCTGCTCGATTACGTGCATAACGGCGGAACGATGATCGTGCAGTACAACGTAGCGGATGGCGGCCCGTTCGGCGGGAGGCACACCGGGGAACTGGATCACGTCGGCCCTTATTCGCTGAAGATCGATCGGCCGCGCGTGAGCGTGGAGGAAGTTCCGGTGCAGTTTGTCCATCCTGACAATCCGCTGCTGGTGTGGCCCAATCACATCAGCGAGCGCGATTTCGACGGCTGGATTCAAGAACGCGGCCTGTACTTTGCTTCCGAGTGGGACCCGCATTATCAGCCGATCGTGGAAACGCACGATCCGGGCGAAAAGCCGCAAGAAGGCGGAACACTTTACGCGCGCTACGGCAAGGGCGTGTACGTTTTTACGGCGTTTTCGTGGTTTCGGGAGCTGCCCGCGGGCGTGCCGGGTGCGTATCGCATTTTCGCCAATATGCTGAGCGCGCGGGGAGAACGCTGAACCGCGAGTCTATTCTGCGCTGCGGCGTTCACCTTCGAACCTGACCAGCCCGCGCACGTAGGTTTTGAAATCATCGAGCCGCATGCCGTCGAGATGTTCAGCGGGCTCGCGCGCGTCGCACAGTCTGTCGATGATGAGAGAGCTCCATCGCAGACGTCTGTTGCAAGAACCCGCGGACCCGTTAACAGTAAACTTTCCCTGGCCATTACCCGCTGCCCGCAGAAACCCGTCAGCGGTTCGCCAAGCTAAAACGACCACTGTTTCGCCCAGCGCGTAGGGTGTGCCATCCTCCGCGAGCATGGTGACGCCATCGACGGTGCCGCCGGGTTCACTGACGATGAGGGTCCGGTCGGACGCTACCGGCGCTTTTATCCAATCGCTGACTGAAAGCTCGTAGTGGGTCCAGATGAACCGGTGCCGCGCGTCCCATGCCGTCCAGGAGCGGAGCACGGTAGCTTCAACGATGTATTCCGAGCCGTCCGCCATATCGGCAAGCGTCAGACGCGGAACCGCGAGCGCATTTGTGGCGCCGCAGATACACGCGAGGAGAGACACCCATCGCACCACTGGTTACATCGGCGGAAAGCGTTAAGAACTTTGGGCCATTTTAGTGTTAAGGACTTCGCTCGATTGTTGTACACCGCGCGCAGTTCGTAGACTGAAGCTGCGATGCCGACAGCGACTTCACACCAGACTCCCAGGGCTCACGAACGGTTCCACATCCGTTGCTGGTTAACTATCTCTGTAAACCAGCGGAAGCTTCCGGCGCGAGCGATCGATATGAGCGGCTCCGGTGCCACCGTGGAATCTCTCTTTCCAGTGGCCGTAGGATCGGATGTGCGGGTGCGTTCACGCGTTCCTTTGCTCGCAGGTAGCGCACACGTGCGCTCGTGCAGACGCCGCGGGCTGGTGTACCGGATTGGCCTGCAATTCAGCCGGCCGCTGGCGGCGCGGTTCTAGGCTCTTCCGTCAGTTCACTGACGGAATCGTGTGCTTCCTGTTCTCGACTACGCGTTCGTGCTGCGGCGGCGCAGCATATAGCACCGAGCGAGTAAAAAATTGCGCGATTCGACAGCACAGTGAAAACGAAGAAATTGGTACAACTCGTGCCAGTCGGGTCGGAAACACAGCTTGTACCGGGGATACTGCGCCAGACCGTCGCGGCTGTGGAGTCAAAGACGGAACTCTGGCCGGCCGAGAGAACAGATCCAATCGCGAGCCAACCCAAACCCACCAGCCACAACCATTTCGCCGACTTCCACCGCCAGTGATGATGGACCAAATATCCAATGCCGAAGGCGGTTACGCTACTGAGCAGCACTTCTTTCAATAGAGCGGCCGCGACCGTTTTTGTATGGTATATGTTCCACAGCGGCGCATCAACGAAAACCGGACCAAACACGGCTTGAACAACACAAAAGAGCAATACCAGGGCCGCTCGAACGGGCTTTGGCATCGCTCTAAACGTTCTATGCCGCGTGCTGCTTTCTGGCTTCCGTGAGCACGCCGCGCATGTATTCCGCGGCTAGTTGCGCGTTCTTGTCGACGAAGTCCAGGCCGACTGTCTGGCCGTTCACTACGGGCAGCGGATGGCAGAGCTCAAAGCCTGCGTAGCCCTTGTAGCCGATATCGTAAAGCCCGAGCGCTTCGGCCATGGCCTTCTCGTCGCCCTTGACCGTGATGCCGGCGGCGCCGCGGTCGTATTCACCGCCGTAGTGCCAGAGCATCTGCAGCGCGCCAACTTCGTTCACGGCCTTGCGAACGCCGGCCTCATCGAGCGTGTGCTCGAGCCGAGCGTCAAAGCAGATTTTTAGATGCGGCGACGCCACTTCCTTCACCATGCGCAGGCTGTCGACATAGCCCTTGTTGATGACTGGCGGATGATTTTGCAACGCCAGCGTGACGCCGAAGTCACCCGCGAGTTTCGCGGCTTCCTCCAGGCTCTGGCGGCACCATGTCCAGGTGCGCTCTTCGGAGACATCGGCGTGCTCGGCTTTCCAGACAGCTTTGGCGAAGTCGTAACTGCCGCCGCCTTGGGGCAGTAGCGTGACGCCGGGCCAGCCCAGGAACACGCGGACAGTTTTCGCTCCCAGATCGGAGGTCATGCGCATCAACTCGCGCAAATAGACCAGCTGGGATTCGCGATGTTCGGGAATGGGGCTGCTGAAATCGTTATTGCCGGCCACGGCGTAAATCTCGAGTCCCATGTCGGCGGCCATTTTGCGAAGCTGCTGGCAGCGGGCTTTGGGCATATCGAGCGGGTTGCCGTGGGGGCGCTTGCCGTCAATCTCCACGCCTTGATAGCCGAATCGCTTGGCTCGTTCGATGACCTGCTCGACCGTTAGCGCGTCGCCGCGATACCAGACGCCGCCGTAGGTGATGCTATAGAGGCCGACTTTCACATCGGCCGTGGCTGCGCGGCCCAGGTCCGCTGCTCCCAGAGCGCCTGCGGCAAGCGCTGCCTTTTGCACAAATCCTCGCCGGCTGATTTGGCCGTTATCGTCACTCATCGAAGAAGCCTCCTATGTGTTAGCTTTGCGCCCCGACCAAATAGAGTATGCCTCTTTTGGAGCTATGAAACAATCGCTACTGGACAGCCGTTCCGTTATCGGCTTCGATCTCCTGAACGGCCAAGGCATTCGCCACAATCCGGCTACTGCGTTGGAAATGGCGGCGGGCCCGTTCCTTAAACCCCAACAAGGTGTAGCCATTGGGTTGAAAAAGGAGGTCGATCAGGTGATATTTTCGGACGAGAGACAGCGCTTCGTACTGCTCCCTGGCCTCCTCCGGAAGGTGGGCGGAGACATCGGTAGGCATCAGAGCGGGCGGTCTTCCGTCCGGCCACCTGGCGTCGAAGAGCGCGCCGCTTTTTTCCAAAGTGACTCCATACACGAGAAAAGCGTCGAGCCCGGACGGACGCATCAGGTCGAAAATGCTGTGGACGTCGAACAATGTTTCATGCACATTGAGGTAGGCATCAGCGATGAGGGCATCACGCGACTCCTGGTCGTCGAAATTCAGGTTCCAGCCGTACTCGAACGAATCGAAGCCCAGATCCTTTACCAGCGAAATGCCTCGTTCGAAGCTCTGATCGCCATTGAGCAGCAGCGAGACGATTTTTTTCCGCCGCATGCGCTCGCGTGCGCCATGGCGACCATAGATATACGCGAACAAGACACCGTCATCTGCCAGGTTGCTCACCAGATTCCGGACGCCGGCAGCGGGGTCCGACAGATGATGAATGACACCCATGCTGAGAACCACGTCGAAGGTTCCCAGTGTGTTGTTGTTGTTCATCACGTCCGCGAGATGAAACTCCGCATTTGAGATGCGCTCGTTCACAGACGTCTGCCGCGCGATCGCCAGCGGGGTTTCGCTGACATCCACTCCCGTGAACCTTGTTTCGGGAAACGCGGCGGCTGCCTCGATCAGGCGGTGGCCGGTTCCGGTACCGGCATCCAGAACCGATTTCCCCCGGAGGTCATAGCCGGTTTCCGCGCAAAAAATCTTTAGCAGATTCGCGAGTTCCGTAAGTCTGCGGCGTCGCGGCTGGGACGAAGGATACGGAAACTTCGCGTACATGTCACATACTTTGCGCGTAGTGTCATTCACGTTAGTCTACTTTAAGATAAGTTGGTGGCAGTTCAAAATCAGGGCGGCCGGGTTTTCTTGACTGCCGAATGGCGGCATCTCGCAATGTTGAACTACGAAGTGGACCCGGATCTACTTCTGCCGCGCATTCCTGCGGGCACGGAGATCGATCGGTACGAGGGCAGGGCATTCGTGAGCTTGGTCGGGTTCCGCTTCCTGCGTACGCGCCTCCGTGGGATTCCCATTCCGTTTCATCGCGATTTCGACGAGGTAAATCTGCGATTCTACGTGCGCCGAAGTGACGGCGGCATAGTGAAGCGCGGCGTGGTTTTCATTCAGGAGATCGTGCCGCGCCGGGCGATTGCGGCGGTCGCTCGCTGGGTCTATCACGAGAATTACCGAGCATTGCCGATGTCACACGCCGTGACCAGTAAAACTGCGAGACAGCGCGTCGAGTACTGTTGGAAGCTCGGGAATTGCTGGAACAGGGTCCAGGTCTCTGCGACCGGTGCGGCGCGTATCATGACCGAAGGGTCGCTCGAACAGTTCATCGCCGAGCATTATTGGGGCTATGCCGCACAGCCCAACGGCGGCACTGTCGAGTACCACGTGGGGCATCCACCGTGGCGAGTGTGGGACGTGACGAGCGCGGAATTCTCAGGCGACGCCGGGGCGCTCTACGGCCCGCACTTTGCCGCCATACTGAGCAGGCCGGCGGACTCGGCGATTTTGGCGGAGGGTTCGCCGGTGACGGTGTATGCAGGCAACAAGCTGCCGCTTTAGAACTCGTAGTTCAGCAGCAGCCGCACCTGGCGCGGCTCCTGGATCGCCGTTGGCAAACGTAGGTTGAATGCAATGCCGCTGATGTCGTTCTCCTGAATCTTGCGGCACGCGTTGATTACATTAAAAATGTCGCCCGCGGCTGCGATTTTCCCGTGCGGCAAACGGAACGCGCGCCGAATCCGCAGATTCCAGTCGGCTGCGTATTGCGCGCGATTATCGCCCACGGGCAGCAGGAACGGGCCTTGATTGAGCCCGGAGATGAGCAGTTCGCGCCGGAACAGAAGGCCATCCATGTAGGTGACGGTGCTTCCCACTTCGATGCCGCCCCACGCGGCAGGCACATGGTAACTTGCCTGCATTTTACCGACATAGGCACGGTCGGTAAAAATGCGATCGGACGCGTAGGCGGTCGTGTTTGGATCCATGTACAGGGCGCCGATCACGCCCGGGTCGTTCTCAAAAACCGCGTTGCCGGGGTTGGTGGGGCCGTAAGTCTTTTCGGCGGTGAACGAGAGGTTGATCGCGAGCGAGCGCCACCGGCTCGCCACTTGCGACACAAAGCCGGTGCTCGCTGTCCGCAGGTCCGCGGGATTCGTGAGCAGATAGCGATCCTGTCCCAGCGTCACCGGGTTCTGATCGTAGACGGCAAGCGAACGGTCATCGAACGTGCCGATGATGCCATCAGGGCCCGGATCCACGATGGTTACGGGAGTGTACGCCGACGCAGGGACGCCCGTGTCGATGGCGGCGATCCGTTGCTTGTCATCGCGCCGGAAAAGGTGGATCCCGGCGAAGGTGCGGGGTGCCAGTGTGACTTGTGCTCCGAGATCGAATTCATCCGCATACGGACGCTGCAGCGATGGCGAAATGGACGAGTAAGCTCCGCCGAAGCGCGTCAACAGGGCTCCCTCTTCGCCGGGCTCAAACCTGCCGTTGGAGTTAGCGTCGATCCATTGATACACATTGCCGTTGAGGCTGTTCGGATTGCCGAAGTCGAGATATCGCCCGGCAAGCGGAGAGTACAGGCGAAAGTATCCGCCTCGCAGTACGAGGCGTTCGATGTGCGGTGGCTGCCATGCAAAACTTGCGCGCGGCGATACGCTATTCCACGCGATCAAATCGGCATGTGCGACCGACGGTAGAGGATTCACGTATTGCCCGTTTCCCGCGGCGGGAATCGAGCCGCGCGAGAAATCCGCCAGAACGCCGAGATCGAGCGACAGCCCTGCCGTCAGGCGCACATGGTCGGCGGCGTACGTTTCGAACGAGCGAATGATCGACCGGCTGTCATCGGGCGTCTGGAACTCCACGACCTCGGAGGGCGCGCCGTTGATCGTGAGCAGGTTGACGTTATTGGGAATCGTGATACGGTTGCGCGGCGACGAGGTCTTCCAACCCCCGCCCACGAGGATTTGATGCCGCGAGTGTGCAGCGGTGAGTGCAGCGGGTTGCCACGTGCCCTCGATTCCCTGGCGTGTGCGGACCGATCGGCTAAACAGCGGAGGCCCGCCGGTGACGGCGCCGGTCACCAGGTCGACCGTCGACTCTCCGAGGGGCCCGGGTGGCGGGTCGGCGTCGACATGCGCGGTCGAGTATCCGTAACGTATTTGCAAAATGCCAAGCCGCCGATCGTCGGCAAAACGGTGGGTCCAGCCGGCTTGCAGAAAATCGAAATGGCTGACGCTCGTCTGGCCGTCGAATCCGCCGGGGAGATCAAAGAGTGGCGACATGCGGCGGCCAACGAGCGCCTCGAGGTCATCCGGTGTGCCCCAGTTGTTCAAGTTGATCCGCGACCCGCTGTAGAGCGCATCAAACTGGTCCCGTGCGCCGGCGCGAATCCGGCTGTGCACGTCTCCCCAGAGCAAGCGGCTGTGCTGATTCGTGCCGGGCGACGCCCGAGGAACCGTTTGCGACGACCATTGCGCGGCGCCCGCCACAAACAGGTCAGCCCATTTAGTGATCGGTCCCCCGGCGCCGATAGAATCGCGCGTGAACCAGCGAAAACGGTCTGCCTGCTGCACGATTCCGCGCTGGTCGGGTGGAGGCAGATTGGAAGACGAAAGAAATCCGCCAGTGTCCGCCGTAGCCAAATTTCCGTGCCATCGTGTGCCGGGCTGCGCGAGGAAGATGCCCACCTCCGTTCCAAAGCTGGTCGAAGCGGTTTGTGCGAAATCGCTGCGCACTACCTCATCCGCGGCCTGGACATTAGGCACAATAACCGGGCGCCCGGGCTGATAGGAATCGGTCGCATCCATTCCGAGTAGCTGGAATTGCGTAGCTGTCCACGAGTAGCCCCGCTGCGATTCAAGGCCGGTGCGGTTGTCGCTCAGGCCGGTGAAATCAAGCGGCTGGGTTACGCTGGCGCGCTCCTCGTTCAGCAGGAGACCTTGCAGCGTGGTCGATTCGGGAAGACTACGATCTCGCACAGTTGCGGACCACACACCGGGCGAACGGCTTCGCACCTGCGCATGCAGACCTCCCGATGCGGAGATCTGAAGATTCACTTGCGTGATCTGCACGGGCTGCACAGCGACCTTGGCGGCGGATGCACCGACCGCGAGCCAGTACTCGCCGTAAGGCAGCGCGATGGTGAACTCGCCATCGAGATTCGTCTGAATCTGCGAGCGGAACTGAAGACTGCCGGTGATGATCATTTGCACACCGGGCTTGGCGCGGCCATCCGCATCTCGAAGAACGCCCTCGATCACGCCCGTGGTGAGTTGCGCTTCGAGGAATGAAGGGGAAACGGCGGCCAGGAGAAGGAAGGCCAACCGGGTGGGCCGGGACTCCCGGCCGAGCGGGGCCGGCATTCAGCCAGTATACGTGGAATGCGTCGCGAGCCGCATTTCATTTCGCCCGGCGCGAGTTGCTATCATGACCCCAGATTCATGCCAACTGCCGCAAAACCGGCGCGCAAGAAGAGCGTCGCCCGTCCGAAGAACGCCGCCGAGCGGAAAGCGCGTGTTCAGGAAATCCTGCACCTGCTGGACCAAATGTATCCCAACGTCACGTGCGCGCTGGCGCACCGCTCGCCATGGGAGCTGCTGGTGGCGACGATTCTCTCGGCACAGTCCACGGACAAGACGGTGAACCAGGTCACGCCCGCCTTGTTCGCGAAATATCCGACGATCCAGGATTTCGCCGCGACGCGTCCCGAAGTTCTCGCCCGCGACATTCGCTCGACTGGCTTTTTCAATAACAAGGCCAAGTCGGTGGTGGGCGCGGCGAAGAAAATTCTGGCGGATTTCGGCGGCAACGTGCCGCGCACCATGGATGAAATGCTGACCATTCCCGGGGCCGCGCGCAAAACATCGAATGTAGTGCTCGGAACCGCGTACGGCATCGCATCGGGCATCGTGGTGGATACGCACGTACAGCGCATCTCGCGGCGGTTGGATCTCACCAAGAACACCGACCCAGTGAAGATCGAACAGGACCTCGTGAAGGTCGTCCCGAAGGAGAAATGGATTTTGTTCTCCCACCAGATCATCCATCACGGGCGTGCGCTCTGCTATGCGCGCAAGCCCCGTTGCGCGGAATGCAAACTCGAGACCATCTGCTATTCGCGTGACAAAACCGTATGAAGGCTCTGCTTGCTTTGCTGGCGGCCGCCACTGCCGCCGCGCAAACGTCCAACCCGCCGCAGGTGCTGCGCATCATTCGCCAGAGCATCAAGCCCGGAACCTCGGCGGAGCACGAAAAGATTGGCGCCAATGTCGCACGCGGTGTCGCGCGTGCCAAATATCCCGCGAACTTTCTCGGACTCAATTCCATCTCCGGCCTGCCTGAGACCTGGATTTTGGAATCGCACGATTCCTTCGCCTCGGTGGAAGCCGCTAGCACATTCGTCGAAAACACGCCGGCAGTTAAGTGGTGGCTGGGCCAAAACGAGGCGCAATCGGGCGCTTCCGTCACGGAGGTCCGCCGCATGCTGGCCATCTACCGGGCCGACCTCAGTTATCGCGGCGATCAGTTCGCGCAGAACATGCCGAAGACGCGCTATATGAGCGTTGTGCTGGTACGGTTGCTGCCAGCCCGCGACAGCGACTTTGCCGAAGCGGTGCGTTTGGTCAAAGGAGCTTACGAGAAGAGCGGAAGCGACCAGCCGCTGGTCATCTATCAAGTGATTTCCGGCGCTCCCGGCCCTTCGTACTTGTTCTTCGCGCCGATGGTGTCACTCAAGGCCATGGATGATGCGCCCGCGCGCGGCAAGGCCATGCGCGAGGCGTTGGGCGAAGACAACGCCGCCAAGGCGCTCAAGACTTCGGCGGAAGTTACGGCCGCCAGCGAGAGTTTTCTGTTTTCCTTGAACCCACGGCTGAGCTACGTTTCGAAGGAATTTGCTGCCATCGATCCTGATTTCTGGATTCCGAAACCGCCGCCGAAGCCTCCGGCTGCGACCGGTGCGGTGCCAGGCGCCGCACCCGCCGTGCCACAGCCGACGCAGCCGTAAGCGCGTCGGTTCTCAGCTTCGCATCCGCAGCAACAGGTACACGCCCGCCAGCGCGAAGAGCGTATCCGGCGCCCATGCGGCTACGGTCGGCGGCAACTGGTTCGCGTTACCGATCTGCTCGAACAGCTTTCCAATACCCCAATAGGCCATGGCGATCCCAATGCTCACGCCGATACCCGCCATCGCGCCGCGATTCCCGACCAGAAATGCGAACGGCACCGAAATCATGGCCATAATGAGCGCGAACAGCGGTATGGAGAACTTGTTGTAAAGCTGCACGCGGAGGCGTACGGTGTCGAACCCGCTTTGCTGCAAATCAACGATATATGCCTCGAGCTGCTGGAAATTCATCTGCATGCCCTGCTCCATCTTTTTCATGAAGTATTCGGGCGATTCGTCCAGCTCGGGGAACGTTTTCACCTGAAAGCGCTCGAAAGCGACCTTGCCGTTCTCCCCGGCATCGGGCAACCGGACCTGCCGCACCCATCCATCCTGAAAGATCCACGTGTGCAGTGCGGGCTGCCACTCGGCGCGCCCGGCCGAAATCTCTCTTTCGAGGTCGAAGGTCTTCGGATTCAGCAAATACACATGAACGCCGTCCATTGTGTTCAGTTGCGCGTATTGGTAATACCAGATGCGCGGGCCCCTGCCGAAAATCCACGGCCGGTCCGGATGCAAGTAAGTTTGCGGCGCCTTGCCTTTGATCTCGTTGTGCAGAGCGTCCTGTTTGCGATTCGTTTCCGGCAGATAGAAGTGGTCGAATGCGAAGAGGCCAACGCTGAAGACGCCGGCGATGGTCAGCACCGGAACCGCAAGCCGGAACAAACTCACTCCGCATGCCTTGAACGCGGTCACTTCGTTGTGTTTCGTCATCACGCCGAACGTCACCAGCACGGCCACCAGCACGCTGATCGGCAGCATCTTGTAGATCAGCATGGGCGCGAGGAAGAAAAGGTATTCGAATACCTTCGACATGGCGATGTTGTTCCGAATGACGTCGCTCAACAACTCGAAGAAGTTGTAGATCTCGGTCATCATCACGAAGCTCGCCAGCATTACCACGAAATAGAAAACAAAACTGGTCAAGACATAGGTGTCCACGATTTGCGGCACCAGGGGCATCCACGATGCGCGGCGCAGTCCGGTTGGACGCATTTTCATTGAGCCGATCTGCGGACGGAACCGGCTGATGTGGGACATAAACCAACCCCGTAGCGCCCCCACCACATCGCGGTCGCCTGGCGCCTCCATGCGTGAGATCAGAATGATGCCCGCAATCAGGAAAGCCGCGTTAGGTGTCCAGACCGCCACTTCCACAGGCAGCGTACGCTGCTTGGCGAGGCCCATGAGGGTGATGGATGCTAGGTAGTAACAGAAGAATGCCAGGAACAGTGCCGTGACATAGCCGGCCGACTTCCCGCCCTTGCGCGAGGAAACACCCAGCGGTATGCCCACCAGCGCCAACGTCAAGCAAGCCAACGGATATGCCATCCGCCGATGCAGCTCGATGCGCGCTTCGATCCAGTCTGCCCCGGTGCGCGAGTAGCGTTTGAGGTCCCCTGTGTTCATGGCTTTAAAAGTGGGACGGGTTTCCGCTGTCGGCGAAGCATCCAGCGCCTGTTCGCCGCTGGTATAGACGGTGTCGTCCGCCACTCCCTCTTTATCTACTTCATGCGAGCTTGCGTTGCGCAAAGAAAGTTGGATGCGGCTATGGGCCGGATCGGGAACCGCGATGGCCTCGCGCGCCACGGTGATCCGCGGTCCTTGGGCCTTGTCGCGCAACCCCATCGTGCGCTGCTCGGGAGGCGTCAAATCGGCGAGAAACACGTTTTTCCAAACGGCTAACGCGCCGGTCTTGACATCGCCCACGTAGAGAATCGTGTTGGTGAATTGCTCGTCGAAGACGCGCGGCTGAATGTCGGCCGTGAGCTGGTCGGCCGCCACTTTATTCGTGATCTGGATCCCTCGCCGGATGGCCCGAGGGGTCAGCCACAAGGCGGCCGTCCCCGTGAGAATGGTACCCAGCAAAGCGAAGGCCACAACCGGGGCAATCACCGTCCGGCTGGAGACGCCGGCGGCGCGCATGGCGATCACCTCGCCATCCGTCGACATGCGCCCCAAGCCGATCAAAATTCCGACCAGAACGCCGAACGGAACCGTGAGCGGCAGCACCGGGGGCAGCGCCAGCACAAAGAGCCATAACACCGTGCCGGTGTGCGCCGAGCTGCGCACTAACATTTCGAAAAGCTTGTCGACCTGTTGCAGAAAGACCACGAACGTCGCGAGCGTAGTCCCTAGCACCGCGCTCGAGACAATCTCGCGGAACACGTACCGGCTGAGAATGCGCATCCTGTAATATCCAGATTACGCTATTCGTCCGCAGCGGTAGCTGGTCGGGCGCGCGGCGGCCGGATAAGCCGGCTAGTGCGCCGCTTTGTTCTCGGGTTTTGCGGAATGTTCTACCGGCGGCGCTGCTTTGGCCGCTTCGCCTGGTGCGTTTGCCGCTTTAGACGCCGAAGCAGCGTTCGAGCCGGGATTTTTCGACAAATACTGAACGATCAGAGAAACGCGGCGGTTGGCGGGATTGGTGGGGTCGTTCGGCATTCGCAGACGCTGATCGGCGAATCCTCGCACTTGCGCCACCTGGTTCGCACGCATGCCGTTCTCTTGCATGATGCGGCGAGCTGCGTTCGCGCGATCAGCAGACAATTCCCAGTTGGTATACGAGGCGCCGGGGTACGGTTTCGCATCGGTGTGGCCTTCGATCAGCACCGTGTTCGGCAAGCGATTGATCTCGACGGCCAGCTTCGCCAGAAGTTCCGTGCCACGATCACTGGGTTGGGCGTTGCCGCTCTCGAAGAACATGCCTTTCTCGTTTTCGATCAGCTCCACGCGCAGTCCTTCGCTGGTGATGGTCAGCTCCACATTGTTTTTCATCTGGTCGAACTTGGGGATGGTTTTCATCGCCTGTTCCAGCTTTTGCTTGAGCTGACTCATGTCGTCCTTGGTAATGGAGAGACTCTCTCCCACGCCTCCCATGGTGCTGCCCATCAGCTTTCCGCTACCGGTGGGATCCTGAAAGTAACTGCCCACCGCCTTCTTGACCTTCTCGCTGCTGCTTAATAGCCACAGCACGATGAAGAGCGCCATCATGGCGGTGACAAAGTCGGCATAGGCGACTTTCCATGCGCCGCCGTGATGCCCACCGTGCGCGGCCTTCTTTTTGATGATGATAATCGGTGCTTCGGAGCCTTCGGATACCGGCATAGCCGCTACGCAGCCTGCTCGGTGGCAGGCGCTTTTTCTCCACCGCCGCGCTTACAGTAATCCTCCATCTCTTTGAACGTGGGTCTCACATCCGAAGGGATGGTGCGGCGCGCAAACTCGACCGACAGCATGGGGGCCGCGCCTCGCACGAAGGAGGCGATCCCGACTCGCAGGAAGTGATAGTACTGTGCTTCCGCTTCATTTGCCTTGGACATGCTCGCGGCCATCGGACCCAGGAACCCATAGCACATCAAGATGCCGAGGAAGGTGCCGACGAGCGCCGCGGCGACTTTGTGTCCAACTTCTTCCGGCGGTCCGCCAATGGCGCCCATCGTGATCACGACGCCCAACACAGCGGCGACAATACCTAGCCCCGGCAGCGAATCCGCTACTGTGGATAAGGCGCTGACTGGGGCATTCGCCCCGGCGTGGTGGACTTCCATATCGAGTTCCATCATCTGATCGAGCTCAAATGGGCTGACGCCGCCACTCACAAACATGCGCAACGTGTCGCAAACGAAATAAAGCGCGTGGTGATTCTTAGTGAATTTCGGGTACTTGGAGAACAGTTCGCTCTTTGAGGGTTCTTCGATATCCGCCTCGAGCTTTACCGCGCCGTTCTTGCGCGCGTATTGAAACAGATCGCTGAGTAACTTCAAGTGATCCAGATAAAATGCCTTGTTAAACCCGCTAGGCGTGAAGACCGAGACGATGCCCTTTGCAATGCGAATGACTGTGGGTAACGGGTTGCCGATCAGAACCGTGCCGATCGCGGCTCCGCCGATAATAATCAGCTCAGCGGGCTGCAGCAGCACCATCAGATTCCCATGCTCCATCAAGTATCCACCCACGATGGCGCCTAGAACGATCAGAATTCCTATGATTGCAAACATGAGTTAACTCAACGCCCGAAGGGGCGGTTCAGTCAGACGATAACTGCGGGGATTAACCCCTGAAAGAATTGTATGGCTCGCATGGATTACTGGCAATACATCAAAAGTTAAGTGTCCACGGAAGGCTTGTCCAGTTAACTTCTGGTTACTTGCGGCTCCTATTTATGCGATGCCATGCTGCGGAGTAGGCGCTCGGACTGCGGCGAGCTTTGTTTGCGATCCGCGAACCGGGCAGCTTACGGCTTATTTCGCCGATGCTCGTGGTGTGCCACGAAAAGCAGGTTGCTGTTGCCACAGTCTTTACAGAGATTTCTCGCGTCGCTCGCGAGCATGGTCCTGGCTGCCCTCAGCTTTACCGGCGCACTCGGTGCAGCGCCGGCGAACCTGAAAGTCATCGACCGAATCTCTCGCATCAGACTACTTCCTCCCACGGAATCCGCCCACGGATATCCGGTCCACGTGCGCGGCATCGTAACCTACTCCGACCCTGCGGCGGCCGACCTGTTCGTTCAGGATGCTTCGGGCGGAATCTACATTGACCAGCCGAAGCGCACCGACTTGCGCCGCGGTCAGATCATCGACGTGACCGGAATCACGGCTCCCGGCGATTATGCTCCTGTGATTGAGAAGCCGGAGATTCGCATCCTCGGCACGGGTGTCCTGCCCAAGGCTGCGCGAATCCCGCTGGAGGACCTCAGATCCGGTTCCTACGACAGTGCCTGGGTAGAGATATCGGGAATTGTCTTGTCGGCCATGGTGGAAAACAGGCGGGCGAGCATTTACGTCGCCGTCGGCGCGGGACATATTCGGGTTGTCGTTCCGGATTGCTCCGAGGACGACGTGGTCCGCTTGCCTGGCGCAAAGGTGACCGTCCGCGGCGTATGTGTGTCCGCTTTCACCAAGAGGCGGCAACTGACAGGAGTGCGGATCGAAGCGCAAGCCATCCAGGATATCGTCGTCACCCAGGCGGCGCCCTCTGAAGCCTTGAGACTCCCGTTGCACCACGCCGAAGAATTGCAGCGTTTCTCGGCCGACAAGCCTTCTAATGCCCGCACCAGAGTCCGCGGCATCGTGACGTTTCAACGGCCGGGAAAATCGATTTACATTCGGGACGGGCAGCAGGGTCTCCAGGTCGAAACCCGGCAAACGACCGCTTTCCGGCGCGGCGATCTTGTCGAAGCAATTGGCACACCCATATCAGGCGATTACAATCCGATCTTGCGATACAGCACGGTACGTCTGTTGGAGCACGGTCCCGCGCCGCAGCCCATTCCACTCACTCCGCTCCAGGCTCTGGCGGGAGATCACGACGGCGATCTGGTGGAGATCGAAGCCGACCTGTTGAATTGGAGAAAACAACGCAATGCCGCCTGGCTGGTGATGAAGTCGGGTGAGCAGGTGTTTGAGACGGAGGTGGAGCGTTTACCTGACTCTTCGAAGGTGGCCCTGCAGGAGGGCAGCCGGCTGAAACTCATCGGCATCTGTCTGGTTGAGGTCGGCGGAGAGTTCAACGATCCGAAATCGTTCCGGCTTCTACTGAAGTCGGGTGAAGACATCACCGTTCTTCGCCGTCCCGGATGGTGGAGCCTTTCGCACTCGCTCTGGTTGCTCACTGTATTTGGTGCTGCGGTTATGGCGGCGCTTGCTTGGGCGTGGATGTTGCGGCGGCGTGTGCGGGCGCAAACTGCTGAGTTGTTTGACAAAAATCAGGAACTCAAACAGCAGATGCACGTCGCGGCAATTGATGTCGAGGTCGGCAATGCGCTCATGCAAGGAAGCAGTATCGAGGAGATTCTGAACCGGTCCGTGGAAGGCATCGTTTGTCATTTGCACGCCGCTCTAGCGCGTGTCTGGACTCTGGGTGAGGACGGCGGCACGCTCGAGTTAAGAGCGAGCGCGGGGCTCTCCACGCAAATCGATGATGCATACAGCCGGATTCCTGTGGGCAAGCTGAAGATCGGGTTGATCGCGGCAGAACGCCGTGCGCACGTCACCAATCAACTCGTCAATGAACGCATGGAATATCAGGAGTGGGCGCGCGCCGAAGGCCTGGTCTCGTTTGCGGGATACCCGCTGATCGTCGATCAGCGGCTGGTCGGTGTAGTCGGCATGTTCGCCCGGCAGCCGGTTGGCGAGGCGGTGCAAAGCGCCCTGTCGTCATTGTCGACAGTGTTGGCCGCCGCCATCGAGCGCAAGCGCACGGAAGAGTTTCTCCGCCAGGAACGCAGTCTGCTGCGCACGCTGATCGATAACGTACCCGACTATATCTATGTAAAGAACACGCGCCATCAGTTCTTGCTCGCGAATCAAGCGCTGGCGATGCGTGTGGGCGCGAAATCCGCCGAGAGCCTCTTGGGCAAGACAGACTCCGATTTCTACCCCGAAAAACTGGCGCAAACGTATGCGAAGAGTGAAGAGGAAGTCTTACAGTCGGGTCGAGCCGTCATTAACCGAGAGGAGCTGATTCCAGACGCCGCGGGCGCTCCCGGGTGGCTGTTAACGACGGAAGTGCCGCTTCGGGATGGAGCCGGCAACATTACGGGTTTGGTCGGCGTCTGCCGTGACATCACCGAACGCAAGGCGAACATGGCCGAGTTGCAGGAAGCCAAGGAAGCCGCTGAAAGCGCCAGCCGACTGAAGAGCGAGTTTCTGGCGAACATGAGTCACGAGATCCGTACACCCATGAATGCCATCATTGGTATGTCCGCGCTCGCACTCGATACACCCGATGTTGAGGAGCAACGGGGCTATTTGCTCGATGTGATGAGCTCGGCGGAGTCTCTGCTCTCCCTGCTCAACGACATACTGGATCTGTCAAAAATCGAGGCAGGCCGCATGGACTTGGATCCAGTCTCGACCTCGATTCCCGGCGTGCTGGAAGAAGCGGTGCGCTTCTTGCAGCCGGCGGCTTCTCAAAAGGGACTGGCGCTGGTCTTAGTGAGCTCGCCGGGCATTCCCGCCTTGCTGTCGGCCGACCCGTTGCGGCTGCGCCAGGTGCTGTTGAATTTACTGGGCAACGCGATCAAGTTCACGCAGAAGGGCTCCGTCACGCTGGAGGCGCGGTTGGACTCGGAAGATGCGAGTTCGGTGCTGCTCAGATTTTGGGTCCAAGACACCGGCCCGGGAATCGCGGCAGAGAAGCAACGGCTGATCTTTGAAGCATTCTCCCAAGCGGATGGATCGATTACACGCAAGCACGGGGGCACGGGTCTCGGTCTGACCATTTCCTCCAAGCTGGTGAAGATGATGGGCGGCAGGATATGGGTCGAGAGCGAACCAGGGCTTGGAAGCACCTTTTACTTCACGGCGCGATTTCAAAAATCAGGCGCGCAGCCGTCGTCGCCACGGGATAACCCTGTGGAAGTCGTGGTCGGTTAGTTGGCCCCCACCCACTAGAATAGAAGAGTGACCTTTCCGGTCTATCACGCGGAAGCTTGGCGGAGACAGACTCATGCAGATGACTCAAACCGAGATCAACAGAATAGCCGAGGTGCTGGAAGCACTGGAAATAGAGCCCATCAACTCGGGCGCTTGTGGCGGCGAATGGCTGGCTGCGCTGTCGGGTGGGGAGTTGGAGTCGCTCAATCCGGCGGATGGTTCCGTCATCGCGAAGGTCCAACTGGCCGGGCCACGCGAGTACGATCAGGTGGTCCGGCAGGCGGCCGCGGCATTTCCCTCCTGGCGCATGACACCCGCCCCCAAGCGCGGCGAAATCGTGCGCGAGATCGCCATCGAATTGCGCCGCTTCAAAGCCGAGTTGGGCGCGCTGGTTTCGATTGAAATGGGTAAGGTCCTCGCCGAAGGGCAAGGCGAGGTGCAGGAGATGATCGATATGGCGGATTTCGCCGTCGGTCTCTCGCGCCAACTTTACGGCCTTACTATGCATAGCGAGCGCCCCGGTCACCGCATGTACGAGCAATGGCACCCGCTGGGTGTGGTCGGCGTGATCAGCGCGTTCAATTTCCCTGTGGCCGTTTGGGCGTGGAACGCCATGATCGCGGCGGTGTGCGGAGATTGCGTCGTCTGGAAACCGTCATCGCAAACGCCACTGTGCGCCATTGCCGTGCAGAAAATCTGCAACCGCGTGTTCGAGCGCCACGGCGTGAGGAGCGTCTTCAACCTGGTGGTTGGCCGCTCCGTGGGCGAGCGCATGCTGGAAGACCGCCGGCTTCCGCTCATCAGCTTTACCGGCTCGTCTGAGGTGGGCGTGCATGTCGCGGAAGTGGTTGGGCGGCGGCTCGGACGCACGATTCTCGAGTTGGGCGGCAACAACGGCATCATCGTGATGAACGATGCCAACTTGGATCTTGCCTTGCGGGCCGTCGTTTTTGGCTCTGTCGGAACTTCCGGCCAGCGCTGCACGACAACCCGGCGCCTGTTCCTTCAGCGAGGAGTCGCCGAGCGCATGACCGAAGCTCTCATTGCGGCATACAAGCAGGTCAAGATCGGGAATCCTCTCGACGAGGCGACGGTCATGGGCCCGCTCGTGACGCGCGAAGCTGTCGCCGACATGCTGCGCGGGCTCGAGACCATCCAACAGCAAGGCGGTCAGATCCTCTATGGCGGCCGTCACCTGGGCGGCAGCTACGTCGAGCCGGCGTTGGTTCGCGCCAAGCCCGGAATGCCGATTGTGAAGGAAGAAATCTTCGCCCCCATCCTTTATCTGATCGAGTTCGATACGCTCGAAGAAGCCATTGACCTGCACAACGCCGTACCGCAAGGACTCTCCTCGGCCATGTTCACAACGAACGTGATCGCGGCCGAAACTTTTCTGAGCCACCGCGGCAGCGATTGCGGCATCGCCAACATTAACATCGGCACCAGCGGCGCGGAAATTGGCGGCGCTTTCGGCGGCGAAAAAGACACCGGCGGCGGACGCGAAGCCGGTAGCGACGCCTGGAAAGCCTACATGCGCCGCCAAACCAATACCGTCAACTGGTCTTCCGATCTGCCGCTAGCGCAAGGGATCAAGTTCCATATGTGAGATTTCGGGGACGCAAGTGGCTCGAAATACGCGCTTTCTTCCTCCGGGAACTTTTCCGGCGCGCCGGTGTCTAAACTGGTCGTAAAGGCGAGAAGCGCCCCGGAGTGCTAGAATTTAGGCGAAGCTGCGATCATGGCTAGTTCGGTGCTCGGGTTGAATTCGGATGCAGAACCGGTCGGTGAAACAGACCGTCTGCGCGCCGCGTCTACCAGCCAGTGCCAAGACGACGAGCTGGTTCGGCGGTTGCGCGCCGGCGATGAAGCCGCCTACGAAGACCTGCTTTCACAATTCCAGCAACCCGTCTATAACCTGGCTTACCGGCTGCTGAACGATCCGGGCGACGCCAGCGACGTGGTTCAGGAAGTTTTTCTGAAGATCTTCCGCAATGTGAGCCATTTTCGCCGGCAAAGCAGCCTAAAAACCTGGATCTACCGGATCACCGTGAACGAAGCCCACAACCAGCGGCGTTGGTTTTTCCGACATCGCAGCCGCGAAGTGGGACTGGACGACGAGCCTGAGCAAGTTCGCACGCGAAACGTGCCGGATTCGGAACGCTCGCCGTTTGATTGCACATTCGACCGAGAGAAACATGAACTGATCGAAAACGCCCTAGTGCGCATCAATCCCTTGTTTCGCGAAGCGGTGGTGCTACGCGACGTCGAGGATCTGAGCTACGAAGAGATTGCCGAGGTGTTGCAGATTTCCCTCGGCACCGTTAAATCGCGGATTTTGCGCGGGCGTGAAGCTTTGAGGGAGGAGCTGACCGCGAGGCTGGAACCAGAACCGGCTTGGCGGTGGGCTGCCGAGTAATCGTATGAATTGCGATAAGGTGCAAAAAACATTGACCATAGTCCTGGGCCGGGGCCTGGGAGCCTTGGCTGGCGTCTCCGAGCACCTGGCGCAGTGCCGGGAGTGCTCGGATTACGCGCGGGAGATGTCCGTAATTCGCGGGGAGTTGCGCAATTTGCCCGTGCGGATGCCGCCTGCCCGGCTTGTCACTCAGTTGCAGGTGCTGGCTTCGCGTGAGCATATGCGGCGGATTTCGCGCGGCACGCTGCGAGCTTTCGTGCATTTCTGGGTGGCGGAGCTGCGGTTTTGCTTTGATAATCTCATGCGGCCGTTTGCGCTTCCCTTCGCGGGTGGCCTGCTTTCGGCACTGTTCCTGTTCACTATGCTGGCGCCGGGATTGCCGGCTCGGCATCACGTCAGCAATGATGTGTTGCTCAGCGGCCTCTTTGCCCAGTCGCAGGCTGCCTTCGACACGCTGCCGCCATTTGCCTTCAGCGAGGACGATGTGGTGGTGCTGGTGTCGCTCGATAAATACGGCTCGGTGACGGATTACTCCACCATACCCAGTAATGTGAATGCCAAACAACGAAACGATATCGCGAACATGATTCTGTTCGCCAAGTTCCAACCGGCAACAGAGTTTGGTATGCCTGTTGCCAGCACACTACTGGTTTCGTTCCGCCGCGACAGCATCAACGTAAAAGGCTAAGCGGCCTTTTGTCCCGCCAGCGGCTCGGTCAGCATTTTCTTGCCAATAGTTCCGCGTTAGATCGCATCGCGCGCGCCGCGTGCCCGGAGCGGGAACCCCTGGTTATCGAGATCGGGCCCGGCCGTGGTGCGCTTACCGAGCGGCTGGCGCATCGCACAGAGCGTCTCACTGCAATCGAAATCGATGCCGAGTTGGCCGAACATCTTCGCGTGAAGTTTCGCGGCAATTCATCGGTAACAGTGATCCACGCAGATGCCCTCGAGGCGGACTTGGCGCAGTGGGGCCCGGCCGTGATCGCTGGAAATCTTCCGTACTACGCGGCCACGCCGATTATCGAAAAGGTGCTCGCCGGGCCGTTCCGTCGGGCCGTTTTCCTGGTGCAGAAGGAAGTGGCTGCCCGTCTTACCGCCGTGCCGGGCTCGCGAGACTACGGCTATCTCAGCATTCGCACGCAGCTTCTCTCCGATGTTGAAGCCCTGTTCGACGTACCACCGTCCGCTTTCCGCCCGCCACCCAAGGTCGATTCGACCGTCGTCCACCTGCTACCGCACAACCGTGCCGCGGATCTTCGCATTTCCGACCCTCCGCGCTTTCTCGCCTTTGTCGCCCAGTGCTTCCGTCAGAAGCGCAAAACGCTGCGCAACAATCTCGCGGGTCTATTCGGAAAAGATGCTCTGGCCGGCTTGCCCGAGGCCGATCAACGTGCCGAGGCCTTAAGCATAGTGCAGTTTGCAGATCTCTACAGCCTCTTGTACCATCGTGAGCCTGGAGGTCGAAACACATGACACCCGAAGAAGCCAAAGGGCTGGCAGGTTACCTCTGCCAGAACCTCGACATGGAGCGCCAGATCGCTCGTAGAATACTGACGGCCTTACCCGACGGTCAGCTCAATTTCAAGCTGGGGGAAAAGGGAAGGACCGCCGCCGAGCTGGCCTGGCACCTGGTGCAGAGCGACCGTGGGTTCGCCGAGGGCGTTGCCGCACTCGCGTTCGATAGCTGGCCGGCCGAAGACCAGCCTCCCGCGACTGTCGCCGAGATGGTCGCCGCCTTTGATCGGGATGTTCCGCCGGTCATCGAGCGAATCAAAACTATGACGGGCGAGCAGTTGGCCACGCCGGTCAGCTTCATGGGCATGCCGCCGCTTCCCGTGGTTCTCTACATCGGTTGGAACGCGCATCACACCATCCACCATCGCGCCCAGTTGAGCACGTATCTGCGCGCCATGAACGCTCACGTGCCGTGCATCTATGGCGGCAGCGCCGATGAGCCCATGACGGCGGCCGCTTCGGCCTAGTCTCTAAACCAGTGTGAGGCGGATCGAGCCCGATCCGCCTCATCCCCACACGGCTTGCGCCGCCAGCACCAGCGCAAAACCCACCATCGAGCACACCAGCTTCATCACGGTCCAACTCTTCAGCGTTTGCGGCACCGCCATGCCGAAGTATTCGTTCACGATCCAAAACCCCGCATCGTTCACATGCGAAATCATCGAGCCGCCGCAGCAGATCGCGAGCACGACCATCTCCGGCCGGTAGCCCGTCACGTGTTTCACTAGCGGCGCCATGATTCCCGCCGCCGTGATGATGGCTACCGTCGCCGAGCCTTGCGCCACGCGCAGTACCGTTGCCACCAGGAATGCGACTATCAGCGGCGAAATGTTTGACGATGCCAGCACTTTGCCCGCGTAGAGCCCCGCGCCTGAGTCCACGATCACCTGCTTGAACGCCCCGCCGCCTCCCATCATCAGCAGCAGTGTACCGATGGGCGCACACGCATCCACACCCAATCGTGCAATTTGGTCCCGGTTCAGGCCGCGCCGCGCGCCGAACACGATCATCGCCGCCAGCGTAGCGATGAGGAGCGCCGTGAACGGGTGTCCAAAGAAACCGGCCCAAACTTTTCCTGGCAAATTGGCTGTACCAGCTAGCGACGCCCCGAAGATCAGGACTACGGGAAACACCAGGATCAGCGCCACCATGGCCGCGTGTGGAGGCGCAGCCGACGCCTTGCCCTCCGGCTCTGCGCGATCTGCCATCGGAGGCGGTGGAACGAAAACGCGCTCCGCAATCCAA
>Ga0335069_10003783_pt1 | contig 22693 bp, 28 predicted proteins | sample Lox_Sample_11_FD_206714 | JGI IMG/M metagenome (GOLD analysis project Ga0335069, IMG submission 206714) | Soil microbial communities from Loxahatchee National Wildlife Refuge, Florida, United States - Lox_Sample_1.1 | ecosystem: Environmental > Terrestrial > Soil > Wetlands | place: USA... | reverse complement strand
CGCTCGGCCTGCCCCAGGTGCGCGACGCCGATCACCGCGCTGCAGAACATCCCCGTGGTGAGCTGGGTTTTCCTGCGCGGCAAGTGCGCGAAATGCGCCGCGCCGATCAGCGCGCGCTATCCCGCGGTCGAGATCCTCGGCGCCGCGGTCGCCCTGCTCATGGCGTGGCGCTTCGGGTACTCGGGCGCGCTCGCGTACGCCCTGGTGTTCGGCTGGGCGCTCGTCGCGCTCACGTTCATCGACTTCGACACCCAGCTGCTGCCCGACGACATCACGCTGCCGCTGCTGTGGCTGGGGCTCATCGCCAACGCGTGGGGCGCGTTCACGGACCTGCGCTCGGCCGTGCTGGGCGCCGTGGGCGGCTACCTCGTCCTGTGGACGGTGTACTGGGCGTTCCGCCTGCTCGCGAAGAAGGAGGGCATGGGCTATGGCGACTTCAAGCTCCTGGCCGCGCTCGGCGCCTGGACGGGCTGGCAGGTGCTGCCGGTGACGATCGTGGTCTCCGCGGGCCTCGGCGCGGTGATCGGGTCGGCCGCGCTCTGGCTCTCGCGCAAGGGTTCGGACACCCGCATCCCGTTCGGCCCGTACCTCGCCCTGGGAGGGATCGCGGGCCTCGTGTGGGGGCGCGAGGCGGTGACCGCCTGGGTCGGCCACTTCCCGGCGTGATCGCGGTCGGTCTCACGGGGGGCATCGGGTCGGGCAAGACCACGGTCGCGCGGCGGCTCGCCGCGCTGGGCGCCGCGGTGATCGATACCGACGAGATCGCGCGCGAGATCACGGCGCCCGGCGGGGCGGCGATGCCGGCGCTGCGCTCGGCGTTCGGCGGGCGCTTCATCGGCCCCGACGGGGGGCTCGACCGAGCCGCCATGCGCGAGCTCGTGTTCGAGGATGCCGCGCAGCGCGCGCGGCTCGAATCGATCCTGCACCCGGCCATCCGCGAGGCGAGCGATGAGCGCATCCGCGAGGCGCGCGGCGACTACGCCGTGCTGGTCGTGCCGCTCCTTTTCGAGACGGGCGGCTACCTCGACCGGGTGGGGCGCACGCTGGTGGTGGATTGCCCCGAGGCCCTCCAGGTCGAACGCGCGGCGGCACGCTCCGGGCTCACGCCCGAGCGCGTGAAGACCATCATGGCGGCCCAGTGGCCGCGCTGGCGGCGGCTGCAGGCCGCCTCGGACGTGGTCTGGAACGGCGGGCGCGAGGAAGACCTCGATGCGCAGTGCGAGCGCCTGCACCGGTATTACCGCGCCCTGTGACCCTCGCCGGCGCGGTCATTTGTCAAGGCGGTGACATTGCCCCACAATCGCGCGCAGTCCAGGGCGAGCCCGTGATCACCTACGAATATCCTCTCAACGAGCGCATTCGCACTCTCCTTCGCCTCGAGGACCTCTACGAGCGCGTGCGCTATTTCCTGGGCCAGGACAGCCCCCACGCGCATCACGCGTGCCTCACGGGGATGTTCGAGATCCTGGAGGTCGGCAGCCGCGCGGACCTGAAGAGCGACCTGCTCCAGGAGCTGGACCGGCAGCGCACCTTCCTCGAGGCGCTGCGCTCCAACCCCGCGATCTCCGAGGAGAAGCTCGACGGCGTGCTGCGCGAGATCGACAGCGCCTTCGCCACGCTGCACGCGACTTCGGGCAAGACCGGCCACGGGCTGCGCGAGAACGAGTGGCTGATGGCCATCAAGCAGCGCGCCGCCATCCCCGGCGGCACGAGCGAGTTCGACCTGCCCTCGTACCACAACTGGCTCCACCACGATGCCGCGCGGCGCCGTGCCGACCTCGAGGCGTGGCTGCAGCCCCTGCTGCCGATCCATGCGGCGCTCGCCATCGTGCTGCGCGTGCTGCGCGAAAGCGGGCGCAGCGTCTCGCTCATGGCCGTGCAGGGCGTCTACCAGCAGACCCCGGCCGAGAAACCCGCGCAGATGCTGCGCCTCATGCTCGCCGACGAGGCCGGCTGCGTGCCCGAGATCAGCGCCAACAAGTACGCGCTCAACGTGCGCTTCCTGATGCCCGAGGGCGTGCAGAAGTCGCGCGTGTACGAGCACGACGTGCCTTTCGAGCTCGCGTTCTGCAACCTGTGAGCCCGGCCGACGAGCGCACGGTCGCCTGCCCGGCTTGCGGCAAGCCCGCGGCCTACGGGCCGGCCAACCGGTGGCGGCCCTTCTGCAGCGAGCGCTGCCGGCTCGCGGACCTGGGCGCCTGGGCCTCGGAGTCGTACCGCATCCCGGAAGAGCCGCAGAAGGACGATCCCCAGGGCGAAACGGGCGGTCGCGGAGCCTGATTCGCGGCGACGATTTTTGCGCGTCGCCCGCGCCTCGGCTAAAATGCCTCGGTTTCACAACGCGGTCCTGCGATGTACCTCGAAGCGGATCCTTCCCTTTTCGTCCATCATTCGGTGCCCAACCGGTCGCTGGACCTGCGCGGAAGGCGGATCTTCCTCGGGGCCATCGCGCTCACGACCTTCGGCGTCGCGACGATGGCCGCCGCGCTGGGTGCCTGGCCCGTGATGCCGTTCGCGGGGGTGGAGGTGGCGCTGGTGGCGCTCGCTTTCCACCTGGTCGGCCGGCACGACGCGGATTTCGAGCGGCTCGAGGTCGGATCGCTCGCGGTGAGTGTCGAGTGGCGCTATGCGCGCTCGTCGTCGCGCTTCGTGGCGAACCTGCCATGGGCGCGGCTGGTGGTGAGGGAGCGCGGCGAGCAGTGCTCGCTCGGCCTCGCGTACGCGGGGCGGGTGGTGCCGCTCGGAAGGCTCTTGTCGGATGATGGAAGGCGCGAGCTCGCGCGCAGGCTCCGCGGCAGGATCGCGGTGACGGCGGAACGATAGAAGCTACTTGCACAAAAAAGGTCTGAACATGCCCTGGAAACACCTGCGCGCACTTGCCGGCATCGCGGCGGCCGCATCCCTCAGCGTCCCCGCCCTCGCCGACTACCACGTCGACATCCTCCCGCCGGTGACGCCCGTCTCCAGCGAGATCTACAGCCTGCACTGGGGAATCATGTACGTGTGCATGGCGATCTTCGTGGTGGTGTTCGGCGCGATGTTCTGGTCGATCTTCAAGCACCGCCGCAGCGTGGGCGCGAAGGCCGCGCAGTTCCACGAGAACACGACCATCGAGGTGATCTGGACCATCGTGCCGTTCGTGATCCTCATCGCCATCGCATACCCCGCCACGCGCACGGTGCTCGCGATGAAGGACACCTCGGCGCCCGACATGTCGGTGAAGGTCACCGCCTACCAGTGGAAGTGGGAGTACGACTACCAGCAGGACGGCGTGCGCTTCCTGTCCAACCTCGCCACCCCGCGCGCGCAGATCGACGAGCGCGAGGGCCCGGGCGCGGCGAAGAACGACAACTACCTGCTCGAGGTCGACAACCCGATGGTGGTGCCGGTGGGCAAGAAGGTGCGCCTGCTCGTCACCTCCAACGACGTGATCCACGGCTGGTACGTGCCGCAGCTCGGCGTGAACCAGTACGGCATCCCCGGGTTCGTGAAGGACGCGTGGTTCAAGATCGAGAAGGCGGGCACCTACCGCGGCCAGTGCAGCCAGATCTGCGGCAAGGAGCACGGCTACATGCCGATCGTGGTGGTCGCCAAGAATCCGGACGACTACGCGGCCTGGGTGAAGGAGATGAAGGCGAAGGCCCCGCCCGCGCTGCCCGAGGCCGTCCCGCAGCAGGCGAGCGCCCCGGCCGCCGCTGCCGCGCCCGAGCAGGCCCCCGCCGCCGCGCCCGCGGCCGCGCCGGTGGACCCGAACAAGAAATGGACGATGGACGAGCTCAAGGCCAACGGCGAGAAGCTCTACGCGGCCAACTGCGCCGCCTGCCACCAGCCCACGGGCAAGGGCATGCCGCCCGCCTTCCCGCCGCTCGACGGCTCGAAGGTCGTCACGGGGCCGAAGGCCGCGCACATCGCGACGGTGCTGAAGGGCCGCCCGGGCACCGCCATGGCGCCGTTCGAGCGCCTGCCCGACGCCGAGATCGCGGCGATCATCACTTTCGAGCGCAACTCGTGGGGCAACCACACGGGCGAAGCCATCCAGCCGGCCGAGATCGCGGCCGCGCGCAAGTAAACAGAAAGCGGAGCACACCATGAGCACGATGACCCCGGCTGCAGACGCACACGGCCACGACCACGCGCACGAGCACCACGGTCCGCCGCACGGCATCACGCGCTGGATGTACACGACCAACCACAAGGACATCGGCACGATGTACCTGTGGTTCGCGTGCACCATGTTCTTCATCGGCGGAACCATGGCCCTGGGCATCCGCGCCGAGCTCTTCAAGCCGGGCCTGCAGTTCTTCGACCCGCAGTTCTTCAACTCGCTCACCACCGTGCACGGCCTGGTGATGGTGTTCGGCGCGATCATGCCGGCCTTCGTGGGCTTCGCGAACTGGCTGGTGCCGCTGCAGATCGGCGCGGCCGACATGGCGTTCCCGCGCCTGAACAACTGGAGCTTCTGGCTGCTGATCCCCGCCGCCCTGCTGCTGATCGGCTCCTTCTTCGTGCCCGGCGGCGCGGCCGGCTCCGGCTGGACGCTCTATCCGCCGCTCATCATCCAGCAGGGCATGTCGATCGACATGACGATCTTCGCGGTGCACCTGCTGGGCGCCTCGTCGATCATGGGGTCGATCAACATCATCACCACGATCCTCAACATGCGCGCGCCCGGCATGACGCTCATGAAGATGCCGCTCTTCGTGTGGACGTGGCTCATCACGGCCTACCTGCTGATCGCGGTGATGCCGGTGCTCGCGGGCGCGGTGACGATGCTGCTCACCGACCGCCACTTCGGCACCAGCTTCTTCAACGCGGCCGGCGGCGGCGATCCCACGATGTTCCTGCACATCTTCTGGTTCTTCGGGCACCCGGAGGTGTACATCATGATCCTGCCGGCCTTCGGGATCATCTCGCAGATCATCCCCGCCTTCGCGCGCAAGCCCCTCTTCGGCTACGCCTCGATGGTGTACGCGACCGCCTCCATCGCGATCCTGTCGTTCATCGTGTGGGGCCACCACATGTTCACGGTCGGCATGCCGGCCGCGGGCAACCTGTTCTTCATGTACGCGACGATGCTGATCGCGGTGCCCACCGGCGTGAAGATCTTCAACTGGATCGCCACCATGTGGCGCGGCGAGATGACCTTCGAGACGCCGATGCTCTTCGCGGTCGGGTTCCTGTGCCTCTTCACGATCGGCGGCTTCTCGGGCCTCGTGCTCTCGATCGTCCCGGTGGACATCACCCTGCACAACACGTACTACGTGGTGGCGCACTTCCACTACGTGCTCGTGTCGGGCGCGCTCTTCGCGATCATGGGCGGGGTCTACTTCTGGCTGCCGAAGTGGTCGGGCAAGATGTACAACGAGGGCCTGGGCAAGCTCCACTTCTGGCTCTCGATGATCGGCTTCAACGTCGCCTTCTTCCCGCAGCACTTCCTCGGGCTCGCGGGCATGCCCCGGCGCATCCCCGACTACGCGCTGCAATTCGCCGAGTGGAACATGTGGTCGTCGATCGGCGCGTTCATCTTCGGCTTCTCGCAGCTGATCTTCCTCTACAACGTGGTCTCGACGGTGCGCGGCAGGAACGCCGCGCAGCAGAAGCAGTGGGAGGGGGCCGACTCGCTCGAGTGGACGCACCTGCCCACGCCGATGCCCTACCACACGTTCGAGACCGCGCCGGTCGTCAAGTAGCGATGCGAGACCGGGACGACACCGCGCAACGCCGCCGCCTCCTGCTCTCGGGGGCGGTGCTGGCGTTCCTCGCCGTCGCGATCTACGCGGTCGTCCTCATGAAGTTCTTCGTCTCCCAGTGAGCGTCGCGCTCAACGACCAGAACCGCGTGCTCGCCACGAAGCTCGTGGTGATCGTCGCCGGCATGCTGGGCTTCGCGTTCGCGATGGTGCCCATGTACCGGCAGGTGTGCGAGGCGCTGGGCATCTCGCAGTCGCGCATCGTGGCGCCCTCGAACTCGCAGGTGGACGCGAGCCGCGAGCTGACCGTGGATCTCCTCGCCTCCACCGCGGGCCTGCCGTGGCGCTTCGAGGCGATCGACCGCTCGGTGCGGCTGCATCCGGGCGAGCTCGTGACCGTGCGCTACCGCGTCGTGAACACGCTGGGCCGCCCCGTCACCGCGCACGCGGTGATGAGCACGGCGCCCATCGAAGCCGCGCAGTGGATCTCCAAGCAGCAGTGCTTCTGCTTCACCGACCAGACGCTGCAGCCGGGCGAGGAGCGCGAGATGCCGGTGGTCTTCCGCGTGCTGCCCGAGGCGCCGCGCGACCTCGAGGCGATCGCGCTCTCGTACACCTTCCTCGAAGCGCCAGGGCACGCGCGATGATCGGCGAGGCCTTCCGCGCGGTCTTCTGGAGCTTCTTCGGCGTGAGGAAGCGCGCCGACTACGAGGCGGACGCGAAGCGCCTGAAGCCGCAGCACGTGATCGCGGCGGGCCTGGTGTCGGCGCTCGTCTTCGTGCTCGCGCTCTTCGCGCTCGTCAAATGGATCACAAGCTAAACCCCTGGGAGTGACAACCGTGGAACATACGCACCCGACCGGCTACTACTTCGCGCCGCCTTCCCACTGGCCGATCGTGGGCTCGATCGCCCTCTTCTTCCTCACCTCGAGCGCCGTGCTGCTGTTCAACGGCTATGGCGTGGGCTGGGTGCCGCTCGGCATCGGGCTCTTCGTCCTCGTGTACATGCTGTTCGGATGGTTCGGCACGGTGATCCGCGAGAGCGAGGGCGGGCTCTTCAACCAGCAGGTGGACCACTCGTTCCGCTGGGCGATGAGCTGGTTCATCTTCTCCGAGGTGATGTTCTTCGCCGCGTTCTTCGGCGCCCTCTGGTACGCGCGCCAGTACTCGGTGCCGTGGTTGGGCGACCTGGACAACAAGCTGCTGTGGCCCGACTACTCCTCGCAATGGCCCACGATGGGGCCGTACAAGCCGCAGGAATTCTCGGCGATGAGCGCGTGGGGCATCCCGGCCATCAACACGCTGCTGCTGCTCTCGTCAGGCGTGACGGTCACGTGGGCGCACTGGGCCCTCAAGAAGGGCGACCGCGCGAACCTCATCTTCGGCCTCGCGCTCACCATCATCCTGGGCCTCATCTTCCTCACGCTCCAGGCCCACGAGTACGGCCACGCCTACGAGGAGCTCAACCTCAAGCTCACCACCGGCGTGTTCGGCTCCACGTTCTTCATGCTCACCGGGTTCCACGGGTTCCACGTGACCCTCGGCGTGACGATGCTCACGGTGATCCTCTTCCGCTGCGTGGCCGGCCACTTCAAGCCCGACCACCACTTCGGCTTCGAGGCCGTGTCCTGGTACTGGCACTTCGTGGACGTGGTGTGGCTGCTGCTCTTCATCTTCGTCTACTGGGTCTAGCGGACGAAGGGCCTCGCTCCTTCAGAGCTTTCCGCCGGGGATCAGGCCGAAGTAGTAGGAGCCGATCAGCAGGGCGAACACGATGAGCGACAGCGCGATGCGGATGGTGAGCGCGATCACCGCCCGGTTCGTGGTGCCCTTGTCCTTGTAGACGAAGTACAGCCCCGAGAACAGGCTCGCGACCACGCCGAGCAGCAGGACGAGGATGACGATTTTCATGGGGCCAGTGTACCCGCGCGCGGGCCGGTTGAATCCCCGGTGAGGTTCGGCGCCTTCGAGTTCGTCCCGGGGCCGTTGCCCACGCTGGGCGCCGTTGCCCTGGTCGTCCTCACCGTGAGCCTCGCCAACTGGCAGGACGCGCGGGCGCGCGAAAAGCGCGCGCTGCAGGCGCTCTACGAGCAGCGCCTGCGCGAGCCCGCGGTGGACCTCGCGCACGCTTCCCCGGGCGGCGAGGACCTCCTCTACCGCCACGTGCGCGCCGCCGGCGAGTACCTCGCCGACGCGCAGATCTTCATCGACAACCAGGTGCACGAGGGGCGTGCCGGGTTCCTCGTGGTCACGCCGCTGCGCCTCGCCGGGAGCGGCGAGGTGGTGCTCGTGGAGCGCGGCTGGATCGAGCGCACGCCGCAGTACCCGGCGGCGCCTGCCGTGGCCGTGCCGCCCGGGCAGGTCGCGGTGGCCGGAATCGCCGCCACGCCGCCGCGCCGCTACCTCGAGCTGGGCCCCGAGACCGTCACGGGCAATGTCTGGCAGAACCTCTCGCTGGAACGTTTCGGCGCCATGCGCCGCGAGAAAGTCGTGCCCTACGTGCTCCTCGCCGACACGCCGGCGCCCGGCCTCGCCGCCGTTCGCGAGCGGCCCGACACCGGCATCGAGCGCCATGTCGAGTACAAGCTCACGTGGTATTCGCTCGCGGCGACCACCCTCGTGCTGTGGCTGGCACTCAACTGGCGCCGGCGCAGTTGAAGCTCACGCCGCGCGCGAAGCTGCTGCTCATCGCGGCGGGCTTCCTCGCGCCGATCGCGGCGTCGATCGCGGCCTACGTCTTCCTGCGGCCGGAGCCCACGGGCAACTACGGCGAGCTGCTGCTTCCGCCCGCGCAAGTCACCTCCCATGAGCTCATGCGCGCCGACGGAACGCCGTTTCGTTTCGCCGAGCTGCGCGAGCGCTGGGTGCTCGTGGCTTCGGACTCGGGCGCGTGCCCCCCGGCGTGCCAGGCCAAGCTGCTCCTCATGCGGCAGGCCCGGCTCGCGCTGGGCCGCGATGCTTCGCGCGTGGCGCGCGTGATCGTGGTGGACGACGCCGTCGCCCCGCAAGGCGCGGCCTTCGAGCCGTCAGCGGACCTCGTGGTGGCCATGCGCCCGGCGGCCCCCGCGCCCGGCGCCGGGAACGACCGCGGCCACATCTACCTCGTGGACCCGCACGGCAACGTGATGATGCGCTGGCCGGCGGACGCGGATTTCCGCCGCCTGCTCAAGGACCTGCAAACGCTGCTCAAGGCGTCGCAGATCGGTTGATGCGTTAAAATACCGGCCTCCCATGGTTGCGACAGCCCGCGCTCTTCCCGGCATCGGCGTGCAGTTCTGGCGCCTCACCAAGCCGCGCGTCGTCTCGCTCATCGTCTTCACGGCGGTGATCGGGATGCTGCTCGCCGTTCCGGCGATGCCGGATGCGGCGCTGCTCGTCGCGGCGACCGTGGGCATCGCGCTCGTGGCAGGCGCGGCCGCGGCGTTCAACTGCCTCGTCGAGAACAAGATCGATGCGGTGATGGCGCGCACGCGCGGCCGCCCGACGGTGATCGGGACGATCTCGCCCGCGCAGATCGTCCTGCTGTCGGGGGCGGTGGGCGGCATCGGGCTCGCCCTGCTCTGGCGCGCGGTGAACCCGCTCACCATGTGGCTCACGCTGGCGACCTTCGTCGGCTACGCGGTGGTCTACACGGTGATCCTCAAGCCCGCCACGCCCCAGAACATCGTGATCGGCGGGGCGTCGGGCGCGATGCCCCCGGTGCTCGGCTGGGCCGCGATGACGGGCGACGTGACCTTCCAGCCGCTGCTGCTCTTCCTGATCATCTTCGCCTGGACGCCGCCGCATTTCTGGGCGCTCGCGCTGTATCGCCGGAATGAATACGCGCGGGCCGGTGTTCCCATGTTGCCGGTCACGCACGGCGAGGCTTTCACGAGGTTGCACCTGCTGCTGTACACGATCCTGCTCTGCGCCGTTACGTTGATGCCGTTCGCGACCCGGATGGCCGGCTGGTTCTACCTGGGCGCGGCCCTCGTCCTCGACGCCGTATTCCTCGGTTACGCGGTGGCGATCTGGCGCCGCTACAGCGACGCGCTGGCCAAGGCGACCTTCGCCTACTCGATCTTCTACCTCGCGATGGTCTTCGCGGCGCTGATGGTGGACCACTACCTCGCGCTCGTTCCCGCCTGATGCGCCTGGGCCTCTCCGCGGCGATCCTCGGCGCGGCGCTGGCGCTCGCCGGCTGCGACAGCGCGCCGAAGCAGCACTTCAACGCGATCGACGTGACGGGCTCGCCGATCGGGGGGCCGCTCGAGCTCACCGACCAGGACGGCAAGCCGCGCAAGCTCGCCGACTTCCGCGGCAAGGTCGTGGTGGTGACCTTCGGCTACACGCAGTGCCCGGACGTCTGCCCCACGACGCTCGCCGACCTCAATTCCGCGCTGAAGAAGCTGGGGCCCGACGCCTCGCGGGTGCAGGTGCTTTTCGTGACCGTCGATCCCAAGCGCGACAAGCCGCAGCTCCTGCGCGAGTACCTGCCGGCCTTCAACCGGGACTTCATCGGGCTGTGGGGAAGCGCGGAGGCGACGCGCAAGGTCACGAACGACTTCAAGGTGTATGCGCAGGAACGCCCGGGCAAGACGCCCGGGACGTACACCGTGGACCACTCGGCGCAAAGCTTCGCGTTCGACCCGCAGGGACGAGTGCGGCTGGTGATCGGTTACGGCGCGAAGCCCGACGCGATGGCGGCGGATTTCAGGCAGCTGCTGGATTCGCCGGCCTAGGCGGCCGCCATCTCCTTCTTCATCTTCTGCATGGCCTTCGCCTCGATCTGGCGGATGCGCTCGGCCGAGACGCCGAACTCCGCGGCGAGCTCGTGCAGCGTCTTGGGATCGGACTCGTTCAGCCAGCGCGCGCGGATGATGCGGCGGCTGCGCTCGTCGAGGCTGCCCAGCGCGCGGGCGAGGCCTTCGGAGGCGCGCGCCTCGGTCTGCTCGCGCTCGAAGGTCTCCGCCGGCCCCTCGGAGGCGTCGGTGAGGTAGGCGATGGGCGTGACGAAATCCTCGCTGTCGTCGGGCGAGGGCTCGAGGGCCACGTCGCCGCCCTGAAGGCGCTGCTCCATCTCGATGACGTCGCTCTCCTTCACGTTGAGCGTCTGCGCCATCTGCCGGATCTCCTTGCGGGTGAGCGCGTTGCTCGAGGCCTTCATGCTGCGAAGGTTGAAGAAGAGCTTGCGCTGCGCCTTGGTGGTGGCGATCTTCACCATCCGCCAGTTGCGCAGGATGTATTCGTGGATCTCGGCCTTGATCCAGTGGATCGCGAACGACGCGAGGCGCACGCCGCGCTCGGGGTCGAAGCGCTTCACGGCCTTCATGAGGCCGATGTTGCCTTCCTGCACGAGGTCGGCTTGCGGCAGGCCGTAGCCCATGTAGTTGCGGGCGACGGAGACCACCAGCCGCAGGTGCGAGAGCACGAGGCCGCTCGCCGCGGCGACGTCGTCGGTGTCGCGCAGACGCCGGCCCAGCTCGCGCTCGCGCTCGACCGTGAGCATGGGAACGGCATTCACGGCCTGGATGTACGACTCCAGGCTGGATACGGGGGGCAGGGCGGGAAGGGTGAGGCTCGTCACGGCTATCAAGTCCTCCTTTGGCGACCATTTTAGCACTCGTCGAATTGGAGTGCTAAAGGGCGAGGGAGTTCCTTATTGGGCTGGGGAGAACTGCCGCAGTTCCCGGCCGACCGCCCACCAGGCCCCCGCGAGCCCGAGCAGCCCTGCCGCCCCCACGATAGCGCAACCCCATGAAAGATCTAAGAAAACGACTTTCATCTCGGCCGCGTAGGCCGGGGTGAGCGCTCGCAACTCCGTGGCCAGCCAGGCGGCGGCCAGGGCGGCCAGCCCCACGGCCACCGCGCCCGCCAAACCGGCCTCGAGGAGCCCGTGGTACAGGAACGGCCGGCGGACATCCGCAGCGGTCGCGCCGATGAGCTGGCTCAGCTCGATCTCCTGGCGCTGGGAAACGACCTGCAGGCGGATCAAATGGCCCACGATGAACGCCACCGCGGCCGCGAGCGCGATCGCCGCGAAGGCCACGAGCCGCTGGCCGAAGGCGACCCAGCGCGCGAGCCGCTCCGACCATTCGAAATCGGCGGCCACGAGATCCACCTTCGGGATCTTCGACCAGGCCTCGCGCGCCTCGCGAAGCAGCGCCGGATCGGTGGTCCTCACGCGTACCGTGAAGGCGTGCGGCAGCGGATTCTCGTCGAGGTTCTCGAGGAGCTCGGCGAGGTGCGTGGTGGACTTGAGCTCCTGCAGCGCCTGCGTGCGCGAGACGAACGTGACCGAGGCCGCCTCGGGCCGCGCGCGCAGCGCCGCGCCCACGCGCCGCACGTCCTCGTCGGTCGCGTCGAGGGCGAGGTACACGTTCACGTGCGGCTCGGTCTCGAGCATCGCGCTCGCCACGCCGACGCTGCGCAGCACTATGGCGGCGAGCACGGGCAGCGTGATGGCGAGCGCCAGGACGAGGATCGAGAAGGCCGCGGCGAGCGGCTGCGCCGCGAGGCGCCGCAGCGCGTCGGCGAGCGCATGGCGGTGCAAGCGCAGCCACAGCCTCATGCGGCGAGCGCTCCCGCGGCGAGCGCGATGCGCCTGCATCCCAGGCGCTCGAGGCCGGCTTCGTCGTGCGTCGACAACAGCACCGTCACCCCGACCTGGTGGAACGATTGGAAGAGGTCGAGGATGGCGCGCGCATAGTCGGCGTCCAGGTTGCCGGTGGGCTCGTCGGCGATGAGGATGGAAGGGCGGTTCACGATGGCGCGCGCGATGCACAGGCGCTGCTGTTCGCCGCCGGAAAGCGCGATGGGCATCGCCTTCTCGCGCTCGAGCAGCCCCACCTTGTCGAGCGCGGCGCGCACGCGCCGCCCGATCTCGTCGCGCCCGAGCCCGGCCACGCGAAGCGGCAGCGCCACGTTGTCGAACGCATTGCGGTCGAAGAGCAGCTTGTGGTCCTGGAACACGAAGCCGATGCGCCGGCGCAGGATCGCGAGCGCCGTCTCGCCCAGCGCGCCCAGGTTCTGGCCGTTCACGACCACGGTCCCGCTCGAGGCGCGCTCGATGCCGGCGGCGAGCTTGAGCAGCGTGCTCTTGCCCGCGCCCGAGTGGCCCGTCACGGCGACCATCTCGCCCGACTCGATGGAGACGCTCACCCCGCGCAGCGCCTCGCGGCCGCCTTCGTAGCGCTTCGCGACCGACGAGAACTGGATCACGAGAAGAGCGCGTCGACGAAGGTAGCCGCCGAGAACGGCCGCAGGTCCGCGGCCCTCTCGCCGATGCCCACGAAGCGGATCGGCACCGGGTGCTCGCGCGCGATGGCCGCGATGGCCCCGCCCTTGGCCGTGCCGTCGAGCTTCGTCAGCACGAGGCCCGTAAGCGCCAGCGCCTCGTCGAAGGCCTTCACCTGGCGCACCGCGTTCTGCCCGGTGTTGGCGTCGATCACGAGCCACGTTTCGTGCGGGGCGGCCGGGTCCGCCTTGGCCATCACCCGCTTCACCTTGCGGATCTCGTCCATGAGGTGCAGCTGCGTGGGAAGCCGCCCGGCGGTATCGGCGAGCACGACGTCGATGCGCTTGGCGCGCGCCGACTGGATGGCGTCGAAGATCACGGCGGCCGAATCGCCCTTGTCCTGCGAGACCACGGTCACGCCGTGGCGGCGTGCCCATTCGGCGAGCTGCTCGCGCGCCGCCGCCCGGAACGTGTCGCCCGCGGCGAGCAGCACCGACTTGCCCTGGGACTGGAAGAGGTGCGTGAGCTTCGCGATGGTGGTGGTCTTGCCCGCGCCGTTCACGCCGGCGAGCAGGATCACCCAGGGCGAGGGCAATGTCCCGGGCAGCGCCTTCTCGAGCGGCGCGAGGAGCTCGGTGAGCGCGCTCTTGAGCTCGGCCTCCAGCGCAGCGCCGTCCTCGAGATGCTTGTCGCGCTGGGCCTTGCGCAGGCGCTCGACCAGCGCCTGCGTCGCGGCCACGCCCACGTCGGCCGCGAGAAGGCGCGACTCCAGCTCCTCGTAGAGCGCCTCGTCGATCTTCGGGCGGCCCCGCAGCAGGCCGATCGCGCTCGCCCAGCGGCTGCGCGTGAGCTCGAGATCCTTGCGAAGGAACGAGCCGAGGCCCGAGCCTGCGGAAGCGCCGGCAGGAGACTTGCGGGGAACGAGCGGCATGACGCGGGCCCGTGCGGGCCATGGAGCGGATGACCCGATATTTTACGGTATGATTCGCGCGACCATGGCCGCCAGCCGCAACCGCGTTCGCATCATCGGCGGCCTCTGGCGCAGCCGCGTGATCCGCTTTCCGCCCGCTGCGCAGCTGCGCCCCACGCCGGACCGTGTTCGCGAAACCCTCTTCAACTGGCTCGGCCAGCGCCTCGACGGCCTCGCGTGCCTCGACCTCTTCGCCGGCAGCGGCGCACTCGGCTTCGAGGCGCTCTCGCGCGGCGCCGCGCGCGTCGTGATGGTGGAGAAGGACCGCACGGTGGCCGAGGGGCTGCGCGCGACGGCGCGCTCGCTCGAGGCCGCGGGCGCCGAGGTGGTCTGCGCCGACGCGCTGGGCTACCTCGCGGCGGCGAAGGAGAAGTTCGACCTCGCCTTCATCGACGCGCCCTTCGCGAGCGACCTCGCGCAGCGCGCCATGCTCGCCCTCGGGCCGCGGCTCGCCGCGAACGCGCGCGTGTACGTGGAGAGCGGGGCGGCGCTCGAGGCCCCGCCCGGATGGCGCGCCACGCGCGAAAGCCGCGCCGGGGCTGTACGCTATGCGCTTTACGAGGTCCAGAGATGACCATCACGCGCGCCGTCTATCCCGGAACGTTCGATCCCATCACCAACGGGCACGAGGACCTCATCCAGCGGGCCTCGCGCCTGTTCGACCACGTGATCGTGGGCGTGGCGCAGAGCTCGGCCAAGCGCCCCTTCTTCAGCCTCGACGAGCGGGTGGAGATCGCCCGCGAGGTGCTCTCCCCGTACGGCAACGTGGAGGTGAAGGGATTCCGCGGCCTGCTGTCGCAGTTCGTCCACGAGGAATCGGCGAGCGTGATCCTGCGGGGGCTGCGCGCCGTGTCCGACTTCGAGTACGAGTTCCAGCTCGCGGGGATGAACCGGCGCCTCGCGCCCGGTGTCGAAACGCTCTTCCTCACGCCATCGGACAAGTACCTGTTCCTCTCCGCGACGATCGTGCGCGAGATCGCGGTCCTGGGCGGCGACATCTCGGCCTTCGTGCACCCGGTCACCGCCGAGCGCATGCGCGCCACGATCGCCCGCGGCGAGGGCGGCGCCTGACATGGCCCTGCGCATCACCGACCAGTGCATCAATTGCGACGTCTGCGAGCCCGAGTGCCCGAACGGCGCGATCCGCATGGGCGAGGAGATCTACGTGATCGACTGGCGGCGCTGCACCGAGTGCGTCGGCCACTTCGACCAGCCGCAGTGCCGGGAGGTGTGCCCGGTCGATTGCATCCCCCTCGATCCGGATCACGTGGAATCGCGCGAGGCGCTGCTCGACAAGTACGCGGCCCTGCAGCGCGAGAAGGCGGCCTAGGGCGCCGCTAGGCGAGCGAGGCGGTTCGTTCGACCTCGAGCAACCCGAGGATGCGTTCCTCGTGCGCGCGGTGCTGGCGCTCCTGCTCCGACATGTGGCCGGCCAGCTGCTTCAACTCCTCGAGCTTGGCGAGCAGGTCCCCCTCGGCGGTCTGGATGCGCCCCATGCCCTCGATGCGCGAGTAGGACTGCTCCTGGAAGGCGTTGATCTGCGCCTCCAGCGGGCGGATGAAGCCGCCCATCCACGCGCGCGTCTCGCGGTCGGCGATCTCGAAGATGCGCACCACCTGCAGCGCGACGCTGTCGAAGAAGAGCGCGCCCAGCGAGCCGCGGCTGCGAAGCAGGAACGTCGAGCCGCCCTTGAACTCGCGCGCGCAGTGCTCCTCGATGCGGTCGAGCTCCACGATGAAGCGGTCGGTGCCGAACTGCGCCGTCTCCATGGTCGCCACGTGGTATTCCTGGCTCATCTTGCGGCTCACGTTGGCCATCAGGCGCCGCTCCTCGTCGATCACCTCGATCGCCTGCATGATCTTCCCGCGCGACTGCCGGAAGAAGCCGTCCAGGACCTCGCCGATGCCGCGCGAGAACGCGCTCGAGGAGACCGCCTGGCGCGCGCGCATGCCGGCTTCGCGCGCGGCCGACGGGTCGAGCAGCTCGTCCAGCCGGTCGGCATTGCGCTCGTGCGCGCTCTTCATGCCCGTGAGCGTGGCCCGCGCGCCCTCGATGCGGCCGCGCTCGACGTTCGCCTTCTTCGCCAGCGCCTCGATGAGCTTCTGGTTGCGCCCCTGCAGCGCGGAGATCGCCTCGACCTGGTCGTTGGCGAAGGAAAGGCGGCTGCGGATGAGCGCGCGCGTTTCCGCGAGCACGCCGCGCGCTTCAGCGCGGACCTCGGTCGCGTGCGCGACCCGGCGCTGGTGCATCATGCCCCGCGCGAGCGCCTGCTCGAGGCGGTAGAGGCGGCTGCGCAGCAGCCCGTCGCGGTCGCCGTCGAGCTTCGCCTGCAGGCCCTGCTTGGCCGAGAGCGCGATGATGCGCGTGGGATCGACGCCGAGCGCCTCGGCCACGGCCTTCACGTGGCGGTCGATCTCGGAAAGCACCTGGCCTTCGGCGCGTCCCTCGCGCAGGCCGTCGATCTTGTTGAGCACGATGAAGCACGATTCCTCGATGCCGGCGATGGTCGCCACGTGCTCGGTCCACAGCGCCTTGTCGGCGGGGGCGACCGCATTCTCGGCCGACACGACGAACACGACGGCCGCCGCATCCGGCACCCGGTGGAACGAAAGCTCGGGCTCGGAGGCGAGGGTGTTGTAGCCCGCCGTGTCGAGCAGGGTCACGCCGCCTGCGAGCAGCGGGTGGGGAAAGTTCACCACGGCATAGCGCCAGCGCGGGATCACCGAGCCGTCGACTACCCGCGTTTGCGTGAATACCTCGCACGCCGAGGCCACGGCCTGCGGCTGCCCGGGATCGAGCGCGATCTCCATCCAGGCCTGCGGCTCGGTGGCGTACTCGCGCAGCGTGCGTCCCTCGTCGCGGGTCTCGATGGGCAGCAGCCGGATCGAGGGCGCGCGCGACGGGTCCCACAGGATCTCCACGGGGCAGAGGATCTTGCCCCCGCTCGCGGGCAGCAGGCGCGCGCCGTGCGCGGCGAAGAAGAGCGCGTTGATGAGCTCGCTCTTGCCGCGCGACTGCTCGGCCACGAAGGCGATGGTGAGGCGCTCGCCCGCGAGGCGCTGCTCGAGGTGGATGAGGCGCGCGGCGGCCTGCTCGTCGATCAAGCGGCTCGACATGGCCCAGCGGCGGAACGAGGCGAGGGCGGCGGCCACCTCCTCGCGCCACGCGCGCAGCGACTCGAGGCTCGCCTCGAACGAATGCGCCTGGCCGGTGAAGGTGCCGGTCGCGCTCATCGCTGGCACTTCGGGCAGTAGAACGTGCTGCGCTGGCCCTGGCGCAGCGACCGGATGGGCGTATGGCACACGGGGCAGGGCTTTCCCTCGCGTCCGTAGACGGCATGGCTCGCCTGGAAATAGCCGGGGCGCCCGTCCGCCGCGGCGAAATCGCGCAGCGTGCTGCCGCCCGCTGCGAGCGCCCGGTCGAGCGTCTCGCGCACCGCCTGCGCGAGGCGCTGCCAGCGCGCGGCCGAGATACGCCCGGCGCTGCGCGCGGGGTGGATGCCGGCCCGGAAGAGCGCCTCGGACGCGTAGATGTTTCCCACGCCCGTCACGATGCCACCATCCATGAGGAATTGCTTCACCGATACGCGGCGGCCCCTTGCGAGGCGGCGCAGCGCCTCGCCCGTGAACTGCGCCTCGAGCGGCTCGAGGCCCAGGTCCTTGAGGAGCGCATGGCGCTCGGCCGGCGTCTCGAGCCAGAGCACCGCCCCGAAGCGGCGCGGGTCCGTGAGGCGCAGCGTCCCGGCGCCTTCGAGCGCGAGGTCCACGTGGTCGTGCTTGCGCGGCGGCGTGCCCTCGGGCACGAGCGTGAGGCGACCGGACATCCCGAGATGCACGAGGAGGTGGCCGTGGCGCGTGTCGAAAAGGAGGTATTTGCCGCGCCGGCGGATGCCGAGCACCTCCTCGCCCTGCACGTGCCGGCGCAGGCCCCGCGGCACCGGCCAGCGCAGGTGCGGGTTGCGCACCACGACGTCGCGGAACCGCCGGCCGACGACATGCGGCAGCAGCCCTCGGCGCGTGGTCTCGACCTCCGGAAGCTCCGGCATGGGGTGGTCCGTTCGGAAATAGTGACGGCCGCGTAGCCGGCCCTCGAATCGTTCTATGATAGCTGCGTCGTCGCGTCGGAAATCGGCGCGTTTGGAGGCGCAGGACCATGAAAGGCATCGGCTGGCGGTTCGGGGTGGTGGCGGTTCTGGCGCTGGGGCTGGTCGGCCCCTCGGTCGCGGATGAAGCGAAGGACGAGCCGGCGGACGCCGATTCGGGCTACGTCAACACGGACGCGATGTTCGAGTACCTGGCGGCCGAGGTCGCCGCGCAGCGCGGCGACACCGCGGGCGCCATCGCCGTCTACGAGCGCCTCGCCAAGCAGCTCCACGACCCGCAGATCGCCCGGCGCGCCGTCGAGACGGCCATCCGCGCGCGCGATTTCAATGCCGCGCTCGACAGCGCCACGCTGCTGATCGAGCTCGACCCCGATTCGGCGCTCGCCCGCGAGATCATGGCCGCGCTGCTGGCCAACGAGAACAACCTCCCGAAGGCGCGCGAGATGCTCACGCGCATCCTGGCCCAGGCCTCGGACCGCGGGCCCATCATCGTGCAGCTCTCCAACCTGCTCGCGAAGTACCCGGACAAGGTCGAGGTGCTGGCGACGATCCGCCAGGTGACCGAGCCTTATCCGATCGTCGAGTCGCGCTACGCGGTCGGCGTGGCGGCGCTCGTGGCGGGCCAGTTCGAGGCCGCGGGCAACGAGGCCGACGCCGCGCTCGCGATGAAGCCCGCCTGGGAGCAAGGCGCGATCCTCAAGGCGCAAGTCCTGCGCAAGTCGGCGCCCGCCGAGGTGATCCCGTTCTACGAGAAGTTCGTCGCCGCGAATCCCGACGCGACCGAGGTGCGCATGCAGCTGGGCCGCGAGCTCGCGGGCGATCGCAAGCTCGCCGAGGCGCGCGAGCAGTTCCGCGAGGTGGAGAAGCGCGGCAAGAACGACGCCCAGGCCGCGTACGCGATCGGGCTGCTTTCGCTCCAGCTCGAGGACTACACGGAGGCGCAGCAGTCGTTCGCGCGCGCGCTCAAGCAGAACTACCGCGATCCCACCGCGATCTACCTGGGCCTCGGGCAGGCCGCCGAGGGCCTCAAGAACTACGACGAGGCGATCTCGTGGTACCAGAAGGTCGAAGCGGGCGACTGGGTGCGCGCGCAGCTCAAGATCGCGACCCTCGTCGCGCGCCAGCAGGGGCTTGCCGCGGGACAGGAGTACCTGCAGCGCATCGACGTGCACTCGACCGAGGACCGCATCCAGGTGATCCAGGTCGAGGCCCAGCTGCTGCGCGACGCGAAGGAGTGGCAGAAGACCTACGACATGCTCTCCAAGGCGGTGCAGCAGTACCCGGATTCGTACGAGCTCCTTTACGACCGCGCGATGGCCGCCGAGCGCCTCGACAAGCTCGACGTGCTGGAGATCGACCTGCGCAAGGTGATCCGCATGAAGCCCGACTACGCGCACGCCTACAACGCGCTGGGCTACACGCTCGCGGACAAGACCGACCGGCTCGCCGAGGCGAAGGACCTGATCGAGACCGCATACAAGCTCGCGCCCGACGACCCCTTCATCCTCGACAGCCTCGGCTGGGTGTATTTCCGCCTGGGCGACATGCCCACGGCGCTCAAGCACCTGCAGGAAGCGTACGGGCAGCGCCCGGACCCGGAGATCGCCGCGCACCTGGGCGAAGTCCTGTGGGACAGCGGCAAGCACGACGAGGCGCGCAAGATCTGGCGCGCGGCGCTCACGGAGAATCCCGACCATGAGACGCTGCTTGCGGTGATGCAAAAGCATCAGCCCTGATGGTTGTCGTTCCCGTGGAGACGGGAACCCAGCCCAGGCGCTCACGCGGTTCTCGCTGGATTCCCGCGTTCGCGGGAATGAGCTGCTTTCTCGCCGCCTGCGCCACCGCGCCCACCCAACCCCTCCCCGATCTCGCGCGGGTCCCCGAGTCCTTCGAAGTCTCCGGCCGGCTCGCCGTGCGCCAGGACCAGCGCAGCGACATCGCGAAGCTTCGCTGGACGCGCAACCGCGGCGCCGACGTGTGGGTGATCGCCTCGCCGCTGGGCAACGAGGTGGCCCGCGTGCAATCCGATGCGTCGGGCGCGACGCTCGACCTGCCCGACGGCTCGGAAGTCTCCGCGCCGACCTTCGAGTCGCTCACCGAGCGCATCCTCGGCGTGGGGCTCGATCCCGACGAGGTCGCGGGCTGGCTGCATGGGCACGCGCCGGCACAGTCTCGCGGCGGCTGGAAGGTGAGCATCGACGAGACGCAGCATGCGGGCGCGGTCGAGCTCGCGCGCCGCCTCACCGCCACGCGCGGCGACACCGTCGTGCGGCTCGTGATCGACGACTATCGCGCGATCCCGGAGTGAGCGTGGAGCTGCCGCCGCCCGATTACGCCGCGCCCGCGAAGCTCAACCTCTTCCTGCACGTGGTGGGGCGCCGGCGCGACGGCTATCACCTGCTGCAGAGCGTCTTTACGCTGATCGACCTGCACGACCGCCTGCGCTTTCGCGTGCGCGACGACGGTGTCGTGCGCCGCGTGAACGAGGTCGACGGCGTGGCCGAGTCCGAGGACCTCGCGGTGCGCGCGGCGCGCCTGCTCCAGGAAGCGAGCGGCACGGCCCTGGGCGCGGACATCGAGCTGGAAAAGCACATCCCCATCGGCGGCGGCCTGGGCGGGGGGAGCTCCGATGCCGCGACCGCGCTGCTCGCGTTGAACGGCTTGTGGAAGACGGGCTTCGAGCCCGAGGCGCTCGCGGAACTGGGCGCCGGCCTCGGCGCCGACGTGCCCTTCTTCCTCTTCGGGCGCCCCGCGTGGGCGGAGGGCACGGGAGACCGCTTGCGCGAGGTGGAAATCCCGCCCCGCTGGTACGTCGTGCTGGTGCCGCCCTGCCACGTCTCGACACGGGACGTTTTCGCCGCGCCCGAATTGACCCGCAACACGGAACCCCTTAAAATGGAAGACTTTTCGGCGCAGCGGCCGGGGAGCCAGGGGGGTGCATTCCGCAACGACCTGGAGCCCGTCGTCACGGCCCGATTCCCGGAAGTCCGCGAGCACCTGGAATGGCTGAAAGGCCATGGGGCGGCGCGCATGACCGGGTCGGGAAGCTGCGTGTTCGCCGCGTTCGACGAGCGCGGCGAGGCGCAGCGCGTGATGGATGCGTTGCCCGCGAAGATGCGTGGATTCATCGCACAGGGCCTTGCGCAGCATCCGTTGTCCACGCAAGCCCTGCGCGCGCCGTAGCAGCACCGTAGGGGAGTCGCCAAGTTGGTTAAGGCACCGGATTTTGATTCCGGCATTCGAGGGTTCGAATCCTTCCTCCCCTGCCAACGAACAACGAGTCACTTTGCCGGACGAGCGCAATGGCCTTCGACAACCTGATGGTGTTCACGGGCAACGCCAACCCGAAGCTCGCGCAGCGGGTTGCGAAGAACCTGAACGTCCAGCTGGGCAAGGCCACGGTCTCGCGCTTCAGCGACGGCGAGGTGATGGTCGAGCTGCTCGAGAACGTCCGCGGCAAGGACGTGTTCGTGCTGCAGTCGACCTGCGCTCCGACCAACGACACGTTGATGGAGCTGATGATCATGTGCGATGCGCTGCGCCGTTCCAGCGCCGCGCGCATCACGGCGGCGATCCCGTACTTCGGGTACGCGCGCCAGGACCGGCGGCCGAGGAGCGCGCGCGTGGCGATCTCGGCCAAGGTGGTGGCCAACATGCTCACCGTCGCCGGGGTGAACAGGCTGTTGACGATGGATCTGCACGCCGACCAGATCCAGGGGTTCTTCGACATCCCGGTGGACAACGTCTACGCGACGCCGATCCTGCTGGGCGACCTGTGGAAGCACGGGTACAAGAACCTGGTGGTGGTCTCGCCGGACGTGGGCGGCGTGGTGCGCGCGCGAGCGATCGCGAAGAGGCTCGAGAGCGACCTCGCGATCATCGACAAGCGGCGCCCGCGCCCCAATGTCGCCACGGTGATGAACATCATCGGCGACGTGAACGGCCGCACGTGCGTGATCATGGACGACATGGTCGACACGGCGAACACGCTGTGCGAGGCGGCCAAGGCGCTGAAGGAGCAGGGCGCGGTGCGGGTGGCGGCGTATTGCACGCACCCGGTGCTCTCGGGGCCGGCGGTCTCGCGCATCGAAAGCTCGGTGATCGACGAGCTGGTGGTGACGGACACGATCCCGTTGAGGCCCGAGGCGGAGGCCTCGTCGAAGATCCGCGTGGTGAGCGTGGCGGAGCTCTTCGCCGAGACGATGAGAAGGATTTGTGAGGAGAGCAGCGTGAGCTCTCTGTTCGTGGAGTAGCGGCCTGGTCGCGGGCCGCTGCAGTTGAAGCTGAAGCAACCAACCTTGGAGAAGTCATGAAGATCGCAATCAAAGCCGAACCGCGGAGCGTTCAGGGCACGGGTGCGAGCCGCCGCCTGCGCCGCGAGTCGAAAGTCCCCGGCATCCTGTACGGCGCCGGCAAGCAGGCGCAGCCCATCGAGCTCGACCACAAGGACCTGTGGTTCAAGCTGAAGATGGAAGCCTTCCACGCCTCCATCCTCGACATGGAGATCGGCGCGGAGAAGGCGCAGGTGCTGCTGCGCGACTACCAGATGCACCCGTTCCGCCCGCTCATCCTGCACGCCGATTTCCAGCGTGTCGCGGCGGACAAGAAGATCCACATGAAGGTGCCGCTGCACTTCGTGAACGCGGAGATCTCGCCCGGCGTGAAGGTTGCCGGCGGCCTCGTCGAGCACGTGATGAAGGAGCTCGAGATCTCCTGC
>Ga0335069_10003782_pt1 | contig 22696 bp, 18 predicted proteins | sample Lox_Sample_11_FD_206714 | JGI IMG/M metagenome (GOLD analysis project Ga0335069, IMG submission 206714) | Soil microbial communities from Loxahatchee National Wildlife Refuge, Florida, United States - Lox_Sample_1.1 | ecosystem: Environmental > Terrestrial > Soil > Wetlands | place: USA... | reverse complement strand
ACCGCTCCACCAGGCCGGTGATGGTGCGCTGTAACTGCCAGCGCGGCGCAGGCCGCAGCTCCTTGACCTCCTCGGTGGCATCGGTCAGCGATTCCAGGATGGGCCCCAGGCGACGGCCGTCGCAGGGTAGGTGCACCCGGGCAGTGGCGCGGAGCATGCGCAGCTCGGCCGGGCCGAGGAGATCGCGCCGCCGGACGAAGACTCCGCCCGGTCGGTCGACCATTCCCGCCTCGCTGGAGGAGAGGACGGTCGCCGTCACCTGGTCGCGGAGGGTCTCCAGATAGGAGGAGGCGCGGGTGTTCAGGATGACCAGGTCCACCATCATCCCGCGCCGTCGCCAGTACTGGTGCGCGGCGAGGAGCTGCTGAAGGGTCGGGAGACCTTCCGTCGAGTCGATGGTGGCGAGGAGGATGGGCCAGTCGCCCGAGAGCCCGGCCGCCCACAGCATGGGCTGCGAGCCGTCATTGGCGAGGAGCTCGGCCTCGGGTGCCCGGAGCCGGGCATCGGAGAAGAAGAGCGCGCCGGCCAGCTGCTGGAAGACGCCGGCGTCCACCGACGAGGTGTTCAGCTCGCGCAGCTCGATCTGCGCCGCCGTCCAGGCGAGATCCAGCGCGCGCTGCGCCGAGCGGGGATCGCGGTAGCGGTCCGCCAGCTCGAAGGCCCGCTCGGCAGTGGTGGTGACCAGGGTGGTGAAGGCTGCCGAGGCCGACCGCCCGGGCTGCAGCCGGAGGCGGCAGCGGAGCGCGAAGATGGGGTCGAGCACCGCGCCGCTGCTCCCGCTCAGCGCCGCTCCGTGGTCCAGCGCGGCGGGAGAACGGGTGGACCGGCCCCGTCCGAGGAAGCGGCTCCGGTCGGTCTCGCAGGTGATCGGACCCACCCGCTCCTCCCCGGTCGCCACCACGTGGGCGCACCACACCCGCTGCTCGGAGGGAGCACGGGGCCGCCGGGTGCCCGTCACCGCCGAGCACCAGGAGTGCCAGGCGGTCTCCACGAAGAGGCTCCCGAAGGCGGGGTGAGCGCGGTCCGCGTTGGGCGGAGCCAGGACCAACTCGCCGTAGCTGGTGAGCTCGATCTCGCAGGGAGCGCCGCCGTTGTTGGTGACCGTCACCCGCCGCACCTCCGCCGCATCGTCGGGGACGGTGGTGATCTCGGTCCGGGTCTCGATCGGGCCGTCGGTCCGGTGGAAGACGACCCGGTCGGTCGCCAGGGAGACGTGGTAGGTGTCTGCCCGCGCGCAGACGGGCTGGTGGGCGGTGGACCAGATGCGCCGATGCGTCACGTCCTTCACGTAGCAATGCTGCCCCGTGGAGTCGGCGGTCCCGTCGGCGCGCCAGCGGGTGACGGCGAGGTCCTCGTAGCGGCTGTACCCGGAGCCACCGTTGGTGAGCATCACCGTGTACGGAAGCCGCCCCAGCAGCGCCACCCGGGGCTCCGGGGTGAACGGGGTGTCCAGCTCGCGCATCGCCGGGGCTTCCAGCTCGGGGTTGGGGAGCGACGCCTCGGGCCGCGCGGTCTGAGGCTCCTGGAGCATCAGCCGGCGCGGGATGCGCTCGTAGAGCAAGAGCTCGGCTGCGCGCACCAGAGGATCGGCGTGGAAGCGGCGCTGCCAGATCTGCCCGGTCAGGGCGTTGGTGAGGGCGCCGAGGCCCATCCCGAGGTGGTGAGCCATGAAGGTCTCCACCACCGCGCAGGCCTTCCCCGGTTCCGGCCGGGTGTAATCCAGGGCGTCCCGGAAGCCGTAGGGCCCGAGCGCGCCCCTGCGTTCCAGCGAACGCAAGTTCGCCAGCGCGCGTTTCGGCTCGACCATCGCCGCCAGCGCCGAGGCGTAGGGGGCAATGACCAGATCGCTGTCCAGGCCCCGCTTGAGGGCCAGATCGGGCACCCCGAAGGCCCGGTACTGGTACGTCCCGAAGCGATCGCGGACGTTGTAGGCGCTCTCGCTGATCCCCCAGGGCACCGCGTGGCCCGCTGCGTAGGTCATCTGGCGCTGGACCGCTCCCCGGTAGGTCTGGTCGAGGAGCGTCTCGGGGAACGAGCGCATCAAGAGAAGCGGCATCAGGTACTCGAACATCGTCCCGCTCCAGGACATCAGGGCGGTCTCCCCGGAGACCCGCGACAGCTCGCGTCCCAGATGGAACCAGTGGTCGACCGGGACGTCGTCCTTGGCGATGGCCACATAGCTGGCCAGCCGGGCCTCGGAGGCCAGGAGGTCGTAGTACGACGGGTCCAGGCTGTGACTGATCAGCTGGTATCCGATGGAGAAGAGCGCACGCTGCCGGTCGTAGAGGAAGCTGAAGTCCATCGCGCTCGCGTGGCGGCTGGCGGTGGCAGCCAGCGCCTCGAGGCGAGCGATCAGTTCCACGGCCCGTGGCGTGCTGGAGGAGAGCTCGCGGAGCGTCGGGAAGATCCGGGTCGCCTCGCCCAGCCGGCCGACGCCCGCCCGCGTCTCGAGTCCTTCCACCCGGCGGCGCTGCTCGCCGACGAGCCGGCGCGTCCAGGCCGTCCACTCCCTCGCCTCACTCAGCGGCACGCGCCGCTCGGCCACCCCGGCAATCGCTTGTTCCAGCTCGTCCAGCCGCGCGAGGACGAGATCGAGCCCGGCCGCGACATCGCTGGCCCGCTCCGCCGCCGCCAGGGCCGAGCGAGCCTGGCGGAGCTTCGGCTCGATCCGGGCGCTGGCAGTCGTTCCAGCCACGCCCAGGGCGGTCTCGGCGGCGCGCCACCCGCGGCGATCGAAGACCGGCTCGTCGGGGATGCCCAGGCAAGCCTGGCGCACGGCGATGAGCAGACCGGCCAGGTTGCCGCTGTCCACCGTCGAGACGTATGCCGGGGCGAGCTCCCGGAGGTCGTGGAGGTCGTACCAGTTGTAGAAGTGGCCCCGGAAGCGGGGCAGGCGCTCGAGGGAGGCGAAGACCCGCTCGAGCTGGGAGATCATCTCCTCGAGCGGAAGAAAGCCCAGGTCATGGGCGCTGGTGACCGCGAGGAGCTGCAGGCCGATGTTGGTGGGCGAGGTCCGCATCGCCACCACCGGCACCGGGTCCTCCTGGACGTTGTCGGGGGCCAGCCAGTGGGTCTCGGCGGTGACGAAGCGCTCGAAGAACCGCCAGTGCAAGAGGGCGTAGCGAAGCGCGTCCGCCCGCAGCGCGGGGGCGAGCCTTCGTTCGCGACGTTTCGGGGACTGGCCGAGCCAGTGGGCGACCTGGGGCGCGCAGACCCACGCCCCAGCGAGAACGCTGCACACCAGGACCCAGGCCCAACGGTGCGGGCCCGTCCCCCCCTCCTGGCCGGTGCCGTGACGGAGGAGCAGCGCGAGGAAGAGCCCGGCCGAGAAGAGCACCGAGGGCCACATGGCCCGCCAGACGTCGCGCGCCGAGGCCGAGCCAGAGCGCTCGGACTGAAACGCGGTCTGCCATTCGAGCAGGTACCGCCGGGAGACCCCCATCCGCCACAGCGTCCGGATGATGGCGTCGGCGGAGATCCACGCCTGATGGGGAAGGAAGACCAGCGCCAGGCCCAGCTGCCGCGCGCTGGTCACTGCATCCCGGCCGATGGCCGCGTAGTAGGCCCGCCAGGAGCGGTCGAGCGGCGGGCGGAGCACGCCGAGGAGGAGGGTGACGATCCACGGCGCAGCGACGGCCAGGATCCACAGCGCGGTCCAGCGGAGGGGAGAGCCCGGGAGCACCGTCCAGCCCGCGACCAGGAACGCCAGCTGGGCGAGCTCCACCACGCTGCGGCGCAGGTTGTCGATGACCTTCCACAGCGAGATCGCCGGGAGCGGGTTGGGCGCCGGCCCGCCCGGGCCGGGGATGGTGGGCAGCGTCCAGGGGAGGAGCTGCCAGTCGCCGCGGATCCACCGGTGCTTGCGCCGGGTCCAGGACAGGTAGCTCGACGGATAGTCGTCGAACACCTGGATGTCGGTCGCCAGACCTGCGCGCGCGAAGCAGCCTTCGATCAGATCGTGCGAGAGGAGGGTGTTGGGCGGGAATCGACCGTGGGTCGCGCGCTCGAAGGCGTCGACGTCGTAGATGCCCTTCCCGGTGAAGCTGCCCTCGCCGTAGAGGTCCTGGTACATGTCCGAGACCGCGGTGGTGTACGGATCCACCCCCGGGTGGCCGGAGTAGATGGCGGCGAAACGGGTGCGGTTGGCGCTGGGCAGCGAGACCCCGACGCGCGGCTGGAGGATGCCGTAGCCACGCACCACCCGGGTACCGGCCGCGTCGAAGTCGGGTCGGTTGAGGGGGTGGGCCATTGCGCCCACGAGGAGCGGGGCGGTCTCCGGCGGGAGGACGGTGTCGGCGTCGAGGGTGATGACGTACCGGACCTCTCGCAGCACCGCGAGGTCCCCCAGGACGACCGAGAACGCGCCCTCCGCGCCTCCGCGGACGAGGTGATTGAATTCGGCGAGCTTTCCCCGCTTCCGCTCCCAGCCCATCCACACCCCCTGCTGGGGGTTGAAGCGCCGCGGGCGGTGGAGAAGGTAGAAGGCGTTGCCCCCGGAGCCGTAGCGCGCGTTGAGGGCCTTCACTCCGGCGACGGCGGCCTCCACGATGGCGGCGTCGTTCTCCTGTATCTCGCTCGGGGCGTCGGTGAAGTCCCCCAGCACCACGAAGTGGAGGTTCGCTCCGCGGTTGGCGAGGAACTGGACCTCGAGGTTCTCCAGGGCGTGCTCCACCGACTCGACGCTCGCGAGGAGCGTGGGGATCACCACCGCGGTGCGTGACTCGGCGGGTACGCCGCTCTTGGGAAAGTCGAGCTTGGGTAAGCGCTGCGGCCGGAGGAAGCTGGTGATCAGCTGCTGGATGACGTTGAGCGCCACCTCGTTGGCCGGGAGCAGGGCCAGGAGGACGAGCAGGGGCCAGGCGAGGCGGGTCTCCGCTCCGGCCATCCAGAGGACTGCCGCCAGGGCCGCGGCGGTGCCGAGCATCGCGCTTCCGCCCAGCGCCAGGTCGGGGTGGCGGCGGGCAGCCCGGAGCAGGCGCTCGCCCAGCGGAGGCCGGTAGCCGACGGATTGCTCCAGCGTCGTCCGGCCGGCTCCGAGCAGGAAGAAGCCCACGTGGGCGCTGGAGCGCTGGGCGAGCTCCACCGCGGCCCTCGCGACCTGCTCCTCGGGCCGTCCGGTCCTGCGAGCGAGACGCTCGACCACGTGTCGGTACTGGTCGCGCGTCTCGAAGGTCATCCGGGAATAGAGCTCCGCCGGGTCCTTGCGGAGCGCTGCCTCGAGCACGCTCTGCGCCTCGACGAACTCGGGCCAGTCCATCCCGCCCAGGGTGCGGAGGCTGGTGATGCTGTTGGCCATCATCACCTGGGTGAGGGCGAGCCGCTGGGTGGCACGGGCGGTGGACTCCTCCGCGCCGTGACCCTCGTCGTCGAGCCAGCGGTCGAGCCAGGTCATCGCGGTGGCGCTGCCCTCGAGCTGCCGGAGCTGGGCGCGCAGCCGGGAGACGAACTCGGCAGTCAGCGCAGGGTGGTCGCCGATGAAGGTCTGGAAGGCGGCGACCAGCTCCACCGGGCCCGCCGCGTCGGCAGCGCGGAGACGGCTCGCCCAGTCGTCGGCCAGGGCGAGCTGCTCGAGACGCTGAAGGGTGCGCAGCGTCATCCGCCGCACGTTCTCCACCAGCCCGAGCCGGAGCATCGCCGGGAGCGCCCACAGCTCGCCGATCGCGAGCGGGGTCACTTCCTGAAAGGCCGTGGTGAAGGCGCCGATGTTCTCTGCGTCGAGCCGCCCCTCGGAGTGGGAGATGAGACCGATCGCCAGGTCGTAGACCCGGGGGTAACCGGCGAGTGGGCCGTCGGACAGGTCGGGCAGCTCCCCGTAGTACCCGCGCGGAAGGTTCTGGCGGACGTCGGCGATGTGATCCCGGACGACGTAGAAGTTGTCGAGCAGCCACTCCCCTGCCGGGCCGATGTCGAGCGCCGACGACTGGGCGGCGATGCGGGCGCGCGCGTCCTCGAGGATGGAGAGCGTTCCGTCGAGCCGGCTCAGCAGCAGGCCGACGCGCCCGATGCGGCGGAGGGGCCGGAGGCGCTGCTGACGGGCGACGGCGCGGGCGTGCTCGGCGAGCCCCTCGGCGCCCAGGAGCTCGCCCCGGATCGGTCCGGAGAGAAGGTCAGACCGGGCGCGACGGCGCGAGAGCACGCCGAGCAGTGTTCCCCAGGACATGCGGGCGGCTCGGCCTCAGGCCCCGCCCGGAAGGGGCACGACAGATGGGGTGGGGCGAGGGGCGGTCATCCGAGGGTGAGAGTGGGCGTTCGAGACTCCGGTCTCAAGTCCTGCCCTCGGCCAGCGTCTTTCAGGCGATCCGTCGGCCGGAGATGATCCGGAACAGGACAGCGATGACCGCCAGCACCAGGAGCACGTGGATGAGACCGCCGAAGGTGACATTGGCCACCAGCCCCAGCACCCACAAGGCGACGAAGACGATCGCCAGAACCCACAAGAGATTGCCCATGCCTCGACCCGAGGAAGGTGACACCCCGTGTGCGGCTGGAGCCGCTCGGCGTGGGGAGCAGTCTCAGGCGGGGCGATGGCGGCCCGAACGCACCGCCCGGATCAGGACGAGCAGGATCACTGCTCCTACGAACGCCACGGTGATCGTCCCGGCGATTCCGGCAAACGGGGCGTGCCAGCCGAGTGCGCGGAAGAGCAATCCTCCGATGAACGCACCCACCACGCCGATCACGATGTCGCCCGTGAGCCCGAACCCACCTCCGGCGACGAGGGAAGCGAGGTACCCGGCAACGGCTCCGACGGCAACCCACAGCAGGAATGTCTCGAGCGTCATGTTCACACCTCCAGGGCCCGAAGACATCCGCAGCCTCTTCCAAGATAGCCATTGGAAAGCGCGGCGCCCGCCGGCGAAGGTCACACCAGCAATTGCGAGGGGATGAGTGTGAACCGGGCCCGCAGAGGTAAGGTTTCGCTTCCCCTCGAGGAGCGACTCCATCCGTGAAACAGGCTCTGGTCACCGGAGCGAATCGAGGCATCGGAGCTGCCTCTGCGGTCGTTCTGGCCCAGAGAGGGTTCCGAGTGTGGCTTCACTACCGTGCACGCGAGGACGCTGCCCGCCAGGTGGCCCGAACCATCGTCGACGGGGGAGGAGCAGAGCCCATCCTCGCTCGCTTCGACCTCGCCGACCGGAAGAGCGCGAGCGAGGCCGTGCAAGCCTTGACCGAGCAGCACGGGGCCCCGGACGCGCTGGTCCTCGCCGCCGGGGTCACCCACAACGCGCTCTTCGCCTTCACCTCCGACAAGGAATGGGACGAGGTCATCGCGACGAATCTGGGTGGACTGCTCGCCGTCGGGCGCCCGATCGTCAAGGCGATGCTCCGTGTTCGCGCCGGTCGGATCGTGGTCGTCTCCTCGGTGGTGGCGCACATCGGAAACGCCGGACAGGTCGCCTATGCGGCCACCAAGGGCGGACTGAGCTCGGCCGCGCTCTCTCTGGCCAGGGAGCTTGCGCCCCGGGGCATCACCGTCAACGTGGTCGCACCAGGGCTCGTGGATACGGAGATGCTCCGAGGCGCGCCGATCGACCGGCTGCTCGCCGGCGTTCCCGCCGGCAGGCTCGGTCGACCGTCGGAGGTGGCCCACGTCATCCGGTACCTCTGCAGCGAGGAGTCAGGCTGCCTGACCGGGCAGGTCGTTCACGTCGACGGCGGGATGACCCTCCAGAACTCATGACCGAACGTTCGGGCGCGTTTCCGCCTGTCTCCAGCGTCCTTCCACACCGGGCACCGTTCTTGTTCATCGAGCAGGTCGTCGAGCTCACCGAGGACAGGGTGGTCGCAGTTCGGACCTTCCGCCCCGACGAGCCCTTCTTCGCTGGGCACTTTCCTGGTCGCCCGGTGGTGCCCGGAGTGGTGCTCATCGAGGCACTCGGCCAGGCGATGGCATATCACTCGCTCCTTCACCATCCATCCCGGGAGATCCTCCTCGTCGGCCTCGACCACGTCCGCTTTCGTCGTCCCGTCGGCTTCGGAGTCGAGGTAACGTTCGCGGTGCGCGTGGGGGAGCAGCGATTTGGGCTGACGAAGGGAGAGGGTGAGGTGGAGACCGCAACCCACCAGATCGCTCGTGCAACCTTGCTCGGTTACACCGCGGCGACCCGCGCGACCGACTCGAAGCCCGGAGGTTCTCCATGAGAGTCTCGCACCTGGTCTTGCTACCGCTCGCCGCGCTCGCTTGCGCCGGTCCACTCACCGGAGCGACGTCGTTCACCCCGGCGTACTACCTCTCGGGAGGGGCAGTGCCTCCGTCCATCCCGGCCTGTTCCGGTCCGATCGCGGTGACGGTGACCGACGTACGGGAAAAGCCTCAGGACGTCGGGCGGCGATTCGCGGAGGACAAGCCGACCGTGAGCTGGCCGATCGAGATGACCGGAAGCGCCCCCGACTACGTCCGGAGCGCCCTGGAAGCCAACCTCAAACGTGCCGGCAGCCCGGGAACGGGGCAAGGGACGAGCACCCTCCAGGCGAGGCTCACCCAGCTTCTCCTCGAGGAACGGACGTACCACAACGCGGAGTTCTCGGGCTCCGTTGGACTCGACCTGGCTCTGAGTGCCCCCGGCGCCGCCACCCCCTGCTGGAGGGGACAGATCTCGGCGACCGGAACCAACTATGGCAAGGCGGGGAATCCCGAGAACTACCAGGAGACTCTCAACCGGGCGATCGAAAGGGCAACCGCCGACCTGCTGGCTCACCAGTCGTTTCAGGATGCGCTCTGCGGGAAGTGCTCCGGACCTTGATCACTGTCCGAGCTCCAGCAGCTCGTCGGGTACGGCGAACCCAGGCTGGTACCCCGTGACCGCGAGCTCGAGGCTGAACCCTCGAGCGTCGGTCAGGACGACCCGGCCGGCGATGAGCTGGCCCTGCATGACCTGCCGCTGATCATAGACGATCTCCAGCACCATCCGGTCCTTGCGGAAAAAGCGTTTCCGGAAGACAGCGAGATCGTCGGCGTCATGCCAGACCTCGACCGCATCGACGTCTGCCTCGGCCAGAGGCTGTCGACTCACCCAGGCGCCCTCCGAGAACTTCAACGGGCCTCGTCCCTCGACGAAGTAGATCCGCTCGACCGAACGGCCAATCTCCAGCGGGTCGACCTGTGCGGCGACCTCCGGGAGGTAGATCCTCGACTCCCAGCGACCAGCAAGCCGCGCGACGTCGAAGAGCTTCGGTCCCACCGGGGCGTTCGCCGACACACGAAACGAGCCATCACGGCGTCCCAGGAGGTACCCGGTCATCGGGAAGCTCCGTCCCTGGAACCGGGCGACCACCTGGTGGAGCATCTTGAACGTCTCCGGCTCGGCTGCCTCCAGCCGGTTCAGCTTGAGGGACGCCGCTTCGGCAGAAGAAGGCGGCGTGGGTGCGCTGGGGGTGGTCGCACAGCTCGCGGCAGCGACCAGCGCGCAGAGCATCGAGGCGTGACGCGCTCTCATCCGGGCGTCCTCTCCCATGCGTGCGTCGACGACCGGAGGTGAGGGACGAGAAACAGCGCGACGAGGGCACTGATGCCGATGCCCAGGGCCACCGCGACGCCCATCGTCTGAATGGCTCGATAGGAGGCGAGCGAGAGCGTGCCGAATCCGGCGAGAGCCGTGCTCGAGGTCAGGAGCACTCCGGTGAACTCGACGCCGGAGGTCCTCGTCGGGCTGTCCAGTCCCTGCACCGCAAAGATTCCGTAGTCGACGCCGCAGCCAAGGATCAACACCAGGGCGCTGGCGGAGACGAGATTCAAGGGGATCTGGGTCAGAGACAGGATGCTGAGCGTCCCCAGCAACCCGAGTGCCCCCGGTGCGCAGGCGAGCAGGGCCAATCTCGCAGAGCGAAAGGCGAACACCAGCAGCACCAGATTCGACAGCAATCCGACGCCGCTGAGCAGAGCCAATTGCTTCGGGATCGCGGCGACCGTCTCCGCGGCCAGTGCCCCTCCGTCGATCACCGTGACCTCGGGAGGGAGGCGGCTCCTGAGCTCGGGAATGACCGAGGGGCGGGCTGGATCGAACGGGGTGACGGCGATGCAGCCCGAGCTGGAGCAGCGCAGCAGCCGGCGCACCAGGGAGCCCAGTGAGGTCTGGGCCAGCTCTCCCGGTTCGAGAGGAGAAGTCTCGCCTGAACGAACGGCCTCGACACTGCGCCAGAACGGCTCGAATGCGTTCTCGGTGAAGCCGAGTCTCCGGCCGGCGTCGTCCAGCGCCTTCCTGCCGGCAGAGACGTCGAAGTCTCGAAGACGCTCCAGGCGCGCCTTCTGGGTCCTCAGGGAAGGCAGAAAGGAGCTCAGGCTCAGAACATGCGACACCTCACCGTCGCGCTGGGCTCGATGGAGGATGCTACCGACCGCATCCGAGAGGCGGAGCGCATCCTCCACCGTCGCCGCGCGGGCCACCACCAGGGAGTCGGAGCTCTGCAGCCCGAACCGCTTCCGGACCTCCTCGTACTCGGCGAGCGTCGCCGGCCGCTGTGCGTCGAGGTGGCGAAGCTCACCGTCGAACCGAAGTCGCTGCAAGGACACCGCCGAGACGGCGACCACCAGGATGACGATGCTCCAGGCGAGGAGAGGTGGAAGCCGCAGCGCCTGAAGGCCGAGCATCCAGCGAGGAATCGGCGAGGAATCCCGCAGCCCCCAGCGGGCACCGAGCGCCACGACCAGGGTCAGCGTCGCGGCGAAGGCGAAAGCGATGCCCGTTCCCGCGAACAGGGCGAGCTCACGAAGCCCAGGGAAGCGCGAGAAGAGCATCAGGCCGAACGCCATCATCGTGGTGATGAACCCGAGCCAGAGTGAACGCCGGCTCTCCCTCAGTCCGGCGGCGAGGCGGTCGAGTGGCGACCCAGCGTGCACCGAGGCCGCGTTGAGCAGGTACATCGGGTAGTCGATGGCAATCCCGACCAACACCGATCCAAAAGCGAAGGTCAGGGGGTGGATTCGACCCTGGATCGAGGCGACCGAAAGCAATCCGCCCACGATCCCGAAAGCCAAGGTGACGGAGGCCAGCAGCATCAAGCGCAGGCTTCGAAACCTGAGCATGAAGATCGTCGCCAGGGCGGCGATCGAGGTGAACATCGTCACCACGATGTCTCGCTTGACGGTCGCGGCGCTCTCGGATGCGAAACGTGGTCCCCCGACCACCTGCAGCCGGGCCACCCGCCCCGCGGCCAGTGGAAGCTTCGTTGCTTCCCCTTCGAGCCGAGCGAGGAGCGATGCCGAGGCCTCGGTCTCCAGGGCCGATGCCTTGGTGACTCCGATCAGCAACAGATGCGTCTGGTCGGGAGAGAGGAGCTGACCGGCATAGGACTTCACACGGACCGCACCGCTCAACCGCGAGAGGAGCTCTTCGTCGAGATCGAGCGGGTCCTGGAGCAGGTCGCTCTTGGTCACCATCGCCTGAGGGGCGGAGAGCCTGGTCTTGAGGGTGACCAGCAACCCGGGGAGCCGGGAGGGGGAGAGCCGGTCCTCGATCGCCGCGCGTGGATCCTCGAGCAGGTAGAAACGACGGGGGAAGAGGGCCCGCCCTACCTTCATCATCTCCTCGGTGGTCTGTCCGGCGATGATCTCGGAGAACGCTCCGGAGGACCGAAGACGGAGTGCGAGCGCCTCACCCGCCCGGGCGAGCTCCTCCGGGCTCGCGCCGGGGATCTCCAGATCCAGGAGCAGCACATCGAGGGCACCAAACTCCTCCAGAAGCTTGGCCGCCTCGCGCGGGGAGCCAGGGCCCTCCGGAAGCATGGCCCCGATGTCTTGCTCCACGACCATGCTTCTCGCCAGCCAGAGGCCGGCGGTCAGGAAACAGAGAGAGAGCGTCAGGGAGAGGGCGAGATGCGAGGTCAGCCAGAGTTGAAGCCGCGTCAGACCCGGCTGCCCCTGCACCTCAGCGCCCGGCTTTTTCGATGACCTGGTCACGGAAGGCGATGTCCGTCCGATCGCCGTCGGGCTCTTGCAGGGAAACGTGCCGCAATCGGTACTCCGGATCGAACTCGAGATCGATGACCTGGATCGAGTGGGAAAGCGCTTCGGATCGCGGCTTCAGAGAGACCCTGAGTGGCCGGGCTCGGTCGATCCGGAGCTCGAACAGCGGCGTGAGACGTTCGAGATCTGCTTCGAGCACGGCCCGGAGGGTCTCGAAGACCTTCCCCATCCCGGGCTCGGACGTGAGGTCGAAGCTCTGGGGCGACGACATGCCGGACATCGTCAGTGTCGCGGTCGTTCCCTCGAGGACGAGCTCGCTCTCGCTCGGCGAGTCGGTGTGCCAGACGAGTCGACCGCCACGGCGGTAGCTGAGTCGCCCGGTGGTCACCAGCGTATCCCGGAGAGCCTTGAGGTGCTTCGTCTGTTCGAAGCGCGCCGAGAGCGACACGGTACGTTGCAGGGACTCGCGAAGCGGAGCCAGCTCCGGAGGCACGCCGTTCGGTGCGGGACTGGCAGCGAGGACCACCGGCAGGAGCACCGCAAGCAGGTCCATCGAAGCGTGAGGCTATCACGCTGGCGCAGGAGCATCGCGGGCCAACGACTGGACTTGCTTCTCCCGGGCATGGGAAGAACCGCGGTCGGGGAATCACGTGCCTGCAGTCATCACCTCCGTGGGCGCCGTCACCGGACACGGGATCGGATGCGCCAAGCTCTTCGCGGCGCTGCTTCGCGGCGAGACGGCCATCCGCTCGGTCTCTCGCTTCCCCGTCGACGGTCTGTGCAGCACCGTGGCTGCAGAGGCCCCAGCGGACGCGGATCTGGAGGCCGCCTCCTCCAGGCTCCACCGAGGGCCATCGCAGGACCGGGCCACCCGCCTTCTCCTGGCGGCCGCCGCCGAGGCCCTGGAAGGGCGGGAGCTCGAGCCATCGCCGCGCCGTGGAGTGATCGTCGGAACCACCAAGGGAGCCTTCGAGCGTCTCGGACGCCGGACAGGAGCCGATGACCTCCTGGGAGCTCCCGCCCGCGCGCTGGCCGCCGCAGCCCACGCGCGTGGCCCGACGCTTGGCATCAGCGCTGCGTGCACGTCGGGCGCAGCGGCGCTCGGTGAGGGGCTGGCTCTGATCGAGGACGCGGTCTGTGATGAGGTGGTCGTCGGAGGGACCGAGGCGCTCCACGCCTTCGTCTACCGTGGCTTTCACACGCTGCGTGCCCTCTCTCCACGGCCGGCGATGCCTTTCGACGCCGCACGCAGTGGGCTCTCGCTCGGCGAGGGAGCGGCGGTCCTGGTCATCGAGACCATTGCACATGCGAGACGACACGGGCGTCGACCGATCGGAGTGCTGGAGGGCTACGGGGCGAGCAGTGATGCGCATGACCAGGTCGCACCTGAGCCCGGCGGACGGGGGTTGCTCGCCGCCAGCCGGACGGCCCTGGGCAACGCAGGCGTCACGGCGAACGACATCGACGGCTACCACGCACACGGCACGGGGACCGTCCAGAATGACCGGATGGAGGCCACGGTCTTCGCCCGGTTGTTTTCCGGCCGCAAGGTGACCGCCTCGGCGATCAAGGGTTCCCTCGGGCACACGCTCGGCGCCGCGGGCGCGCTCGATGCGCTGGTCTGCACACTGATGCTTCGGGCCGGGACCGTACCGCCGGTCACCAATCTGAGGACGCTGGATCCGCAGGCGTACGTCCCTGCAGCCATCGGAGGACCGAAACCGCTCACCGGGAACCGGATCCTCGTGGCCAGCGCAGGCTTCGGCGGGGTCAACGCGGCTCTCGTTCTCCGTGCCGCCGCGGGGAGCGCATGACCTCGGAGGTCGGGGTCACCTCCTGGGCGATCTGGAATGCGGGTGGCGTCTCCATCAACGAGGCGCCCGTTTCCGGGACTGGCGCCGGGTTGGGCTTCTGGTCGGAGCGTCCACCTTCGACACCTGGTGCCCGCGGCCGGTCCCTTCCGGCGAGCGCCTCGGCACTCGTTCAGCTCGCCCAGCAGGTCCTGGCCGCTCGTCGCGTCGGCTTCCTCCCCGAGTTGCCCTCCGTGATCGGGGTGAGGCTTGGAACGATGAACGGCTCCAGAGAGAACGATCTCGCATTTCTCCAGAGTCTGGCCGAGCGCGGCGAGTCCCTCGGCTCACCGTCGCTCTTCGTCCACACCCTCTCCACCGCCCCGCTTGCCGACGTCACGCTCGCTCTGGGCTGCCGGGGTGCCATCTCCACGGTGAGCAACGGTGAAGCCAGTGGCTTGCTCGCCGTGGCGCTCGGAGCGGGAGCCCTCGCCGCCGGTCGCTCCGCGGCCTGTCTTTGCGGGGCGATGGACGTTTGCGGCTCGGAGTCGGACGTCATCGCGCTGTTCCTGCTGGAGCAGGCCCGGTCAGACATCGCCGTGCCTCGGCTGTCGGGCTGGGAACTGACCTTCGAGGCCACGAGGCCTCCGAGCGCCGGTTCGTTGCGGTCGAGCATGGAACGGCTGGTCCTCGCGCTCAGCGGCAACGAGGGCGGGCCGGTCAGCGCCTCGTCCGCGACCGGGGAGTCCGTCCGCCTCTCCGTCGTTCCCGCGGGTCGGAGCGCGGGGTTCGGGGAGCGCGTTGCCGACTTGGAGCGCGGGTGATGGGCGCGGGACGGAGAGCCGTGGTGCTGGGCGGAGTGAGTGAGTTGCGGAGGGTCATCGCCGAGCGCCTCGCCGGCGCCGGGCACAGGGTTACCGAGCTGGAGGCCGGCGCTGCCCCGGCCGAGCTCGACGCGGAGATCCTCGTCCACCTGGATGCGAGCCTCTCTCGTTCTCTGGCGCACGTCGATCCGGCCCCCCCCTTCCTCGAGGTACGGGCGACGTTCACCGTCATCGAGCGCGCTGCGCGGGCCATGGAGCTCGGGGGATTCGGTCGAATCGTTCATCTCCGGGTGGCGGGTCCGGCCTCGACAGAGTCCTCGCCAGCTGCGGCAGCGATGGCGACCTTCGAGCTTGCCGGGACGCTCGGGGTGCTCCAGGAAACAGCGCGCCGGCTGGCCCCTCTGGGAATCACGCTCAACGTGGTCACCCTCATGACGTCGTCCGGGGTGCCCGTGGCGCGGACGGCGACGTGCGCCGAAGTCGCCGCACTCGTGGAGATGCTCTGCCACGATCAGGCCGGCTTCACGACCGCCCAGTCCTTTTCAATGGTGATCGGGCTGGGTTAGATGATCCTGTGGACGCGCTGCGGACCCTTCGTGAGGAGCTCAAACATCTCCTGGTGACCACCCTTCGACTGGAGAACGTTCGTCCCGAGGACATCGGTGACACCGAACCTCTGTTCTCTCCCGAGGCTCGGCTGGGGCTCGATTCCTTGGCCGCGCTCGAGCTGCTCTCGGCCATCGAGTTCACCTACAAGGTTCGTTTCGGGGACGAGGGCTTGGCGCGTGAGCACTTCGAGTCCATCTCCACGCTCGCCACGTTCGTCGCGTCCGCTCGGGCCTGAGCCGTGCGTGGGGTTGCGATCACTGGCGTAGGCATCGTCTCGGCGCTGGGTTCCGGATTCGCCGCTCACCTGGCGGGACTGCGGGAGGGACGGTCGGGCTTGCGACCCCTCACCCTGTTTCCTGCCGAGGATCTCGGTGCGCTCCCGGTCGGCGCGGTCGCCGCTGGTCTGGTCCCCAGGAGCCGCGGTCCTCGCTGCATCCATCTGGCCCTGCGTGCGGCGCGTCAGGCGCTGGCCGGGCGAAGGCTCGAGGGCGAAGGTGTGCTCTCCGTCGGCACGACCACCGGCGGCATCTTCGAGTCGGAGGCCCATTTCTTGAAGCACCGGGGAGGCGTGGGTGCGGAGGACAGGGAGCTCCTTCTTCACCACCCGATCGGCGCAATGACCGAGGTGTTGAGCCGGGCCCTCCGTCTTTCCGCCTCGCAGCACACGTTCTCCACCGCCTGTTCATCCAGCGCCAATGCCATCGGCTTCGGGGCGTCGATGGTGGAGCGGGAGGGCAAGTGGGCCCTCGTGGGCGGGGTGGATTCGCTCTCTCGCATCACCTACGCCGGATTTCACGCGCTGAAGCTGCTGGCGAGCGCGCCCTGCCGCCCGTTCGACCTGAACCGCCGCGGTGTGTCGCTGGGCGAGGGTGCCGCGTTCCTGTTGCTCGAACCGGAAGAAGAGGCTCGCCGACGGGGAACGCCCATCCTCGGCTTCGTGAGAGGATGGGGCAGCACCTCCGACGCCCACCATCCAACCGCCCCCCACCCCCGGGGTGAGGGTGCCGCGGCGGCCTCGTTTTCTGCTCTGGCCGACGCGGGACTTGACCCGGCGCAGGTGGACTACGTGAACGCCCATGGGACGGCGACGGCGGCCAACGATCTCGCGGAAGGACTGGCCCTGGGACGGGTGTTCGGAACAACGCCTCCCCTGACCAGCTCGACCAAGGGGCTGACCGGGCACACCCTCGGCGCTACCGGTGCGATCGAGGCCGTGCTGAGCCTGGCGGCGCTCTCCAGCGGGTTCGTCCCGGCGACGACCGGACTGGAACAACCGGACCCGGAGATTCACATCCGGCACGTTCCACCGGGAGGGGTGAACCAGCCTCTGTCGGTCGTGGTCTCCAACTCCTTCGGATTCGGGGGAAACAACGCGGTCCTGGTTCTTTCTCGGGCGGCTGCATGAAGCCAACCGTCCACGGCCTGGGCACGGCGGACGCGCCCAGGACCGACCGGGATCCACGGGTCAACCGACTTCCCCGGCTGGAGCGCATGGCTTTCGCCGCGGTGCGAGAGGCCCTCGGTGGACAATCCCTTCCCGACTCACTGGCTCTCGTCTTCGGGACCGGCTACGGGGGCTTGGCGGCCACGGAGGCCTTCCTCCAGAGCGTCGCCTCCCGGGGGATGGCCTACGGGAGCGCGGCGGCATTTCACCAGTCCGTCCATCACTCCCCGGCCGGGCAGCTCTCTCTCCTGCTCGGGATCCGCGGCCCGGTCCTCACCGTCTCACAGAGGGAACTCTCTGGCGAAGCAGCGCTCCGGGTCGGACTCACCCTGCTGGACCGCTTCGAGTTCGTTCTGGTCGTTGCCGCCGACGAGAAGACCGCGGTGCTCGAGGCGGCCTACCGCGCGTTCGGCGGGATGTTCCAGGCCGGAGAAGGGGCGAGTGCGATCCTGCTCGGCCGCGGCGAGGGGCCACTCTGGATCGAGCGCTGCGACTTGTTCTCGCATCCCACCTCGACACGTCGCTTTGCGTCCCCGATCGGCTTCGGACCTCGGCTCGCGGAGGCAATCACCAGCTCGCGCAGCCGGGTGGTCTCGATCGCTGCTCCCACCGGAGACGTCGAGCGTCACGAACGGGTCGTGGTCGGTCGGAAGGTTCAGATCCTGCAGGACCAGGCTGCTCCGGGCCAGGTGAGCTTCCATCCCTCCGCGGGTCTGGTGCGCAGTGTCCTGGCGGCGCGTTATCTCCTAGCGAGCCCCGGTGAGTCGGCCTGTGTCCTGCACGGGCTCGCCCTGGGCGGTGCTCAGTCGATCACGGTCTTGCGACGTGACTCCTGAGGCGTTCGCCGGCAGCGGCTTGCTTGGACTGGCGGCGCTGACCGGCACCTGGGCCGTGTTTCACCCTCGATCGACCATGTTCGGCCCGGTGGTGTGGCGCGGCCCTCGAGAGCGGCCTCGGGCGGCCCTGACGTTCGATGATGGTCCGCATCCGGAGTACACGGAACGCATCGCCGAGATTCTGGCCAGGGAAGGGGTGCCGGCGACCTTCTTCTGCGTGGGAAGGTGCATCGAGCGGAACCCGCGCATCGCCCGTGCGCTCCACCGGTCCGGTCATGCGCTGCAGAACCACAGCTTCTCGCATGACACCGGACGCCACCTTTTTCATACCGACCTGCTCCGTGCCGATCTGCAGCGGTGTCAGGACGTGCTCGTCGGCGTCGGCTCGGCGCCTCCGCGCTACTACAGACCGGCGGTGGGGATCCGGAACCCCGTCGTTCACCGCGCGGCACGCGAGGTGGGACTCGAGGTCGTCACCTGGACCCATTCTGCCCGCGACGGCCTCTTTTCCCTGAACGGAAGAAGGGCCGAGCGACTCGGTAGGCGGGCGGAGCCGGGGAGCATCCTGGCCTTGCACGATGGAACGCTCTCCGGTCGCTCGACGCTTCGAGAGCAGACGGTGCGGCACCTTCCCCGGCTGCTGCGCACGTTGAAGCAGCGGGGGCTCGAGCTCGTGCGGCTCGACCAGCTGCTCACGCCAGCTTGACGAGTGCAGCGAGCGTCTTCTCGGGCTCCCGGACGAAGGGGTTGCCCTGGTCGGTCACGTATCCACCGAGCACCGCGGTGATGGCCCGTCGGATCTCGGCGTTCTTCTTCGGACCGAACAGGAGACGCGGCAGCTCTCCCGCGTACCAGCTCCGGACGAATGCCTTGAAGACGCCAACGGCACGACCGACCGGGCCGTCGTATTCGACATCCCAGTCGACCGACTCTCCGGAGATCGACCGATCGATCAGTGATGCCGCGATGCTGGAGGACTCGAGCGCGAGCGTGACTCCGGAGGAGAAGACCGGATCCAGAAACTCGGAGGCGTTGCCAGCCACCGCCCAGCGTGGCCCATGGAACCGGGTCACGGCTGCCGCCCACCCGGAGAGCTTGCCAGTCTTCAGCACCGGGGCGGCGCTCCGTAGCCTCCGGTGGACATTCGGGTCCTCGTGAAGCAGATCAAACAGGCGCTCGCGGTCGCATCCGGCAACGCTCTGGTAATCACTTTGCGGCATGACCAGGCCGATCGAGGTGCGCCCGTTGGAGAACGGGATGATCCAGGCCCAGGATCCGCGGGGATGGATGGAGATCCAGATATCCCCCTCCAGGTCTCCAGACGGGCGGGCGTCCCCCTCGATCCAGGTGAAGAGCGCCATTCTCGGGGGTACTTCGGAGGGCTTCTCCAGCGAGAGGAGACGGGGCAGGACGCGGCCGTAGCCGCTGCAATCCAGCAGGAAGGAAGCCCGGAGCTCGAGCCGGCGCTCGGCCTCCACGTCCAGGATGGTCAGGGAGACCGAGTCAGGACGAAGCTCGACCGCCTCGACCCGGTGGTTGTAGCGAACCTCGACTCCCTGGCTTCGGGCCGCGGTGGAGAGGGTCTGATCGAAGTCGTCTCGCGGAACCTGCCAGGTCTGGGTCGCTTGCCCGGGGAAGGCGTCGGCGAAGCAGAACCGCTCGTGGCGCTCGCCCGCGAGGAAGAGAGCCCCTCTCTTGGGCTGGTACCCTCGAGCGACCACCGCATCGAGCAGCCCCGCCGCGGCAAGGAGGTCGTTGCATCGAGGAAGGAGCGACTCACCGATCTGAAAGCGGGGCAAGGTGCCCGCCTCCAGGGTGATGACGCGTCGGCCCTTCCGCGCAAGCTGCGCGCCGGCAACACTCCCTGCCGGACCCGCTCCGATGATGAGGACGTCGGCATCCATCGCCACGCCAGTCGCGCCCATGGCCGCTGGTCCCGGAGGAGTCACCCCGGAGCGGGTGCCCGACGCCATCGACGAATCACGAAGGTCGTCGCGAGTCCGGTCAGGACGGCCAGGACGGCACCAAGGATTGCGCCACCGAGCACCAGCACGCCGAGGAGGTCGGTGACATCTCTGAAGCTCCGGACTGCGCGCATCGCCTCCACCGACAGTGGGAGCCAGTGGCCACGGAGCGACAGGGCGCCAACCTGGGCATCGGCGAAGAGCACGAACGGACTGAGGGGTGGCACGGAGACCTGGAGCCCGAGCAACACGGCCACGCGGTTGAGGCGGAGGATCCACGCGAGCCCGAGCCCCACCAAGGTCTGGACCCCGAAGAAAGGGGTGCAGCCAATCAAGACCCCGAGCCCCACCGCCACCCCCAGCCGGACGGGGTCGGCGTGTTCGTGGACGAGGCGACGGGCCGAGGTTCGCAGCGCTGCCGCCAGCGCGCGGGCACGCTCCGTGACCTGCGACCACAGAGCACACCCAGAGGCGGTCGCGCCAGACCCGGCCGGTTGACGTCCGGGCGTCGTTTCGGCATCACGCAAGCGTGGCCGAGCCACCTGTTCCACTCCGCTGCGACGAAGCACGCTCGTGCGTCATCATTCCAGTCTACAACAACGTCTCCACCGTCGGTGACGTGGTGCGGGGCGTGCTCGACCACTGCTCCGCAGTGCTGGTCTGCGACGACGGCTCGACGGACGGCTCGGGGGACGTTGCCGAGGCGGCGGGGGCGATGGTCCTCCGGCATCCGCGAAACGAAGGCAAGGGTGTCGCGTTGCGGACCCTGCTGGCCGAGGCGCACCGGCAAGGGTTCCGTCATGCGATCTCGATGGACGCCGATGGCCAGCACTTCCCCGGCGACCTGCCGGCCTTCGCGGCCGCGCTGATCGACGAACCCGGCTCGATGGTGCTGGGAGTGAGAGACCTGATCGCTGCCGGCGCCCCACCCTCGAGCGAATTCGGTCGGCGCTGCTCGAACTGGTGGATCTGGTTCGAGACTGGACTCAACCTGCCCGATACCCAGTCCGGATTCCGCGGGTACCCGGTCCCGGAGGTGAGCGAGCTCGGGGCAGGACACCGCCGCTACGAATTCGAGACGGACGTGCTGCTCCGGGCGGCGTGGGCTGGCATCCCCATCCGCTCTCGGCCGATCAAGGTCCTGTACCCGGCGAACCGGATTTCACATTTCCGGCTGGTCCTCGACAACGTCCGGATCGTGGCCTTGAACACGGTTGCCGTCCTCCGGCATCCGCTGCCCCTCCCGCTCGGGAAGTCGTTGTTCCGCGTTCCGCGCCGCCCCGGATGGTCTCTGTTCGAGATCCGGAGGTGGGCCTGGCTGGGTGGCTGCGGACCACTCTGGCGCGGTCTGGCTGCGCTGGCGGGAGTCCTGGGTGCCGGCTCGTTCGCCGGAGCTCACTCCGGGGCGCTCACCTGGGCGACCTGCGCGGCGGCGGGAATCGGCGCCCTCCCGGCGCTGCTGGCGACCCACGGGTACCGCTGGCTTCTGGGGAAGCAGGTCTCGCCGGTCTGGAGCGCCGTCCTGGTCGTGGGGTGCTTCGTCGTCTTCGGCGTCGTGGAGCTGGCCCGCGCGCCGAGGCGGTCGAGGCCCACGGGCTGGACGGGAAAGAGTCGAGGTGGCGTCTTCGGGCACTGGTTCTTCATCACGATCACCCGCGCGTTCGGCAGGTCGGTGGCCTACGGGGTCATCTACCCGGTCACGCTCTACTTCCTGTTCGCCGCCCCAGCGGCCAGGACCGCCTCGCGCCAGTTCCTCGCGCGGGCCGTGGGTCCGGCCGGATGGTTGCAGTCGATGGTCCGCTCCTATCGCCACCTCCTGGCCTTCGCCCGGACGATGGTGGATCGGGCGCTGCTACGAACGCGTGGAAAGACCGCCTTCCGCTACGTCGAGCAAGGTCTGCACCACATTCACCAGGCAGCCTCCGCCGGAAGAGGTGCTGTCCTCCTGACCGCCCACATGGGAAACTGGGAGCTTGCTGCAGGGCTGTTGAGCGGCACCCTCCGAGAGAAGCTGGCGCTCGCCGCTTACCAGGGGGAGCGGGAGGCCATCGCTCAGTTCATGAAGCGCTCCGGAGGCCCCGAGCTCAGGGTCATCGAGGTCGGCCGGGACGTCCTCGCAACGCTGGAGATGATCCGGGAGCTCCGCGGTGGCACCTTGCTCGCGGTGCATGGAGACCGCGCGATCGGCGAGCAGACGGTGTCGATTCCCTTTCTGGGCCGGGAAGCGCGCTTTCCCATCGGCCCCTTCCTGCTGGCCGCGGTCAGTGGTGCTCCGCTGATCGCCACCTTCTCGCTGCAGCTCGGACCTGCGGAGTATCGCTTCTTCGCTCAGGAGCCCCAGCGTCTGAGCTTCAGCGCGGGCCAGGATCGAGAGACCCAGCTCGCGGCCTGGGTCCGGCAGTACGTGTCGTTGCTCGAATCTCTGGCAAGGCAGTACCCCTACCAATGGTTCAACTTCTACGATTTCTGGGATGCGTCGCCTCCGCCGCTGGTGTCGAGGACGCAGTTCGCCACCGGGGAAGCTGCCTAGCGAGGCGCTGGACCGCCTCGGCGAGCGGACGGTCCGGGTTCACCGGGGCCACCTGCCCACACAGGAAGCCCAGAAGGGCAGACCCCACCGCGGAGCTGGGCGATGGGCCTCCGAGAGACGCGGCCTGCCGGAGCCCGAGTGCGAGCGAGGCCTGGACCAGCGCGAGCCGCTCGCTCTGTCGGAGCGCCTCCAGGGCTGCCTGGGTGCCGAACGGAACGATGTCCTGATTGTGTCCGTTGGTCGGCAGGCTCTGCGTGCTGGCCGGCGCGGCGTACCGGCGCATCGAGGCGACGATGGACGTCGCGGCCAGGTTCACCCCCGCAAGCCCCGACTGCGCCCCGGGCTCCGTAGAGAGCATCAGCGAACGCCCGCCGTTCCGGTTCGGGTCCATCAAGAGATCCAGCTGGCGTTCGGCGAGATTGGCGAGCTGGGTCAAGGCGAGATTCAGCGAATCGCTCGCAAACGCCACCTGCTGCCCGAAGAAGTTCCCGCCGTGAACCACCTGCCCCTGTTCGGGGAAGAACACCGGATTGTCGCTCACTCCATTGAGCTCTGCCGTCACCACGCGCTCGACGTGCCCCACGGTCTCCTCGACGGCTCCGACCAGCTGGGGCACACAGCGAAGGGTGTAGGCCTCTTGCAGCGGCCGGCCGGTCCAGGCGGTCGAGCCACTCAGGAGGGCGGAGAGCTTCCTTGCCGTCGCGTGAGCGGAGGCGTGGCCCGAGAGGCGCAGCAGCTCGGGCGAGGTGAACTCGCTGGATGCTCCCAGGAGCTCCACCAGGAGTCCGGTCAGCTCG
>Ga0335069_10003781_pt1 | contig 22697 bp, 18 predicted proteins | sample Lox_Sample_11_FD_206714 | JGI IMG/M metagenome (GOLD analysis project Ga0335069, IMG submission 206714) | Soil microbial communities from Loxahatchee National Wildlife Refuge, Florida, United States - Lox_Sample_1.1 | ecosystem: Environmental > Terrestrial > Soil > Wetlands | place: USA... | reverse complement strand
GGTTCTCCGCTAGAAACGAATTGATTCTGCCAAACTCTTCCTCGCTGAGCCGGAAGTGCAGGGCCGGCGCCAGCCCCTCGACCTGCTGTGCGCTGCGACCACCCACAATGGCCGCGGTGACGGCCGGATTATGCAGCGTCCAGGCCACGGCTGCCACGCCCGGGCTCACGTTGTGCCCCGAGCCGATCTCCCGCAGCAATTCCACCAGCCGCAGGTTGCGGCTCAAACGCGGTTCGTTGAACTCCACGGCGCGCCGGCGCCAGTCATCGGCCGGCAGCGCGGCCACACGTTCCGCCGTCATCTTGCCCGTCAGCAGTCCCGAAACCATGGGCGAGTAGTTGATCACGCCGATTCCGGTCGCCTTCGTGAAAGGCAGAATCTCGGCTTCAATCGCCCGCCGCAGCATGGAGTAGGGCGGCTGCAGGCTGGTGATCGGCGCGATCTTTTGCACCCGCTTCATCTGCTCCACGTTGAAATTGGAGACGCCGATCCAGCGGATCTTTCCTTCCTGCCGGAATCGTGACAGCATCTCCCAGCCCTCTTCGATCTCCTCATCGGGATTGGGCCAGTGAATCTGGTAGAGATCGATGGTTTCCACCCCGAGCCGGCGCAGCGAACCCTCCAGCTCTTCGCGGAGCGAGCCGGCTTTGAGCGAGCGGTAGATTGAACGGTCCGCGTTCCAGCGCATGGAGCACTTGGTAAACACGTAAGGGCGGGCGCCGGACCAGCCCTTGACAGCACGGCCGACCATCTCCTCGGAATGGCCGAGGCCGTAAATAGCCGCGGTATCGATCCAGTTGATCCCCAGTTCCAGCGCCCGGTGGATGGCGCGTATGGATTCAGCGTCGTCCTGCGGTCCCCAGGCAAACTCCCAGTTTCCGCCGCCAATGGCCCACGCGCCGAAGCCGATGGGCGTCAGTTGAAGATCCGAATTACCCAATGTACGAAATGCGGAAGATGTCATAGTCGCCATACCTCTCCATAGATGCACAGCGACTTCCCGGGCTTCATCAGTCTTCGGCGCGCCCACGTTAATTTATCTGAACCGGTCGCAGTTCGCCCCAACTGCAATCACGCGGAGATCAGGAACTTCCCATCGCGCATGATCTGCTCGGTACCGGTGTCCGATTCCAGCCAGATATTGAAGCCCAGCCCTACGACGTCAATGTGCGTAGTCGAGCGCCACGGCGCTCCCGTGTGCTCGCCGTAGGGATTGCCAAAGGCGATGTGGATGCCGGGAAACTTCTCGTCCTGCAGAATATTTCCGATCACCCGCTCCACCCCGATATTGGTGCCGATGGCGAACTCTCCCACCCGATCGGAGTTCTCGTCGGTGTGCGTGTACGTCCAGAAATCCCGCTCCAGGTCCTTGTCCTCGCTCGAGCAGCGCGCGATGCGATTGCCGGCAATCTCGATGGTGAGGGGCGTCTTCTCCAGCAGGCCGTAGCGGGCGCAGAGCCAGTCACCCACTACCCCGTCCACCACGAAGGTTCCGTTGACCTCGCCGGGCGATGTGAAGCACTCGCCCCCGGGAAGATTCCCCCATTTTTCCGGGGAGATGATTCCCGAGGTCTTGAACCACTTATATTGGGGATTCATCTCCGCGGAGATATCGGTGCCCGCCGCGGTGGTGGCGCGGATGCGCGTGGCCTTCCGCACCCGCTCCAGCACCTGCTGGCTCAGCCGGTCAACGCGATCGTAGTCCGCGCGCATCCCTTCGCACATGATCTGTGGCGTGATGTTCACCATGTGCGCGTGGCGCATGTGGCGGCGGTTGACCACGTCCGTCATCTGCATGCGCGAGCGCAGTTCATTCGGCTGCACCTGCACGGCAAAGATCGACACCTGCGAGGTTTCCATGTCTTCAAGCACCGCTGCCGGCATCTCCGCGAGAGGCCGCGGGGCCAAGTCTTCGAGCACAAACCCATTCCAGCGATACCCCCGCTCTTCGAGTTCGCGCGCAATCGCGGCGGCAATCGCTTCCGTGGTGCGATCCGTGATGAGGGTTACCTTTTCGTCCGGCGCGATGCGCAGGCAGGTGGTCACCGCCGAGCGTGCGCCCGGCGTAAACTCCTCGGGAAACGAAAGCGAAAGCAGGTGGGCGGCGGTTGCAACCATTCTTGTGGCAGACTCCTTCACCATCCCAAAGCCTGGGATGCGTATTCGGTCAGATTAAAGGACAAACGCCCTGGAAGGAAACCGCCCGGCGGCTTTGTTTCTGCAATCGACCCGCGATCCCCTGGCTACGCCCAAGAGTGAACACCCAAGGCACCCCTCTGGACGCCGCTACTTCTGGCGCGTGCAACTCATGCTCGAATATTGCGGCTTCGCCGGAGAATCGACCTGTGCATGCGGTCCTTGAATTCGGCTCATGAGGGCAAGTGCGCGGTTCGGCGCCGTTCTGCAACATTCCGGCGCCAGGAACATGCGGACCGGCATAGAATGACCCTGTCACATTGCGGTACGGAACAGCAGGCTGCAGATTGCCTCCGTCCCGTACCGGGTACGCCAGACCGTCAACTCAACGGCAGTGGAGGCGTCATGCGCACTTCGGTCCTCACGGTGGTTTTTTCTCTCTGGCTGATCCCGGCGCTGCCTGCTTTCTCCCAGCAGCGCGTGACTGCCGACGAGCTGGAGCACATTCTCGCCACCGCGCAGAACCGCCCCGACGCCGAACTCGCCGGCCAGCTCTCCAATACCCGGCTGACGGAGCGGTTCTCTTCCGCGCGCCTGGCCCGCTGGCGTTCCGCCCTTTCCGGACCTCGCGCTCAACATGCCCTCCTGGCCATCGCCGACCGTTCGGCGTTCCTTGCCCCGCCCAGTTCGGAGGCGCCGGCCCAGGCCCCTCCCGATCTCGACCAGCAGCGCAGAATCATGGGCCTAGCCGCCACGTACGTGAGCAAGGCCATCGCGCAGCTTCCTCGTTTTGTCGCCACTCGCACGGTAACCCACTTTGAAAGCGCCGCCGCGACAGCTGCCGATTCCACCGCGGCCGACTTCGGCGCGCTCCAGGCAATGCGGCTGACTCGGGCCGTCGTTGAATATCGGGAGGGGCAGGAAATCGTCGATTCCGGCCCCACAAAGGTCGCCAAGCACGGCGAGGCGGATCAGGGTCTTCGCACCTGGGGCGTATTCGGGCCCATCCTTACGCTGGTGCTTCTCGATGCAGCGCAGAACCAGCTCACCTGGAGTCACTGGGAGCAAAGCCCTGCCGGCCCGCTGGCGGTCTTCCACTACGCCGTCGCGCGCGAGAAGTCGGACTACGAGATCCGCTATTGCTGCGTCCTCAGTTCCTACGGCCTGGAGAGCCACACGTTCCAGCAGATGAGCGGCTATCACGGCGAAATCGGCGTTGATCCCGAGACCGGGACCATCCTGCGGCTCCAGCTCGAAGCCGATCTCAGCCCGGGCGATCCCATCTCCCGCGCCGATGTTCTGGTGGAATACAGCTCCGTCGAACTCGGCGGAAAAACCTACTTCTGCCCGACGCACAGCATCTCCATCTCGGTCGCCCGCACCCTGCGCACGGTGCAGGAAGCGGGCGGCCATGGCTATCCCGCAATGGGGCCGCCGCAGATGCTGCTCAATCACGCGGACTTTGACCAGTACCACCTGTTCCGCGGCGAATCCCGCGTCCTCTCCGCCAGCGAGGAGCGCACCTCGGGAATGGCTCCGGATGCCACTCTTCCCGCCGCACAGGCGGAAGACGCGAAACCCTCGGAGGAGATTCTCGCCGAGACGCCCACCACGAGTCCGGCTGAAGCCTCAAGCGGCGAGGCTCCCGAGATTTCAGCCGCCACAACCACGCAGATTCCCGACGCAGCCAGCCATGCCCGCGAAGTGACGCCCGCACCGCAACCCACTGGCTACACCCTGCACATCAACGCACGGCTTGTCGACGTGAACGTGGTGGCCCTCGACAAGAAGGGGCACCCCATCGCGGGTTTGAAGCGCGAAGACTTCGAGATCTATGACAACGGCGTCAAGCAGGATGTCCGGTCGTTCAGCCAGGCCAGTTCGGAGACAGAGGCGCAGATTGGGGCGCCGGAGACGACTCCAGTGGCTGCGCCAATGTCGTTTTCCAACCGCTCCGCCGGCCCATCGCCGGCCAACGCCGGCCAGGGCAGCTCCGCCGGAACCGGCAACACGCTTGTCTTTGTGGTCGATCCCTCGAACCTGGTTTACAACGACCTGGTGGATGCGCGGAGACAGATGCTGGATTTCCTGAAGAAGCTGCCGGCAGAGGAACGCGTGGCCTTGTACGTGATGCGGTATCACGGATTCCAGGTGCTGGAGGAGGCCACGACCGATCATGCCCGCGTGGCGACGCGGCTGGCGAAGTGGACACCCTCCGCACAGGACCTGCTCAATGCGCGCGACCAAGAAAATCGCAATCGGCAAACAATGGAGACCGTGCACAGCCCCGAGGACCTGCTGAGCGTGAATGGGAGCTATACGCTCGACTCGCAGACGCAGCAGGTGGCGCTCGATCCGAAGCTGCGGGAGATGGGAAGCAATCCGGGGCCCAATGGCCTGGATGTACTGGTCGACGTCGCGCAGCACCTTGCGCCGATGCCGGGCCACAAGAGCGTCGTATGGGTGACGAGCGATAACGCACTGGCGGACTGGAACCGCATGTCGGTGTCGATTCAGAAGCACAGCAAGTTCATTGAGCCGATTGCGCTGCGCACGCAGGAGGCGATGAACAACGCGCACGCGAGCGTGTATCCGCTGGACGCATCGCGGCTGGAAGCGAGTGTGATCAACGCCAGTACCGGAAATCGGAACGTGGAGCTGACGCCTACCTACCAGATGCCCGCGTATGTGGAGCACGAGGAGGAAGGGACGGAGATGCAGGCCGGACTGGATGTCAACAAGTTTGGCCAGGGCCGCGATCTCCGGCCCGGCCGGCTGACGGCGCAGATGCAGCAGGATATGCGGCCGATCGAGGGCGTCTTCCGCGAGGTGGCCGAGGCCACGGGGGGAAAGGCATTCCGGCGGTCAAGCAATATCGAGGGCGAACTGAACGGTGTGGTGGCCGAGAGCCACGCCACGTATCTGCTGGGCTTTTCACCCGCGCTGCCGGCGGATGGGAAATATCACCTGCTTACGGTGAAGTTGGTGGGACATCGTGATGCGACGCTGCGCTACCGCACGGGATACCAGTACGACAAGGAACCAGCGACTTTAAAGGAGCGGTTCGCGCATGCCGTGTGGCAGCCGACCGACAGCGAGGAGATCGCCATCAGCGCGCGGCCGGTGAGCGATGCCGCGGGCCAGGCGCTGCGGGTCACAATCGCGGGCGCCGACCTCGACCTGGACTCGGCTCCGCTGCAACAGCAGACTTCTTCCGGAGCGCGCGAAATCTGGTCGGGCAAGCTCGACATCTTCCTTGTGCAGCGCGACGAAACAGGCAGAAAGGCCCACATCACCGGGCAGACCGTGGGCCTGCACCTGAAGCCTCCCACGTACCAGCACGCCCTTGCGGAGGGCCTCACGTTCGATCAGCGCATCAAGCCAGCGCCGGGCACCGCTTCGCTGCGCGTGGTGGTGGTGGACGTGAATTCGGGCCGGATCGGCTCCGTCACCGTGCCCACATCGGCTTTGGCTCCGCAGTCAAACTGAGCGGCTTTCACGGGCTTGACGATCACCCCGGGAATCCGGATGCAGACGGAACCTGGCGCGCAGGCTTCGCCGGCAATGCGCCCTCCCAGTCTTACAGCCCCTCAGCCGTTTCCTGCGCCATGTAGTCCACGACGGCTTTCAGATCGCCGCCCGACTCCTCGAAGACTTTGAGCTGCCGGTCGGCGCCGGTGCCGGTCTGCATGATCTGGCGGATTCCGTCGATGGCCTCGCGGCTGCCCAGCTCATCCACCTCGCGATCGATGAGGACGAGGTACTCTTCCAGCAGGTCGCGTTCCGGCACCTCCTGCTGGCGTCCGAAGTCGATCAGCTTTCCATCCAGCCCGTAGCGGACGGCACGGAACTTGTTCTCCATCAGCAGCGGCCGCGCGTACTGGCGGAAGTCCTGGTTGGCCTCGTGCAGCCGGTACAGGTACGCGGCCGTCGCCTGGATCAGCGCGGCGATGGCCACCGTCTCCTCCGCGCGCAGCGGAATATCGCAGGCCCGCACCTCCACCGTGTCGAAGAACGGATGCGGCCGGATATCCCACCAGATCTTCTTCCCGTTGTCGATGCAGTTGGTCTTCACCAGCAGCTTCACGTAGTCATCGAACTCGGAGTAACTGGCAAACGCATCGGGGATGCCGGTGCGCGGAAAGTTCTCAAACACCTTGGCGCGATAGCCCTTGTAGCCCGTGTTCAGCCCCAGCCAGAAGGGCGAATTCGTTGCCAGCGCCATGATGTGCGGCAGGAAGTACCGCATCGAGTTCATGATGCGGATGCTGGCCTCGCGGTCTTCGATGCCCACGTGAACATGCAGGCCGAAGATCAGGTTGGCCCGCGCCACGAGTTGCAGGTCCTTGACCACCTGGTGATAGCGCGGATCGGGATAGATTTGCTGCGTGCGCCAGTCGGCGAAGGGATGGGTGGCGCCGGCGACCAGCCGGAGGCCATGCTCGCGGGCGAGTTTGATCATCTCGCGGCGCAGCTCGTAAACATCCTCGCGGGCTTCATCGATGTTGCGGCAGACGCGGGTGCCCACTTCGATGACCGAGGTGTGCATCTCCGCCTTGACGCGCTCTTCGAGGCGCATCTTGCCCTGCGCCAGCATCTCGGTTTCGATGTGCGAACGCAGGTCGCGGGTGACCGGGTCAACGGTCTGGTACTCTTCCTCGATGCCGAGCGAGAAGGACGGGCGCATGGGCGGCTCCTGGGTGCGGCGTGCGGGGACAGCTTGCGGCCATTGTACGGGAAGGCCGGGGGCCGGTGAACCTAAACGGAAGAAGGCGCCTGGCGGGCTCGTCGCGCCAGGGAACGCAGGGCAAGCGTGAAGGCAGCGGCGATGAAGAAGAAGAACGCGCCCATACCGCCGAGGAGCAAAGGAACGCCCCAGAGTTGCCAGACGGTGTCGATCTGCGCCTGTGCCGGATCGGCTGGGTCGTACAGCACGGTCACACTGTCTCCAGGGTCGAAACCCGGCGGATTGGAAGAGGAGTGCGAGGTAACCGAGACCGTTCTCCCTTCTACGGTCTTGAACGTGAACACCGGAGCGTATGTGACGTTTTCGGAGTTGTCATCGCTCTCGGTCGAATGTACGGGCACGAGCGCGGTGATGGTTCCTGAGGCCGTCTGGCTGCGGTCGATGTAGCCGTAGGTACGCCATGTCAGGAATGCCGCGATTGCCAGCAAGACAGAACCCGCCAGGAGCAGGAAGAGTGCTCCAAGGAACAAACTGCGCGGGCTGGATGTTTGTGTCTTCACAGTCGCATCCTCGCAAAGGTCAGCTACAGCGGTTTCACAGTTGCTGTGTCCCGGAGCCACAACGCCAAGTGGCTTTTTCATCAAGGAAAAGCCACCTTGAATCGCGGCCAGAAACGGCTGCAAGTGCTGTGGAACCGCTCTAGCAGGCAGCTTGCCTGAGGCGCAGGCACGCGCCCGTTACTCAGTCACCTTCTTGGAACCGCCAGCCGTAACCTTGTCCTTGGATTCTTTCGCGGACTTCTTCTTCCCCGCCTTTTTCGTCGTCTTCTTCGCTGACACCTGCTCCACATTCAGGAAAGACGACCACCGCAACTCCAGATGCTGCGGCGCGGTCTTGGCCTTGGCCAGGGCCAGGTCGGCCACTTCGCGCACGATCCAGTCGAAGTTCGCCTGGCCGACGGAATGCAAGTCCGCGTCGGGGGCGGGATTCATGAAGTCGATGGCATAGGGCACGCCGTTCTCCACCGCGAACTCCACCGTGTTCAGGTCGTAGCCCAGAGCCTTGCAAAGTGTCAGAGCGTCCCGCTCCACGCGCCTGAGCAGCTTCTTGTCGTACTCCGGCGGGTTCTTGAGATAGCGCTCGTGGTGCGGCCGGCGCGGATCGTAGGGCATGATGTGCACCTTCTTCTGCCCCACCACGTAGCAGCGGAAGTACTCCTCAAAATCGACCGCCTTCTGGTACATCATGCAGAGGTCGCGCGACTCGTCAAAAGCCTTGAAAAACTCCGCGCGATTGCGGATGTGGTGCACGTCGCGCCAGCCGCCGCCATCGACGGGCTTCATGAATCCGTGCTCGCCGACGTAGGCAAAGATGCTGTCCCAGTCGAGGGGGTATTCGAGATTCCGCATGGAGCGGTCGGTGGTGCCCTCGGGGTGCGTCTTGTGGGGCAGAATGACGGTGGGCGGCACGGCCACGCCCAGCTTTTCGGCCAGCGAGTAGTTGAAAAACTTGTCGTCGGCCGACCACCAGAACGGATTGTTGACGATCACCGTTCCGTTGAGCGCGGCATGTTTCAGAAACGCCCTGTAGAACGGAATGTCATGGGAGATGCGGTCGACGATGACTGCGTATTGCGGCGGGCGGTCCATGTGCACCGCGCCGGTCTGCACGAACTCGGCGTGGATGCCTTCAAGGTTGCGCGCGTTGATGTGCTCCACCAGCGCGCCGGGAAAGCTGTTTTCCATGCCGAACAGTACGCCGATCTTCTTCATGCCGTCCTCCCGATGCAGGATCAGAGCGGCAGGAGCAGAAACGAGCCGCCCTTGTCTTCAGCAACAGTGTACGGCACGGCCTCGAGCGCGGTCAGCGGACTGCGCCGCAACCGCGCGCACGTGCGAATCCACAGCGGGCGGCCACGGCTGCAATCAAAGCAGGTGCGCCTATTTCACCTCGGATTCGTTCCAATCCCAGCTAAGGCCGGCAATGGCCTGGTTCAGTTTCTCAGTGGCCGCGGCCTTTTGAATCTCCAGGCCGGCGGTCTGTTTGCGCATGGCCTGCAACTGGTCCTCTGCCTTGTTCAGTTCGTCGATAAAACGTTTCGCGCCGTCGCTTCCCTTGAGGGCCGTCACGTTTTCGCGATCGCGTGCTTCGTCGGCCGCGGCCGTCTCCTCGGCTTTCTTTGAAGTGGCGATCTTCTCATCGATTTCGGCAAGCGCCGCCTGGGCGTCGATGACCGGCTGAATCTGCGCCTGCGCATCAGGGATCTGGCGGACAAGTTCGATAAGGAACTCGCGCTGTTCCGGCTTTGCCTGAAGATTCACCGTGATGTACGCAGGCCCATGTTCGCGCACCTCAAGCTTGGCCGTGCTGTGCGCCGCAACCTGCAGGCGCAGGCGATAGAGAGTCGCCGTGGTCTCCGCCGCCTTGAGGTCGCCGTCCAGTGTCCACCCGCTGGTTCCGGTGTGGCGCGGGTGCTCGATCAGGACCGTCCGATCTTCGTCGCTGGTGTTGTTGGCGGAGTAGGTGGCGCCCTGTACCTGCAGGAACGTCTCGACGATGTAGCCCTTGTGGATTGCCAGGTGGTGAACGCGGTTGCGGCTGTCACGATCGGAGATGCTCATTTTCACCGCCTGGTCGGTGGCAAAGGAGAGCAGGCGCTTCTCGCCGGGATGGATGGGATCGAGAAGGCCCTCGCCGGCGAACTCGCCGCTTTCGAAGATCGAAAAGCTGCCGGAATCGAGGGTGAGCTTCGACTTGTTTTCGAGCCAGACGGCACGGAGGGGCGAGCGGTCATTGGGGTTCCAGAGACTGACATGCTCGGCGGGCAGGTCCTGCTGCAGGATGGGCACCATCGCGGATTCGTTCTTGTGGATGGTGACCGGCTGGGTGAGGGCGTATTCGAAGAATTCATCGAAGGCGCTGGTGGAGACGTCGCCGGCGCTGAGGGCGTCGCTGGGGCGATAGATGCCACCGCCCGCGCCTCCGCTATAAAGGCCGCCAACTACGCCATGTGACGAACCGCCAAGGCCTTCCATGCCGGCTACGCCGAAAGATGCTGGAGCGGCTTCCTTTTCAGCAACCACCTTGACGCTACGCGGAACGCGGGTTGGCGATGAGAACGAGCCGCCCACCTGCTTTGAGTCCACGGTGACTGTCTCTGCCGCTTCATGCGTCTGAGGCGTCGTCTCCACGCCGGTGGCAATCGGAATTTCGGGACGGCGCGTATAGAGCGGCTGACTCAGCGGCTGGATGAAGCTTTGCGGCGCGCCGGCCACGAGCGAAAGCTGCACGTTGTCCCAGTCAGCGCCCACGGTGTTGTCGACCACGGCCCAGCCCTGCACGATGGCGTTGGCCGACTCGCCGCTTGCGTTGGCGTGTGGGAAGACGATGCGGTAGGTGGATTTCCAGACCGGCACTTCGCTGATGTAGCTGACGCGGAGCTGGCGCTCGCCCTGGCCGAGGGCGTTGAGCGTGAGGTGGCGCAGCCCGGTGGTGCGCGTCGAACTTAGTAACTCGAGATAGCGATCGAGCTGGCCCTGCAGGCTGGCGTCGAGCGGGCGCACGCTGAGCGCGGGCGTGAGTTCGATGACGCGCACCGCTCCCGATGCGGCGACAAGCGTCAGGTAGAACTTGTCAATGGTGGTATCGTCGTTTCCCTTCTTCTCCGTGCGTGTCTCGATGGACATAAGGCGGCCGGTGAGGATGCCGCCCGGCGCACCCGTGACTTCGACACGCTGGCCGCGCAGGACCTGGAAAAGCTCGGTCGAAGTGGGATCGTCGGTCATGCCGAGCGCGAGCGCTTTCAACTGCTCCGCGAAGGGCGTGGTGGAATTGTAGTTGACGCCGGCGATGCGGCCGCCGCCTTCATCGAGCACTGTGAGCGACTGCAGCACGTCGTTGAGCTGCGAGGAGGTGAAGTCGATGGCGACACGCTGATTGCCGCTGACGGAGCCTGCGTGCTCGAAGTAGCCGACGCCGTTTTTGTAAAGGACAACCTTGCGGACAGGAAGATCCTTGAGCACCCCTTGCGGTGGAACTGGCGGCGCAGGCGGGGAAACTGCGGACTTGGAAGGTTTGGACGATTGGGCGGATGCGACGGTGAAGGCGGCAAGACACACGACGGCGAGCAAGCGGTGCACGGGGCCCTCCTGGATGATGCGGCATTGCTATGTAGTTGGACCCCGCGAATTGCGAAAAGGTTCCTGAGGGGACGCAACGTCAGGAGAACGCGACGAAGCAGAAAACTTGCAGAGGATTTCGCTCAGGCTGATTTGGCGGCGATGCGCTGCAACTGGCCGAGATGATTCAGATCGTGTCCCGCCATGGTTTCGACGATGGTCTGAAAGGTCATGGTTCCGCGCTCGGGATGGGTTACCGGGCGATCGGCCGCCGCGGGCAGCGTGGTTTCGAGCAGAACCAGGTTCCACTTGCGAAAGGCGGAGAAGGCGGCAAAGGCCTCCGCCGGCTCGATGCTCTTGTAAGTCGCCGCCCACTTCTCCTGGTCGAAGGGCTGGATGGTGGGACTGTCCTCTGCCAGCGTCTGCCGCAGGCGGAAAGCGAACACGAGTTCGCAGTCGGCGAGGTGAGCAATGATTTCGCCGGGGCTCCATTTGCCGGGAGCAGGAGCTTCATGGGCTTTGGCGGCGCCCATCGTTTCAAGCAGGGATGTGATCGCGCGCGGCGTGTCGGCGAGGATGTCCAGGACGGGCCGGCCATCGAGGAAGTTTGCATACGGATTGAGGTCGCTCATGGGGCTCCTGGGAACGTAGCGGAGTTAGCGGTGCTGGCGGGGTTAGCGGGGTAAGTGTCCGCCGCCACGTTCTTGAGCATAGACGAGCCGGGCGGCGATCGGAACAAAGACATCCAATCCTGCTCCCGCGCCACGATGAGCAAAGGCGCCAACTCCGCTAGCTCCGCTTACTCCGCTGCCTTACAGGTATTCCTGGATCATGCCCTGCCACGTCGGCCAGTCGTGCGAATTCCACGTGTTCCAGACGTAGAGCTTGTGGGGAATGCCCTTGTCGTTCATGATGCGGTCCATGTTCTGGTTCTGCCCGAGGCACTGGTCGTCCCAGCCGGTGCCCAGCACCCAGGTGTTGCGGCGATAGCGATCGAGAAACCACGGGTCTCCCATGTTGGGCAGGAACTGCGTGGGCTGGTTGAAGTAGACATCCTGATCGTGGTAGCCGCCCAGGAAGTTTGCTGTGTCGAACGCGCCGGACATGGACAGCATGCCGGTGAACACGTCGGGATGGCGCAGCGCGACGTTGAGTGCGTGGTATCCGCCGAAGCTGCAGCCCAGTGCGACGAGGTGCGGGTCCTGATTCTTCTGGCGAACCAGAGGCGCCACTTCATGCACCAGGTAGTCGTCGAACTGCACGTGGCGGGCGATGCGCCAGCGCGGCGGGACGTTGCGGTTGTACCAGCTTTCCATGTCGACCGAGTCGACGCAGAAAAATTGCAGCTGGCCGGCTTCGACTTTGCCCCACACGGCGCCGATCATGCCGCGGTCTTCGGACTCGTAAAACCGGCCGCCGGAGGTGGGAAACACGACCACGGGCAGCCCCGCATGGCCAAAGACCAGCAGTTCCATGTCGCGGCCCAGGCGTGGGGAATACCACTTGTGATACTCACGGTTCATGGCTTTCTTTCTCCGGCTCCGCTGCCGGGCTGGCCCGCCTTCCCCGGAAAGATGTAACGGGACCGCGCGGAATGGAGTCCAATCAAGGGAGAGTGGTTGCGACTGCCGGCTTGGGGGACCTTCCGATTTCCTGATACTGTAACAGCCACGGCTCCCGTTTTTTGCTTTTCGGCGCAGCACGCATTTCACTGAGACCATTCGCCAAAGGAAACCAAAGGATTGAACCTGGAAGTTCGGGCGGCCGGCCAGCCGCAAAGCGTTCTCAGCCCGGAAGCTCTTTCAAGGACCACGCCGCATCCGCGCCTGCGCCTGCACCGGGCGTTTCACAGCCGGTTTCTCCCCGACGATCGCGATGTGATTGTCTATCTGCCGCCGTGCTACGAGCAGGAGCCGGAGCGCACCTACCCCGTGCTGTATCTGCACGACGGGCAGAACCTCTTCGATCCAGCAACATCGTTTGCGGGCCGGACCTGGCAGGTGCGCGAGCACGCGGATGCCGCCATCGCAGCAGGCGAAGTGGAGCCGCTGGTGATTGTGGGCGTGTACAACACGGGCGACCGCCGCCTGGCCGAGTACACTCACGAGCGCGACTGGCAGCGCGGAGGCGGCGAGGCGGCAAAGTACGGCCGGCTCATCACCGAAGAGTTAATGCCGTGGGTGGCGCTGCAGTATCGCGTGCGGACGGATCGCGCCTCGACGGGAATGGGCGGATCGTCGCTGGGCGGACTCGTGACTCTTTACCTCGGCCTGCGCCATGCGCAGCATTTCGGCAAACTCGCCGTGCTTTCGCCCAGTGTATGGTGGAACCACAAGAGCATCCTCGGCTACCTCAACGAGCACTCTCCGCAGGTATGGGAGCGCCCGCGCCTGTGGCTGGACGTGGGCGAGAGCGAAGGCCGCCGCACCGTGCGCGACGTGGAACTCCTGGCGCGCCGCCTTTTGGCCAACGGCTGGAAGAATGGCGAGACGCTGCATGAGGAGCGGTTCCCGGACGGCACCCACGACGAGGCAAGCTGGGCAGCCCGCGTGCGCCCCATGCTCAGGTTTCTGTTTCCCGCCGGCGTGGCTGGCGCCGGACCACGATAGCTGCGACTGCCGGGGATGTTACGGGCAAGTTATCATTGCCTGCGCCGAGGCGCTTCGCTACTCTGGAGCGAGGTGATCTGCCTTGAGCTCCGCGAACACGATTCATGCTGAGACTGCCGCGAACGCCGCCAGCCTCTCGCTCACGCTGAGCGGGTTGCGCAAGTCATTTGGCGACGTGGTGGCGGTGGCCGGCGTCGATCTCGATGTCGCCAAGGGCGAGTGCTTCGGCCTGCTCGGCCCCAACGGCGCGGGAAAGACCACCACCATCGAAATCTGCGAGGGGTTGACCTCGCCCGATGCCGGCAGCGTAACCCTGCTCGGCATGCAGTGGCAGCATCACGCAACGGAACTGCGCCAGCGCATCGGCATTCAGTTGCAGGAGACGCAATTCCCCGACAAGCTTACAGTGGAGGAGACCCTGCGCCTGTTTCGCAGCTTCTACCGGCGCGGCATTGCGGCCGATGACGCCATCCGCACTGCGCAACTCGAAGAGAAGCGCAAGGCGCGCGTGGGAACGCTCTCGGGCGGTCAGAAGCAGCGCCTTGCCATGGCCTGCGCGCTGGTCGGCGATCCCGAACTGCTGTTTCTCGATGAGCCCACCACGGGCCTCGATCCGCAGGCGCGCCGGCATCTGTGGGACCTGGTCGACGAGCTGAAGCGCGCCGGCCGCACCATCATCCTCACCACCCACTACATGGACGAAGCCGAGCGGCTGTGCGATCGCGTGGCGATCATGGACCACGGCCGGTTCATTGCGCTCGGCACTCCCAAGCAGTTGATCGCGTCGGTGGGCGGCGACCACATCGTGGAGTTCGCGCTCGCTGGGAATGCCGATGGAAAAATGGACGCCGCTCTGCTCACCGCCATCCCCGGCGTGCAGTCGCATCGCGTCGACGCCGGCCTGCACCAGCTCTCCGTCACTGACCTGCATACCACCGTGCCGCGCATCTTCACCGCGATCGATTCCATGGGCTTCGATCTGACCGGGTTCCGCACCCACTCCGCCACGCTCGAAGATGTCTTCGTGTCTCTGACCGGGAGGTATCTGCGCGATGAGTAGGCTCGAGGAAAGCTCGCTCTATCAGCTCACGACGACGCGGTTCCGGCTGTTTCTCCGCGAGAAGGAGGCGATCTTCTGGGTGTTCGTCTTCCCCATCCTGCTGGCGGTGGGGCTGGGCATCGCGTTCCGCAACCGGCCGGCCGACGTGCTGCCGGTGGCGGGGACCACTCCGCAACTGACGCAGGCTCTGGCCGCGGAGAAGGGCCTCAACGTCACCACGATGGACGAAGCGGCCGGCACGCACGCGCTGGCCATCGGGGTCATTCAGCTTCTTGCCATTGAGACGCCGCAGGGCGTGGCGTACAAGTACGACGACACCAATCCCGATGCGCGGCTGGCGCGGCTGCTGGCGGATCGCGCCGTGCAGAATGCCGCCGGACGCCACGATGCCGTCGCCGCACAGAACGAACTCATCCACGAAACCGGCTCACGCTACATCGACTTCGTCGTCCCCGGCCTGCTGGGCATGAACCTGATGGGGTCGGCGATCTGGGGATTGGGTTTTTCCATCGTGGACGCGCGCCAGAAGAAGCTGCTCAAGCGCATGGTGGCCTCGCCCATGCAGCGCTGGCAGTATCTCGCCTCATTTCTGCTTTCGCGCCTGCTGATGCTGGTCATCGAAGTGGTCATCTTTGTCGGATTCGCGCGCATCGCGTTCGGCGTTCCCCTGCGCGGCTCCATCGCCGAACTCGCATTCCTCTGCGTTCTTACCTCGCTCTCCTTCTCCGCGCTGGGACTGCTCATCTCCTCGCGCGCAAGGACCATCGAGGCGGCATCGGGCCTGATGAACCTGACCATGCTGCCCATGTGGATCCTCTCCGGCGTGTTCTTCTCGGCAACGCGTTTTCCATCTCTCATCCAGCCCTTTGTGCGCGCGCTGCCGCTCACCGCAGCCATCGACGCACTGCGCGGCAACATGCTGCAGGGCCTGACCCTGCCTCACCTCGTGGCGCCGGTGTCGATCCTGCTGGCGTGGCTGGTGGTGCCGTTCTTCATCGCGCTGCGTATCTTCCGCTGGCGGTAATTTGAGCTCGATCCATTGGCGCTTTGCGTGAGCCTGCGGCCACGCCTGACCTGCGGCACGGGAACAAAGCAGGTTCCGCCTTCGTAAACCATGGCAGGAGATCAGACCGCGATGCGCAAGCTTCTCTCTGTTTCCGCCCTTACTGCAGTGCTCCTTGTCGCCGCACTCGTCGATTTCGCGCCCACGGCCAAGGCAGCACCACCGGCGAAGACCGCGCCTGGCACTCTCGTCATCGTCTTCAAGGACGGCCACAGGCAGACTTTCAATCTCTCCGACATTGACCGGGTGGAGTACCCCGCCGGCACCATGAAGGCCGAGGACCTGGGCGGGCCGAATCCGCAGGCCCCACCCCGCGGCCGCTACATCGGCAAGTGGGAGGTGGGCGACGGCGCCGGAAACATGTTCACCATCACCCTGAATGAGAACGGCAGCGCCTTCCGCTCGCTGGGAGACGTGCGCGGACACTGGGTCTACTCCAACGGCGATGCGCTGATCACCTGGGACGACGGCGCGCAGGACGCCATTCGCAAGGTCGGGTCGCGGTATCAGAAATCCGCCTACGCCGCGGGCAAGTCGTTCACTGACAATCCGGACAACGTGACCGGGGCGCGCAACACCAACCCCAGGCCGATCTAGACAGGGGTCAGGGAGCGGCAGGGCGATTACGGGGCATACGCCTTTTGCCGGTTTCCTGTTCCCTGTCCCCTGCTCCCCTTGCCTCTTCCCCCCTGTTTCAGCGATACTTAGGTGTTGTGTCTTGCAGCGGTCCGGCGTTCCGTCCGGCCGGTCGGTTGTTCGGCGCTTGCCTGCGCCCTCCCGTCCCAAGATCAGAGCAAGGTTTTATTGAAAGGAACCGTATCGTCGTGGTCATGATTCGTTTGGCGCGTTTTGGCGCCACCAAGCAGCCCTACTACCGTGTCGTGGTCATTGAAAAGGACCGCGCCCGCAACGGCCGTTCGATCGAAGTGGTCGGCACCTACAATCCGCGGACCAATCCCGCCTCGGTGGACCTGAAGCACGAGCGCATCGCCTACTGGCGCGGCGTGGGGGCCCAGCTTTCGACTACGGTGGCCAAACTGGTGGCAAAGTTCCCCGCCAAGGCTCCCGCCGAACCCACCGCCGCCTGACACCCACCTTTTTCCCCTGAGAGCCGGACGCGGCCGGTTTACGGGCCGTGCACAAATAGCTGACGGCGGCTGGCGTTTGCTGGTAAGATTCAGCGCACAAGTCAGGTCGCCGAGTTTTTTCATCTCCGACGGTCAGGGGCAAGAACATGACCCAGCACGATATGGTCGCAGTCGAGGAGTTGGTTCGCGAGATCGCGCGGGCCCTTGTGGACGAGCCGGCAGCCGTGGACGTTCAGTCCGTGAACCGCGAGGAGAACACCGTTCTCAAGCTGCGCGTCGCGCCCCAGGATGTCGGCAAGGTGATCGGCAAGCAGGGGCGCACGGCGCGATCGGTGCGCACCATTCTTGGCGCGGTCAGCATGAAGCTTCATCACCGTTACACCCTCGACATTCTTGAAGAAGACGAACAGGCATAGGCGCCCCGGCGCTCTCCGGGGCCGTTCATGAGCACCACCGCGGCCGCTCAGGAGTGGGTATGGCTGGCGCGCATCCGCCGCCCTCAGGGCCGCAAAGGCGAGGTCTTCGCCGAAATCCTCACTGACTTCCCTGAAAAGTTTGCCGAGCGCAGGCGGCTGTGGCTGCTTGCGGAGACGGCTGCCGCGGCACCGCGCGAAGTGGAACTGGCCCATCACTGGCTGCACAAGGGCGGCATCGTCCTCCACTTCGCCGGGATCGATTCCATCTCCGCGGCGGAAGCGCTGGCCGGGCTGATTGTCGCCATTCCGCGCAGCCAACGCGCAGCTCTGGCCGGGGACGAGGTGCACATCGCAGACCTGATCGGCTGCACGCTGGTGGACGTGGCAGTGGACCCGCCAGCGACAATCGGCCAAATTGAGAACGTGGACCGCACCGCCGGGGCTGCGCCGCTGCTGATTGTGAAAGGCGCCAAAGGCGAGGTCCTGGTGCCGTTCGCGAAGATCTACCTGCGCCGGCTCGATCTGGAAAGCCGGTGCGTCGAGATGGCCCTGCCCGAAGGGCTTGTGGACTTGAACGCCTCTTGAACTGCGGCGTCGTCCGGGGTTTTGCTTTTCTGGTCTGTCGGGTCCTTGCTTTTCTGTTCTGTCGGAGCTCTGCTTTTCTGGTTTGGCGGAGCTCTGCTTTTCTGGTTTGGCGGGGCTCTGCTCTTCTGTTTTTCGGGGCTTTGCTTTTCTGGTCTGTCATTCCCGAAGGGAATCTGCTGTTCGCCGTTGGATCCAACAGCAGATCCCCTTCGCGAATGACAGATAAAAGAACACCCTACTGATATGTCAGCGGCGTCCACGCGCCGCTCTCCTTCAGCGCCAGTTGAATCGGGCGCGGCGGCCCCTTCGGCGGCACGGTCACCTCGATCCAGAGCTCGTTGCCCTGCTTCAACGGCAGCGGGCTCCGTGCGTGGTCAGAGATGTAGAAGTTCACCGCGCGGTCGAGGCGCATCCGGTCGCAGGGCTGTCCGGGCCACGCGGTTACCTCGTGGCCCGATGCAGCCTTCTCGGGATCATCCAGCCGGATAGCCTTCAACCGGTTCCCGTCGACTGTGAGCACGGCCTGGAACTCGACATTGCCTCCGGGGCGGACGGTGTACTTTCCGGGGATGGCGGCGCCGTTGACGTCGCGCGGAAACTCCGCCTCTTTCGCCGACGGCAGGGTGCTTCCGCAGCCATCCACGGTCAGTTGCAGGCTCAGGTAGCGGCCGCGCATCACCAGCTCCGGATCGTATGCCGAGGCGCGCGTCCACACGCGGGGGCAGGTCCAGCGCTGGTAAAGATATTTGGCGGCGATGGTGGAGACGATGGCGAGCTGGATCAGCAGCAGGGCCAGCGAGACTCCCGAAAAACGAATCGAGCCGATCTTCATAGCGCCTCCGGTTGCGGTGCGGCCATGCCTTCGATGAGCCGGCGCCGCGTCTTTTCAAGTGCCCATCCTCCAATCAGGAACAGGATGCCGAGGCCGATGAGCCCCAGCGAGCGGCCCATCTTGTCAAAGAGGTCGCTGAAGTAGAACCAGACCACCGAGATGGCGAACCCCACCACGCCAAAGTTGACGAGGGCACGGCTGGCCTGGCGCACGCCCCACCAGATAAGGAACACGGCAAACCCGGCCACCAGCGCATGGGAAGCAATGTTGGGTTGAGTGCGCGTATAGGCTTGGCGGGCTCCTCCGGACAGGGGATAGAAGTCGGTCCAGACCCGCTGGCACCAGGGCAGCGCAAGGGTGAAGGCAACAGCAGCGGCCGGCGGAATCAGCCCCTTGTGGCCCTTGAGAGCAGCGATCGCGAGCGGAACCGCGGCGATGGCGATCCAGGCCCACACGCGCGATCCGAAAGGGATGAATCCCAGCTCGCCGCCCCAGGACTCCCAACCCGCCAGCAGGAGCACCGTACCGACAACGGCGGCGATCGCTCCGGCCGCGAACAGGATCCAGCGCACTGCGGGCCGCTTCGAATCGGTAAAGAAGGTCAGGTAGAGAATGGACCATACAAAAAGGAACCGGCCGAGGTAAGCGGACTGTCCGATGTGGCGTTCAGTAGAGAGGGCAATCTCCGAAATCATCCACGCCGGAAAGAGCAGGAGGGTGAGCGTCTGCTGCGGCTGGTCGCGCAGCAGGAGCCACCCAGCCGCAGCGGCGAGAGCCCACATGAGGATTGCCGCCGGCCAGTGCTCCTCGATGTTGAAGATCTGGCCGACCAGCGCGATGGCCGCTCCCACAGAAACGGTGCCCACGGCGTGCAGTGTCGTGGAAAGGGCGCGAGAGCTCTCGCGCCCTATGGCGCCGCCGATGTGGAAGACAGCCACCATCGCCATCACCAGTGCGAAGCGCGCGGCAGGACCCATGTCGTCCCAGTGCGCGGAAACGAACAAGACGACACCGCAGGCCAGCAGAATCCCGCCGAGGATCAGGGCGACAAGAACTTCCCACCTCATGCTGGCCGGCCTTTTCTGGTCGATTTCGTAGGCGCGGATGCGTTCGGCTGCCGCCGCGTCCAGGACTCCCGCCGACTGCCAGCGGGTTAAAAGGCCTTCAATGTCTTTCATGGCTGATGGACCCCATTAGAGCACGCCGCTTTGTCCCGGTGAGGGTTGATTGTGGCGGCTATCATCGATAGAACGGCTATGCGGTTCGATCTTGTCACCATTTTTCCGGGATTCTTCGCCGGGTTCTTCGAGCACGGCATCGTGCGCCGCGGTCAGGCGGAGGGGCTGGTGGAGATCGCGGTGCACGATCTGCGCGGCTTTACCCACGACCGGCACCGGACCGTGGACGACCGCCCTTTCGGGGGTGGCGAGGGCATGGTGCTCAAGCCGGAACCGCTGGCCCGGGCTCTGGAATCGCTGGACGTTGCGCCGAAGACCGGGCGCTCCGGCGAGACAGGGACCCGCGTCCTCCTCACCTCCGCGCAGGGGCGGCGTTTTGACCAGGCAGTGGCGCGGGAGCTGGCGCGCCTGGACCGCGTGGTCCTGATCTGCGGGCGATATGAAGGCGTGGACGAACGGATCAACGAGATCTACTGCGACATGGAGCTTTCCATCGGAGACTTCGTGCTGAGCGGCGGCGAGCTGGCCGCGGCGGTGGTGCTGGACGCGACGATGCGGCTGATTCCCGGCGTGCTGGGGAACGAGGCTTCGGGCGAGTTTGAGAGCTTTGGCGTGCCGGACGCCGCGATTACCACGGACCAGGAGGGGGTGCCGCGGTCGCAGCACGGGGCCGGGGGGTTGCTGGACTATCCGCATTACACCCGCCCGGCGGAGTTTGCGGGACTGCGCGCGCCCGAGGTGCTGCTGAACGGCGACCATCAGCAGATTCGCCGCTGGCGGCGCGAGCAGCAACTCCGCAAAACGCTTGCCAACCGGCCCGATCTGCTGGAAGGGGCGGCGCTGAGCGAAGAGGACCGTCGCACGCTGGAGGCGATCCGGCGCAACGGCTGAGTGTCTGGGCGGACACCGCCAGAAGAAAGGCGTCAGCAAGGGGCACGAAAAAATCTGCTTCGGCGCACACGATCAAGGCCCGCGTCGGGGACGCGGGCCTTGATCGTTGAGCCGCCGGCTTCCTCGCCGATCCGGCCTTACTCGCCAGACTCGGGGGTAGTGGACTTGGCGTTGAGCCGGATCAGGTTGTGCTTCTTGTAGTCGCTGGTCACATTGCTGACAAAGATTCCGAAGGCTTCATCCTGGCGCTGGCGCAACATCTGCTCCTTCGTTTGGTCGAAGTTCTTCTGGATGTCCTGGGGCGACGGTTCCTGCTTGTCGCCGATCTTCGCCACCACGCCGGTGCGGCCGGCGTTGATGGGGCCGCTGATGCTGCCGGGCGTCATGTCGAAGAGCTGGGGAGCGAGCTGTCCCACCGCGCCGAAGTCCGGCACCTGCGCGGTCTGGCCGACCAGGTCGCTGGTCTTCACGGTGGCGCCCACTTCCTTGGCCGCCTTGGCCAGGTCGCCGGAGGCCTTCGCCTTGTTGGCCAGTTCCTGGGTCTTGGCGTTCAGAAGGCCGGGCAACTGCTCGTTGCGGAAGTCGTCGAGGACGTGGTCCTTCCAGTCGGCGAAGTTGGGAGCGTGCGCCGGCGTGATGCCGGCGACCTGGAAGACAGCGAAGCCTTCACCGGTGGGAGCGGTCTCAGGCGCCGCGCCCTTGGTGGTCTGGAAGGCCTTGGAGACGAGCTCCGCGCCGTCGGGCAGGGCGGAGATGGTGCCGCCGGCGCTGACGGGCGGGGTGGTCACCAATTCCAGGTGATGCGCGGCGGCCGTGGTCTGCAGACCCTTGGAGGCGGCCTCCTGCTGCAGTTGTTTGGCGAAGTTGTCTTCAGCCTGGGAGACGAGCTGGCGGCTCAGGGTGGCCTTGATGGTGTCAGTGACTTCGGCCAGCGACTGGGCATGGGCGGCCTGGCGCTCTTCCACCTGCACCACGTGATAGCCGAACTGCGACTTCACCACGGCGATGTCGCCGATCTTGTTGTTGAAGATGGCGCTGTCGAACTCCGGCACCATGCGGCCGCGCTGCGAGAAGCCGAGCTCACCGCCCGAATCCTTGCTGCCGGGGTCGTCGGAGTTCTTCTTGGCCAGCTCGCTCCAGTTGCCGCCGTTGCGGAGCTGCTTGGCGATGTCCTCGGCCTTGGCCTTGGCGGCGGCGTCGGTCTTGGCGTCGGCGCCGGCGTCCAATTTGACCAGAATATGGCGCGAGCGGGCCTGCTCCGGCATCTGGTACTCGGACTGGTGCTGGTTGTAGTAGGACTGGACCTCCTGCTGCGAGGGCTGCGGGATGCCCCCGGGAAGCTGGTCGGGCGTGAACGCGAAGTAGGTGATGGTGCGCTGCTCGGGAACACCGTGCGCGTAGCGGGCGGCGTTCTTCTTGAAGAAGGCTTCCAGCTCGGCGTCAGACGGATTGATGGTCTTGCGCAAATCTTCGCCGGAGAGGACCGCATAGTCAAACTTGATCTTGACGTTGTCCTTGCGGTAGGTCTCGCGGACTTCCTGATCGCTGACCTGCACCCCGGCGGTAATGAGCTTCTCGAGGCGCTGGATGACGATCTCCTGGCGGATCTGCTCTTCGAACTCAGGAACCGACATGTTGACGACGGTGTTGATCAGGTTGGTGTAGGCCGCATCGCCAATGAACTTCCCGTTAGGGAAGATCCTGGCGCCATAACCGCCGGTGTGAAGGAATCGCACCACGTCTTCGTTGCTGGCGGAGATGCCCAGCTTGCCGGCTTCCGTAAGCAGAACCCGCTGCTGCACCAGGCGCTGACCCGCCTGCTGGGTCATGAAGTTCAGGACCATGGGGTTATCCGCGTACTGCGGATACTGCTGCAGCTGCTGGCGCGCCGCCTGCTGCACCCTCTGCATGCTGACCACGTCGCCGGAGTGGAAGATCTTGCTGTACCAGTGGGGGTACACCTCGGCGTAGGTATCGGGGGCGCCGACACCGGTGTTCATGAGACCGGGGATGAGGTAGACGACCATGCCGACG
>Ga0335069_10003780_pt1 | contig 22702 bp, 17 predicted proteins | sample Lox_Sample_11_FD_206714 | JGI IMG/M metagenome (GOLD analysis project Ga0335069, IMG submission 206714) | Soil microbial communities from Loxahatchee National Wildlife Refuge, Florida, United States - Lox_Sample_1.1 | ecosystem: Environmental > Terrestrial > Soil > Wetlands | place: USA... | reverse complement strand
CCCTTGCGCACGAGGCAGACGTCGTAGCTGGTGCCGCCCATGTCGACGGAGAGGAAGTCGGTGATGCCGGTCGCGCCCGCGACCGCGGCCGCGCCCATGACGCCGCCCGCCGGCCCCGAGCCCATCACCGCGATCGCCTTCTGCGCGACGTAGCCGCCCGGCATCACGCCGCCGTTCGACTGCATGATGAGGAGCTCGCCCTTGAACCCGGCCTCGCGGAGCCGGCCGTCGAGGCGCGAGAGGTAGCGCCCGATCTTCGGGCCGACGTACGCGTTCACGAGCGTCGTGCTGGTGCGCTCGAACTCCGGCGCCGACGGCATCACCTCGTGCGACAGCGACACCATGACGCCCGGCAGCTCCTCGGCGGCGATCGCGCGCACCCGGCGCTCGTGCGCGCCGTCGACGAACGAGAACAGCAGCACGACCGCCAGCGACTCGACCTTCTGGAGCTTCATGCGACGGAGTGCGCGGCGGACGGCGGCCTCGTCCAGCGGCACCACGACGTTGCCCTCGAAGTCGAGGCGCTCGGGGACGCCGTAGCGCTGCCGGCGCGGGCAGATGGGCGGCGGCGGGGGATACGCCGGGTCCCAGATGTCCTCCTTGAAGCCGCGGCGGATCTCGATCTCATCGCGGTGGCCCTCGCTGGTGACGAGCCCGGTCACCGCGCCCGACATCTCGATCATGGTGTTGTCGGCGGTGGTGGTGCCGTGGACGATCGTCTCGGTCTCGGCGAGGAACGCGGCGAGCGTCTTGCCCTCGCGCGCGGCGAGCTGGCCGATGCCGCCGAGCACGCCCTCGGACTGGTCCCCGGGCGTGGTCGGGTGCTTGTCGATCGTGAGCCCCTTCGGGTGCGACAGGACCAGGTCGGTGAAGGTGCCGCCGACGTCGATGCCGATGCGGTACGCCATGTCGCGACGGCTATAGCGAGCGGTCGGGCGCGGTGACAAGACTCGGCGCGGCGGTCATTCGCCGAGGATCTTCACGACCACGCGCTTCTTCCGCCGGCCGTCGAACTCCGCGTAGAAGACCTGCTCCCACGGGCCCAGGTCGAGCGCGCCGTTGGTGATCGGCAGCACGACCTGGTGGTGGACGAGCGTGCGCTTCAGGTGCGCGTCGGCGTTGTCCTCGCCGGTCTGGTGGTGCCGGTAGTCGCCGGCGGGCGCGAGCCGCTCGAGCCATTCCATGACGTCCTGCTTGAGCCCGCGCTCCTCGTCGTTCACCCAGATGCCGGCGGTGATGTGCATGGCCGAGACCAGGCACATCCCTTCGGCCACCTTCGACGCGGCGACGATCCCGGCCACGCGCTCGGTGATGTTGATCAGCTCGTGGCGCTTCTGGGTGTCGAACCAGAGGTACTCGGTGTGGGTTCGCATCGCGCGATCCTACCTCGCGCCACGCACTCCGCAACGCACTCGCGCAGAACACGTTGCGTCAGGACGCATGCCGTGCGCGGGGTCGCGTGGGGTGCCGTGGGCCATGCTTCTTTCCAGAGCCGGACGACGATCGTCATCGATTTTTTTCTTGCAGCCCGGATCCGTCGGCGTACCCTCCGCGCATGTTCACGCGGACCCCAGCGCCGCTCAACGCGGCCACCCCACCTGTCCGGGCCGTGTGCCGAGCCATCGTCACCGGCCTCCTTCTGTTCGTCGTCGCGTCTCCCGCCTTCGCCGACGGTCCCGGTCGCCTCGTATCGCCGCTCATCCAGATGCTGGCGATCAGCGGCGGCATGGCCCACGCCCAGATGCGCGGCGGACCTCTCACGATGCCGGACCAGCCCCCACCTGTCGCTGGTTACAGCATCATTCCGCCGCGGGTCGAGATTCCCGACGGCTACGAGATCGACCTCGTCTCCGACCCGCCGCGCTGGTGCGAGCCGGTCGACCGCTCGAACCTGGTCTCGTTCGACCTGCTCGGCGGACCGACGAAGCGCTTCACGCTCGCGCTCCGCTACGACAGCGAGCACAAGGAGATCGGCGACGGCAGCGATCTCCTGCGGCTCAAGTTCGAGTACCGCTTCTAGACCGGCGCGCACGGCGAGGGACCTTGCGAGGGCCGGGCGGTCCGTGCATGGATCGCCCGGGCCATGCCCACGCGCCTGCTCGCCACGCTCCTCGCCGCCTGCGCCCTCGTCGCCTGCCGGCGCGCGGATCTCCCGTATCGCGTGCCCGCCGCCGATCCGGCGACGGTGCGCCGCCCCCCGGCCGGCGAGGTGGTGGGCGGGGCGGGACGCTACGGCTCGCTCGCCTGGCTCGGCATCCCATACGCGACGCCGCCCACCGGACCGCGGCGCTGGCGCGCCCCCGAGCCGCTGCCGCCGTGGACCGGCCGCCGCGAGGCGCTCGTGTTCGGCCCCGCGTGCGTGCAGTACGGGAGTCGACTCGGCGGCGCGCCCGGCGTCGCGCCCGGCACGCCCGGCGGCGACGAGGACTGCCTCACGCTGAACGTCTGGACGCCGCCCGCCGCCAGGGCGGACGAGCGGCGACCGGTGCTGGTGTGGATCCACGGCGGCGGCAACACGATCGGCCACGCCACCATGTACGACGGCGGCAACCTCGCCGTGACCCACGACCTGGTGGTAGTGTCGGTGCAGTACCGGCTCGGTCCGTTCGGGTGGTTCCAGCACCCCGCGCTCCAGGTGGAAGCGCGCGACGCAATCGAGGCGTCGGGGAACTTCGGCATCCTCGACCTAGTGCGCGCGCTCGAGTGGGTGCGCGACGACATCGCCGCGTTCGGCGGCGACCCCGGCAACGTGACGATCGCCGGCGAGTCGGCGGGCGCGCTCGACGTGAACGCGCTGCTGCTGGCGCCGCCCGCGCGAGGGCTCTTCCAGCGCGCGATCGTCGAGAGCGGCGGCCTCTGGTTCGACGAGCCGCCCGCGCCGCCGCGGGCCGATGGGGCCGTCGTCCAGTCGCCGGGCGAGATCGCGGCCCGCCTCCTCCAGCGCGACGGCAAGGCGCCCGACCGCGCGGGTGCGATCGCGCAGCTCGCCGCGATGCCGGCCGCCGACGTCCGCACCTGGCTCCGCGGCAAGCCCGCGCGCGAGATCCTGGCCGCCTACCAGCCGATGTCGAGCGGCATGATCGACATGCCGCGCGTCGTCCGCGACGGCGCGGTGATCCCGGCCGGCGACCCGCTCGACGCGCTCGCCCGTCCCGACGGCTGGGCCCACGTCCCGGTCCTGGTCGGGACGAACCGCGAGGAGAACAAGCTCTTCATGTTCGCCGACCCGGCGCAGGTCCGGCGCGTGCTCTGGGTCGTCCCGCGCTTCGTCGACGAGCAGACGTACCTCGTGAACGCCGAGTACCTCGGCCGGGTCTGGAAGGCCGCCGGCGCCGACGCCCCGGCGACGGCGATCACGCGCAGCCAGCCGGACGTCTTCGTCTACCGCTTCGACTGGCGCGACGAGCCGACCGTGCTGGGCGCCGACCTGGGCAAGATGCTCGGCGCCGCGCACGCCTTCGAGATCCCGTTCGTCTTCGGCCACTTCGACCTCGGACGCGAGGGGAACGTCATCTACACCAGCGCCAACGAGCCCGGCCGTCTCGCGCTCTCGAAGGCGATGATGTCGTACTGGGCGGCTTTCGCCCGCCAGGGCGCGCCGGGGCGCGGCGCGCACGACGACCTGCCTGCGTGGGAGCGCTGGAACGACGGCCGCTACCTGGTCCTCGACAGCGAGCACGGCGGCGGCATCCGCATGGCGGCCGGCGTCGAGACGCGCGCCGGCGTGCTCGCCGATCTCGACAAGGACGCGCGCCTCCCGACGGCCGCCGAGCGTTGCCGCACGCTCAAGGCGCTGGCCGACTGGGGGCGGGCGATCACCCGCGCGGACTACGCCGCCCGCGCCGAGTGCGCCCCATTCCCGTACGGCTCGTAGGTATGCGATGCGGGCGACCGCGCGCGCACTCACGGCCGTCCTGCTGCTCGCCGTCGCGTGCGGCCCGCCGATCTCCGTGCACCGCGTGGCGCCGCGGACCGTCACCCGCGAGCTGGCCAGCAGCGCCCTCAACTCCAACCGGCCGAGCCTCTTCAGCGCGGGCGTCCTCTACCGCTGGAGCCTGACGGACCGCTTCGCGAGCGATCCCGAAGGGACCCTCGCGGCGCTGCGCGAGAAGGTGCTGGCGGGCACCGGCGGCAGCAACGCGGTCTTCGCGCTCGCCGAGTTGTCGTTCAAGCACGCCGACGACTCGCACAAGCGCGAGTACTACCTGGCGGCCGCGCTCTACGCCTGGGCGTTCCTCTTCCCCCACGGCGCCGACGATGCCCCGGCCCCGCTCGACCCGCGCGCGCGGATCGCGGCCGACCTCTACAACCGCGGGCTGACGCGCGGCTTCGTCTCCCCCGACGGCACGCACGTCGACCTCGAGTCGGGACGCTTTCCGCTCCCGGGCGGGCAGACGCTGGTCGTCGACCTGCCGCCGGGGAACCTGACCTGGTCGAACCGTGAGCTGGTCGGCTTCATCCCGGTCGCCGAGCTGGCCGTGAAGGGGCTCGGGGTGCGCTACCGGCAGCCCGGCATCGGCGCGCCGCTCGCGGCCGAGCTGCGCCCGATCGACCCGGCCCAGTACGAGAAGGACTACGTGACCGCCACGACGCTCGCGGTGACGGCGGTCCTGCGCGTCGACGACGCGCGCCGGCAGCTCGCCGCCCCGACCGTCGACGCGACGATGGAGATCTACAGCGCGACCGACACCCGCGCGATCGTCGTCGACGACCGGACCGTCCCGCTCGAGGTCGAGCCGAGCGCGGTGCTGGCCTACGGCCTCAGTCGCTCGAAGATGTGGGACTGGGAGCTGAAGGCCTTCCTGCTGGGCGACCTGTTCGGCCGCGAGACCAAGCCGACGCTGGCGCTGGTGCAACCGTACCGGCGCGGGCGCATCCCGGTCGTGTTCGTGCACGGCACCGCGTCCAGCCCCGGGCGCTGGGCCGACATGCTGAACGTGCTGAGCAACAGCCGGCATCTGCGCGGGCGGTTCCAGTACTGGTTCTTCTTCTACGAGAGCGGCAACCCCATCCCCTACTCCGCGATGCACCTGCGCGAGACCCTCGAGCAGGCGGTGCACCGCCTCGACCCCGACGGCACCGACCCGGCGCTCCAGCAGATGGTCGTGATCGGGCACAGCCAGGGCGGGCTGCTCACCAAGATGACGGCGGTCGACTCCGGGGACCGGATCTGGCGCGCGCTCAGCTCGCGGCCGCTCGATCGGCTGAGCGTCAGCGACGGGACCCGTTCCTTGCTCGAGCACACCATGTTCGTCCGGCCGCTGCCGTTCGTGCGCCGGCTGGTCTACATCTCGACGCCGCACCACGGGAGCTACGTGGCCGCGTACTCGCTGTCGCAGTGGGTGAGCAGCTTCGCACGCCTGCCGCGCAGCATGCTGGAGGCCGCCTCCGACGTCTTCCGGGGCAACCCCGACGCGCTGGCGTGGGATCCCGAGCACCCCAAGATCGGCAGCGTCTACGGCATGACGCCCGGGAGCCCGTTCATCGAGGCGCTGGCCGCGCTCCCGACCGCGCCCGGCGTCGTCGCGCACTCGATCATCCCGGTGACCGGCGACCTGCCGCCCGAGGGCGAGGGCGACGGCGTCGTCAAGTACCAGAGCGCGCACGTCGACGGCGTCGAGTCCGAGCAGGTCGTGCCGCGCTCGGGGCACTCCGTGCAGGGCAACCCGGCGGCCATCGAGGAGGTGCGCCGCATCCTGGCCGAGCACGCGGACCAGGTGTGCCGCACGCTCGATGTGGCGTGCGAGCAGCCGCCCGGGCTGCGCGCGCCGGCCGTGGAGAACGGCGACTCGCGGTAGGGCGCGCGCCTCTGGCCGGCGGGGCCGGAGGTTGCTATGGCGCGCACACCGATGCGTACGCTCCTCCTGCTCGCCGTGCTCGTGGTGCTGGCTCCGGGCTGCGTCATGAACCCCGTGACGGGTCACCCGGAGATGACGGTCCTCTCCTCGTCGAAGGAGCAGGAGATCGGGCGCGAAGGCGCCGAGGACGTGAAGGCCGCGATGGGGATCGTCGACGACCCGGCGCTCACGGCCTACGTCGTCGAGGTCGGCACGCGGCTGGCGGCGCAGTCGCCGCGCCGGGACGTCACGTACACCTTCCAGATCGTCGACACGCCCGAGCCCAACGCGTTCGCGCTGCCGGGCGGGTGGGTCTACGTCTCGCGCGGGCTGCTGGCGCTGCTCGACTCCGAGGACGAGCTGGCGGGCGTGGTGGGACACGAGATCGGCCACGTCGCCGCGCGGCACGCCGCCCGCCGCGCGACCAGCGCCGCGCCGCTCGCGGTGCTGACCGGCGTCGGCGCCGCGGTGACCGGGCTGGTGAGCCCGATGCTGGGCGGGATCGTGGGCGGCGTGGGCTCGCTCGCGAACTCGGCGTTCCTGGCGCCCTACAGCCGTGACCAGGAGCGCGAGGCCGACAGGGTCGGGCAGTATCTCGCGTCGCGCGCGGGCTGGGATCCGGCCGGCCTCACGTCGGCGCTCGAAGCCCTCGAGCGCGACGACAAGCTCCGGCCCGGCGGCGATCGCAAGCCGTCGTTCTTCGACACGCACCCGGCGACACCCGAGCGCGTCACGACGACCGAAGCCTACGCGAAGACGCTCACCGCGGCGCCGCGGAACGCGATCGCCGGTTCGCGCGCCGCGTTCGTCGCGCACCTCGACGGGCTGGTGGTCGGCGCGGCGGCCAGCGCCGGCGTCTTCCACGAGCAGCTCTTCCTGCACCCCGACATGGACTTCGCGATCCGCTTCCCCGACGGCTGGAAGACCGAGAACGTCCCGTCGGCGGTCGGCGGGCAGGCGCCCGACGGCGCGGCGGCGCTGATCGTCGAGCTGGACGGCAAGGGCGACGACCCGGTGGCGGCGTTCCGCAGCTTCGTCGAGAAGGCCCAGCTCTCGCCCGCGCCGACGCCGGAGCGGCTCACGGTGAACGGCCTCCCCGCGGCGCGCCTCGCGGGACGCTTCCGGACCTCGCGCGACACGATCGTGCTCGAGCTGACCTGGATCGCGCACGGCGGCTACGTCTTCCGCGTCACCGGCGGCTCGACGCCCGCGCGCTTCGACGCCGTGCGCGGGGCGCTCGAGACCGCGACCGGGAGCTTCCGCCCGCTCACCGACGCCGATCGCGCCGGGATCACGGAGGAGCGGCTCCGCGTCGTGCAGGCCCGCGCCGGCGAGACCGTGGCCGCGCTGGCGGCGCGCACCAGGTCGGCGTGGAAGCCCGAGCGGATCGCGGCCGCGAACGACGTGGACCCGGGCGCGACCCTCGAGGCCGGCTTCCCGGTGAAGGTCGCGATGACCCAGCGCTATCGGAGCGGCGCGCGGTGAGCCGGCTCGGACGCATCCTCTTCTTCCTGGCGGGCGCCCTCCTCCTCGCCTGGGGCGCGCTCGGGCTCCACTTCCAGGCGCCGCCGCGGGCGACCCTGTGGATCGTCGCCTGGCTGGCCACGGGCTTCGGGATCCTGCTCTTCGTGCGCCCGTTCGCCAGCAAGTTCATCGCCTTCGCGGTGCTGCTGGCGCTCTGGTCGGCGTGGTGGAGCACGATCCGGCCGAGCAACGACCGCGACTGGCAACCCGACGTCGCCAACCCGGCGTGGGTCGAGATCGACGGCACCAAGCTGACGATCCACAACGTCCGCAACTTCGACTACCGCACGGAGACCGACTACACGCCGCACTGGGAGACCCGTACCTACGACACCGCGCACCTCGACCGTCTCGACCTGTTCCTGTCGTACTGGGGCTCGCCGTCGATCGCGCACACCATCATGAGCTGGTCCTTCGACGACGGGCAGCACCTCGCGATCTCGATCGAGACCCGCAAGGAGGTCGGCGAGTCGTACGACGCGGTCGCCGGCTTCTTCCGCCGCTACGAGCTGTACTACGTCGTCGCCGACGAGCGCGACCTGATCCGGCTCCGCAGCAACTACCGCGGCGAGACCGTGCACCTCTACCCGCTCCGGACGCCGCGCGACCGCTCGCGCAAGATGCTGCTCGACTACGTCGCGTCGATCAACGCGCTCGCGAAGCAGCCCGAGTGGTACAACGCCGCCACCCAGAACTGCACCACGACCATCCGCACGCACGTGCGGAACATCGGGCTCACGTGGGCGTGGGACTGGCGCGTCCTGGTGAACGGCTACATCGACGAGCTGCTTTACGAGCGCGGCGTCATCGATACCAGCCGACCGTTCGCCGTGGTGCACGAGACGAGCGTGATCGACGCCGCCGCCAAGGCGGCCGACCAGGACCCCGACTTCTCGGCGCGCATCCGGGTGGGCAGCGTGATGCCGCCGCTGCTCTACTGATGGCGAGCTGGCTCCCCACGGCGGGCGGCGACACGCCGGAACGCCTGCTGGCCGCGGTCGCGCCGACGGTCGCCGCGCGGCTGGGCGCGCTGACGGACGGGTTCCGGCAGCCCGACGCGCTCGAGCCTGCCGTCCTCGAGCTGTGCCGCCGTCGGATCACGATGCTGCACCGCTACGACCCCGGGCCGGCGCCCGGGCCCGAGCCGCCCGCCGCGCAGTGCGCCGCGCTCTCGGCCTGGCCCACGTCGCCGCTGTTCACGACGCTGGAGCGCGCCTGCCTCGGGTTCGCCGAGCAGTTCGTGCTGGATCCGCACGGCATGACCGACGCGGCCTTCGCCGAGCTGGGCCGGTATCTCGAGCCGCGCGCGCTCGCGACGCTGGCGCTCGCCGTCGCCACCTTCGACGCGACCACGCGCTTCGCGGTCGCGATGGCGGCCGGCTGACGATGCGGCTGGCGCCCCCGCCCGGAGGCACGACCGCGTTCGACCACCGCCCGGACCTCTGGGCCGCGTTCAACCGCCTCTACGGCACGCTCTGGTCGGAGGGCGTCGTCGACCAGCCGAAGAAGGAGGTCGCGCGGCTCCGGAACGCGCGCGTCACGGGCTGCGGCATCTGCAGGAACCTCCGCTTCGGGGGCGCCCGCGCGGCCGGCCTCGACGAGGCCGCGGTCGCGCGCATCGACGACGACTACGCCAGCAGTCCCCTCCCCGACCGCTGGAAGCTCGCGATCCGCTACACCGACGCGCTCATCCTCGACCCGCACGCGGTCGACGCCGACTTGAAGCGCGCGCTGCTCGCCGAGTTCACGCCCGCCGAGATCGTCGAGCTGACGCTCACGATCACGACCGCAATCGCGTTCTCGAAGGCGGCGGTGGTGTTCGGCGCGCCGCCGAAGATGCCGGTCGTCGAGGTGCCGACGCCGAGCGTCGGCGGCGCGGTGCGCTGAGCCTCAGTGCGGCGCGACCACCGCGCGCCAGCCCTCGAGCAGTGTGCGGAGGATGCCGTCCACGTCGCGGAGGCGCGCCCGCGATACCTCGGCGTCGGCGCGCACCAGCTCGGCGATCGCGAAGTGGTAGAGGTCCTCGAGGGTCGCCGAGAATGCGGGGTCGACCCCGTGGTCCAGCGAGACCACCAGCTCGACGAGGATCGCCTGCACGCGCGCGATCGCGGCCGTACGGGCGGCGGCGTCGCCGGCGTCGAGCGCCGCGGCGGCGTGCGCCAGGTCGAGCAGCATCGCCTCGTGGAGCAGCACCAGCCCCTGCCCGCGGCTCGCGGTGGCGACGGCGAGCTCCCGGTACCGGCGTGCTCCGTCGCGGGGGACCGTCATGGTCTAGCGGCGCAGCAGGTCGAGCAGGATGCGGCTGCTCTGGTTCGCCTGCGCGAGGACGGCGATCCCGGCCTTCTGGAGGATATGGTCCTTCAAGAGGTCCGCGGCCGCCTGGGCCACGTCGGTGTCGCGGATGCGCGACGACGCCGCGGTCAGGTTCTCGATCGAGACCGCGATGCTCTGACCGGCGGCCTCGAGGCGCGCCATCCCCGCGCCGATGCCGGCCAGGTCCTGCGCGACCGAGACGCCGGCGGCGTTGATCGCGTCGAGCGCGGACCGGGCGCCGGCCGCGCTCCCGAGCGAGGCCGCGGAGAGCGGTGTCGCGCCGCCCAGCGTCGACGACGACACGCCCGCGATCGTCACGTCGACGCTCGAGATCGGCGCCGAGTCGGTACCGACCTGGACGGAGAGCCCGTTGGTGGCGAGGCTGCCGTCGAGCAGGTTCTGCCCGTTGAAGCTGGTCGAGGCGGCGGTACGGTCGATCTCGCTCCGGAGCGCGTCGAACTCGGTCTGGATCGCCTGGCGCTGGTCGCTCGTCAGGAGGGCGCTCGACGCCTGCGTCGCCAGCTCCGCCATGCGCGCCAGGTTGTCGCCGACCGCGCTGAGCCCGCCCTGCGCCGTCTGGAGCACGCTCAACCCGTCGCTCGCGTTGCGCGCCGCCTGCGTGAACGACGCGATCTGTGAGCGCATCAGGTCGCTCACCGCGAGCCCGGCGGGATCGTCGCTCGCGGCGTCGATCCGGATGCCCGAGGCGATCCGGCTGAACGCCGTCGCGATCCGCGCCTGCGACGCCGCGAGGGCGCGATGCGCTGCCAGCGAGACGACGTTGCCGGGTCCGGACATCGCAGGGTCTCCGCAGATGCCCTGGAGCAAGAAGAGGACCGTAGCGCCGGCACCGGCGGCTGCGTGGGATTCGCGGCCGCGCGGCGACGCATCGTCGCGGAGAGCGTCATCGCGACGCCGTCGGGCGCAGCGCCCCGCATGGCGGATGCTCGGTGGCGCCGCGCCGGCGTCAGGCCGCGCGCGCCGGCGTGTCGCGCATCGGCAGCGTCACGGTGAAGACCGAGCCCTTGCCGGGCGCGCTAGTCACCGCGACCGTGCCGGAGAGCTGGCGCACGAACCGCCGCACGATGTAGAGCCCGAGCCCGGAGCCGCCGAAGCGCCGCGTGTCCGAGCCGTCGCCCTGGCGGAACAGGTCGAAGATGTTCGCCTGCTCGGCCGCCGGGATGCCGATGCCGGTGTCGCTCACCCGGATCGCGAGCGCGTCGCCGACGACCCGCGCGTCGACGCGCACCGCGCCGTACTCGGTGAACTTGAGCGCGTTCCCGACCAGGTTGCGCATGACCACGGTGAGCTTCCGCGGGTCGGTCGTCAGCGAGACCGGCGGTGAGGCCGCGTCCCACTCGAGCGCCACGCCGGTGTGGCGCGGCAGGCGGCTGCAGCCCGCCTGGAGCTCGGCCCACAGCGCCGGAAGCTCGACGGGCTCGAAGCGGGCGCCGTCGCGCCCGGCGTCGATCCTGCCGATCTCGAGCGTGCTCTCGATCAGGTCGTGCAGGTCGCGGCCGGCGGCCTGGAGCCGTGCGATGCACTCGTCCTGGTCGAGGTCGCAGTCGCGATCCCGCAGCATCTCGGCGTAGCCCAGGACGACGTTGAGCGGCGTGCGCAGCTCGTGCGACATGGTCGAGACGAACTCGGACTTGAGCCGCGAGTTATCCTCCAGCTCGACGACCAGCCGCGCGTTGGCCTCCTCCGCCTGCCGGCGCTCCGTGATGTCGCGCAGGATCCACTGGATCACCCGGCGACCCGCCCACTCCGTCAGCCCGGCGCTCACGTCGACCGGGACGGCGTGCCCGTCGGCGTGCCGGACGTGGAAGTCGGCGCTCCGGACGTGGCCCCTCGCCACGCAACGGGCGAGCGCGGCGCGCGCCCGCGGCCGGTCCTTGCGGGGCACCAGCACGCTCCCGGACCGCCCGATCAACTCGGCGATCGACCAGCCGAGCAGCTCGGCGGCCGCCCAGTTCGCGTCGACGACCTCGTCCGTGTCGACGTCCGTCACCAGGATCGCGTCGGCCGCGGTCTCGAGCAGATGATGGTAGCGCTCCTCGCTCTCGCGGAGGTGGCGGAGCATCAGCCACGAGAGCAGCACCCCGGTTCCGACCACCACCCCGGCGGCGAGCCAGACCAGCGTCAGCAACCCTGTCTCGACCCGGCGCGCTCCGGCCTCCAGCGTCTGCGAGAAGCGGTGCTCGCGCGGCGTGAAGCGGCGATTCAGGGCGTCGATCTGCCGGAGCGCCCGTGCGACGTCGGCTGGCAGATCGTGTCCGCTGCGCACCTCGGCATGGAGGACCCGGGCGGCGCGGTCGAAGCGGACGAGCGCGCGATCGGCGTGCGACCAGATCGCGACCGCCTCGGCCATGTAGGGGAGGTGCTGGAACCACCGGAAGAGCTCCACCATGCTCTCCGCGTCGGCGGGATGGTTGCGGCCCTGGACGAAGCCGCGCACGGCGGTCTCCGGGTCGGGCGGGTCCTGTGTCAGCGCGACCAGCGCCCGGTGATCGCCGAGCGGCACCGCGACGCTCGCCAGGTACGCCTGGTAGTCCGCCTCGTCGTGCGAGTGGGCGTAGCGGCGCAGCCAGAGCACGGCGTCCTTCTGCCCCTTGGACCACGACGCCTCTCCGCCGACGTAGGCCCGCACGCCCGCGAGGATCTGCATCTGGACGTGCGCGAGGAACACGATCCCGCCCACGGCTCCCACGAAGAAGAGCACGATCAGCGTGAGCTTCCGCGACAGCGGGAGCGACCGGACCAGCTGGCTGATGGAGCGCGCCATGGGCGGTCGGGCGACCAGGCCGTCTACAGAGCAACGGCCGTGCCCGCCCGGATCTCGTCGGGACACCAGCGTCCGGGAGCGCAGCCGTCGATTTCTTGCCGCTCGCGAGGGCGGCGACGGCGGCCCGTATGCACGTCTCGCGTGCGGGGCTCAGGCCGGACGGGCGGCGCGACGCTCCCGCCGGAGCGCGGTCGTCGCCGCGACGTCGACGGCCAGCGTCAGGTCCTCGAGCGACCCGGTGAGCACGACGGCGTAGTCGCTCCGCGCCCCCTCGACCGAAACGTACTCGTCGAGCACGTCGGCGAGGACCTTCTCGGGCGGCCGCGCCAGGGGATCGCCCCACCCGCCGCCGCCGCCGTAGTGGTACTCGTAGCTCTCGCCGGCGGCGTGCTCGATGTAGCCCGCGGTGTCGCCCACCTCCGACGCGTGCGGTCCGCCGGCGCGCACGACGAGGCGGTTCGCGGAGCCCGGCTGGCCGCCCGCGATGCCCGGCATCGGATACCGCCGGCCGACGACGTAGGTGTAGATCGTCGCCGGCGTCAGCACCTGCTTCTTGTAGAGGCTGCCGCAGTTGCCGCGGAACTCGCCCGGACCGCCGCTGTCGGTCTCGTAGTCGCGCGCGAGCTGGCGCACCGGGAAGATCGCCTCGTTGATCTCGGCGGTGGCGCGGATCAGGTTCCCGAACGAGACGTTCATCGCGCCCCAGCCGTCCTGTCCCTTCACCGCGCCGCAGTACGCGGCGAAGGTGTCGACGGAGTGGTCGATGAACATCTGGCCGGTCTTCGGGTGCCGGCCGAAGATCACCGTCGGCATGCCCATCTTGTAGACCTGCGGGCAGCTCCGCTCCGGCACGACGTCCTGGAGCGCTTTCGCGACCGCCTCGCCGACCTCCGTGCCCGGGTGGTGCGTGCCGGCGGCGACCGAGCGTCCCTCGGGCGGGTTCAAGCAGCAGCCCTTCGGCACGACCAGGTCGATCGAGTCGAAGAAGCCCTCGTTCTTCGGAATCGTCGGATCCATCATCGCGGCCAGCTGGGCGACCACGTAGCCGCGCGTGTTGCCGAAGGTGGAGTAGGCCTGGATGTCGGGACGGTCGTCCGAGCCGGTGAAGTCGACGGTGAGGTCGCTCCCCTTCACCGTCACCGTGCAGTGGACGTGGATGTCCCGCTTCCCGTGCGGGTCGTGGTCGACGTACGTGTCGGACTCGTAGACGCCGTCGGGCCAGCGTGCGACCTCTTCTTTGAAGCGACGCTTGGCGTACCCGATGATCCCGCGCACCGCCGCCTCGACGGTCTCGGTGTCGAAGCGCTCGAGGACCTCCTGCAGCCGCCGTACGCCGAGCTGCGCGGCGCCGACCTGCGCGCGGAGGTCGCCGAGGAACGTCGGCGTGCGGTTGTTCACCGCCATCATGTACTCGACGTCGCGGCGCTTACAGCCCTTCTCGAAGATCTTGACGGCGGGGAATCGCACGCCCTCGGCCCAGATGTCGGGCGCGTTCACGTTGTAGCCGCCGGGCGCGCCGCCGCCGGTGTCGGCGTGGTGGCACTGGATCGACGCGATCAGCACGCAGCGGCCGTCGTGGAAGACCGGCGCGAAGATGTTGTAGTCGGGCAGGTGGCCGCCGCCGTGGTATGGGTCGTTGGCGACGATCACGTCGCCGTCGAAGAGGCCGCCCTCGCCGAAGAACTCGACCGCGAAGCGGATCGGCAGCGTGGACGACAGCATGAACTGCGGGATCCCGACGGACAGCGCGGCGAGCCGCCCGGTGGCGTCCAGGATGGTGGCGTTGCGCTCGTTCGACTGGTTCAGGATCGGCGTCGTGGCCGTCAGGCTCACGTGCGTCGCCATTTCGTAGCAGATCGTCTCGAACGCCCCGAGGATGATCTCGTTGGTGATGGGGTCGGCGGTGCGGGTGCGCGCCCGCGCCGCGCGCGTGCGGGGGCGGACGGCCTGGGGCGGTTTCCGCCGGGACGCAATCGCCATGAGCGTTGGCTACACCGAACGCTCGGCGGGTGACAAGGGCGGCGCTACGGGTTGTTGAAGACGACCGGCACGCAGGTGAAGCCGATGCCGAGCGAGAGCGCGTCGGCGACGCCGTCGTGCCCCGGATGTCCGGCGCCGTCCTGGAGGTCGAGGTCGGGGACGAGGACGGTCGCGATGAGGGTGTTCGTCGCCAGCTCGGAGGCGGTGATCGTGCCGTCGTGGTCGGCGTCGAAGAGCGTCTCAAGGGCCGCGCCCTCCGAGCCCGGCATGCACGTCGCGCTGGGGCAGTCGCGCTCGACGACGGTCTGGAAGTCCGCGGCGAGCGCCGGCAGGAAGACCGACTGCACGTCGGTCGCGAGCAGCGCGCCGCCGAGTCGCCCCTCGCCGCAGCCGGCGCTCGAGACGGTCGCCGAGATGCGGGCGTCGTGCAGGTCCAGGCGGATGGGCCCGCTCGCGAGCACGAGCTGGATGCTGACCGGCCCGGGGACGGTGGTCGCGAACTGCCCCGTGGTGATGGCCCCGAAGACGGCCGCGTCGGTCGGGCCGCCCGGCAGCGGCGTCACCAGATCCGTGCCGTCGAACTTGGGCGTCCCGCCGATCTGCCCGAGCCACACCTGCCACGACACGGTCGGGTCGGTGGCGAGGTCGTTCGCCTGGAGACGGTGGACGAGGACGATGCTCCCGGTCTGGACCGCCCCGTCCATGAACGACTGCACGCTCAGGTTCTGGGCGCCCAGCACGGTGAGGAAGTTCCCGAAGGCGTTGTCGACGGCGCCGTCGCCGTCGAGGTCGAAGGCCAGGTCGTGCGCCATCGGCGCGTTGGTGGGCAGCACGATCGCGTTCGACACGAAGTCGGTGAACGGCCCGTCGGCGGCGGCGCGCGCCACGAACGGGGTCTTCGCGACGTGCTTCGCCGCGAGCGTGCCGGTCACCGTCACGCAGAGCGGGTCGAAGACGCCGCGCAGCCGGAGCTTCTTGAGCGCGCCGCACCCGCGCCAGTTTGCCGCCGCCCGCGTGCCGGTCTTGCGCGCGCGGAGGTGCGCGGCCGTCGGGCCGCAGACGCCGAGATCGGCGCCGTTCGACGTCAGCTGGAGCGAGGCCGTGCCCCCGCCCGACACGAGGTCCGCGGCCGGCCCGGCGTCGAGCGTGAAGAGCCCGCCCGGACAGGGCACGGGCTTGCCGTGCGCGACCGGGGCGAGCGCGAGCAGCGCCGCGAGGGCGACCGTGTGCAGTCGGCTCACTTGCATTTGAACGCTCCTCCGCTCTTCGTGAGCGAGCACTGCGCGAACGCCGACGTCCCGCACTGGCCGGTGGTCGCGTACGGCGGGTCGAGCACCACGATCGCGACCGCGGGCGGCGTCGCGGCGGCGGGCGGCGTGAGCGGCAGCGGCTTGACGAGGGCCAGCACGGCGACGCGCCCGGGGACCTTCGGCGTGGTCTTCACCTTGGCCTTGGTCACGCCGCTCGGCGTGCCCGGATTGCGATACGTCCAGACGGTGCCGGCGCCGTTCGCCTTCCAGTGCGCGCCGCCCGCGATGGTGTGGTCGAGGACGGGGACGCCGGCGCCGGAGGAGAGCAGCAGGCGGAGTCCCTTCACGTCGGGCGCGAGCGCCGGCGTCGTCGGCACGGTGAGCACGGCGCTCAGCTTGAGCGTCTCGTCGCCCGAGGGCGCGAGCAGCTTGCCCAGGATCACCTTGCCCTTGCCCCACGTGCCGGTGCCGGTGCACGGGTCGCAGGCGTCGCCGAGGCCGTCGCCGTCGCCGTCCTGCTGGCCCGGGTCCGCGATCGTCGGGCAGTCGTCGCTCGCGTCCGGGATGCCGTCGCCGTCCTGGTCGCCGACGATCGTGGTGGTCGTCGTCGAGCCGCCGGGCGGCACGGAGAGCGGGTCGGCGGGATCGGAGCCGGCGTCGAGCTCGTCGCGGTCGAGGTAGGTGTCGCCGTCGCGGTCGACCCCGATCCGGGTCGCGGTCGCGGTCGGGACGACCGTGAACGTGATCTCGCTGCCGACGGCGGCGAGTGCCCGGAGGGCGGCGGTCGTCGGCACCTCGCTCGCGCGGTCGGACTGGAACGTGCCGGTGCCCGGGAGGTACGTCCAGCCGCGCGCGAGGCCACCGCTGCGGCCCTTCGCGACCAGGCCGACGACGCTCGTGTTCGCGAGCGCGGTCATGTTCGCGAGCCAGGTCGTGGTGGGCGCGGCGTTGTTGTTGGTGCCGTCGACGGTGAGCTGCATGCCGACGGCGGGGTGCGTGTCGGTCGGGAACGCCATCACGAAGGCTTCGAGGTCGTGCCGCTCCTGGTCGCCCGTCGGGTTGGCCAGGAACGCGAACTCGGAGCGGCCGAGGAAGTCGAAGATCGTGTCGGCGCTGCCGTCGTGCGCGAACCCGTAGCCGCGGTTGTTGGTGGTCGACGAGAAGTCGAGCCCGGTCTTCTTGTAGATCCCGCTGAGCTGCGGGACGTTCATGCTCTGCGTCTCGGCGATCACGTTGGGCGAGATCAGCGTGCCGCGCGCACCGCTCGGGCCCGAGTGGCAGGCGACGCAGGTCGTGCCTGCGACGTCGAGGGCGGCGCCGGTGAAGAGCACCTGCCCCGTCTGCGGGTTGCCGCTGAAGCCCGGGATCGACGACGGAAGCTGGTCGTCGTAGGTGCGGTACGGGTTCGGCTGGAAGCGGATGGTCGCGAGGAAGGCCTCGAGCTTGGCCATCTCCGGGAGCGTCGGCGGCGCCGCCGCGCCCAGGAGCCCGGTGAAGCCGACCGTGAAGGCCGCCAGGTTCGCGCGGTCGCCACGCCAGTGGAGCGGCTCGGTGCCGACGCTGCCGATCAGCGACTGCGTCATCATCGGCCCCTTCATCGGGTGCCAGTCGCCGCAGGTGCCGGCGGCGAGCCCGGTCACCTGGTTGCAGGGCTGGTCGAGCGTCTGCATCGACGCGGTCGGGTCGCCCAGGTCCCAGGCCTCGGTGTCCATGGTCGCGTCGACGTGGCAGCCGGCGCACGACACGTTGCCGAGCAGCGACGTCAGGTGCGCGTCGTAGAGGAACGGGCGGCCGAGCTTGATGACCTGCGGCGTCGGGTCGTAGAACGACACGCGGCCGACCTCGGTGTCGGTGGACGTGTCGACCGACGACACGGTGCCATCGAAGCGGTTGAGGACGTAGAGGCGGTTGCGGGGCGTGTCGAGCGCCAGCGCCGCCGGCCCCTGGCCGACGTCGACGGTCGCGAGCCGCGTGCCGTTCTCCTGCATCTTGGCGACGTTGTTCGTGCCCATGCCGGCGACGTAGGCGCCGCTGCCGTCGGGCTTCCAGACGATCGCGCGCGGGTCGGCGATGCAGTCGTGGTGCTCGGTCGGCGTCACGCTGGTCTTGTAGGGCTGGAAGGGCGGGGTCTGGAGGAGCTGCGGGTTCATGTCGAGCACCGGCGGCCCGTTCGGGGAGACCGTCGCCGGATCGAAGGCCGCGATGCGCCAGCGCGCGAACTGGTTTCGCGCCGCCACCTCGTAGCGGTGCTCGTTCGGCCCGTAGCTGCCGACAACCGTGAGATGCCCCGTCGCCGGGTTCACCGCGAGCGCCATGTCGATGTTGAGGACGTTGAGCGCGTAGCCGGTCACCGTCAGCGCCTGCGGGTCGATGAACGCGACGTCGTCGAAGTTGAGCCCCCACGGGACGAGCGCGTCCCAGACGTGGTTGTTGTCGTCCTTCCAGTTCGAGCCCTCGCGGTTGATGATGATCGAGGTCCTGGGCGGCGTCGGGAGCGCGCCGTTGATCGGCGGGTTGAAGGTCGCGCCGCTGTTGGGCGGCGGGTTCTGGCCGCCGTACGGCCCGGACGGATCGGAGACGATGCTCTCGGGCAGGATCATCGAGCGGTTGCCGGAGTCGAAGATCGCGACGTAGACGCGGGTCGCGTCGGCGGCGAGCGCGCGCGGGCGGTTGCCGGCGATCGGGATGACGGTGGGCGACGTGGCGAGGTTCGCCGGGTCGTAGACCTTCACGAGGTTCTGCTGCCCGACGGTGACGAACGCGCGCTGGGACGAGCCCGCGAAGATCACGTCGCCCGGCTCGTCACCGACAGTGAGCGTCGCGGTTACGTTGCGCGTCGTCAGGTTCACGATGCTCACCGTGTCGGAGACCCGGTTCGCGACCCACGCCTCGGTGTTGGTCCGCACCCGCACCGAGACCGGGTCGAGGCCGACCGGGATCGAGGCGGCGTGCACCGGCAGCGTGCCGCCGAGCGTGAAGACCTCGACGCGGTCGTCGGCGGTGTTGACGACCAGCAACGTCGTCCCGTCGGGCGTCATGTCGGCGCCGTGGACCGGCGGCGATTCCCAGTTGACGAAGGTCCCCTGCGCGTGCGCCGGGCCCGCCCACAGCGCCGCCGCCAACACCACCACCGTCCATCGAGTCATCGGTTCCTCTCCTCGCCAGGTCTGCGGACGTGCGATGTCCCGATACCGGTTACGGCCGGCCGGCGGTCGAACTTGAGGTGCGGCGCGCCGCCGCCCTGCCAAGCGATTGACAGCCCGCGACGCGGCGTCGGACAAGACCGGCGTCCACCCGGGGAGGGACGCATGCGAACGGCTCTCGTGACTTCGATCGTGCTGTGGCGGGCGCTCGCCCTGGGCGCGGTGCTGAACGTCGAGTTCAAGTTCGCGCCGTATACCGGGGACCTCGAGCAGGACCACGTCGACACCGTCCCGGGTCGCGCGGAGGTCTTCCTGAACGACGTGCCGATCGCCGTCGACGAGGTGCGCGCGGGGAGCGTGCCGGTGCTGTTCGAGGAGCGGGAGATCGCTCCGGCGGTGTGGGTGCCGGTCGCGTCGCTCGGTCAGGCGGTGCGGAAGGGGAAGAACGTGCTCCGCATCGCGTTCGAGCCCACCGACGCGAAGGTCGCCTATCGCGCGCAGCTCCGCTGGGCGTCGGTGACGGACCAGGCGAGGGAGGAGCGCGAGCCGGGGTCGTACAAGGGAACCAACCAGGAGGCCGAAGGCGTCGAGAACAAGGAGGCCACCGGCAAGGTCGTCTTCGAGCGGGAGTTCAGCGCAGACTTCGCCCAGGACCAGCCGTGGCACCACTACCCGCCGGTCGCGCGGCTCACCGACGAGGACCGGCAGAAGCTCGGCGCGCTGGTCGTCGAGCGGGGCGGCTGGTTCGCGCCGGACTTCGCGGCGCTCTACAAGGGCCTCGAGGGCAATCCGAACATCGACGTGGCGCAGGTGCGGAAGACCAGGTGCCTCGACGCCGCGTACAAGGCCGGCGCGCGCGTGAAGGCCCCGCGCGCGGACGAGCTGGAGTTCGTCACCACCGGGCACCCGGAGGTCGTGATCCGTCGGAAGGGCGGCAGCCTCTTCGTCCCCGATCCTGGGCACCTCGCGTCGATCAAGAGCGAGGAGACCCAGATGTGCGCCGGCGCCGCGCTCCAGCTCGCGTTCCCGCCGCGGCTGGTCGTCGTGCGGACGCCGGCGGGCGCGTGGCAGGTCGTGTACTAGCCCTCAGGAATCCGAGAGCAGCCCTTCCCGCTTCTGCGGGAGGTCGTCGCAAATCTCGAACCACGGCGACTTCGACGCCACGTAGATGTGGGCCTGGGCGCGCACGCCCGGATCGCCGTCGAGCGAGCCGCAGCGCACCATGAGCACCCCCGGCGCCGACTCCTGCCGGTTGAAGATCGGCGAGCCGCAGCGCGAGCAGAAGTGCCGGCGCTTGCCCGGCGACGACTCGTAGGCGGTGAGCGCCTCTTCGCCCTTCGTGAGCCGGAACCGCTCGGCCTGCACTAGGATGTTGGTGGCGAACGACGACCCGCTGGCGCGCCGGCACTGCGAGCAGTGGCAGTAGTACATGCCGAAGGGCGAGCCCTCGATCGTGTAGCGCACCGTGCCGCAGAGGCAGTGTCCCGTGAGCATGCGGGCACCCATGCCAGGGCGCGCGACACGAGGGTAGTGGCCGGTCGAGCTTGACAGCCGGCGCCCGCCCGGCGAGCTTCGGCGCCTTCGCATGGCGCCGCCTCGACCTGGCTTCGTGCCGCTGCGCGAGCGCCTCTACCGGCGGGCGCTCCGGGCGGCGCTCGGCGGCTGCGCCACCGTGCTCGACGTCGGCTGCGGACCGCGCTCGCCGCTGGCGGCCGCCGGCTACCGCGGCCGTGCGTTCGGCGTCGACGTGGCGCCGGTGAGTCTCGCGGCGGCGCGCGCGGCGGGCTTCCACGCGGGGCTGGTCCGGGCCGAGGCGACGCAGGTGGCGCGCGTCTTCCGCGCGCGGAGCGTCGACGCGGTGGTGGCGCTCGACCTGATCGAGCACCTGCAGCGCGACGCCGCGCTCGCGCTGGTCGCGAGCTTCGAGCAGGTCGCCCGGCGGCGGGTGGTGCTGTTCACGCCGAACGGCTTCGTCCCGCAGCCGCCCACGCCCGACAACCCGTTCCAGGAGCACCGCTCGGGCTTCACGGCCGCGGACCTGCGACGGCTGGGCTACCGCGTGCAGGGCGTGCACGGGCTCCGGTGGCTGCTCGGCCCGTACGCGGAATGCCGGCTGCGGCCGGCGGTGCTCTGGCGGCGCGTCGCCGACCTGACCGCGCCGCTCACGGCGGCGATCCCGCAGCTCGCCTTCGGGCTCCTCGCGCGGAAGGACCTCGACGGCGGCCCCCGTCAGTCGTCGTAGTACTGCATCGTGAGGATGCACATCTCGTCTTCGGCGCTGATGCCGAAGTGCACGGCCACGGGGTTGCCCGACGAGTCGCGGCGGAGCGGACGGGTGACGCCGTTGTCGTGCAGGCACTCGAAGTCGAAGAAGTCGCCGGGATCGAGCGCGTACGGCGGCCAGAACGACTTGCCCTGCGGATGCTCCCAGTCGTAGTCGTCGAACAGCTTGGTGCCGTCGGACTGCCAGGCAGAGAAGCGGAGCCCGCGCTTGTGCATGTGTCCGCCGACGAACAGCACCTGCTGTACGACCCCGCTGGTGTTCACGTAGCGTCCCTTGAGCGTCCGCTGCGTGTACGGCGGGACGTTGATGTTGGCGGTCGCGTCGAGCGACACGAGCCCCTTCGCATGGTGCTCGGGCGTTCCCTGATAGCGGTAGAAGTTGGTCCAGGCGCGGATCTGAATCGGGACGTCGAACTCGTTGTAGTAGTGGGCGTTGAGCCCGTACCAGCCGCCGCCCGGGAGCAGCGACGCCACGCCCGGCGGGTTGGTCGAGCTGGAGAGCCCGGCCGCACCCGCGCCGCCGACCCCGAGCCCGCCGAGCGTCGCGCCCGAGAGACACGCGATGTCGCCCTGGTTCCACACGCCGGTCACCGGCGGCGACGGGCGGTCGTAGCGCCAGATCGCGTAGTGATGCGTGCCCGGGTTCACCGCGACCTCGATCCGGCCGACGTCGACGTCGCTCGCGTTGGGCGCCGGGATCCAGAGGCAGCCCTCGACCTCCTGGCCGGGCAGGAGCGTCGGGCCTTCGAGGTACATCTGGTAGCCCTCGGACGGATCGGGCACCGGCAGCGGCGTCGCCGGCACGTAGTCCTGCTTCGGCAGCTCGGGCTCGCCGGGAATCGTACCCGACGCCGGCGCACCCGCGTCGATCCACGCGTCGACGAAGCGGATCTCGCGCCCCAGGAGCGGATCGTGCTGCAACGGCATGCGATCGCCCCAGCCGGGCCGCAGCGTGCCGTGGAGCTTGTCGGACAGGAAGCTGCGGGTGGACGCGCCGGGCTCGACGCGGAGCCGTCCGAAGTCGCGCGCCGCGGCGTTGGTCGCGAGCGTCCCGACCAGCGAGTCGTAGGCGGCGTCGGGCGTGAGATCGAGACCGCCCGCCGCCGTCTGGCCGTGACAGGTCGAGACGGCGCAGCCGCGTCCCGCCAGGATCCGCGACTGGAGCAGCGCGAACGTGCCCGGCAGGACCTGCGTGTGGATCCGACGCGTCGCCGTGAAACTCCGCTGCCACCCGGCGCGCCGCGCCCGCACCACCCCGCTCATCGACGCGCACGTCGCGGTGTCGATGGTCGCCGTCAACCGCACGTCCCCGACGACCCCGGCGCACCGCGGCCAGTGCGCGCGCACGACGGTCTTCTTCCGCCGCGCCTTCACATACGCAACGGTGGACCCGCACCCGCTGGCCAGCACCAGCGTCGTCCCCGCCAGCGTCACGACGTCCGCCGGTGCCCCCGGCGCGCCCGTGACGAGCCCCACGCCCGGCACGTCGAACCGCCCGTCCGGACACGCCTGCGGCCGCGTCTTCGCCACTCCCGGCGCCCCAGCAAGCATCACCCCGACGACCGAGCCCGCCAGTACCCGTCGCAC
>Ga0335069_10003779_pt1 | contig 22705 bp, 20 predicted proteins | sample Lox_Sample_11_FD_206714 | JGI IMG/M metagenome (GOLD analysis project Ga0335069, IMG submission 206714) | Soil microbial communities from Loxahatchee National Wildlife Refuge, Florida, United States - Lox_Sample_1.1 | ecosystem: Environmental > Terrestrial > Soil > Wetlands | place: USA... | reverse complement strand
CCGCCGCCTGATTAGCGGCCCCAGCCGCCCCTCGATCGTTTATTTCTTCTTCCACGCCCCCACAATCGTGCCCATGATGAACATGCCCATCAGCCAGAATCCAGCATCGACTGCAAACGAGGCGTAGCTGCGCGCCGCGAAAACGTCGCCGAGCGCCGTCACCGGCATCACCACTCCGGCCCAGAGCGCAAGGGCAACCCTGATCCCCCGCACCGCCGTCTGCGCGCCCGTCAGTTGCGTAAACGCTGAAATCACTCCCGCAGCCAGCATCTCTATCAGCAGTGCCACGGCCCATTGCAGAAACGGATTCACTCCGGAGTGCTCAAGCCAGTTGCGGTCGCGTCCGATACCCTTCAGCCAAACATCTAGAAATGCGCCATACCACACCGCTTGGAACAGAAAGCACGCCGCCGCGGCCACGACAATGGCCAGGTAGTTTTGCCTGATTCGATTTACGTTCATCCCTTGCCCCATTGGTGACCCTTGTATGTCGTAGCGGCGGACTGCCGGGCAATCCGACATTCCCAGCCACTGCGAAAGACACGGCTCAAAAAGAATGACGGAATTATAGTCCTGTACTTTCGGCAGGCAGCCCGCTCGGCTTCCCCTCGCAGAGCCGTTGTCTTCATTCGCCCCGGCTCGCAGTCCCACCCGGTGAGATTTCTTCCTCTCCCGACTCTTGCTGCTCGGGAAACCCCAGACATTCCCGCACCCTGCCAGCGTGTTCCTGCATCCATCCATTCAGAAGGCTTGCCGCTTATGTGACAATGAGGTTTCATTCCCTTCGCCCGCGCGACCTCTTCCGGTTCGTCCCGCGCGGGAATTACCCACAGGACAACCTGACTGAACCAGTACAATCCGAACGGAGGACTTCCCATATGGCATACGAACTACCGCCGCTTCCTTACGACTACAACGCTCTGGAACCCTTCATCGATGTTGAAACCATGCACCTGCATCACGACAAGCATCACCAGATCTACATCACCAACGTCAACGGCGCGCTGGCCAACCACCCCAATCTCGCTGCAAAGCCCGTCGACGACCTGATCAGCGATCTGAATGCCGTACCGGAGGACATCCGCGCTGTGGTTCGCAATAATGGCGGCGGCCACTCGAATCACTCCATGTTCTGGACCATCATGGGCAAGGCCAACTCGTCGGGCATCGGTGGTCACCCCAGCGGCGACATCGCCAAGCAGATCTCGGCTGATTTCGGCGACTTCGAGGCCTTCAAGAAGACCTTCAATGAGACCACGGCCAAGCAGTTCGGCTCGGGCTGGGGCTGGCTGGTCCTCACAGGCGGCAAGCTCAAAGTCATCACCACGGCCAACCAGGACTCGCCCCTCTCGCAGGGCCTCTATCCCATCCTTGGCAACGACGTGTGGGAGCATGCCTACTACCTGAAGTATCAGAACAAGCGCCCCGACTACCTGGCCGCCTGGTGGAACGTAGTGAACTGGGCCGAAGTCAACAAGCGCTTCGCGAAAGCGAAAGTCTAAGAAACAGCCCCGAGCTTCTAGCCGCTAGCTTCTAGCTTTCCCGTGTCAATCCCCAAGGCGCAAATATCCCCACAATAAGCTAGCAGCTAGAAGCCGTAATCGCAGCCCCGGAGGTAAACCAACCATGGCGACTGTCCAGATGAGAGTCCGCCCCGAGGATCTCTCCCAAATCCCGAAGGGCCCGGAGCACGTTCCCGAGCCAGCCGTTCTGGTCATCTTCGGCGCTTCAGGCGATCTCACGAAGCGCAAGCTGATTCCTGCGCTTTACCATCTTTTTCAGTCCGATTTGTTGCCCCCCCAGTTTGCGATTGTCGGTGTCGCGCGCCGGCCACTTGGTGAGGAATTCGCGAAAGACATGCGTGAAGGCATCGTCGAGTCCGGCGGCGTGGATGCGATCGACCCCAAGCTGGAGAGCTTCGCGAGCAACATCAGCTACTTTGCTCTTAATTTCGACGACCCCGGTCACTACGCTGCCCTTAGGGCCGAACTCGACCGCCTCGCCGAAGAAAAGCATATAGGCCCAAACCGTCTCTTCTATCTCGCCACTGCGCCCGAGTTCTTCGCCGGCATCGTTGAAAACCTTGGTGCCCAGGGCATGGCGCATCCCGAAAAGGGCCGCGCTGCTGTCGTCATCGAAAAGCCCTTCGGCCACGATCTCGACTCTGCGCGCGAGCTCAACCACCAGGTGAATGCCGTCTTCAACGAGGGCCAGGTCTTCCGCATCGATCACTACCTGGGCAAAGAGACGGTTCAGAATCTTCTGGTGTTCCGCTTCGCCAACGGCATCTTCGAGCCGATTTGGAAGCGCAACTACATCGACCACGTGCAGATCACTGTGGCCGAGACGCTTGGCGTCGAGGGCCGCGGTCCTTTTTACGAGAAAGCTGGCGCGCTGCGCGACGTGGTCCAAAACCACATGATGGAGCTGCTTGCGCTTGTTGCTCTCGAGCCGCCTTCGAACTTTGAGGCCGAAAGTGTACGCCGCGAAAAGCTCAAGGTGTGGCAGGCTATCCCCCCCATCCCCATCCTGAACACCGTACGCGGCCAGTATGGCCCCGGTATCGTAGGCGGCGAGCACGTCATCGGCTATCGCGATGAAGACCGCGTCAATCCTGAGTCGGGAACAGAGACTTATGCTGCGCTCCGGCTCGAGATCGAAAACTGGCGCTGGGCCGGCGTACCGTTTTATCTCCGTGCAGGCAAGCGCATGAAGAAACGCGCCACCGAAATCAGCATCCAGTTCAAGCAACCACCGCTGCTCATCTTCAACCGCTTGCAGACCACCGGTCCCTGCTCCGAAATCCAGCCCAACCTGCTCACTATCCGCATCCAGCCCGATGAAGGCATCGCCCTGCGCTTCGGCGCCAAGGTGCCTACCAGCTCGCAGATGTCGGTTTGCCCGGTGAACATGGATTTCGATTACGAGGCTGCCTTCGGCAAGTCCACGGCCAACGGTTATGAGAGGCTCCTGCTCGATGCCATGCTCGGCGATCAGACGCTTTTCTCAGAGCGCGAAGGCGTGGAGACCAACTGGGCCCTCTACACCCCCGTTCTGCAAGCCTGGGCCGCGAAAAAGCCGCAGGTCTTTCCTAACTATTTCGCCGGGTCCTGGGGTCCGGAGTGCGCCGATCACTTACTTGAAAAAGGCGGCCACGCCTGGCGCAACGACCTCGGCCGTCAGTCGTAGCGCCGGACTCCGGTCCGACTGGCGTTCGGGTCCTCCAGGTCGGTAGCGGAACTCGCCATGCTCACCCAACTCGACAAAGCCCGCGCCTTCCGCGCCCTCCACGAGCGCAGGGGGGCGTTCATCATTCCCAATCCTTACGACGCCGGCACCGCGCGGCTACTGGCTCACCTGGGTTTTGAAGCCCTCGCCACTACCAGCGCCGGTGCGGCATTCACCGCCGGCAAACCCGACCACGGCGTCACACGCGATGACATGCTGGCCCACGTTGCGGCCATCGCCGCGGCCGTCGATCTTCCTGTGAGCGGCGATCTCGAAAATGGCTATGGCGACTCGCCGGAGGAAGCGGCCCAGACCATCGTTCTGGCAGCCGCGGCCGGCCTCGTCGGCGGATCGATCGAGGACTCAAGAAACGAATCCGATGACTCCGCCAACCGTCGCGGCGAACCCATCTTCGAAATTGGCCTCGCCACTGACCGCATCTACGCCGCGGCAGAAGCCGCGCAATCGCTATCGTTTCCCTTCACGCTGACCGCCCGCGCCGAAAATTATCTCCACGGCCGCAACGACCTTGCCGATACCATTAAGCGCTTGCAGGCGTATCAGGAGGCAGGCGCAAATGTTCTGTACGCGCCCGGCCTCACTCGCAAAGAAGATATCGAGGCCGTGGTTAGCTCCGTCGATCTTCCGGTAAACGTACTTGGCGGCCTTGGCGACCCGCCGTTCGATTTCGCCACGCTTTCTGCGCTCGGCGTCAAGCGGATCAGCGTGGGCGGCGCTTTAGCGCGCGCTGCCCTCGGTGCATTTCTCCGCGCCGCACACGAGATGCGCGACAACGGGGCCTTTACTTTTGCAAAGGATGCCGCAAGCGGCCGCGAGCTGAATATCATCTTCGAGGGGTACGAGCAGCGGCACTAACTTCTGTGCGTGATGATCTCAAGGCCGGCTGACCATCTAACTTCCGGACCTGCTGACTCGCTGCCCCGCATCGATCGCTTCGTTCGCCAGCTTGTCGGCTTCCTTGTTGCCTCCACGCAGGGTATGGCGCATCTCAAAGTCCTCAAACCGCGCCGCCTTCTTCTGCGCTTCCTCCCACAGCGGCTTGAGCCCCGGCGCTTTCACTTTGTAGCGACCCTTCATCTGCCGCACCATCAACTCGGAATCCGACACCACGCACAGGCGCTTGGCTCCGTTCTTCAGCGCCCAATCCAGCGCCGCGAGCAGGCCCGAATACTCGGCAAAATTGTTCGTCTGTTTTCCCAGGTACTCGCTCAGCCGGGCAACCACCTTGCCCTCGGGGTCTTCAATCACCGCGCCAAATCCCGCCGGCCCCGGATTTCCCCGCGATCCGCCGTCGCAGTGCGCTGTGAACCAGCCATCGGCGACGCCAATTCCGTCTTCTTCCTGTTCAAACAAATTTCCAGTCATTGATTTCTCGCTTCAGTAATTCGATGGGTGCCCCAGGTCCGGATTTTCGGACCTGGGATAGCGGGGCAGACCGCGCGCTCGCCCTACGCCGGCTGCTTCTCATCTTCTATCCGCTTCGCCAGCAATCTCTCCATGAAACCCGTATCGAACTCCCCGGCGCGGAAACCCGCATCCTGAAAGATCTCCTGGTGCAGCGGAACCGACGTCTCGATGCCCCGCACGATGAACTGGCTCAGGGCGCGCTCCATCCGGGCAATCGCTTCCTCCCGGTCTACGCCGTACGCGATCAGCTTCGCGATCAGCGAGTCATAGTACGGGGGCACAACGCCCTCGGCGTACTGTGCCGTATCTACGCGGATTCCGTTGCCCCCTGGCACGTTGAATGCCGTAATCAACCCTGCCGACGGCGTGAACTTTTGCGGATGCTCCGCGTTGATGCGGCACTCGATGGCGTGTCCGCGAATCTCCAGCTTCGCCGGCAGAATGTCACTCAGCTTTTCGCCGGCGGCAATCCTCAACTGTGCCTTCACCAGGTCTACGCCGGTAATCGCCTCCGTCACCGGGTGCTCCACCTGGATGCGCGTGTTCATCTCGATGAAATAGAGCTGGCGGTTCGCGTCCATCAGAAATTCGACTGTTCCCGCGTTCTGGTAGCCGATCTCGCCCATGCACCGGCAGAGCGTCTTGCCGATCTCCTCGCGCATCTTCGGCGTCACCTGCAGGCTCGGCGCTTCTTCGATCAGCTTCTGGTGCCGCCTCTGGATGGAGCACTCGCGCTCAAAGAGCGTAGCCACGTTGCCGTGTTCATCGGCCAGCACCTGGAACTCGATGTGCCGCGGATTCTCGATGAACTTCTCCATGTAGAGTTCACCGTTGCCGAACGCGTTGGCCGCCTCGGTTGACGCAGCACGGTATAGATTCGGCGATTCATCGGCGTTGCGCACCACCCTCATGCCGCGGCCACCGCCGCCCGCTTTGGCCTTCAGGATGACTGGGTAACCGATCTTCTCTGCGCATTCCTGCGCCTCTTCCTCGGTCGCCAGAACTCCATCGGACCCAGGCAGAATCGGAACCTTCGCCCGCTTCATTGCCTGGCGTGCCTTTTCCTTCTCGCCCATCAGCCGCGTCACCTCCGGCGGCGGCCCGATGAACTTGATGTTCGACGCGCGGCACACTTCGGCGAAGTTCGCGTTTTCGCTCAGCAGCCCGTATCCCGGGTGAATTGCTTCAACGTCCGCGATTTCTGCCGCCGAGATCACCGCCGGCACATTTAGATAGCTATCCGCCGCCCGCGGCGGCCCAATGCAGATCGCCTCATCGGCGAACTTCACATGCAGCGAGTTGCGGTCGGCTTCACTGTAGACCGCGACCGTAGGAATGCCCAATTCGCGGCAGGCATTGATCACACGCAGTGCAATCTCATTTCGATTGGCAATTAAGACCTTACGAAACATGGATTCCTTAGACAGCGGGGATTAGCTACGCTGCCTTATCTCGTACAGCGGCTGCCCAAACTCGATCGGCTGGCCGTTGGTCACCAGGCAGCGCACGATCTCGCCGCTCGCATCTGACTCGATTTCATTCATCAGCTTCATCGCCTCGACGATGCAGATCACCTGGCCTTTCTCCACGTGATCTCCCGGCGTAACGAACGGTTCGGCGCCTGGCGAAGGCGAACCATAGAATGTGCCGACGATGGGCGACTTGACGATGTGAACCTCTTGCTCCGCGCTCTCTGGTCCCGGCGCGGCTGGCGCTACCGCAGCTGCGTGATGAGCCGGCGGCGCTGTATGCGCCGGGACTGCTGGCGCAGCCGATCGCAGGAGCCCAGCGAGATCGTGCAGGTTCGACGGCCCGGTTTCGGCCTGATTGAATTTGAGGCGAATCTTCAGATCGCCACGATCGACGTCGAACTCGGCGACCCCATGCAGCTTCAGAAACTCGATCAGTTGTCGCAGATCGTCAATATCTTGTTGTTTCATTCGATCCTTGTTCAACTTACGTCCGAGCGATCGACCCGCGGCGCCTCTTTACGGGCAGGGCGGGTGCGAACCGCAAAGTCTTCTCAGGCTCGCTTACAGTTCAATGAGCGCTTTTGGCGCCGGGGTCAGCACCTCGCGACCCCCAGCGGTTACAGCCACCATATCCTCGATGCGAATTCCAAACTCGCCGGCAAGATAAATTCCCGGCTCAATCGTGATCACCATTCCCGCTTCGAGCCGCGTCTTCTGTCCCGTCCCTACGCGTGGCGGCTCGTGAATCTCCAACCCGACGCCGTGCCCCGTCGAGTGCGAAAACGCCTCGCCGAATCCCTTTTCACGCAAGATGCTGCGTGCCGCTTCGTCCACCTCGCCGCAGGTAGCACCCGCAGCCACGGCATTCACCGCGGCCTCCTGCGACTGCAGCACTGCGTGGTAGGCCTCTCGCTCCCGGGGCCTTGGCGCGCCCAGAAACACAGTTCGCGTCATATCGGAGCAATAACCCTTGTGGATTATACCGAAATCAAGTGTGACGAAGCCCCGTCGAGGCAGAGGGGCCTGGCTGGCCCGGCCGTGGGGCAGTGTCGACCGCACGCCCGAGGCCACAATCGTCTCAAAGGACATGGCTTCTGCGCCAAGCAGCCTGGCCCGGTGCTCCAACTCCGCAGCCACTTCCAGCTCGGTGATTCCAGACCGCATAAACCCAAGAATGTGCTCGAACAGCCGGCAGCCCGCCAGCGCGGCCTCTTTCATCACCGCCAGTTCGTCTTCATCCTTCACCATCCGCAGGTTCTCGACAAAAAGCGCAGGGGTGACTGTCAAAAAACTTCGCCTCAGTTGGCTCGGCAGCTCCGATTTCCACCGCGTCAACTCGGCGACCGTTGTGTGAGTCGCATCGACGCCTGCGATCGCCACCCCCGGCTGTGCTGCCAGCCATTGCACTGCAGCCACGGCTGGTGGCCCGGAGACAATCTGCACCTGCGCGGTCAGCACCTCTTCTACGGCCTGCGCCTTGTAGCGTCCGTCGGTGAATAGCCTCGCTTGCCTGCTAGTTACCCCGAGCGCTGCACTCGAACCCGTGAACCCCGAGAGATAGCGAACATCGGGAAGATGCGTGACGAGTAGCCCCGGCAGCCCAGTGCGGGCCAGCCTGCGTCTTAGCGCGCCAATGCGTCGTGCGTGGTCCATCGCGTTCAGTTCTACTCAGCTTTCAGTCGTCAGCTCTGAGCTTTCAGCGATCTTGTGACTGGCGCGTCATCTACCTGTGTTGGTCTGAAAAAGGGACCGAACTACGGAAAGCTCATAAATGACGGCTGAAAGCTAGCGGCTTGAGCCTAGTAGCTGGAGGCTTCCTTCTGCACGGGCCTCTTCTTCGTCGCATCGACTTCGCTGCCGGCGTGCAAGTCGCTCTGCCGGTCCATCCACTCATCCAAGCGGCTGCGCTTAAAGCGCCAGCGGTTGCCCAACTTGAATGCGGGCACAAAGCCTTCCGAGGCATATTTATAGAGCGTGTCGGGCGAGATTCCCAAATAGTTCGAGGCCTGGCGGATATCCATTACCTCGCGCACCTCGGGAACAAGGAGATTCGAAGAACGTACTACAGCGTGGCGCATGATTGCCTCCCGAGACGCTTAAGGATTGAGATCCGGTTCCGACGGAACAAACCGGTATCCCGTATTTAACGCGATTTGCTCGGGTCATTCAAGGAGTTTCCTGAAGTTACAGGAAATTCAGGGGTTTTTCTATCCCATGTGGGTCGCAGTACAGGGCGCACGGCTCGTTCCGGTCCACACGAAGACAGTTAAATTGCGCATTCTTAAGACAGTTACCCAACCGGTTGCGTTGTCAACCCTTTTGATTCTCGCCAAAGTAACGCGCTTGCCGCCGGTGGTGCATCGTTGATCGGTGGAGCGCTTTGGACCGCGGTCCCGAGGTAGAGTGTGGCTATGCAGGGTGCCTGGCGCGATGTACGGTATTCGATGCGGCAACTCGCCCGAAGCCCCGGCTTTACCGCTACGGCCGTCATCTCGCTGGCGCTTGGCATCGGGGCAACTACCGCTGTCTTCAGCGTGATCTGGGCTGTGCTGTTCCATCCCTTCCCCTATCCAACTGCCGACCGAATCGTGCGCCTGCAAATCAAGCCGCCGGTCGGAGAGGCACACAGGGCGAACCTGAGTGGTCCACAGATCCGGGATCTCAAGCAGTCTCCCATTCTGGACGGAGTGTTGGCGGTGGTGAACTGGAGCCAGACACTAACCGGTGGCGATCTTCCCGAGCAGGTCGAGGTTGGAGATCTGAGCCCAAACTCATTTCACGACCTTGGCGTTCCTATGGTCATGGGCCGCGGGCTATCGCCGGCGGACAGCCCGGATGGGCATGAGCCGCAACCCGTATGCGTCATTGCCTGGCAGTTCTGGCATCGGCACTTCGACGGCAGCCCGACTGCCCTCGGGAAGACGATCGAGCTAGACCACAAGAGATACACCATCGTCGGAATCGCTCCTCCGCGGTTTACCTGGTACAGCGATGACGTTTGGGTCCCGCTCAAGCTCAGCAGCGATCCCGGGCTCCTGTATATCACCATGCCGCTCTTGAAACCGGGGGTCACGAAGGCGCAGGCCGACCAGGCGCTGCAGCCGGTGCTCGAAGGGTTTGCGCGGGAGTCGCCGAAGCGGTTTCCCGAGCACTTCAAAGTCCAGGTGCAGGGATTGAACGACTGGGTAGTCGAGAGCCTGGGCGGGACTCTGTACTTGCTGCTCGGTGCAGTGGCGCTGCTGCTGGCCATCGGCTGCGGAAACGTGTCGATCCTCCTCCTGGCGCGCGGCACCGCACGCGAGCACGAACTGGCTGTTCGTGCTGCGGTAGGTGCGGCGCGACAACGAATCGTACGCCAGTTGCTCACCGAGGCGCTGTTGCTGGCGGTGACAGGAGCGGCGCTGGGAGTTGGACTGGCCTTCGCGCTGGTGAAGCTGATCCTGTGGGTCCTGCCGAAGTACCAATTCGCGCCCGAGGTCGCCATCGGCATCAACGTTCCCGTCCTCGTTTTCAGCGCTGCCGTGGCCCTGGGTACGGTGGTGCTGTTCGGACTGTGGCCGGCAATGAAGATGTCTCGCCCTCAGATCAGCCGCATGATGCAGGCGGGAAGTCGCAAGGTCGCGGGAAATCTTGACAGCAGGCGCATCCACGGCACGCTGATCGCTGGACAAATCACCTTGACGCTGACGCTGCTGGCGGCTGCCGGCGGTGCAATGCAGGGATTCGTGCGGCTGATGCATACTCCCTTGGGATACGACCCGCACAACGTAATGCCGGTTTGGATTCCCCTGCACGACGGAACGCTGACCGCCTGGTCCGATCGGGCAGCGTATTTCGACCGCGTCAGGACGGCACTGTCGGACGTTCCCGGAGTCGTCGAGACGGCGATTGCGTCAAATGCTGTCCCGCCGGGGGACGGAGCGCCGATGCCCTATGAGGTGCTGGGCAGAGCCAACGGCGAGCAGACGACCGCGGGAGTGAATCTGGTGGGCCCAGGCTATTTTCACCTGCTGTCAATTCCGCTGTTGCAAGGACGGATGTGGACTGAGGCCGAGAACCGAACCGGGGCACACTATGCGGTGATCAACGAGACCATGGCGCGCCGAGAGTTTCCCGGCGGCGACGCGGTGGGCAAGCAACTCAAGTTGCCAGCCCTCGAACAGCGGAGCACGTTCACATTGACGGCGCCCGGCATCGCGGACGCATGGCTGCAAATTGTCGGTGTGGTGGCCGATGCGCGGAACGACGGATTGAAGAAGCCGGTGCAGCCTGCGATTTACATACCCGACACGCTGGAAATGGGCGAGTACACGCTGGTGCTGGTGAAAACCCAGGCTGCACCGGCGATCCTGGTGCACGCGATACGGATGGAATTAAAGGCCGTCAACGCAGACCAGCAAACCGACAGCGACATGGATGACCTGGAACAGTGGATACGTGAAGAGCCGGAATGGGCGCAGGAATATCTGGCGTCGTGGATCTTTGGGCTGTTTGCCGTCCTCGCCCTGATGCTCGCATCCGTCGGTCTGCACAGTGTTGTGTCTTATTCGGTGGCCCGACGCACTGGCGAGTTTGGAATCCGCATGGCGCTAGGGGCGGAGCGCGCGCATGTCATCCGCATCGTGTTCGCGTCGACTGCGTGGAGTGTGGGAGTTGGGATCGCGGCCGGCGTTGGCCTCACGCTGGGCATCGCAAGAATCCTTACCAGCTTTTCCGCCGAAGCGGCCGCGAGCGCATGGATGCTCAGTGGCGTTGTCACCTTGCTGGCAGCGGTTGCCGTGATCGCGTGTCTGGCTCCGGCCTTTCGCGCCGCGCGTGTTGATCCCATGACGGCTCTGCGCTGCGAGTGAGCCTCCCCGTCGCTCAGGAATCGCGAAATCTTTCGCCGGATTGGCATTCTTCGAGAATCCTGGAACGCCGGGCCCGGCGGCGGCTGCCTCTTTGCCGGATTTTCGCCTTGCGGGCAGGTCACGAATTTAGCATCTATCTTGCTGTGACTCTTGCGCATAAATTCCACATTCTCCGCATGGTCTTCGCTCTCGACGCGCTGCTGGCTCTTTCCAGCCTCGCGTGTACCCAAAACGGGACCAGCGGCAGCCTTCCCGACGCCCCCTCGCCTCAGATTGACGCGAGCGACAAACCCGTCACGATCCTCGGCACCCTGCGCCGCCTACTCGAAGACCAGGAAGCAATCTGGACCAGTCCGGCGCGCATCCGCGACTCCAGCGCCCTCGAGCCTGTTGCACTGGTTCTTGCCACCACGGTGCTGATTACCACCGACCATGAGGTCATGTCCTCTTCCAAACTGCAAAACACTTCGCTCAATGACAAGGCATCCACGGCATCAACCGGCCTGCTGGGCGGTTTCGCCGCGGCCCCGGTCGCCATCTTCGCCATCGGCGAGTTGCATCATGACGATCACGCCACCGAAACCGGCATACTCGGTGGAGAAGCAATGGTGGACGCCGTCGCCGTCTCCGAAGTCCTTAAAGCCATCTCGATGCGCGAGCGCCCGACCGTCGATAACGCCAGGGGGAAATTCTTTCAGACACATGTAGGGCTTGATTCATCGTTCCCGTCGGACCACGCGATCGTCGCCTGGTCGTCTGCGGCGGCTATCGCGGGGGAATATAACGGCAAGCTGACGCAGATAACCGCCTACGGCCTCGCAACCGGCATAAGCGTAGCGCGCATCCTCGCTCGCCAGCACTTTCCGTCCGACGTTCTGGTGGGCAGCGCCGTCGGTTGGATGATCGGTCGCTACGTAGTACGCAAGCATCGGCATGCGGACTGAGTCGGCTGCCCACATGTGAGAGACCGCAGGGGCGCGATGGCTCGCCGTCGTCGATCTCCGGCAGTTCACTGGCCCGTCTGGTGATGGACCATCGTGGAGCAGTCTTCCACGCATGTGTTCGCAGATCTCCGCCTGATCTCGATTGCATCATGCCGTTCCAAGAATGATACGGCGAAGCCCCGATTCATGCGCTGAATTCCACTCGCCCGAACGCATCCGAGCCTCAACTGACTGGGACTTGGACTTCGCCTCGCTCGTCAGCTGCCGGGTCTAATAGCAGAGACCGGGTTGCCGCCGAGCCCATGGCTAAGCTATAAAGTCCTTCGAACCAAAGGTGGGCTGAATGACTCCCGGGGCGCTTCGGACACACACAAATCTCGCAGATTCGTTGCGGGAGTTTCATACGGAGACCTGCCGGCCGCTGCTCGAGCTGCTCGACGAATCGCCGCTCTTGCTCGTCTTTCTCCGCCACTTCTCCTGCGCCTTCTGCGCCCAGGCTCTAGACCGCGTCTCTCGATTGAGAAGGCAGATTGAGGCCAGGGGGGTGCGGCCTGTCTTCGTGCACCTCGGCACTCCCGAGCGGGCCAAGCCTTATTTTGACTACTATCACCTTTCCGATGTGGAAAGGATCAGCAACCCCGATGCGACGCTCTATCAGCTCCCCTTCTTTGGTTTGGGGCGCACAAACCCGTACCTGCACTCATTGCATCCGGCGGTTCTGTGGGGCTGGTTGAAAGGTGCAATATTCAAGTATGGAATCGGATTGATCAAAGAGGACGCGCACCAGATGCCGGGGGTGTTTTTCCTGAAGGAGCGAAAGATCGTGCGCGCATTCCGCCATCGGACGATTGCCGACGAGCCAGACTATCTGAAACTCGTTGGCGATGGCTGATGTCCCCTGAACTCTGACCCTGCCTCCTGGCCCAAAGATGGGGCTCGGCGAATCAGTCGCTGGTTGGTTCTTCGACAGCGGCCTCGGGTTCAAGAACGGGCCGTCTCTCGCCCAGGTAGCCACCGGCAAAGATGATGTTGCGGGCGAGGCCGAGCCTTCTCAGGCCGAGGATAATGACTCCGTTCAGATCCAGCTCATGCTTGAACATCCCGTGGAAGGCCGATCGCGGATAGCGATGGTGGTTGTTGTGGTATCCATCGCCGAAAGTCAGCGCCGCGAGAATCCGGTTGTTCTTGCTGTTATTCCTCATGCTGTAGTTCTCGTAGCCGAAGGTGTGGCCAAAAGAGTTCACCGCCCAGACCGAGTGCTGAAAGGCCACGGTGCGAACGAACGCCGCAAACATGCAGCTCCACGCGTCGATCGACCCGCCGAAGGCGTAGCCGACGAGCCAGGGAACTGCTATCGAGATCACTGGCCAGATGTAATGGGTTCGGGAATAGAACCGAATGATGGGATCGCGCGCCAGGTCGCGCCCGTAGATGTTGATGTCGGTCACGGTATCGTCGAACATCCAGCCGATATGCGCGTGAAAAAGCCCGCGGAGCGAATTCTCGTGGTCGCAATGGCCGTCGACGAAGGGACTGTGGTTGTCGCCGCAGTTGTCGGAATGCGAGTGGTGTCGCCGGTGGTCGGTGACCCAGGTCAACAGCGAACTCTGGAATGACATGGACCCGGCCGCGCCCAGGAGATATGCCACCCAAGGCTCCGTTTCAAAGCTCTTGTGCGAAAAGTAACGGTGGAAGCCGATGCCCGTCCCCATGCCCACAACGAAGTAGCCGGCGATAAACGTGACGATCTCAACCACATGGACGGGGTGCGAGCGGAACCAGAAGATGGCGGCGACTGAAGCCGCGAGTGGAAGACCGATCAGGAAGGTGTTGTCGATCCGCTTCTTCAAGGCGGGGTGCCCGGCGATCATGCCGGGAGGCCGGGTGGCAGCGACAGGCAGGCTGGATCGTGAAATAGCCATTGCGAACGCTCCGTTTTCTTCAGATTTCCCACAGTCGCCGACCTGAGGCCGGCACCACTAGCGCTATAGTGCCTCATCCGAGCGACGCAATCCAGCGAATAACTCTCGGACAAACGCAAACGCCGCAAGGCGAGGTCAATTAAAGGTACGCAGAGCCGCTACCCGGTGGATTGGAAGGCCCCGTCCTTCGCCTTATGACGGATTTCAGTTTAAGAGGTCCGTCTCTTGTTCCCTCGTTCCCCTGGGTCCCTGTCCTCTTCACATCGCTTTCCGCCACCACTCAGTCTTCTCAGAGCCAAGATACCGGGTTTTTTCTCCCCGCGAGAGATGAAAGTCGAGTACCTCATCCTTGCGGAACGTGGAGCAATCCGGCCAGCTTGCGTCCTTTTCGAAGTGCGCCTGAACCTGGTGAGTATCTACGAGCGTAATCTCGGTGGAGGAGCATCGGACTACCTGCTGCGCGTAAAGCCAGAAGGTATAGCCGGAGGGCGGCTCGGGCGGGATCTCGTTGGCGATTTTGGTAAGTAGAAGAACCAGCAGAAAGACGGCCGCGACAATGGCGATCTTCTTAATCACAGACAGGTGACCTGAGCTGCGCCCACCGGCATTGCAGGAACGAGTGGCTTCCAACCTTAGCCGCGGGCGGGATCCGTAGGGCCAGTATAGCTTCGTGAAAGCACGAACGACACCCAGTCAAGTCCGCGGCCGATCGAGGTTCAAACGAGACCTGGGACAACCCTGTCTCGGCTGCCGCAGTTGCGCGCGGCTCGCGCTAGCCAAAAACACTCGGGCCGTCTTCCCGTAATTGAGAAGGCGGCCCGTGTTCCGAAACCTGACCCCTGAAGCCTGGACCCGTCTTTCTAGTTCTGATCGTCTCTACGGTGCAGTGTCGGCGGCCCGTCGCCGGAATCTGACCCGGAGTTGCCGGTCTGGGTTGAACTTCCCGAGTTGCCGTTATCATCCGGTCCCGTGCTTGCACGGCGCAACGACGGCTTGTTCGGGCCTTTGGTGTCGTTCAGCCGGCGCTTATTCTCGATGCGCGCCAGCCGGGCCTTCACGTCATCGAACTCCGACGTCGTCACCGTGTATTCGTCTTTGGCTGGCAGAATTCGCGCGATCTCCTCCTGCGTGTGCAGGATGCGATCGGGGGTCTGGGGATGGTCGCTGAATGCCTTGGCCACCAATCCCGGCTTGCGTTTTTCGAGTGCCTGCACCTTCTCAAAGAAGCTGATGAAGGCCTGGGGGTCGTAGCCGGCGCGGTACATATATTGCACGCCCAGATAGTCGGCCTGCGCCTCAAACTCGCGCGAGAACTCGAGGAAGGTGATGGGGATGGCCAACTGCGCGGCCTCGTAGATTCCGTATCCGGTCCAGGTGTAGCCGGTCATCATGATCAGCGGCACCATGCCGATCTGCACGTAGTTGAGCCGCGTCATTTCGCGGGCCGCGTGGTGCGCGCAAACGTGCGCCGTCTCGTGGGCCATCACGCCGGCCAGCTCTGCTTCCTCGTCCGCAGCCATGATCAGCCCGGAGTTCACGTAGAAGAATCCGCCCGGCAACGCAAAGGCGTTGATCTCGTCGGAATCGATGACCTTGATGGTGAAGGGAACCTTGCAGTCGGAGTTCTTCACGATGTTCTGCCCGATGCGGTTAATGTACTCGTCCACCACCGGATCGGTGATAAACTTCGTGCTTTTCTCGATCTCGTCGGCGTACTGCTTGCCCATCTTGATTTCGCTGTCGGTGGAGTACCAATTGCCCAGCCCGCGGTCGCCGATCTTGCGGTTCCCGACGGCGCTGACGTCTTCAATGCTGCCCGGCTTCACCTCGATCATCTCGCTGCCGGGATCGACTATCTTGTCAGGATTCACCTCGGCTGTCGAGTCGCAATCGCCGCCCACCGGAGAAGTTCCCGGCTCCGCGGCGTCTACGCTGCTGGTGTCCTCGTCCTTGTCGTCCGCCTTGGCGTTCTTATCCTTTTTCTTGTCCTTCTTCTCTTCGGTCTTCGCCGGGCAGGGAGGCAACTGCCCATTTTTCGCAGCGGTCGGGAGCCCGGGATCGGATTTCGGAGGAGCGGGCGCATCTCCACCCACCGAGGTGGTCCCCGGAGCCTGCTGTGCGGAAGGGGCCGATTGCGGACTGCCGGACTGCGCTGCTGCCTGCGCCTGGGCGGATTGATTGTCGCTCGTGCCCGATGCCGTCTGAGCGGCGGGCGTATTGGCCGGCGCGCTACCGGTGTTTGATCCGTTAGTCTGCGCTATTGCTGCGGTAGCCAGTCCCAGCGCCATCCCGGCCAGAACCGCCGCGGTCCAACTCATGCGATTCGCTGCCTTCATCGACCCACCTCCGGCACCTGCCCAGTGCCCCGCTTCGCTCAGTTCGTTAGACGCCAGTATCCGCTCTTTTGGCAGCAAAGGGAAGGGTATTTCCCGTTACCAGCGCCGGGCGCCGGCCCGTCCCCCCCCAAATCTGGGAGCCCCGTCTGGTCCACTGCTGGCCCCCGGCTACCTCACCGCCTTCTTTCCTCCACGATCAACGATCCACAAGCCTTGATCCCGTCAACTTCGTTTGGCCGCCTGTTGACCAATCGCCGGCCGCCGCGTCCATTCCAGTGCGCACTGGCTTTTTCCTCGGGGAGTTGAAAAGTCGATGGCTGCGGACGCAACCAGTGTTTCCATGGCAGTCTCATCCATGAGCCTTGCCCAGACAGTGGACTCTTTGGCTTGGCCGGCTGACGGGAGGGTAAAATCCTCTCTAGGCATGGCTGCGACTAGGGCAATGGACAGCGCCAGACGGCAGGAAACCACCCGGGACGATACGGCTCGGGGCCAAGAACGCGCACAGAACCGCGCACTCGAAATGGAACTGATTCGCGAGGCTCAGGCCGGCTCACGGTCCGCCTTCGATGCTCTCGTGCGGCAATATGAACACCAGGTTTTGCGTCTGGCGCTGCACCTGACCGGATCGGAGCACGACGCCGAAGACATCTACCAGGACGCTTTCCTTAAAGCCTTCCGGTATATCGGCAACTTCCGCTTCGAGTGCTCGTTTTACACGTGGATTTACCGCATCGTCACCAACCTCTGCCTCGATCAGTTACGCCGGCGTAAGACCCGCCGTGAAGATCACGCAGTGGTCGTTGACCGCGCCGGAGAAGAGATCGATGTTCTCGCCTCGGTCTCTGATAACCGCTCGTTTTCCAACCCGGCGCGCGAGCTCGATCGCAAGCTGCTGGGAGAGAAGATTCAAACCGCTCTCGGCAAGCTGACACCGCGCGAGCGCATGGTCTTCGAGCTCAAGCATTACCAGGGTCTGCGGCTACGAACAATCGGCGAGATGTTGAACACCACCGAAGAGACAGCAAAGAACACCCTCTTCCGCGCCACAAAGAAACTCCGCCTGCAGTTGGCGGACATGCGCTGAAGGCAGGGAACCAGAAGGCAGAGATCAGGTGTCAGGGATCAGAACGACGGGAGCGGGAGCACAGGAAGCAACGGAAAAGAAGATCAAAGAACAGCCGGCTTTTGACTGATTTGTGGGTTTCCGTGCGATGAAGCTAAAAGCCAAGGGCTGATTGCTACAAGCTGTTTTTCCGGGGGAAGGAAGTAAAGATGAATTGCGAACTGGCACAGGAACGAATGGTCACCGCCGCCTACGGCGAGCTTTCCGACGAGCAGACGCACGAGTTGGACCAGCACCTAACATGCTGCGAGGCATGCCGGAAAGAACGTGAGCAAGTTTATGCGCTGAAAGTGCTCGCCGATCTGCATCCCGTGGTTGAGCCGGGGCCGAATCTTATTGCTCGTGCTCGCCTCCGGCTCGACGAAGCCCTCGACGCCCTGCCTCCCAAGCGCTGGTATGAGCGGCTTGGCGAACGCATCCTCTCCAACTTTGCCAGCCTGCAATCTGCTCCCGCCGCCGCGGCGCTGCTGCTGATCGCCGGCGCCGGCGCGGGGATCCTCAGCGGCTACGAATACGCCCAGGGCCGCGCGGCTGCCGCGGCCACCGCATCGCAAGCGTCCACGCCCGCCGCCGCCCAGGTCCAGCCGGCCGGGGCCCTGCCCGAGTTGGCCAATGTTGCCGGAATTTCCAGCATCGTGAGGCGGCCCAACAGCGAGATGATCACGGTCAGCTACAACCAGGTTGTTCCCCGCCAGATTGACGGTTCTCTCGACGACCCGGCCATTCGCCAGTTGCTGATGCTGGCCAGCGAGAACGCGGTTTCGCCCGCCGTCCGCGACGATTCGGTGGGGCTGCTTGCCGCCGAATGCCGCGCTGGCCACAGTTGCCAGCCCTCCGGAATTCGCGAGGCATTAATGGTCGCCCTGCGCTACGATAAGAGCGCCAAGGTGCGCCAGAAGGCGCTTGAGGGCCTGGAACCCTATGTCGCAGAGGACATTCGTGTCCGTGACGCCGTGCTCGAATCGCTGCTCAACGACAATGATCCGGGCGTCCGCGCCGAAGCGATCGGGTTACTCACCCCGGTTGAGGCCGACACCAGCGTCCAGCAGGTTCTTTATTCGGTCTCCAATTCTGATCGCGATTCCCAGATTCGCAACGTTTCCCGGCAGGTCTTGAGCCGGGTACAGGAGATTCAGTAGGCTAGGTTGCACCGTCTCACTTTCCGGCCACTGCGCCGTCTGAAAGAGCGCACACCGGACGAAACATCTACCCGGGGGAAACAACATGAAAGACCTTTTGAGGCCGCAGTACAAAGTTCACTTCGTCAAGCTTGGCATCGTTGCACTTTGCGCAGGATTTCTTGTCCTGGCGCCACGCGCCGTTCGCGCCCAGGCGCAGGAACTAGCGCCGCTCTTCGAAGAGCCCAGCCCTCTCGCCATTCACGCCACTGCCCCGGGTTACCTGGGTGTTCAGGTCGAAGACATCGACAGCGACAAAGCCCAGTCCCTCAGGCTCAAAGAGGTTCGCGGAGCGTTGATCACCCTCATCGACCACGATGCGCCGGCTGGCCAGAGCGGCCTCAGGGTCAACGACGTGGTGCTCGCCGTCAATGGTCAGAATGTTGAAGGTGCTGAGGCTCTTCGCCGCATGCTCCGCGAGATTCCGCCGGGCCGTAAGATAAGCCTCGAAATCAGTCGCGACGGCAACGTCCAAACGCTGGCCGCTCAGCTTGTCGACCGCAAAGCTCTCGATCACGACATCTGGGGCAAGATCGGCGTTGAACCCGGTCCCATCGCCCCCGCGCCGCCGGCAATGGGTGTTTTCACCGGAACGGATGCAGCCCCGCCCAGCGGCTGGCACATGTCGCTCTTCACCAGCACACTCAACGTGGGGGCGCTGGTTGAGCCGCTCACCTCGCAGATGGCCGACTATCTCGGCGTGCCAAGCGGGCTGATGATCAAGCAGGTCGCTCGCAAGAGCGAAGCCGCCGCTTCAGGCCTCAAGGCTTTCGACGTCATTCTGAAGGTTGGCTCAGATTCCATTTCCACCTCCGCCGACTGGGACCGCGCACTCCGTTCCAATCAGGGCAAGCCGGTTCAGGTCACTATTCTGCGCGACAGGAAGCAGCAAACCCTCATCCTCCAGGTCGATTCCAAGCATCGCAGCGCTCTGGAGTATGAAGACCTGTTCGGTGCCGATAGTGACACCGACCTCGCCGAGCTTTCGCCATTCTTCGATTCCGATTTCGCCGAGTCTTTCTCTGCCGAAGCTGCCGCGAATGCCAACGCTCTGGCTGAGGCCGCCCAGTCTCAAGCCGACGATCTCGGCAAGAGCTTCAAGGGCTTCCAACTCAGCCAGGAACAGATGGAGCAGCTTCGCAAGCAGTCGGAAGCACTCGCCGACAGCATGAAAAATTTCAAACTCGACCTCAGGCAAGAGCAGGACTTCGAGAAACTCGGCCAGAGCATGAAGGATTTCAAGCCGACTCCTGAGCAGGAACAGCAGCTCAAGAGCTTCGGCGACAGCATGAAGAGCTTCAGGCTCGATCCTGACCAGATGAAAGCGCTTCAGGAGAATGCGGAAAAGCTCGGCGAAAGTATGAAAGACTTCAAGCTGAGTGCCGAGCAGCAACAAGAGCTGAAGCAACAGGCCGAAAAGCTGCGCCAGAGCATGAAAGACTTCCAGGTCGACCCCAGGCAGATGGAGCAGCTTCGTCAGCAGATGCAAGACTTCCAGAGAAACTTCAACTCCGACCAGATGAAGAAGTGGCAGCAGCAGATGGAACAGTTTCGCCAGCAGATGCAGCAGTGGCAACGTGAGAACTGCGAACCCTATGTCTAGGATTTCCCTGCCACTGTCGTTGTCTTGCTTTCTGACCTGTCATTCCTGAGCAAGTCGCGCACCGACGAGTCGAAGGATCTGCGGTTGCTCCAGCTTACGTCGAAACGAGCTGTGTTTCCGAGTCTGAAGCAAACGAATAGATGCCGCGCGGTCTGCATTAGCATCGTTTTGTGCGTTCAAGACTGAAACTCGTTTTGTTTTCCGAGCCGACATGCGAGCAAGCCTTGCCGAGGTCAAGGTGCCAAGCGTCTACCTCCGTCCCATTCAAGACCGCTTGGCTCCCGCGCGCTGCCTGCGCGAGATTCTTGGAATCGAACCAGAGACAAAAGTGGTGTCCATCCCGGGTCCGCATCTTCTGCTCCAGAGCGAACCGCAGAAGACCGCTGAAGCCGTTGCTCGCTTTCTCCGTCAGCTCGACCAATAGCAGCCAAAACGCGCCAGATCCGTCCAATGGCCGACTACAATTTTGATATGGACGTTCTCTACGGGCTCCATCCGGTCGAAGAAGCTCTCAAGGCCGGCCGCCGCCGATTCGATCACATCCTCGTGGCCCGCGAGCGTCAGGATGAACGCCTGCAGCGCCTCATCGAGCGATGCCGCCAGTCCGGAATCCGCGTTCGCACCGAATCTCGCGAGCAACTCACGCAAATCGCGAAATCCTCTGCCCACCAGGGCATTGTCGCGCTCGTTCGCCCGCGAGGGTCTCTTGCTATCGAAGATCTATTTGCTCAGCCGGCGGCAGGTCCCGGCGCCGCACGCCTCATCCTCGCCCTAGATGGCGTCGAAGATCCGCAGAACCTCGGTGCGCTGCTCCGCGTCGCCGATGGCGCCGGTGTCGACGGCGTCGTTCTGACCGAGCGCCGGTCAGCCCCTTTGAGTGCGGCGGCTCTCAAGGCCAGCGCAGGGGCAGCCGAGCATCTCCGCATCGCCCGTGTCATCAATCTCGTGCGTGCGCTCGAAGGCCTCAAGGGCCAGAACCTATGGATCGCAGGTCTCGACGAGCGCGGGGCTACCAGCTACGATGCCTTCGACTTCACCGGCGACCTAGTCATCGTTCTCGGCCGCGAAGGCGCAGGCCTGCACGATCTCGTTCGCCGCACCTGCGACCACCTCCTGCGCATTCCTATGGCCGGCGGAGTCAGCTCACTCAACGTCTCCGCCGCCGGAGCCGTCGTTCTCTTCGAAGCTGCCCGCCAGCGAAGAGCATTGCGTTCTCCCACCGAACTCGTCCAAGAGTCTGCCCTACGCGGTGGTCCTGCGCGCAGCGCTAGGGCGCAGAGAGGCCTCGGCTCATGAAATTCGGATCTCGTTTGGCCGCAACAGCCTGTTGCCCACGGTCTGGATCTTCAGACCGGCGAAGGCGCGGCACTTCGATTTCCCAGCTCTGCTGTGCCGCCGGGGGTTTTCTCTGCGCAGCCGCCTACTCCGCCCTCGCCATCCCGTCTTCCGCCCAATCCATGCAACCCGCCACCCCGCCTCTCGAACAATCTACCGAGCATCACGGCCAAATCGTCTTCTCCCGCTCGACCGACGAAAGCGGCCAGACCACCACGACCGCGGGCCCCGCCGCGACCAAGTCAAATGGGCAACCGGTTACCGCGCCCGTCGCTACCGACGATGAGCGCCGTGCCGTTACGTTCAGCTCGCTTGACCTCGATGTCCGGCTGCGCCTCGACGAGCATCAGATTGCCGTCCGCGCCGTCGTAAATGTGCGCAACGACAGCGCCTCCTCGCTTGCTCATATAGCGCTGCAAATCTCCTCTACGCTGGTGTGGGAACGCATCCTCATCGCCGGCCGCGAAACTCCCTTTACTGTCGCTACCCTCAACTCCGACGTCGATCACACCGGCCAGCTCCATGAGGCTGCCGTTACGCTCGCGCAGCCCCTCGCACCTGGTGCCACCATCCAACTCGATGTCACCTACTCCGGCGCCATCGAACTCAACGCCCGCCGCCTCACCACCATCGGCGCGCCTGACGAGACGGCCTTTCACTCCGACTGGGATCGGATCGGGGTCGACTTCACCGGCCTGCGCGGCTTCGGCAACGTGGTCTGGTATCCCGCTTGCAGCGTTCCCGTAATCCTTGGCGATGGCGCCCGTGTCTTCGACGAGATGGGGGAACACAAGCTGCGCATGTCGGGCGTCCGCTTCCGACTGCATCTTGCCGCGGAATTCCCTCACGGCCAGCCGCCCAGCGTAGCCCTTATCAACGGCCATCTTGTTCCGCTCGCCATCACCGACACGCAGACCGCCGGCGAAGAGGTCTCCGGCGTCGCAACGGCGAGCCTCGAGAACGTCACTCTTGGATTCGAAGCTCCCAGCATCTTCCTCGCCGCGCGAACGCTTAAACACGCTGTCGACGCCGAGTTCTTCGCACTGCCTGCCGACGAGGCGTCTGTCGAAGACTGGGCCGCATCTGCAGCCGCCGTCATGCCCTTTCTGCAAGGCTGGCTCGGTGAAAAGCCCCGCTCCCGGCTTGCCGTTCTCGACCTGCCGGATCCCGAAGACGCGCCTTTCGAAACCGGATCGATGCTCGCCACGCCCATCCATCAGGGCACGCCAGAAGAACTTGACGGCGTCCTGGCCCACTCGCTGGCTCATGCATTTCTGAGCGCT
>Ga0335069_10003778_pt1 | contig 22707 bp, 44 predicted proteins | sample Lox_Sample_11_FD_206714 | JGI IMG/M metagenome (GOLD analysis project Ga0335069, IMG submission 206714) | Soil microbial communities from Loxahatchee National Wildlife Refuge, Florida, United States - Lox_Sample_1.1 | ecosystem: Environmental > Terrestrial > Soil > Wetlands | place: USA... | reverse complement strand
GTCATCAGTTCTACCTTCTGACTTGATTGTCCCGTACTCTGGGTTGGACTCGACCAAAAGCGTGGCATCAGCCTTGATCTGCTGTTTCACTGCTTCATAAGCTTTACTGTCTCTTTCAGACAGCTCAGTCCTAACTTCTGCTTGAAGTTCTGCTTTTAATTCTGCTTTTAATCGTTCTCGAAGTTCTTGAGGTGAGAGTGATTCAGCCTGCTGGGTCTGTAGTTCCAGCAGTTTGTCAGGTGTGATACCTGCTTCAGCAAGTACCCTTAGCGTGTCGGAGGAGAGGCGCTCTTTAGGGAGATACTTAGCCTGTTCTTGCTTCCAGGCTTCCTGTTCCGCTTTAAATGCTTGCTGGGCTTTCCGTAAGCGCTGCATATCGCGGGCGATAGCAGCCTGTTGAGGGCTCAGAGGCTCATTAGATGCTTCAACGGCCTTCGGAGGGGTTTCAACAGTATTGGTAGGGGGTATCGGAGCTGTTTGTCCAGGTGCTAAGCCACTTGGCGGCGGTGCTATGGTGTTAAAGTCTATCTCTTCTGCTCTAGCAGAGGTTTTAGGCTTAGATTGTAACGAATTGACCACATTTTGAGGGGTTGTGGTAAATTTGTTCAATTTTGCCATCTCTTCTGCTCTAGAAGAAGTGCGTGCTGGACGTGGAGTTACTGGTTGTGAGGGGGGTTTACCAGATAACTTGTCTTTTAGGGCTTGCACACGTGCTGTTGAGGCACTTTGCTTACCCATATTGACTGTAGATCTGGTTTCTGTCTTAGATGGAGTGTTAGAATTAGCCGAGTGGGCTTTATTCGTTACATTGAGGGCCATTTTTACTTCCTTGTTCGTAACTGCGAACTGTTATGCGTTGCTGCGCTGTTAGATAAAAATTTTTATGTTATTGTGGGGGCATTGGGTTAGCGCTATTAGGCACTAAGGGAGATGTTGGAGTAGGTTGAGGAGCTGCTTGAGGCTGCGGAGCTGGCATTGGAGGAGGCATTGCTTGAGCTTTTAACTGTTGTAGGGCAGCAAACCAGTCTCTCAAGGACTGCATTTTCTTTTCTTCAAGCTTACATTGAGCATAAAGATTAATATACTGAACAACAATCTGTTCAGCTTTGGGTAAAGGGAGGAATTGATCAGGTGGTTCAAACTTACCGTGCTCGACAATGTCATCAAGGGCTTGATAAATCCGTTCTTCGGCAGCATTAGCGAGAGTTTCTTGCTGCCCTAGGTCCGGGAAGTCGAGAAGGCGACGTCCTTCCTGAATGTCAATCATTCCTGATTGAATCATTTCAGTTACTTTTTGGAGACGTCCTGCTGGATCTTTTGGCAGAGAGGATTCTGTATAGCACTGAATGACAAATGTGTCATCAAGGAGAGCCACATTATCTAGACTGATCTCTCTACGACCCTTCTTACGGTCTACAAACACTGTCTCATACTTGCCATCACGTTCAATGATGTCCTTAACGAGATCCATCACCTGGTAAGCTAAGTCTACATAGAAGTTTGAATAACGTTTTTCAAGAGCCGCGAACCGCTCCGCATTGATATCTTGATACACCCTTTGTGCTTCTCCGCTATCCAATCCTTCCGGTTTTTGGGATGTAGCAGACAGCTGACTAAGTCCTTCGTCGTTATAGGCATATTGAATAATTCGGTCCCGTTCCTGGTACATTTCAGCAGGAACACAACTCGATACTTCAACAGTGGGCTTAACTCCTGTATATGGAATGAGTATACCAATTTTGTTCGAGAACGACGCTTTGTTGACTTTCGAGCCTTGCTCATAGAATACCCTCGGTACCCCGGTAAGTTTAATAGATTTGGAGATAGTGTCAAGGAGGCTATTTAATTCAAGCTGGCTACCCATTTGCTTCTCGGCCACACTCATAGACCAGAAGCCAAGAGCACGCTTGTGATGGTGGAGGAATACAAAGGGGAACTTTTCCTTTTTCCACGGTTCACTAAAGAGTTCTCCAGAAGAACAAGCGATAGTATGCATGCCGTCATTGGCGTCGGGACCAGAAGGGAGACTCCATCCCTCCACAACCATCACAAGATCAGAAACTGATTTAGATGCCTGAGCAGACTTATCAACAGTGGACTTCTCTGCCTGTTCGATGATATGTTTCCTATCGGGAAACATCGACTTTAGCATTTCTCTATCGTAAAGAGCTGCTTCATATAATCGTCTTGGGTCGCCATGGGCACTTTCCTGTAAATCAACAAACAATGAACTAACTAGCTTACGCTCTATGCAGACTTTCTTGTCTTGACCTTCATAGACTTTAAGGCAACCAGTACCACCCCAGCCAAGAGCATCAGTGAGGATGTATTCGCCTACTTCGTAGGCTTTAATCCTGTAGAACTCGCCAAGAATAAAGCTATTAAGTTTCTTCGCAAGATTACGTTCCTTGTAGTCGCCGTTGTCAGTTAGGAAAGTTGGAGAGGGGCGGTTCTGAGTAATACGAGATACCAGAGTTCCTGTGATTGAAGATACTATGTTATAGGTGGGTCGATTTGGGGCAAGAGGGCTGTACTGGTCCATTAGGGACATATTGGCCCCAATAAAACTGAACAACGGCTGACCACTATAGAGGCGGGCAAAAATTGCTAATTGTCGAAGACGAGGTTGTTGTGAGGATTTAAGATAAGCAAAGGTGGCACAAAGTTGCTCTGCACGTTGCCTATCATCTTTGGCTTCCCACCAACGATAGCCCATATTGGGTTGATTCATTGGATTGTTGGAAGTACGGAATACTTGCTGTACTCTTGTTCCTGCAGTCTTTTCTTTTGGAGAAGTCTTTAAAGCCATAAACTATTTAGCCATGAGATACGTATATCCTAGAGGCCCTACAAATTTATAATCAAACCTATGTCCAAGAGCTAGCTTAAGCTCAGTTAGTTTAGTTTGATTGAGTCTTAAGCTTTCTGGATGAGTTCCATATTTTCGAGCAAGATACCATAAGGCATTGACTACACGTTCTTCAATAGAATACTCGTAGGGACGAATATATTTCTTTTCAAACTTAAAGTCTTTAAACTCATCAGTAAACCAATGTTCAAATAAAAGTCCCATTACAAATCCTCTGCAGGAGGACGGCTCGAATAATCTATTAACCGTTCAATCTCTGCATTAGGATCTTCATCATATTCATCTGAAACTTCTGCATAAGCTTTTTCTAGCTCAGCTTTAGTTCTACGTGTTACAACAGGAGGTGGGCTCTCAGAAAGAACTAAATTAAGATCGGTGGATTGATACTGCAATACACCCTGGGACCTAAGAAGCTTTAAAAGCTCCTTGAGGGCCTTCATATCGGGAAGAGTCATATTACTCCCGTCGACGTCTTTTTCTATCTTTCAAAATCTCAGCAACAAGAGAGGCTTCACTGGAATCATGGTCGGGCTCGTCCATGTAGTGAACTGGCTCTTTATTAGGACCACGGCCACTTGTAGCATGTGGACGCTCATCTTGAGGAGAAGCATCCATTAGTCCTGATTCATTATCCATATCCGAATCATCTGGATGATCAATAGGACCATGTAAAGTACCAACATCAGAACTGAGGGAGTCGCTTTCGTAGTCTTCAACTTTACCCCCGCGAGCCATCCGTTTGCGATCAGCCATGATACTATCAACTAGGGAGATATGTTCATTCTTTTGAGGTCTGGTGGAGCTATTAAGTTTCTTTGAGGATTCTTCAGACATCACCCCATAGTCAACCATTCCCATTCGGCTGTCATCTTCTTCATCATGACCCGCTTCACGGTCCGGGTGCAGTTCCTCATTCCCGTCCTCGGGATGCTGTTCAACAGAACGAAGTTCGTTGACTTCACCGCCTTCAGCCAACATTGCTCTACGGGAGTCACGATCCATCACATCTTCAATCATGTGATTATGCTTCTTGGGCTCATGGAGCAAGGGCTTCATAGCATCAACTTCACCGCCTTCGGCCATGGCCTTTCGGTGTGGGTATAAGTCTTTCGTGGGCCTGTGGCTCACTGGCTCACCACCAGCAGGCTGGGCCATTCCTCCTTGGGACATGCAAGCCCCACCCATTGCCATGCATTTGGGGCAGGAGTGGTCGTACACTTCATGGCTTTGGTCGTTCATAGCCATGCCACCAGAGTTAAGTACTTGATGGCTTTGATCAATCTCCCCAGAAGAGCCATGTTTACTGACTCGGTTCATCTTTCCACCTTTTGACATATTGGCCCTCTTTGTAGAATATGCAATGGCCAGCGCCTGTTTTTGAGGCTTGCCGTGCTTCATTTCGGTCTTTAAATTCTTTTTAAACGCTTTGTTGGAGGGAGATTGGACTAGGGGCATAGGATTAATCCTGGGAAAGGCTTCTAGGGTCCTTTAAATCGAAAATAGGAGGTATTAAAACTTCTCCTCATTATGGGTTCATATTTGGGAGAAGGTATCAGCCTTGTGGTACTGTTACACGGCGGGGTATATGGGGAGAACGGCCTATGATTGGTTACCTTACCCTGTGGGTAGGTATAACTCTTACTATCCTGTAACGGCCATTACTGCCTTACATACTGGCTCGCATAAAGTCTAGCGTACCATATCACCAACTATATACCATGATTATAGGCAATTGCAACAACTATTTTATTTATTTTATAAGACTATGATTATACAGGGAAATAAAACTTGACAAGCTATATCTTACGTCTTTTATCGAACCGGTCCTGGTACCTAAGCTTGGGTCGATCCAGTCTCTGTACACCGTTCAGATCAGGCTCAACTGTGTACCGCTCCTTAAGCTCATTCTCGACCGTCTTAGCTTCCTCAAGCCGTTCAAGCTCGGCCTGAAACATCATCTCCGACTGCTCATCTGACCACTCTTTGGTCCCAAACTCTGGTGCAGCCTTCTCGACCTTATAAGTGTAGGAATAAGACTCTCTCCATGCATAGAGCACGGCGTCACATATGTCTGAGTGAAATCGATTGGATATGACTTTACGGTCAGGCGTAGACTTGTCATGATCCCACTCAACCTTCACACTATCCATAGCAAATTGACTGGTTGCCTTGATCATGAGCTTGCCTGTGCGCATAGCATCGTTCATAAGTTCAATGTATTCCATCTTACGGGTCTTCTCAGCCGCAACCATAGGTACAGAGAACCGCTTGGCTATTTCCTCTGTTATCTTCTTACCTAAACCACCTGTATCCACTACAATCTTGTCTACATCGTATTTGGCCAGCATACCCTCAATCTGCTTAACCAAAGCCGATATGTCCTGACCGCGTGTTATCTTCTCCTCAACCAAGTAGGTCTTAAGCGATGTATCACTATAGGCAAGTAAAGCTATAGCATCAGCATCTCCAAACCCTAGGTCCAGGCCGATAAGATAATGGTAGTTACCTTGTGGTAACTGGTCGTAGTGGTTGTGCTGGCCCCAATGGTAGACAAGGCTATTCTCATCCGTCACCCACCGACCAAACCACTCCCGCTGTATACTAGGATCGGCTACAGTCACCCCTCGACGTTTAAGTTCACGGTCCAGAGCATCCTGGTGTGTCTTACCTAGCTTGAGATAGGGCATCTTAGGATTATCAAAGAAGGACCAGCTATGCTTAGAGCATCCTTGGCCTATGTAGTTAGGGCTGGACGGGTTGGTGAGGTCATAGAAGTAACCAGCTGGCACAGCACCGGGCGTGCCGATGAGGATGAGCTGGCCTTGATAGTCCATAAGGGCCGGACCGATCACTAAGTCCACTAGCTCTCTAATATACTCAGGAAACGACTGCACCTCATCTAGATAAGCCTTCTTAATAGCCAGACCTCGAAGGTTCTCTATGGCCCCTCTATCCTCAGCGCCGAGGCACATTATGATGCCTCCCTTAGGATATGTAATAGTTAGGTCCGACTCATTCGGCACACCGCCCAAGGCAAACATCCTATTAATCATCTTAAGCTTAGGCCAGATGTTACGTTTAGCCATCTTACGGTTGATAGTGATGTAGAGGAATACACCATAGTCTTCAGACCGTGAGGCCGCGTCATTTAGGTCAGCTGCACAACCTTCAGTCTTACCCGATCGACGCGTTGTCACCGCTGCTTTAAAGTCACTAGGATCTCTTACAAACGCCAGCTGCTTGTCGAATAAATAGTTCTCTAGCCTGAATGTTCCTGGCTCATCTATTAAGCCACGGCGGCGGGCTAGCTCTCTTAAGGCTTCAGACCGTGTAAGTTTAACCTTTGGCTTTGAGGGCTGCTTCGATTTGTTCATCTGTTAAGTCTTTCGTGGCTGCCTTGGCCGTATCGGCTCTTTTCTTATCGGCTGCTTCCTGAGCCTTCTTCATGTCTGCTAGAAGCTTTACGTAGCGGGCTAGGTCCATAGCGCTGTCTGGGTCCAATTTAGCGCCTATGGTGAGGTTTTGGATGTGTTGTATATCCCGTTCTATGATTCTAAGAGACTTTTTATATAGTTTGTCTATCTTTGAGACTGGCATATGGTTGATTTGGTTGGTGTGGCCTGCGTGGCCGGTTCGTTTTTGGTGGCTCGTATAGGTTTTAAAAAGAATCTGTTTAAGCTGTTTTCAGTGTATAAATAGTTACTTTAGCTACAAATTAGCCATAAATGCTAAAAACTAAGTTTACAGTTTATAAACTGTTAAGTGGCTAAATTGAGCTTAACTTCAATTGGCATCCATAATGCATTTATACTAAACCATAGGAGATAACAGATGATCGAATATAAACGACATGAACTAATCTATTGCAACAACAACATCTGGTTCGTCTTACTAAGCAATGTACATTTAACAGGTTCATTAGAGCATCTTATGGCTTGTATTGATTTATTGGAGGCAAAATGAAGCATACACTAGGACCTTGGCACACAATTCAACGCAATGGCTCTTTATGGGTCTATTGTGAAGATCATAAAGATGAAAGCAATCCAACAATTGCAGATATAAATATAATGGATCCAAACTCAGAAGCAAATGCAAACCTTATAGTCGCTGCACCTGAAATGCTCGAAGCCCTTAAAATTGCACAACTTTTACTGGAAGAACTTTCAGTTGAGCAGGGATTTACAAGCCAACAAGATGACGATTATAAGCTAATTAAATCCGTGATCAACAAAGCTGAGGGAAAGTAACATGAAGACCTTAACTATAGCCCTATTAGCCCTAACTAATAGTGTTCAAGCAAACGACCTAGGCATGTTTACCTTAGGCGTCGTCACCCACACAGCCAGCTACACCATCATGAGGAAAGGCTTTAAAGCTACTGAAATTGAATCACATGTGTTTGCTTTGGTTATAGATGTTATGGTGGGAATGTCTTGTGCTTATTATGACGACAGTGAATACCCAACGGCAACTAAGCAAAATAAAGCCTTTGCGTCACATATGCTTGGTGCAGGTAGTACAATAGCTGTAATGCATGCTTTTTCTTTTTAACTAGGAGGCCAAATGAAGCCTATATACCGTGTTTACTTACAAACTGTAAAACATTGGGAGGAGCTTAAGAAGCTTGAGTTCACCGATCCAACTAAGAAAGAACTAATGCTGATTATGACTATTGATACTTTGCTAGACTTACTTGAGAGAGCTCTTGGTCTTTGAGTTATATTGCTTAAGAGCGTCTTCACAGACTTCTTCAAATGTATCGCCTTCGGAGCCAATGGCGGTGGTCTTGTCGATATGAAGTAGTAAAGCCCATGTGTTACGTTCCGTTACATAACGGACAGTGAGCATGATGCCGATTGTTTTGGTGAGCTCCACTAATTTATTAAACGTTTCCATTTTCTTTATCCTTTGCTATAAGAACCTTGATTTCATCAACAACAAATCTAGCTTTTTTAAGAGTGGATAAAGCTAGCTCACCCACCTCATAATGGGTTACACCATTGTCGACTCGAGTGCATTGACGGATGATCATGCCATTATAAGGTATATTGACAGTGTCGAACTTATGTTGCTGTTTTTTCATACTTTAACAAGCTCCTCATCCTCAACCTTGGCCTTAGCTTCAACCTTTGTTGTTTCTTTAGCTTCTTCAACCTGCGGAGCTGGTAAAGGAATCTTTTGAAGCTCTTCAGGATTAGTGGGAAATAGTTTAGCTATCAGTTTTGATAAGTAAGAACGTTGTTGGATGCGTTTTTCTAAGTATTCGTTAACTTTAATCTGTTGTAACTCTTCAGGGGTCATAAGCATGAGCTCAATGGCTCTATTAGTAAGCTTTTCTTCTTTCCTCATTCGGGTGTACTCAGTCAAAGCTAACGCTTTTAGCATAGACGCTTCGTCAGCATGCACAGTAGCCCGGCCTTCACCGACTTTATATTGATCTCCTGGAGCGAAGTGAGTGCGCTTCAGGATCTGCCTTTTTAATGGTATACCAAAAGCACCTTGGCCCTTAAATGGAGCCCATTCAGACTTAGCGGGCCTCACCTTGGCATATAGATTCTTGGCCCAAGCTTTAAGCCGCTTTAGCATCGATCTTATCCTCTGGCTTGCGGGCCGCTGAGACATATACAGCCGCTTCAATGCGGTTAAAGGGGATTAGGAACTCTACTCCCGTGGATAGTGTGCAATTAACACCGTAGTCACATAGAACCATTTCAATACCAGGATAGTTGGTAGTATTTAAGGTGCGGCTGTCGATTGTTTTATAACCGGGCACATGAAAGGTATCTGTAACCTGTAAGTGCTTAATTTTCCTATAAATAGCCATGTATTTACTCCTTATTACTTAATTGTTTCAATAGTTTATTTTTTAGATCAAACCCATCAGATCGGAAGCCTAGCTTGATGTACACATATGGAGAATTATCATCGTTGAAAGCATAACCACATATGGTATCGTTATCCTCATCAAGGCAAGCCACAACAATCTTTTGTTCATTTAGGAACCTCTCAAGCCTCTTATGCTGCAAGCTGGACCAAGTAGCTCGTTTAAGTGTAGTGTTATTAGACTTATCAAACCATCGGTTACGTAAATAAGTTGCAAAGATGAAGTTATCATCGGAGGGTACATTATGTCTAAAGATGATTCTCATATTTTGAACATTGTTCTCATCTTGCGAATACGATGTTGTACACCAGGCTTTGAAAGGCCCATCAGTCTACCTATTTCTTTATATGAGAGACCTTCCGCGTGGAGTTGCCACGTTTTCCTATAATCCTTAGAAGGAAAGGTCTTATCAAAGAGACATTGGCCAACCAATCTGTAATACTCTTGTTGAGACGTTTTATGTATCTTTGATGATTCTTTCTTATGGTTTTCAGGAAGGGGCTCTGCAAATTCATCATGAAGCACATGGCCTGTCCAGCTTTTAAGCCTACCTTCTTGGTCCTCGATATCTTTAAAGCCCGTTTCTTCAAGTTTACGATACCATTTCTTAGTGAGCGCATTGAGCGAACTAGACTTCCGTTGGAGCTGCTGTAAATTGTGTTTGCTCATTGGTTACCTTTTTAGGATCTGTATCTTTAGCTACTTCTCTAGCCACTTGGTACGCCGCCGCTTTACATAGTTGACGAGAGATATGCCAAACAGACAAATAATTAGTACTGGGATTAGTATGAAGAATAAAAGTAGCCGCAAGATGTCTCGTTGAAGCATTATCAGGTAGTCCAGACAATAGAACAATGTCAGAAATCCACGCATTAAACTCACCCATGCCCGTTGGAAGTCTACGAGGTAGGTAAAATCTTTTAAGCGCCTTCAGTAGCTTTATCATTTGTCTGTCCCTCTGCAACTTTGGCTTTCATTTCTTCTTGAATTTGTAGCCTTACTTTATTGCAATCTGCATCTAACTTATCAGCCTTTTTAATCATATCTACAATTTCATTTTCAATTTGGCTGAGCTGATATTTAACAATAGACTTTTGATAGTTAAGAGCACCAAGTCTATAAATATGCTGACTCAACTCTTGCTGCATTGCTTGCAAATTATTGTTGGCTTCTAGTTTCTTATTTTTCTTAAACAGACTCATTTATTCCTCTTTCTTGTAATGTTTAATAGGTCCAATTGGAACATCTTTAACACTGTGAAAGGACAGTGCACTCTGGAAGTGAACAGCTTTGTCTTTGTCCATGTAAACTTCTATTACATCCTTAAAGCTGTTAATAAACCCCTCTCGGTAAAGTGACTTTAGTACTTCCCTATAAGCCTTACCAACTGCTTTGACCAGGTCAGACTTATAAATATGTACTACCAGTTCCTTCATTACCTATTTAGTATACCTTATTATTGTCAAAAAGCAAGCATATTGTGAACAATACTTTGCTTAAGATATAATATCCAAAGGCGCCGTTTAACGGCGGGTATTGGATATATAAAGGTATATTCGTATGTAAACTGTCTTACTAGCGTGTCTGGCCGGCGTAAGGTCTAGCCTACCATACTACAAAAAATACCATAGTTAATTGTAAAGGTCAACTACTTTTAATTGACAGGTCTAACATTATTATATATACTGTAATTACATGAAAATATCCAATAACTTAAAACAAGGTTCAAAAGAGTGGTTAAAGTTCCGAGAAACTGGTCTAGGGGCTTCAGACGCACCAATTATAATGGGTGAATCTCCTTGGAAAACGCCTTTTGAGTTATGGGCTGAGAAGACGAAATTACTTAAACCAGAAGAGCCGCATATTATGGCTGCAGTGGCTATGAAAAGAGGAACAGATCTTGAGCCAAAAGCAAGAGAATTATACATACAGCAAACAGGAAAAAAAGTTTCTATTCCTAATGTTGAGCATCCCGTTTACCCATTTATACGAGCCAGCTTGGATGGACTCAGTGAAGATGGCTTGGTTATACTCGAAATCAAAACTCCCGGTAAAGCAGATCTTATTGAGGCTTCAAAAGGTAAAGTACCTAAAAAGTATTACTGGCAACTCATGCAACAGTTGTTGTTGGTGCCCAAAGCCACTCACCTTGACTATGTCACCTTCGACGGTAAAGAAACAATTTATATTACAAAAGTCGAAAGGAACAAAAAGGATGAGGAAAAACTCCTAAAAGCTCTGTTACACTTCTGGACACTAGTGGAGAAAAAGGTCCCACCTCCAGTTAATTATGATGATATGACACGCGTCATCACAAGACTTGCAAAGGACCATGAGAAGGTGATAGCATCTATGAATGCATTAACAGTCATTCACAACTGTCTAATGCAAGGAACATCCGAAGTGGATGAAGACGGTTTTATTAACGTATCAAGCAAAGGAGATAAATAATGTCTAAAGCAAATACTAAAACCTATGCAGAACAAGGACTAGAAGATGTCAACAACGAAACAGCGGCGGCAGAAGCAAATATCGCAGTCTCTTCAGAAGATTCTTCTGACGAGTTCTTTCAAGTTGGTGGACTTGAACCAGTTAAGTACTACTATCGTACCAGTGCACCCAAGAAACCGACGAAATCCCCTTTTAAAATCCTCGAAAAAGGGCAAACTATCACAGGTACGTATACACGTAGCTTCACCTCAGGTAAGTTTAAGAATGCTACTTACTTGGTACGACTCGACAACGGGGACCTCATTGGCCTTCCAGGAGCTGGAAGCCTTACGAAAGCAATGAGCAAGCTCGCTGAAGGCTCGAAGGTGAAGATCACCTATCAAGGCACCCAGGAGATTAAAGGTGGTGAATGGAAGGGCCAGGATGCCCACGTGTTCACCGTGTTCGGTTCTAAGTTGAAACAATAGTATAAATGGTTGCGGCGTGGAGCCAAGGTGCAATAAGTCCTGGCGAAGGGGAATGTGGTCGTGATTAGACCCAAATAAGACCTTAATCAGGTCACCCGAGGACACGCAGATTATGACCGAGAGACCCTATAATCGGAATACAGATTGTAAGGGAAACAGAGTAGCTCAAGTAGAGCCCGGGATGGTATCCTGGAGATGTGGTATTGAACCCACCTCTGACAGTGAGAATCAAGCCTCACCAACCATAAATAATTCACCTCCTAACCGAGATACAGCGGTTTCTTTTATTCTGTATACGCTCTGGCCCCGAAGCGCTACAATCGGGGCAAATTTTATTTATCCCATTTCTGAAAGAAACCATGCTTGTATGTGACGTAGAAACATATGGTACTGATCCTAAGAATGGTAAGCTTCTTGGCGTGGCCACTGCTCCTATCGAAGAAAATAGTTTATATCCTATTGAATATTGGGCTTTACAATATTATGATTACAATACTTCTACTTGGATTAAACATCAAAATTATGATATGATTGTTTCCCGACTTAGGGTTTTACTCACTACTAATGAATTAATAGGACACAACTATACATATGATAAAATCTGGATTGACCATGTTCTTGGCATTAATAGCTATTGGCATGCTGATACTAGACTTATGTGGCACATGTCAGCTGCACCAGCTGGCCCTCGCCCGTATAGCCTTAAGGATGCACAGGTCGAGTTATTGGGCTGGCCAGCGCGAGGAGATGCTGAACTTGAAGAACAGGTTAAAGCTCGCGGAGGTAAATTAAGTGAAGGCGATCACTATCTTGCAGATCTTGCTACTTTGTCTAAATATGCTTGTCTTGACGCTATTTCTACTGCACTTACATATAGTAAGCTAAAACCTTTCTTTGATGAACATGATTATTGGTGGATGCTTGAGAAGATGGTTAAATATTCATGGCTACTACAACAATGTACTGACAGCGGTATATTAGTTTCTGTAGATGCCCTAAAAAGGGAAATAGACAAACTAACGTATACAAAGGAAGCTAACACAGCAGCCTTTATGGAGCTTGCGGCACCTTATATTAAAAGACTAGAACGTATGTGGATGGAAGATCGAGCAGCTAAATATACAAGTGATGCAGCTAGACAGCGGTTTTTATCCAACTGGGACATGCAAAAGAAATTTAAACTGTCTTCGGACAAAGACAAAAGAGAGCTATTTTATGATTGTATTGGCCTACCTGTGCTTGCCACTACTGATTCCGGTAAACCTTCTACTGCTACTGATTCAATTATACTTGCTTCTAAAGGTAAACCAGAGATTGAATCTCTTATTGAGTTCTTCAAAGAAGCTGAACAATCAGAAACAATCTTAAATAGCTTTGCTAAACCCTGGCTTAAGGAAGTAAAGAATGGACGATTACACCCAAGGTTTAATCCTTGTGGCACCGTGTCCTATAGACTGTCAGGGTTTAAGCCATATCTTCTCAATGCACCTTTTGATGAGAAGGAGTTGATGGGCTGCCTTAAGTGTGATGAAGGATGGGCTGGTGTCCATGCTGATTTTGTGTCAGTTGAACCAGCGGTCACTGCACATTACAGCCAGGACCCATCGCTGTTAAAGGTGTTCAGGGACGGCCTAGGGGACGTGTATCTTGACTTGGCTTTGACACTCTTCCCTGGAGACGAGGAGCTAAAGAAAGGATATAACCCCCTAGCGCCGATAACCGGTGAGATTAAGAAGCGGTTTAAAGCTCAAAGAGACGTGGCTAAGGTGATACAACTCGCCGTTCAATATACTGGAACAGAATATACAGTACATAAGAACTTAACACAGGCTGGCCATAGTTTTACATTGAGTGAATGCAAAGCAATGGTTGCTGCTTATTGGAAGCATTTTAGAAAGGTAGCGGTGATGAATGAAGCTTTATTTCGTAGATTCGAACAACAAGGATATCTTAGGAACGCGGTTGGTCGTATTATTCAAGTGCCCACCACCATACCAATTAAACGACGTGATGGTACTATATGGGATAAACCCATCCCCAGATACAAAGATTTACCCAATAGGTTTATTCAAAGCTCTGCGCATGATCTTCTTAGTTTCTGGGTTCTCAACATTGAAGCACGTGTTAAAGTTAGCGCTCTTCAAGCGCGTCCTTTGCTTGTGGATTGCCATGACTCCACCTCCTGGCAATGTCCCCGATCTGAAATTGAATCTCTTGAGAAGTGCTTTAGAGATGCCTTGACACAGCTTAATGAAGAGGTTAAACTAACTGTACCGATTAAAGCAGAGATTAAGACATTTCAAACACTGGCTGGACTTAAAGGAGAAGAATAATGAAAGTATTACAAGAAGTAGTTGAAGTATCTGGAGAAGGGCTAGAAGCCCTTATTGGTAAAAAAGTAACGTTATTGTGCGCTAACTATTTTTATACTGGTAAGCTTATTGGAGTTAATCAAACTTGTGTCAAACTAGAAAATGCAGCAATTGTTTATCAAACAGGTGCATGGACAGATAAAAACTATGCAGATGAACAACCTCTTGGTGCTAAAGAGTTCTATGTACAAACATCAGCTATTGAATCCTTTGGTATATTAAAATGAAGATCCAACAATATTATAAATGTAAATATCTTCGGTCGAGGTCGAGGTCGGGGTCGAGGTCGGGGTCGGAGTCGGGGTCGAGGTCGAGGTCGTGGTCGGGGTCGGGGTCGTGGTCGGGGTCGAGGTCGTGGTCGGGGTCGGGGTCGGGGTCGAGGTCGAGGTCGGGGTCGTGGTCGGGGTGGAGGTCGGGGTCGGGGTCGAGGTCGTGGTCGGGGTCGGGGTCGGGGTCGGTATAGAAAGGACTTATGAATGATCTACATAATGTTTTTAACTATCGCATTGGCTCTCTTACCAGTGCTCTTGGTCGCCCTCCTGTCTTTTACCGTAGTGATCTTCTTCAATCGAAAGGATGTGCGTTCGGCTCGGTCTATGCGGTCCGCAGGGAAGACGCAGAAGCTATCTCCCTCACAGCGGGCACAGCAGCTGGATTTAAAGGTATTGTCTGGTCGCAAAGACTCTGGGTGGACTTCGACAATACCGAAGGGGCCTTACAGGCCAGGAAACTGTTAAAGGAGCAAGGATATGATTATGTCGAATATGATACAGGTGGTCGTGGTAGCCATTTTGGTATACGTAGGGATTGCAACCCTAGTCACATTCTCCCTCTTCTTGATAAGCATTGGGTTAAGGAGAATATGCCATTGGCTGATCTCTCGCTCTACTGGCACTTACACCTCATACGACTTCCGGGCGCAGTTCATGAAAGAACTGGGAGAACCAAAACATTGGTCACCAGGCAACCCGGACAAGCCCTCATTCTACCAAACGTATTACCCGATGACGAAGGAGTTAAGCAAGCGGCAGCGAGCGAAGGCAAACGTAGAGAGTCCATCTTCTCATGCTGGCAAGTGGTCTCCTTACTCACAGGAGCCGGAATAAATGGTTCTAGGCATCGTCATCTCCTTGATCTCGTATTGGCTCTTAAAAACGATTGTATGGTATCTATGGATGAATCGATGTGGGTTGTGCGAGAGGTTAATAGAGGATTCGAGGAGCCCAAAGCGGAAGAGGAAGTCGAAAAGATAGTTAAGTGGGCATATGAAAAAGATTAACCTGTCCACTTTTAATGGGATCATACGAGAATACTATGAAGTAGGTGCATTATCAGATGCTGACTATTCAAAATATAATTTGATTTGTAGATATAACGATAAGGTATCTAAAAGGTTGCTTGATGAAAAGGAAATATTAAGGAAAAAAGGGAAAGAGGCTTTTAATACATTACTTAGAGCGATGATATATAAATCCAATTCGTTTCTCAATCTTATTCCCAAAACAGGTGGACTTGGTACTGCTTATATACCCTGTCCAATAAAATATGGCAAAGACTGAAAAGCCTATAACAGACTGGAACAAATTCCGAGAACAGTTCGTCCGTTGGACCCTCCGCCGCGCCAGTTTCAGATGGCCCCCAAGAGGGGAAGCCATGAAGCTAGCTAGGGTGGATCGGGGCTTGTACAAATGTGCCATATGCGGTAAAGTGTATAAGAATAAAGAGGTGAGAGTTGACCACAAAGATCCAGTTGTGCCGGTATTGCCGACAAGCCCCACCGAACCCGGTGGTATTGCCCAATATGTGCTACGGATGTTTCCAGAGTGTAGTGGCTTCCAAGTACTGTGTAGACCATGTCACGATATCAAAACCAAAGGAGAGAACGATGAGCGACGCAAAGCTAAAACAGCCAGAAGTAAAACTAGATTTACACGTAGCAGGAGCAAAGGATGATAATGGTAAACCTAGGTGGGATCTTCTTCCTTGGAAGGCTATTGCTGGCCTTGTTAGTGTACTTACATTTGGTGCCAAGAAGTATTCTCCTAACGGATGGAGAACGGTACCTAATGCCAAATCTCGTTACACAGCTGCTCTTCTTCGACATCTTTATTGTATACAAAATGGGGAATTGTTGGATAAAGAAAGTGGTTTAAGGCATATTGACCATCTTCTTTGTAATGCTGCGTTTCTAGCAGAACTGGAGGACTAATGAATAATCGTGAAATAGAACGTAAATTCACAGTGGAAGGGTTGACCTATGAAGATGCTCTGGAGACTCTTAAGCGCGGGTTTCCTTGTACTGTCGATGCTACTAGCTATGACCTATACTGGAAGGCTCCTAATGTGGACTTTGTTCGCCTTAGAGAGAATAGCAGGGAGCTAACGGTTAAAGTTACAGATAAAGGTACTGTAGTTGATCGCATTGAAGAGAATGTTAAGCTTGAACGTGGTGCAATGAAGGATTGTAAGCGGGCTATGACCCTACTCTATGGTAAGCCACTAAAGCTAGTTAAAGAGTTCGCCGTGTTTGAGGAAGCTACTGTCATATGTCTATATAAAGTCGAAGGAGATCCTAAGAATAGGGTGTTCTTAGAGGTTGAAGCAGATGACCTATATGAGGTTGATAGAGAAGTGTCGTACTTGATCAACAGGCTTCGATTTGCTCTAACCCCTGTGCCGTATTCGTTGTATCAGCTGTTTAGTGAGGGGCTATGAGTAAACCAAAGATATTATTCTACGACATTGAAACCGCGCCTAACCTATCATACACATGGGGTATATATGACCAGAACGCAATTGACGTTAAGGAGACTTGGCATCTCTTGTCTTTCGCTTGGAAGTATGCCGGGGACAGCCGCGTTTCTTGCCTCAGTCTACGCCACTTTAAAGGTAATGCCAAAAGCAAAGAGAAAGCTTTGGCTAAAGCACTTCACAAGCTGCTTCAGACAGCAGATGTAACAGTAGCCCATAACGGAGATACATTTGATTACAAGAAAGCTAAGGCTCGTTTTATTTATCATGGGCTCAAGCCTACCCGCATTGTGCCTTCTGTTGACACTCGCAAAGTTGCCCGTAAGTATTTCGCTTTTAATAGCAATAGCCTTGACAGCCTTTGTCGCTTTCTGCGTATAGGCAAGAAGATAAAGACCCCGGGTTTTGATCTGTGGCTGGACTGTATGGCTAATAAGACTAAGTCTTGGAAGCTTATGGAGAGCTATAATAAGAAGGATGTGGAGCTACTGGAGAAGTTGTATAATAGGTTGTTGCCTTGGATGCATACTCATCCTAATATGGCTGCCCTAGAAGGCAAGGATGGATGTCCTAAGTGTGGTTCTAAAGCCATTGAACGGCGGGGTACCTATGCTACCAATACCTCGATTAGGTATAAATGGTTTTGTCAGGATTGCAGAGGCTGGCACACTTCACCAAAGAAGATAAGATGAGTAAGCTAAATAAATTGCCACTAGTAGTCATAGAGACTATAGACCACACCAGCTCTTGTGGTGGTGTACAAGAACGGGCCACGCCATCTTCTATGGTCACTAGTGGGTGGTTGCTTAAAGAGACCAAACAAGGTTATTATATTGTACATACAGTATTTGAAAATGATCCTAAAGATGAGCATAATGTTACTAGTTTCATAGCTAAAATACCTGGACATAAAGTAAGGCGGATTAGATGAATGTAAAGCAAGCTTATATTCAATATAAACTTGATCCTATTAAGAAGAGCGTATTTGGGATACTATGCTTGGATTGTGGTTGGGTTGGTATTAGCTGGAACCGCCATGACTATAAGACATGTAACTGTCCACAGGATACTATGATTGATGGAGGCCAAATAGACTATCATAGATATGGCGGAAAAAGTTTCGATAGGCTACAATTGATTGAGATTAAACCTATAAAAAAGGCTAAAAAGAAATGATCTCATGGCTATCAAATCTTCGATTAAGTCTCACACAGTGGCTCTTGGCGTCTACGGTGTTGCTATGTGGCGTGCTTGTAGCAGCCCTTAGGCTCCAAGGGTCCCGCCTCCACAAAGCCCAAATAGAAGCCTTATCTGCTAGGATTGATTTGACCAATGCCAATGAAGAAGCTAAAATAGAGGTATTAAGGAACAAGATGGATGCGGAGATTTATAAGTATGAACAAAGTCATTGATTGGGAAAACCCGTTTAAAAGTTCAGATTTTCAATTAGCTAAAATTGTTCCAGACAATGAAGCTGATTTGTGGAAAGCAAAACTGGGGGAAATACTTTTTGGGCAGCATTTAGCGGATATGGCCAACGCCCGCTTCCGGGAACTCCTGAAGGATGCGCCTGAGGTTCACGGCATTCAACAAATGGGTGAGTACTGGGATTTTCATGAATGCAAAATGGATTATATGTGCAAAAGCAGAACCCACTCCGCCCGGTTAATTTGCATTGAGGAGATTAAGAAATGAACAAGCTCATTGAGACATTAATTATAATGATCCTAATACAGTCGTGCGGCGCTTATGCTCATGATAAAAATGCTTGTAGCATTGCTCTAGACACATGCTTGGATGTAGCAAAAGAACAAGATAATTATATTGTGATGCTTAAGGATGAAGTGAAGGACTTAGAGGGTAAAGTGGATGAGCAGCCCTCTAATCCACTATTGTGGCTAGCGGTGGGGTTCGTGGTTGGAGGGGCCGGGGTTTTGGCTATTAGGAGGTAGGATGAGTAAGTTAAGTGAATTAGGCGATGAGCTATTGAATAGTGAAGGCATACCCTATGAAGGTTTTGATATTGATATGAGTAAGCTTGAAAAATTTGTCTTAGCTGCAAAGGTGATGGAAAAATGTCTAAATGATTTACAAGATCATTTTCATGGAAATTCTTACCATATAACAGCTAACGAGGCTCTTGCTGAAGTGAAGAGGATTCTAGGAGAATGAGTGCAGACATGAAAAATCTTATATTGGTTTACGTGATTGTTTTGGTTGGTATGGTTGTATTGGTTATGGGGACTGTATGAAGACTTTAAAAGAAGTGGTGGATGAGGTTGGGTTTCCTGTGTATGTGGAGTGGGAATCATGTGGGAGTATTGTAGGCGGAGTTGATCCCAAAACTAAAGAACTCACTTACACTAATTTACACACTCTTGATTATACTAGTTATGCTGACATACAGGGTGGCTACTTGATGAGTGACACTAAAGTAACCTATTATGAATCCCTTAAAGATGACTGTTCATTAGAGACGCCTGTTCACCTTAAAGTGAACAACCACGAGCAAAGCGAGTGTACATGCCCCACCCTTTTATCAGGCCATCATCAGGGGTGCTCCTTCGGAGAGAGTAAATGGACACGCTAATACTTAAAGGTGTTGGAGTTTATCAGGTGATAAGGATAAATCCAGAATCAGTAAAAGGATTTAAAGGTCGTTTTGATATACGAAAGATGGCCTATGAATTAGCAAGAGAGATGCTAGCCAATGGTTGTTTAATCGGCAATGGCCCACTGAAATGTCTCACTGCAGATGCCTATGAGTATAGGGTCTATGTTAACTATATGAAGAAGGCTGATAGTGACCTATACAGTAGTCCTATTTTGGAGGAAGAGTGGAAGCCATAAACAGTATTTTAAAAGAGTTATACACAAAGACTAAAGAAGGTCGGGCTGTGATTAAACAGGCTAGACTATGCGTGCAGCAATTGCAGAAAGCTAGCAATGTACTTTTAAAGCCTATTAAAAGGAAACGTCAATGGAAGCCATAGCCAGCATTGTCTACCACCTCACCCTAGCCACCTGCTGTATTGTGGCCACTAAAGTTTTATGGGACGTTGCTTACGATATCCAAAACCCAATTACTGAAGGAGATGACGATGAGTCTATTTACTAGTTACCTAATGGTTGTAGCAATGATGTGCCAGGGCCTTCCTCACAAAGAAATGCAGGAATGTCAATTGGCCCTAATGAAATGTATCTATGCTGTGGACGTGCTAGGTTGCTTTGAGTCTAGCGTAAAAGAGAGCTATGAATGCAGCAAGGATAAGAAGTAATGAAGTGGGAAGACTGTACATTCAACAAACCAGTTGTGATCCTTAAAGGATTTTATAAGGATTGCAGAGGAAAGGTTTTGAGTGTATGTTCTCATTCTGCTTCCATTCAAATAGAGGTATATCAAGATCCTTATGGAAATTCAGTAAAAGTCGTTGTTTATCTAGATCCTATTGATTTGGAGGCCCTATGATTAAATGCCATTGGACAGATCATCACCATGCCTTCTTTAAGAATAACTCAGGCCAGTTCTACGAATGTGAGTACTGCGATAAGGTGAAGATCAGTAGCTACAGTGTGTGGCAGCTATTAGAAGAATATGGCGAGCTCACCAGATACATGACGTTTAGTCAGACTGTGGCGGTTGAGATGGCTATTGTGCAGTATTTGTGGGATCGGTCGGAGGAGTCAAGAAGAGCTGGTATTCCGCCTGGCGCCGCCTTGTTAGGCCTGGAATTACATACGAACCAACTCTATTCCATAGAAGAATGTTTGCAGCAGCTGCTTGCATATTACCAGACCGAACGCCTCGTAGAAGTCCCGAATGCTGAAACGACCCAATCCCCAGGTTGTACACAAAGTCCACCACGGCGGCCAGCTGATTACTATTCAGACTTGAGAGAAGAGATTGCCCAAGGACGGACGCAACTTGCTGAGAGATACAAGTTAACGTTTCTGTCAAAGCTGACTCAGCTTGATTCTGGGTCCAAACCTGTCCCACTTCTATTGGAGGGTACGATTTATAGTCTGCAAAGCTCAGAAGAGCTCCTTGAGTTGTACCGTAGCCAATCGTCCATCGACCCATTTGATCTTGATAGGCTTTAAGCTTACAACCTTCAAACTCTTTAATTAACGCGATAGCCTTTTGGATGGCTTCTTCCACAAGTCCCCCAAAACTAACAAAGCCCCACAGATCATTCCCCCCACATGACCCCAATAGGCCACACCAGAGAACATATCCGTAGCAGCCAATAAAACCTGCATAGACAGCATAGTCATTCCCATCACTGCCCCAATGCACTTATCCACAGGTGCCTTACCAAACGTTAAACAGACTGCCATAAACACTCCAGATAATGACCCACTAGCGCCTATGAGGCCTCCTCCCATGCCTGCCATTAGCCAGAAGAATAGGGCTGAAATGGCCCCAGATAGCACGTACCAGAGAACCAGGCGTCTACCCCCTATCCGGCTCTCTAGAAAGGCTAGGAAGGGCAGTCCAAACATAAAATTGCCTATAAAGTGAGGCCAATGGGCATGGGCGAACTGGTAGGTGAGGATTCCCCAGGGCTGGCTAGAGGTGAGACAGAGAAGGTCTCTTAGGCTTGGAAAGAGCTCACAGGCTATTTGAACAAGAAGGCAGATTAAGAGGATAGCGACCGTAGCGGGATAATGGCTACGCGGCTGAGGGAGGGTCTTTCGGGTCGTCTTGCGGCGGGGCATTAGTATCTCCTTGGGCTAGGCGGCTTATAAGGGTACTAAAGAAGCTACCCCCGGATATGATGTCTAGGTTCTCTAAGACTGACTTAAGCTCTGTAACGCCTATTAGGCCTGTCACCATCTTCATAATCGGCAACTCAATAGGGGTAAGGTATTGCTCCACCAAGAAGGCAGACAGAGCCGCCGTCTGATAGACCAGTATCTTAACTACAGTCCGTTTAAGGCCACTAGAAGTTATGGGTATTTGTTGCTTTAAGGCTGCTAGGAGTCCCGTAGCCAGGTCACACAGGGTTAAAACCATTACAGTAAGAAGTACAGCCTTAGCAGGAGCAAATACTGCTATTATAGCTATGGCAATGGTTTTTATCCCTTGCATAATATCCTATTTACATTATGATGGTTCTACAAGCAACCAAGCAACATCAGAGGTGTCTGTTCCGCTGCTTGAAGTGATAGTGAAGCTTGTGCCAGCGGACCGTGCTGATACATAGAGGAAGCCAGGTGTGCCGGCGCCGTTCTGGTTGGTTAAGAAGATCCGTGTGTTGTTTGTAACGCTAGCATTGTTAACAGTGACCGTGCCGCCCACTAAAGTGCTCTTACCCATGCGGGCATCACTGCCTTCAGCAATCTTTAATCCAGCACCTACTGTGAGGCCAACCCAGTTACCGTCTTGAGACAGTTCCCAGCGGTTTACTCGACCGGCTGTGCCATTGGGGATACTTTGGAAGAGGAGCTTAGAACCGTTCGCTGTATTAGAGAAGTTCTCAGTGGCTCTGGCGATAACACCAAAGATCTCATTAAAAGCGCTTGAACCGTACCCACCGAATGCCAGGAATCCAAGGTCGTCTCCGCTATTAACAGCTGATGGAGAGGCTTGAGACCCTCTAGCTTTTAACCAAGCCATTTGGGCGCCATGGCCGTTATTGGCAAAGGTCATTGTATAGATAGGTCGGTCTACGCCGTCACCGATGGATTGTAGTCCTTCTGGGTCACCGAAGGGTGATACAGGGGTTGCAGAGCCTGCTACGATTGCTGTAGCATTGACAATGTTATGGGTTCCAGCATCATTACCTGTCACTAATACAGAGGATAGATTTTGAGAACCTCCAGTGGAAGGTCCAATTAATACTTCAACGCCAGATGAGTTTAGGCCGTAGAGTTTGTCGTCAGACTTAAAGTAGAGCTTATCATATC
>Ga0335069_10003777_pt1 | contig 22709 bp, 39 predicted proteins | sample Lox_Sample_11_FD_206714 | JGI IMG/M metagenome (GOLD analysis project Ga0335069, IMG submission 206714) | Soil microbial communities from Loxahatchee National Wildlife Refuge, Florida, United States - Lox_Sample_1.1 | ecosystem: Environmental > Terrestrial > Soil > Wetlands | place: USA... | reverse complement strand
CGTGGAGACCTCGACGCGCGACCTCGACCTGGGCACGCAGCCCGTGGTGGCCCCCGTCCAGACATCGGAGTCGCAGGCCATCCTTCGACGCTGGATGGGCTTCTACAACGCCATCCAGGAGCGCGTCGCCGCGGAGGTCCGACGGCGCTACCCCAAGCGGCCCGGCGAGAGCGACAAGGACTATGCGGGAGCGGTCAAGGCGAGGACGTTCGACGTCACGCGTGCGTTCCTCCCTGCGGGCGTGCAGACGCAGACGTCCTGCACCATGAACCTCCGGCAGTTCGGCGACCACCTCTCGACCTTCGTGCACCACCCTCTGCCCGAGGCGCGTGCCGTCGCTCGCCTCTGGCAGCGGGCGCTCACCGAGCGGTACCCGTCGAGCGGCACCTTCGGCGGCGCGGCGGGGCTCAGCGGCGCCGTGGGCGACGCGAGCGCGCTCGACGCGTGGCACCAGAAAGTCGCCGAGATGGCAAGCTACCAACACGCCACTACCAGCGACTTCCATTCGACGGTCCGAAGACTCACCGTGGACGAGATCGAGATCGTCTCGTCTCGTCCCAAAGGCGGAGTCCTCCCCCACTTCATGACCGACGCCGGGCAGATCACGTCGACCTTCTTTCTCGACTTCGGGTCGTACCGGGACATCCAAAGACAGCGGAACCCGCCCCCGCGCATGCCGCTCCTCACGCCCTACGGCGGCTTCGAGCCGTGGTACTTCGAGCAGCTCCCCTCCGACGTCGAGCGCGAGGCGCGCCAGCTCGTCCGTGAGCAGAGGGACGCCATCGAAGCGCTCCGCGTCCGTGGAGATCGGCCGAACAGCGCGCTCCTCCAGTACCTCGTCGCCATGGGCTTCCAGGTCCGCGTGCAGGCCACGTTCTGCCTGCCCGCGTTCGTCTACGTCGTCGAGCAGCGTTCGAGCCGCTTCGTCCACCCGACCCTGCGCGCCGCCGTACGCGAGCACATGGTGAAGCCGTTCCGCAGGGCGCATCCCGACATCACGCTCCACATCGACGAGGATCCCGACCCGTGGGACGTGCGTCGCGGCGCGCAAACCATCGAGCGGAGGTAGCCGGATAGATAGCCGAAGGTAGCCAGGGCACGCCATGTTCACCGGACCCGTTTCGCGCTGCTGCGAAGCAATGGACTTCACGTGGGTAACGCGCGATCATCGGCAGGTTGCCGTTTGCATCGCGTGCGAGAAGGTCTTCTACGACGAACGCTTCGAGCCCGACATCCTCTCTCGCATCCTCGACGCCATCCGACGAAGGCAGCCAAGGTAGCCGCGACAATGAGCGCAAGCCCAACCAACCGAGCCGATCGAAGACAGGTCGAGCGCGCATGGTCGCGCCATCACGACTCCACGATCGTCGGCTACCGCGTCAAGACGACCGACGACTGGCACGTCCACCTCGTCGAGTTCCGCTACGCAGCCTTCCCCGAGCCACACCCGCTCCTCACAAAACCGGAAGCCCTGCGCAGGATGGCAGCGTGGATCGAACGCGGGTACATCCCGCGCCTCTTCGCCGTGCGACGACGCCCGCGCGAGGAGCAAAAGGAGCAAAAGGGGCAAAAGAAGCAAGGAGAGCCAACCCCATGACCGAGCGACACGTTCCACCGCAAGGCACCGATGAAGTCGTGCGCCAGGCGGCCTACGACTACCTCGTCGCCGTGCAGGAAGCGATCGGCACGTCACACACGACGTCGATCGTCAAGATCGCCATCTTCGGCATCACTCAGGTCGCGAAGGACTTCGGCGTGTCTCGCACCGAAACGCTCCTCGCGCTGCGCGACGTGGAAGCTCACGCGATGGGAGACGAGAGATGAGCGAAACGACCCCGATCGATCGCATCTTCGGCGCCCTCGACGATCTGACGGACGAGGACTGCCACGATCTCGATCGCAGGCTCCTGAAGGCCGTCCTCTGGAAGCTTGTGCCTGCCATCGAAGCCGAAATCGATCGCGCCGCCGATCGAGCGACCGAGTCGATCGAGCACGACCGGGCATGGTCGTCGGCGGCGGGGGCGACACACGAAGCAAAGGCCGCCGAAGCGCTCGTGCTCGGGCGCGCAGGCCAGCTGTTCGCCGCAGGGAAGGACGACCTCGCGAGCGAGGTCCGTTCGATCGCGCGCAAGCTCCAGGAGCGAGCGAAGGCTGCGTCCAACAACCTCCAGACGTTCATCGACCGAGACCAAGAACAGCGGAAAAAGAAGACGCCGCGATGAATGACATTCCGCGCGACACTGCCGACACAAAACGCGGCTGGGGACCGTGGGGACGGACGTGGTATTCCATCTGCTCGCAGCACCAAAGGTTCAACAAGACATGCTCCCGATGTGCCAAGGGCATGTGGGTCAACGACTGGTCGCGCGCCGTCGGGCACGTCTTCTACACGATCACACCAGGGCTTTGGCGCGTATGGGCAAACCGAGACAAAGGATGGGTACGCGCATGGAAAAGCCGAACGATCTGAGATCCTCCACGCCCTTCGATCCCATCGTCGCGAGCGCCGACGAAAGAGGAGGGGCCTTTCTCCAAAGCGTCCGCAGTGGACCCACGCCGCTCGTCGCGTCGGTCGCGTGGCGTACATGCCGCGGACTCGTTCGCGACGAAAACCAAGACACGTTCATCGTGGGACCTGCCCCCGGATTCAGCGGCGGCATCCTGCTCGCCGTCTTCGACGGGGTCGGAGGCCAACCTGGAGGCCGCCTCGCTAGCCAGACAGCCGCCGACACATTCGAGAAAGATCGGAGCGCGTTCCTGCCCAGCTCTCCGCACTCCACGTTCGACGCGTGGCTGCGCTCGACGATGGTGCGCGCGAACGACGCCGTGCGGAGGTGCGGACGCAAGACCCAGATGCCGAACATGAGCACGACGGCGACCGTGCTCGTCGCGAAGAACGACCGCCTCTTCATCGGCCACACCGGCGACGCGCGTGCTTACCGGATGCGCGGAGGCAAGCTCAAGCTCCTCACGCGCGATCATACGATGGTAGAGGCGCTCGTGAGCGCAGGCAAGACGCCTGAGGAGGCCCACGCGAGCGGATGGGGAGGCACCATCCTCAGCGCGCTCGGCATCGACGACGACACGCTCACGATCGACATCGTGGAGGCGAGCATCGAACCCGGCGACGCCCTCCTGCTCTCCACGGACGGCCTGCACGGCGTCGTACCCGACTACCGGATCGAGCAGATCCTCGCATGGAACGAGGATCCGAGCGAGACCGCCAGGCAGCTCATGGGTGAGGCCTACAACCGAAGGTCCGACGACAACATCACGATCATCGTCGCCAAGATCACCAAGATCACCAAGATCACCAAGGTCACCAAGGACGTACCATGACGACGACCATGATGACACCGTGCTTCGATACGCGCTTCGGTACGCGCTTCGGTACGCGCTTCGATACGCTCGCCGACTGCGCAATTTTTCTACGTGAGCTGGTGCTTGCCGACGTAGGCCAGTGCCTCGAAGGAGGAGACGAGGCCAAGTCGATTCTTCTTCGTCTCACTCGACGCTGCGCGGCAGCGCTCGACGACCCGCAGCCGTGGGCCCACTTCTGCTACGACGAAAGCATCGACGACGCGCCGCGCGCGCCCACTTTCCTCGAAAGGTCGACGACGCGCGAGAGAAAGATCGTCGCGAGCGCCGAAGAGATGGCCGCGGCGTGGGCATGCTTCTTCTACCTTCATAGCGCGAGCATGCACGCGCACGCATTTCAGCTCGCGTCGCTCCACATGTCGCTCCACATGTTCGAGCGTGTCGGCGTCGCCGTGACGAAACCCAAGGAGATGAGCGCGATCGCCATCGCCTACATCATCCTTGGCCACGAAGACGCGATCGCGCCGTGGTTCCGCGACACGCACTGCGTCCGCGGCACGAACCTGCCATCCGGCACCTGCACCTTCGACCCTGTCGCCCTCGCAGGCGGCCACGGTGCTCCCGTCGACCCGAAGACGTACGGCTCCGCGACGACCGCGATCGCGTGGCTCACGTGAGCTGCGCGATCTGCGTCGCGCGAATCGCACAGCGTCTCCGCGCCGTCCTCCATTCCTTCACCCATGGCCACATGGCGACGCTCTCGGAGAGCGACGAGAACGTCGAAAACCAAGGAGACCTACATGACCCTCTTCTTCATCCGCCACGGACAGAGTGAAGCCCAGGTCGGACTACCAAGCGCGGGGCTCGGCCTCGCTTCGCTCACGCCGCTCGGGAGAACGCAGGCGAGTCACGCCGCGACGCGCATCCGCCGCTCCCACATGCACATGCCGCGCGTCGTCGCTTCGTCCTTCCGCCGCCCGATCGAGACCGGAACGATCCTCTTGGCGCCATGGACCCCTCAAGATCTTGGAGGCATTCAAGGCGCGCGGGATCCGAAGCCCCCCTTCCTTCCTTCGGTCGACCCCGATCTGCCCGTCCATGAGTTCACCTTCCTCGCGCCCGAGAATCGAAGAGGAACGACCGCGGAAGAGCGCGTTGCGCCCGTCGACGCATGGTGGAACAGGAACGATCCCGACCACGTGGATGGTCCGGGCGCCGAGTCCCTCACCGACCTCTTTCGCCGCGTCGAGCGCGCGCTTCTGACGCTCCACGAGCGCGAGCGGAATCGGCCAGACGACCCGAACGACCACGACGCGCTCTACGTCGTCTCCCACGCGCGCTTCATGCAGGCCGTCCTCTGGCACGTGATCCACGAAGGCAACCTCGCAACGATGCGCGACGTACGCCGATTCCGAGCGTTCTGCCTCGGCGTACGCATCCCGAACGTGGGCTTCCTGAAGCTCAAGGTGGGGCCCGCACGGACATGGACCGTCGGATCGATCGACGACAGCCACATTCCATCCGGGCAGCGGACGGAGTAGGCTCCCATGAAGACGCCGTACTGGGTGATCAAGTGCCCTGTAGGCTACTGGCTCGAAGAAGGCGGCTGCTCGCCGAAGCAGAGGCAGGCGGAGAAATTCAAGACGAGAGAGCTGGCCAAGCGCGAGATGGATCGCTGGACGCATCCAGGTAACGAAGCGTGGCTCGTCAGAGTCATCGCGCGAAGAAGGATCGAGACATGGCCGATGTCGTTTGCGTAGGCTGCGGAGCAAAGCAAGGGGCGCCGTTCACCAGGGGGAGCGGCGGCAAGGTACGCGGCATCGAGTGCTGCAAGTCGTGCGGGCGCTCGTTCGGCATCGCGCTCACGAACGAAGAGCGAACGCGCATCCTTCAGGGTGAGCCCGTGGAGAAGGTTCTTCTCGGGCCCACGAAGCGGTACAAACGATGAACAAGATCGTTCAAGAGTTCAGGAGACCCAAGGTGCTCCTGCCAGTCGTTCACTGCATCGACGCAGACCAGACGAACCGCGCGATCGACGTTGCGACGCAAGGCGGCGCAGACGGCGTATTTCTGATCAACCAAGGCGGCATGAGCATCACCGAAGTTCTCGAACGAGCCTCCTCGGCGGCGCGTGCGGGGATCTGGACCGGCGTGAACCTGCTCGGGATGAGCATGCACGACGCAATCCTCCGGATCCTCCTCGAACCCGAGCGCACGTGCAAAGTGAACGGACTTTGGGCCGACGACGCGAACGTCGACGTCGACGACCCAACGCTCGAAGCCATGTGGGCAAGAGCAACGGCAAGCGTTCGTAAGGTGTGGCCGGGGACCCTCTTCGGCGGCGTCGCGTTCAAGTACCAGCGTGAAGTCCCCAAAGAAAGGCTCGCCGCGGTCGCTCGCCGCGCAGCCGAAGTTCACACGATCGACGTCATCACGACGAGCGGACCAGCCACCGGGTCGCCACCCTCTCTCGACAAGATCCAGACCTTGCGGAGCGCAATCGGCGATCATGCGCTCGCCATCGCGAGCGGCATCACGCCGGAGAACGTCGCCGCATTCCTCCCCTTCGCCGACGCGTTCCTCGTCGCGTCCGGCATCGAGACGGGTTTCGGCACATTCGATCCAGCACGCCTCCGCGCGCTCGCCGACGTCATCCACGCGCCACGAGGCTCAGAGGCACCAGGGGCATGACGATGAGCGCGAGCATGAAAATTCGAAGCCCCGAAGAGCTGGCGCACACGTGCGACAAGCACGCGATCGGCAAGTGTCCTAGCGGTCTCTACACCATGCGCGTCAAGACCCTTCGCGCGCGCGACGAGGAGATCGCTGCGCTCTGCAAGGCGGAGGCTGCAAAGGCGGAGGCTACCCTTGCGGCGCACCGCCAAAACGGCGAGGCTGGACAGCTCCATGGACGCATCGCCTACCTCGAAGGTCAGGCGTCCGCATTCCGCACGCTGGCCACCGCGATCGCAGCAAGCCGAGGCGAAAGCCAAAGCGAAAGCCGAGGCGAAGGCTAAGGCACAGGAGTCCCGTGAAGCCCAAGGACCCGACAAGGCTCGCGACGCCCGCACGGAGGGCAGCTCTCCGCATCGGCGTCGACGCGCGTACAGGGAGTCAGATCGTCGCGGCGACAGGGAGCTACTTCTTCCGAACGCGCGACGCGCTCCTCCATTTCCTCACGCATCCGGACGTCCCACGGGCCTTCAGTCAGCTCTGGCTCTCGCCGCATTCACCCGCGGACTGGAGCGAGGTGATCATCCCGCTCGCGCGAGCCGGGTGGAGCCTCGGTGTGACACGACGCAGGAACCAGTTCGCCTCCCTCTTCTGCTACAAACCGGGGACGCCGGTCCCTCCCGATTTCGCCGAGCAGGAGCAAGAGGACATGACCCGGCCCGACGGAGAATCGCTTGCGGGAAGGCTCTGGAGCGGACGCAGCGCCGCGGGGCTCGTCGACGTACCGATCGGGCTTTCGCCCGTCGACGAGTGCAAGATGGTCCTCGACCAGATCGAAGCCATTGACATGGCCATCCGATCCCGCTTCCCCGCCGTATCGCTCGGGACGAGCCTCACCGCAACGAGCATCTCGATCTTTCGCCTCTTCTTGAAGGAAGAGCTGTGCGTCGACCCGCAGGTCGAAGTCTCGCTCCGCCACGGATGCGCCGTCGGAGGTGGGCGTCAGGAGTTCTATGTTCATCCGGGCCAGGTGTTCGAGGCCGAGGAGAAGATCGACCCGACCACGGGAGAAGTCTCGCTCACAGGAACGATCTGCGACCTCGACCTCGGATCCGCGTACCCGACGGCGCTCGAACGGTGCCCCATCGGCGCTGCGTTCCTCGGCGTCGGGGGCCCGTCGTCCTACGCCGATCCCTGCACGCTGACGATGGCGCTCGTCGAGGTCCCGCGCAATCTACGCTACGGGCCGCTCCGCTACGAGCCCCTCGGGGGAGGCGTCGCGTGCTATCCCACCGGGCTCGTGTTCGGTGTGTGGAGCTGGCTTCAGCTCCGTGTCGCTGAAAAGCTCGGCGCCAAGGTACGGCGCATTCACACCACGTGGAAGTTCGAGCCGAACGAGGCCTTCGCCGCCTTCGGCAACGCCATGCGCGAGTGGCGGAGAGAGCTTGGGAACGACTGGGTCGCGCAAGCGTGCAAGCAGATCGCCGTCCGTGGGATCGGCGCGTGGCTCATGAGCCCGCGGGAGACCGAGATCTACGTCGGGAACCCGCCCGAAGAGCGCCTCGAAGGGGCCAAAGTGTTCGGTCACCACCTCTGGGAGCTGCAAGTTCCAAAGAAGCAGCATCAGAGCGCGCTCCTCCCGGCGGGGATCATGACCATCGGTGCCGTCCAAGCGTGGAGCGCGTGGCTCCTCGGTCTCTCGGATCAAGAAGAAAAGAGGGCGGCAGCGGAACGCCGAGGGCGTCGTAGCGTCGCGGACGATCTGCCGAAGCCACTCTACTGGCACACCGACGGAGGCGCATTCCGTGGCGTCGAAGGCACCGTGAAGCTCGTTCAAAAGGCCTACGCGAGCGGCGCGGACGTCCTCTTTCCCGAGCCCGCCCGATGGCGCTTCCGTGCACTCCGACGCTTCCAGGCGTGGGCCCCAGGCCAGAGGCACGAGGTACGCGTCGACGGTGATGTGCGCGTTGCTGGAAGCGGGATCAGCCGCGAGCTGGTTCCCGCAGAAGTGCTCGACCGAGATTCCATCGCCGAGGAGATCGCTGTCCTCGACTTACGATCGGCAGGTCGCCGGGTGTGGGCAGGCAACGCTACGCGTGCACCCACCATGATGGAGGTCGATCCCGAGATGGACGCCGCAGGGAAGAGGGCCCTCGGCGAGCAAAGCGAGCAAGGCGAGCAAAACGAATCGGGCAAGCAAGGAGAGGCGAGCGCATGACGAATCGAAGCGATGCGGAACAAGCAGTCGATCAGGACGCGGCAAAGCGCATGGCGATGGAGTCCTACGACGACATCGTAGACTGGGCGAAGAAGGAGGGGTGCTACACCATGGCGGTCGCCTACCTCAACGTCGCCCGTTCAGAAAGCTGGGCGACACGAATGGGCGCCGTGCTCCATCTGATCGACAGCGTGCACCGGGTCACGACGCGCAGGATCCAGGCGATCACAGCAGAGATGAGCAAGCTCATCGGCAAGGACGCCGACTTGAGCAAACTGAAAGCCGCCATGGCCGCCATCGAAGAGCGAACAAGACGCGAGAAGGAAACGTTCCAGACGCACCTCATGCGAACGATGAAATGCGTCGCAGCGATCGAGGCCGCATCAGGCGCCAGAGAGAACACCCAGACGATCGAAGCAAAGAAGCAAGAGGCATGAGCATGACAAACACGACGAGCAGCAACAAAGGCAGACCGCCCATCGTGGCGATCATTGGGTCCACGCGATTCAAGAAAGAGCACCTCGGGCACGCCCAGCAGCTCACGCTGCTCGGCAAGCTCGTCCTGCTCTCAGGGTTCTGGCACCACACGGACCCGTACCCGATCAGCGCCGAGCAGAAGGCGATGATCGACAAGCTCCTCCTTGCGCGCATCGACGCCGCCGACGAGGTGCTCGTCGTCTGCCCGAACGGCTACATCGGCGAGAGCACGCGGCGCGGCATCGAGCACGCGGCGAAGATCGGAAAGCTCGTCATGTTCACCGAGCCGCCCGTCGCGTTCGAGCCCGTGAGAGCGTAGAGCCTCACAAGGCTAGCGCCATGGCGCCCTAGCGCCCTGTCGAAGTAGGTCTGAGCCAACCCGAAAAAGCTGAACAAATGCTTGCGTACGACCTCTCGGGAGAGCAGAAATAGAGCACGACGAAGGTTCGCACGCCCAGGACGGAAGGACTGAAGCGAAGGCTCCGGATCCTTCCGTTTCGTAGAAGGAGATCGACGATGAGCGATGCCACGATCGTGAAGCTCGCGCTCGCCCGGATCGCGTCGCAGCTCGAAGGTATCGAGAAGCGGCCACGAACGTACGGATCGCCGGAGACCAACGAGTGCGAAGTCCGCATGCTGGTGGGTCTCCGGCAGATCCTCTTCGGCTACGGAAGCTTCGACGAGTTCTGGCCGTACGCGCGCTTCGTCGCGCACGTGAACGGCAGAAGAAGCACGGTGCTGCCTCTCTTCGAAATCCTCGACGCGAGTGGACGAATCGACGAACTCCCGAAGCTCCTCGGGGACTTCGCGCGGTCCGTGGCCGAGAAGTGGCCGCCGATCCGCGGGGTCATCCACGACGAGCGAATCCGCGCGGCCGAAGCCGCGTGGGCTCCCAAGATTCCGGACGCAGCGCCCAAGCCGTTGGAGATCCTCCTCGAACCGTGCCCCTCATGCGGCGCAAGGAAAGCGGAGGCGTGCTGGGACAACCCTCTTGGGTCTCTTGCTCTAGAAGAGCCAGAAGAGCCCAACGAGTCCACCGAGTCGAGCGGAAACCCATGCTGATCGACGATCTCGTGATGGAGTGGCGCGTCTTCCGGCACAAGGCTCAGTACGGAGAGCGGACGATGGAGGACATGACCGACCGCGAACGCGCCGGGATGTACCTCTCCATCCACGAAGGCAACGCGCTCGACAACTACCGCGAGACCGAGCGCGCGCTCGGCCGGAGAGGACGCGAAGAGACCTGCGTGCTCCTCCGCGAGGCCCTGCGCGAGCAGGCGAAGGAGGAAGGCTGACCATGCGACGCGACTTCATCCTCGGCGTGGCCGATAGGTGTTCCTCCAACGGGCTCTTCGTCTGCGAAGGCATGAGGCTCGCCGCGCCGGAGATGAACGGGACAGGGCGCTCGAAGGGCCTCTCCCGTTCGTTCGGTTGGCGCGTACGCGACGGGAAGGACGATCCTCAGGCTCCGCGGTTCCTCGGGCTCACCTACCGCGGCAACGGGAAGGCGCCCCTCGTCGTCAACTTCTGTCCGTGGTGCGGAGCCGACCTTCGGGAGAGCGCCCAGGGCACCCAGAGCACCCAGAGCACCCAGAGCCACGACGGAACACAAAAGACCGGAGATGCAACGCCATGAACGTCGACACCCTCATCGAGCGTGAAGAAGGTGGCAGGATCCGTCGCTACGGCGGGACGGCCAGCATGGATCGCACGTTCGCGGACATCCCGATCACGCGCATCCATTTCCCCTTCGACGAGACCAAGTGGTCCCCGCGCGACGTCGAGCGCTACACGAAGCTCCTCCGCGCGATCGAGACCGAGCGCGTGCTGCGCCTCCAGCATCGCGGCCTCGAACCGGAAGAACACGAACTTTGGGACGACTACAAGGCTCGCATGGTGCAGCGAGGCTCGCGACCGAGCATGTCCCACACGCTGACGCTCGTACGAGCAAAGATCCCCGACGTCTTTGCGATCCAGCCAGGGTGGCCTCCCGACATGCCCGCGCGTTGGGAGAGTCTCCGGATCGGCATGAGCGACGGAACCATCCTGATGGGGTGGATGGCCGACTTCGACGAGAAAAGACAGCGCAACGAGGACGCCGTCCTCGCGCGCATCGCGAAGAACGATCTCGCTTCGATGCGAGGATGCGAAGTCGCCGTGCGCACATTTCGCCGCGCCATGCGGCGACTCGAAGCTCACGCGAAGCGAGCGAGGGTGGGCCGCGGAACGATCGCCTGCCTGCGTCAGACGCGCGTGACGCTCGGCCTATCGCCTTACCGCCTCAGCAAGCGCGACGTCGGTTTCGACAAGTCCAGAGACCATCTCCACGCCTTGTCGATGGCGTACCGATCGGACGCCCGCCGCACGGCGATCCGATCGGATCCATCATGGGCCAGAAAAGCAGCTTGGTTCTACGAGCGCGCTGCCGAGAACGTTCGGAAGCTCGCCGCTGCCGTACGAGCACGTGCCAATGCCGCACGAGCGCACGGAGAGCCCTCATGACCCGCAGCGCCGATCGCAAGAACGATCGCAAGAACGATCGCAAGAACAAACTCGCAAAGGCCATCGCCGGGCTACGCGAAGACGCAAAGCAGCTCGCGGCCGTCCTCGCGTCCGGCGACGGCGAGCCCGCGTGGTGCCTCGGCGTCGGGACGATCATCGCACGTCTCGCCGCGCAGACCGGACGGACAGGGTACGCGCCTGCGCCCGACGCTCCGCTCACGCCGATCGAGGCCGAAGCGCTCCTCGAACGGCTCCGCCAGCACTACGGCGAGCCCGTGCGACCCGTGTCACGCACCTGCAACGCGTTCCACGCCTGGATCCGTGTGATGGAAGAGAAGGAGCAGAAGCTCGCCGAAGAGCTTTGGCCCCACCTTCACGACGCCCCAACCCAAGGCGGACACAGCGCCGAGACGCTCGCCGCCTACGAAGCGTACGAAGCGTACAAGCGCGAGACCGCGAACGGCTACTCGGAGAACGCGTGGCGCGAGCTGTCGCGGCGCACCCACGCCGGTCTTCCTGAGCGACCCGAAGACCGAATGCTCGTGGCGAGGGTAACCAAACTCGACAAGCACAGGGCGCAGGCGCAGCAGGTCGAGACCCTCCGTGATGCGCTCCTGATGGTGAGCAAGTCGAACCTCCTCTGGCGCCTGATCTACGGCGGCGAAGAGGTGCGTAAGGTCCCGTGCCCAGAGCACAAGGGAACCTGGAGCGGCATCGGCGAGTGCCCGCACGGGTGCGATCTCACAGGGTGGCTTCCGAACGCCAAGGGACCTCCGAACGCCAAGGAACGGTGAGCACCCGCGACGCTCCACGCAAGCACGTCCGCAGGCTCGTCGTGTGGACCGCGCGCGTGTCCTACGGCGGCACGGATCGGCTCGACATCACCCGCAAGAGTGGAGGCGAAGAAGGCGCGCCCTTCGCGCCGTCCGCTCTCCTCTTCGAACGCATGAGGAGCGCACGCGAGGAGGCGAAGGCGCTTCCGAGCGAAGAGGCGCAGCGGCTCCTCGGGCGCGCGTGGACCCTCTACGAGACGGACTTCATCGCCGAGATGCGCGTGTCCTTCGGCATCCACGAACGATCATGGCGCGCTTCCGAGCACGCGGCCTACGCGCGCGGCGCACGCGCTCACGCTCCGGCCTGGAAGAAGCTTCTTGCCCGCGAAAGCGCCACGTTGGTCTGCTTCTGCACGGACCCCCTCCGATGCCACCGAACGCTCGTCGCCCGCGTACTCGGCAAGCTCGGCGCCGACGTGCGCGGCGAGGTCGAGACGGACGCAGGGCCGCAGAGGAAGCTTCCTTTCTGAAACGCCGGCACAGGACCGACGACCACAGAGCCGAAACAGGTCGGGCGTAGGTCGACGGAGGCGCGCGAGAAAAAGGGATGACGCGCGAGGAAAGTCGCTTCTCAGCATCGACGAGAACGTGTAAGACGGAACGTGGGAAGACGAGACAGTCCTGTGAAGCGAAAGACGAGCAAGCTGTCGAACGACGCGTGCGATGGAAGCGATCGCACGATCCTCATCACCCACGAGGAAGCCCAGTTCCGCTTCCTCACGTGCCCGGAGTGCGGTCGACCGAACCTCCGGGCCGAAGAGATCCAAGAAGACGGCGGTGGGCTCGATCCCGAACTTGGTCTCGTGGACCGACCCACGGCCAAGGTTCCGCCGCATCGAGCACGCGTCGTCGTGAACCCGACGAAGAGGACGAAAATCGTCCACCGGCCGCCTACGGAGGCCTGACGGAAGCATGAAGAAGAAGAGAGCGAGCTGGGACGACTACTTCATGCGAATCGCGCGCGAGGTCGCGACGCGCGCGACGTGCGACCGGAAACACGTCGGCGCCGTCATCGTCCGCGATCGGAACATCCTCTGCACCGGCTACAACGGGAGCATCCGAGGGACGCCGCACTGCGACGAGGCAGGGCACCTCATGGAGGACGGCCACTGCGTCCGGACGATCCATGCCGAGTCGAACGCGATCCTCCAGGCGGCGAAGAACGGCGTGCGCATCGACGGCGCGGTGCTCTACGTCACCGCGTCGCCATGCTGGCCGTGCTTCGGTCTCGTCGCGAACGCAGGCATCGTGCGCGTCGTCTTCGGCGAAGCTTACCGCGCGGAAGACCCAGGTCCGAAGCGCGTGATCGAAGTCGCGCGGGCGATCGGGATCGAGCTGGTCCAGCACGGACTTTCGAACGACGACGAGCCAGGGCAGCGAGCGAGCTTCCCGCCGATTCGCGTGAAACACGCCGACCTCCAGCGGTGGTCCGCGGACAGCATCTACAAATCGAAGTGCCCCTCCTGCGTGAAGGGCTTCCTTCCGGTCGCACGGGAGCAGAACACGCTCGACCTCGTCGACGTCGACCGCTGCACGTGGTGCGGGCAAGTCGTGATCTACCTGGACGAGGCGATCGGGCGCCACCCCATCACGCGCCACGCCTTGCGCGAGGCCAACCGATCGTGAGCAAAAAGCAGAAGTCAAAGATGAGCGAAGCCGAGCGGGAAGAGCGCGACTTCAGGAAGCGATTCCCCGACGCTCATGCGCGCAAACGCGCCGACGAAGCAATGGACGCAATCGCCGTGACCGAGCCGATGACCACGTTCCTCGACGCGTGGATCAGGGCGTACATCGTCGCAGGTGGAAAGACACCGCTCAAGCTCGACTGAGGGACGAGGATGACGAGCGCGAAGAAAAAGTCATCGCACGCGTTCAAGGTCGGCGAACGAGCGACCGTGAAGACGTACGACTATGCGTCGGAGACCAACTGGGCCTGCGAGCGCGTGATCACCGTCGTGAAGGCCAACGCCCGACTCAATACGGACGACGGTTCTGTTTGGTACAGGAGCACGCACTCCGAGAAGTGGAAGCGGTACGGGAAAGGCGCCGCCAGCGAGAGCCTGCACCCCTACGAAGAGGGCGACGAGGAGCGCGTCGAAGCCAACCGCCATCGTGCAGAGCGACGAAGGCTCGAAAAACTCGCGCAAGAGGCCGAGCGAATCGTCGAAGAGGCGAAGCGCCTCCTCGCCGAGGCCCAACGTCGCTTCGACCAGGCGAACGCGAAGCTCCAGAGGATCCTCGAATGGATCAAGCGGCTCGACGCGAGCAGCGCAAGCGACGCGAGCAACAAGGCGAACAAGGCGACCCCATGAGCACAGAAGAGAACGACGAGCTGATGGAGACGCTCCGCTCTCTGATCAAGTCGGCGGGCGGCAAGTCGTGGCTCCTCGCTCGCTACCGGCATCTCCTGCCGAAGCCGAGCGATGTGCGTGTCTACCGTGAGCCGTTTTGCGGAAGCATCGCCGTGGGTACCTACTACCTCGGCAGGGCGGCCTGCCGGATCTCCGACCGGAACGAGCGGCTCATCCTCTTCTTCCTCGGCGTTCGCAACGACCCGAAGAACGTCCACGAGGCCACGCTCGCGCTCATCGCCGAGCACGCCAAGACGACAGACCCGAAAGGCTTCTACCTCCACGTGCGCGAAGCCTTCAACGCGGAGAAGCGCACGTCGAGCGCCATGACGTCGCTCCCGTCCGACTTCACGGCCGAGCAAGAAGAGCGGGCGAAGACCGACCTCGTCGCTCAAGCGGCGCGCTTCCTCTACCTGAACAAGGCGGGCTTCAACGGGCTCTACCGTGAGAACCGAAGCGGCGACTTCAACGTCCCGTACGGCAAGTACCACACGCCAGGCGACTGCGGCGGCTCACACACCGACAAGAAAGCTGCCGCGAAATGCGCAGCGCAGATCGCCGCAGGCAACGCGCCCAAGAAGCCGCACGCTGCCATCAGTATCCCGAGCCTCGACAGTCTCCTCGTGTGGTCGCGCGTCCTCTCCGACGCGAGGACGACGATCCTCGCCCAGCGGTTCGACGAAGAGCTGGATCGAGTCAAAGAAGGCGACTTCGTCTTCCTTGATCCGCCGTACGTGCCCGCAAACGCGACGACGTCCAACTTCACGGAGTACCAGGCCGGAGGTTTTGGCCCGGAAGACCAGGAGAGGCTCGCCGCGTGGCTCCCCATGATCCACGCACGAGGCGCGAGGTTCTTGCTCACGAACGCGATTTCGGCGCGAAGCCTCTACGAGGGCTGGCACGTGCGCGAAGTGAACGTTCCGAGAACCATCAACTCGAAGGCCGACAAGCGCGGCAACGTCGGCGAGATCATGGTCGCCAACTTCCCGCTCGACGCGATCGACGCGATCGTCGAACCGTCTCCGTGCGAATGTGGAGGCTTCTTCCAAGGCGAAGCCTTCGTGCACGCGGAGCGGTGCAGCCCCGCAAAGAAGCGCCGGTGGAAGGCCAGAATCGAGAGGATCGAGAGGGCCAGCGCGGCCGAGGTGGCCTCCGCGTGAGCCGCATCGGCCAAATCCCGCTCCCCTGTGGGCACACGCTCGACGACGCGCGTCGACGCCGAACCCGTCATGGAGACGGACGAGGACGACGACGGAGAGCGCACCTACGAGGCAGCCGATCTGCCGCGCATCAGGATACCCTGCGGGCACGACGTGGATGACGTCGACGACGTCGCGGCCGACGTGTGGGTATGCGGCAAATGCAGAATGCGCCTCCTCGCGTCGGACCTCATGGTCGTCGAGCGAAGAAGCCAAGGAGTGAATCGTGAGCGAGAACGCAACGAAGATCAGCCGAACGCAGATCGAAAAGGATAACCGCGTCCAGCGGATGGCGGAGAACCTCGCGAAGAAGCTCGGCGTCGAGCTGGGCCGCAACAAGGCAGCCGCCGACCTCCTGATCGAGCAACGGTACAACGCCATGCTCGATGAGCCCGACGAAGACGGCAAGCTCGCTGCCCTCGGCGCACTCCTCGCGGCGCGCGCGGGGTACATCGTCCTGCTGCCGCCGGAGCCTCGTCCCCAAGCGACGGGCGGCCCGAGCATTTGGGAAGAGGTCGTCGACGACCTCACGGAGGCCCAACGCCAGAGCGACCTCCGCGACAGCAGCATGGTCGACCTCGTCACCGTCGACATGAAGAACAGGGACATCGTGGGACGCGAGCGGTACGGGACGCCGCTCCAGGCGGGCAACGGCCGCGACGCGCTCCGCGACGCGTACGAAGAGGCACTCGACTACGCCGTGTACAGACGCCAGGCTTTCGATGAGGCCGTCGCGCCCCAAGAGCGCAACTACGAGCGGCTTCACTGGCTCGCCACAGCCACCAACGAGCAGCTCACGCCCCACACCGTCGACGCGGCCGTGCGGGCGCGCGCCTACTGGAAGGCCATCGAGACCATCCTCGCGACGCGCGAGGAGATGGAGCGGTGCGCGGACGCAAGAAGGAAAGCTCCGTGAACCCCATGAACGTATCCATGAACGTATCGACGCCCATCGTCGTCGCGCGCACCGTGTGCTGCGCCATCGGCGTCGGCGTGCCGATCCTGGGCCGCCGCTTCCCGAACGCCGTCCGGCGCATGCCCTTTGCTGGACGCGTAGACCTCGTGGCCATCGTGACGTTCTGGCTTGCCCACGTGATCCTGAAGATGCTCGACGCATCGCCCGACGTCGCGGGTATCCCCCTGTTCGCGTTTGCCGGAACCGGCGCGGTCCTCATCGCACGAGGCGTCTTGAGATCGAACCAAACAAAAGACCCTTCTCCGCTCATGGCGCTCAAGCCTTACCGCGTCGAGCGGCTCACCACGGTCAAGCTTCGATGTGCCACGTGCCAACGGACGCTCGACGACGGCGACATCGTCGCGCACCGGGGTGACGGTATCGAAATGTCACACGCCGGATGCGTCTGCGTCGGCTTCCGGTGCGATCGGTGTGGGCGAGAATCGCCGGACACGGATCCGTGCGGCACACCGACAGCACCAGCAGAAGCCACCTCGCCGCACGGCTGGAAGCTCGACGAAAAGCTCACGACCGAGTCGCCAGACGAATCGACCCAGAAGAACCAAGAGACCCAGGAGACCGCACGATGATCCTCACGCTCTGCGGTAGCGCGCGCTTCGAGCGTTGGTTCCACGCGTGGAACGAGGCGCTCGGGCTCGCGGGCCACGCAGCCTTCGGGCTCTGCGCCTACCCGTCGACGCACGACGGGGAGAAGCGCTGGTACTCCGAAACGCAAAAGAAGGCGATGGACAAGGTCCACCTCGACAAGATCGACGCGAGCCACGCCGTCCTGATCCTGAACCCCTACGCCTACCTCGGAACCTCGACGATGAACGAGCTGAGGTACGCGGAGGAGCGCGGGAAGGAGATCTTCTTCCTCCAGTCGTGGGGGAAAGGGTGCGGCGTCGGACCGAACCATTTCCAATCCGTGCGTGCCGCGGCGGAGTCCTACGGCGTCCCCATCGGCTACGGATCACCCATCGACACCACCGACTACCCTTCGCCATGGGATCGGGGCCTCGTCGGGCCCGCGGGTGCCATGCGGAGCGACATCGTCGAGTTCGTACAGCGCGCAACGGACTGGGAGAGGCCGAGGGAAGCGTGATGGGTCCCGTCGAAAGAAAACTCGTCGCCGCCGTCCACACCCCGAACGCTCCTGCCGCCGCGAGCACAGCGAGCTGCGAGCGCTGGGACGCCGTAGGCGGTCGCATCCTCAAAGAGGGCGACGCCCTACGCGTCCAGTGGCCGAGCGGCACCGTTTCGACAGAGACGTGCCACGTCGCCGTGACCGACAGGCCTGCGCCGCGCGAAAAGCAAGGATCCGAGCAAGGATCCAAGCAAGGATCCGTCGCCGACGTGCCCATGGTGAGAGACGGAATCGCCTACGTGAACGTCGCGCTCGGCGGAGGCATCGTCGCACGCGTCGACCTGCGGCAGGAAGGCATCCTCATCGAGATCGTCGAGGACGATGGAGCCATCGTCCCGTCTACCGCGGGCGCAGCGTTGCCGCGTAGAAAACCGATCAGCACCAAGAACCTGCGCCTGCTCGCGCGGTACATGGCCAGCGCAGGCGACGAGACGACGGTCGCGCTACTCCTCGACGCGGCCGACGAGATCGATGAGTCGCGCCGGGAGAGAGCCGACCGAAACGCCGAGAGTGCCAACGCGGGCGAGAAGCCTCTTGCCGATGGAGCCTACCCGCAAGCGCCCTCCGAGTGGCGTCCGATCCTGAGCCTCATGCGCTTCCACAAGCCGAACGTACCCCAGATGTGCCCAGCGGCATGGATCGGCCCCGCGCACGGTCCCAGGCGAGTCGTGCCCTACGTCGTGTGGGATGCCGAAGGACATCCTATCCAGCAAGGCGCCGAGCCCGACCTCAAGGAAGCCACCAAGACGTGCGACGATGTGCTTCAAGAGCTTGCCAAGGACAAGCTCATCGGGTTCCAGGCCGTCGACCGCGATGACGCGTACGGCGACGACGAAGATGGGACGTGAGCCGTGACCTCGCGCGACACCGACGTGCTCGACACGCTCGACGGCGAACGCCACGAGAGCCTTGGCAAGCTAGGTGCCCAGCCCACCATCGACTTCGACTCGCAGGCAGGCCTCGCCTGGCTCGACGGCGTGCTCCTCGCTCACATCGAGCGAAACCCGGGCGTCGACGAAGATGCGCTCATCGAGTACGTGGAAGACCTCGTAGGCAGCGACTTCAAAGGCCGAGCACCAGGCCTCGCCACGATTGACGCGCTCTTCCATCTCGTGCTGCGTGGCGTGCTCCGTTGGTACGAACAGAAGAACAAGCCGGACGCAGCGCTCCTGTACAAGCTGAAGAAAAAGATGGAAAAGAATCCGCCCAGAACGTGAGCCAAACGACCTGGACGCTTGACCCGATCGAAGAACCTATGTAACACTCGCTCCGCTCTGTAACAGAGCAAAGGGCGAGGGCCATGAGCAGGAACGAGAAGGAAGAGGGCAGAAACGAAAACGCAGCCGACGCAGGTCCCATCGCCGAAGGCGAGCGGCCGGTGCGAGCCCGCGGGACGGGACCCACGGCGGAAGAGCTGCACCTTTCACCGAGCGCGACGCTCGCCGAAGCGCGCGCGGCCCTCGCGAACGGGCTCCGGTCGGACGCCGGCGTCATTTGTCCATGCTGCGAGCAACAAGCAACGATCTACTACCGCCGCGTGAACCTCTCGATCGTCAAGGTGCTGTGGGTGCTCGCGCAGCACCACTGGGACAAGAAGGGCGCATGGGCCCACATCCCGACGCTCTTCAAGAGTTCGGCGACGGGCCTCGCTGGCTCCACCGCGAGCCAAGGTGGTCAGTGGGCACAGGCTGAAAAATGGGGTCTCGTCGAGCGCGATCGAGGCAACCACCGCGAAGACGGATCGAACCGAACGGGGTTCGCGCGCATCACCCCGCGGGGCCTCGCCTTCCTTGCAGGAAAATACAAGATCCGCGAACATGCCCTCTTCTACAACAACACGCTCCTCGGCAAGGCAGGAGACCTGATGGGCATCAACGATGTCCGTGGCTTCGACTACCAGGAGATCTTCGGCGGCGCGAAGGTCGACGCCTCCGAGTTCCCCGACGAAGATCTGTACGTGAACAAGGAACACTTCGTCGACGTATCGAGCCTCGTTCAAGGCGAAGCGAAGTCGCCGAAGAGTCCAGCCTGAGCGCGCCGAGTGCCTGAGCGAACGCCTGAGCGAACACCTGAGCGAACGACGATGACCATCGACGACGACTTCCTGCGGCGCGTGAAAACTGACGAGGTGTCGCTCGACGAGTACATCGAGCGCATCAACGCCGAAGCGGACGCGTGGGCCGCGGAGGAATACGGGCGCTCAGCGCCGCACCTGACGAACGATCCTTCCCACTGGGCTCGGTACGGCATCACGAAATCGAGCCAGCTCGCGACGTACCTCGATCAGTGCGTCGAGCGCGAGAGGCGAAAGCCCTGACCATGGTAGACGACGACAAGATCGTCCGAGCCATCACGAAGGTCTACGGCGAAGACGTCGTCGTCGCAGGCGGTCGCTTCGAGAAGATCAGCGAACGGCGCGACGGACCCACGATCGTCATCCGGTACCCCGCCGGAAAGAAACGCTTCGACGGAAGAACCGGGCTCGACAGCCAAGCGCAGTGGCGAATCCACCCCGACGACCTCCAGAGGATCCAGCTTCTCTTTCCCGAGAAGTTCAGGCCGATCCTCGCGCGCGACAGCATCCCGGCGAAGAGCGACATGGTGGACCACGTCCACCTCGTCGGGCGCTCCTTCGTGCCGCCAGGTCTCTTCTTCCGAAGCTCCGGCAGCTCAGAGAGTGAGCCGAGACGAACGCTCGTCGTGACGCTCAGCCCGCCTGCACTCGCCGACCTCGACGAGGACGACGTCACGATGCGGCGCCTCATCGCGCTCGCTCGACGCGAGCGGTGGGACGTGCTGGAAGTGACTTTCCTCTTCTCCCGTGCGCTCAAAAACGCGGTCGACCTGAAGCATGACCCGAACCCCATCGGCCCGGATCATGACCGCATCCTCGCCGAGCGAGCAAGGCTCGCCGAGCGCGTCGTCGTCGCGTGGGGGAGCACGATGACATTCGGCAAGCGCCAGCCCGAAAACATCCGTGGGAGGGATCGGGACGTCCTCGACATCCTACGAGACGCGGGCCACCCCAGCGTCTGGAGCTTTCGCGACCCACGCGATCCGTATGGTCAAGCGCCGCTTCACCCGCAGCGCGTCGCATTCGACATGCCCCTCTCCCCATGGACACCGGACTCCGATCGGGCGAATCGGATCCGGTGGTGGCCAACGACATAACCCCCATGGGCGACGCATTTGGCAGAGGCGACCCGTCGACGCGGTCATGGTGGAAGGACAAGGAGGCGCAGTGCGGCCAAACGCTCTCCCCCTACGAATGCGGCCACGCGCCAGCGCCCTCTGCTCTTCTCGGTCCTCATGACCCACCCGCTCGCCACGCGACCGACATCCCGTGGTGGGAGCTGCCGCGATGCCAGGAGCCGGTCGCCGAAGGACACAACCCACTCGGCCTCTGCGCGAACCACTTGGCTCTCTACGACGAGACGATTCGAACGCTCGGACTCCCCGTCACGAAGCCAGGCCGTCACCCGTCCATCATCTGGGACTTCGCAAGCGATCACCCATCCAGTCTATTCACGCAAGGCGAGCGCGCTGCCCTCGCGAGAAATCGCGAAGTCGAAGAATCTGACCGAGAAAGGCGCGAAACGGAAGCGCGCGCGCACTTCGCGCGCCTCTCGGAGGAGGCCGAGATCGCGCTCGCCGCTGCGCGCGTCGCCAAGGCCAAGCTCGAAGCAGCAGAAGCCGCGGCGAACTCGGAAGAAGGCTCCGATGCAGCTCCAGCAGCTCCAGCAGCTCCAGGCTCTCTTGCGCCAACTCCCCTCTCCTCTTCTACTACCCAAGCTACCCAAGCTACCGAAGCCACCGAAGCCACCAAAGCAAAGGCACCACCCCGAGAGAAAAAGCCGCGGAAGCCGCGGAAGCCGAAGGAAGACTCGAAAGAAGCCTCGAAGACCGCAAGGCGACCGCGTGCCGACGAAACCATGGAGCCTCCGAGCCGCGACGAAGAAGCGCGAGAGGCAGCGCAGGAGCCGCAGGAGCTGCAAGAAGAGACCAGGAAGGAAGTCATCTTCTAGTCGGCTTCTAGTCGACTTCTAGTCGGCTTCTAGCCGGACGAGCCAAACGAGAAAGAGCCGCGCCATGCACCAAGACGACCAAGACCTCCTCATCACCATCGCCTACAGGAGCCTCTTCTTCAAGCTCAACAAGGACACGAACGTCGTCGTCGCGTGGAACTCGACGTTCAACATCATGTCGCAGGGGAGAACGTTCGAAGAAGCCGACAGGGCCATCCGAGAGGCCGTCGTGATGTTCGTCCGCGACCTCGCCAAGCGACGTATCCCAGCCCAACGCGCCTCAGGATGGAAGCGCCCCGAAGAATGGCAGGCGCCAAACTGAGCGCGAGTCCACCCTGGGCCCACCTGGGGCACCTGATGGTTCTTCGCAAAAATCCTCAGTCCAACTCAGGAACCACGGAAGTCCGTTCACAGAAAGCACAGAGCGAGCGTTCATGGCACACGAGGAGGTGGCCCACCTTTCGCTTGGACTGCCACGCATGAAGCAACGCACGAGACACATCGCTCCGATCCTGATCCTCACGACGATCTGCTCCGCAACGAACCTCGCTACCGCCGCGGAGCTTCCGATCGAAGACCTTCCCGAAGACCCCGGGATGTCCGTCCCGACGATCCTCGACGAGGCTCCCACTCCCACGGCCGATCCCACGGCCGAAGACGAGTCTCAGCCGGAGGATGCCGTGGGTGGCATCGTCGGCAGCGTAGGAGGTAGCCTCGCCGGTATGTACCTCCTCGGCTTCGCCTTTGGTCCTCTCGGGTGGATCGTCGGCGGCCTCATCGGCGGAGCGACCGGAGGTTGGTTCGGCGGCCAAGCCCCCGGGGACCGTCCGCCGTGGCCCGGGAGCCCTCCTCCTTACTCGCCGCATCCGTGGCCGCAAGGCGAGCAAGGCGTCGAGGGTTAGATGACACGCCTTCCGCCGTTCCGATTGGGACTGATCGCGATCGTGTGGGGAGTCCTCATCGGCGCCGTCCTGTACTTCGCCACGCATCATTGAAGATCCACGCAGCAGC
>Ga0335069_10003776_pt1 | contig 22717 bp, 14 predicted proteins | sample Lox_Sample_11_FD_206714 | JGI IMG/M metagenome (GOLD analysis project Ga0335069, IMG submission 206714) | Soil microbial communities from Loxahatchee National Wildlife Refuge, Florida, United States - Lox_Sample_1.1 | ecosystem: Environmental > Terrestrial > Soil > Wetlands | place: USA... | reverse complement strand
TTTGCGGGTTTATAATTCGACGTTTTGATTGGGAGGGAACGGAATCTATGGCGATTATGGCGTCAATTGCTGGCCTGAAGGATACATATGCGCAATTAAAGACGCGCATGGATAAGGCAGTCGAGGATTTTCGAAAGGCAATGGCAGCGACACGGACCGGACGCGCATCGGTGCATATGCTCGATGGCGTTACGGTTGACGCATACGGCGCGCAGATGCCGTTGAACCAGGTCGCGCAAGTACACGCGCCGGAGGCGCAGTTGATTACCGTCCAGCCGTTCGATCCTTCTCAGTTGGGCGCGATCGAGAAGGCAATCCGCAGCGGAGACCTCGGCCTGAATCCCATGAACGATGGCAAGATGATCCGCGTTCCCGTGCCTCCGCTCACGCAGGAGCGGCGGCAGGATATGGTGAAGCATCTGCACCGTGTGCTGGAGGAGCATCGGACGGCGATAAGGAATATAAGGCGCGATGGGAATGACGCGATCAAGAAGGCCCTTAAGGACAAGAAGATCACCGAAGATGACGAGAAGCGGTCGCTCGAGGAGATTCAGAAGCTCACCGACAACGAGATCAAAAAGATGGAAGAGATGAGCAAGGCGAAGGAGAAGGAAGTCCTCGAGCTGAAGTAGTTCATCTCGCAAAATTTAAGAACCACAAAGGACACGAAGCCATGCCTTCGTGAAGCTTGGTGTCCTTGTGGTTTGCGCCTTCCGCTTTTCTGAGTTAGCGAACTCCATTAACAATCAGACTTCCGAAGGAACGGTGACGAAGGCGAGTTCTCCTCGCCAAGGTACATGTACACAAATCCTGCGTCTTCGCGCATTGCTTAGAAGTCCCATAAGATGCGGGAGATAGGCCATCCCGGCGTGAGCTTTGATCCGCGAGTAACCTCTCTTTGGTTACGCGACATTCTTCTCACGGCTGTGTTTTCATGGCCGTGAAGCAACTCACGGCTCCCCCCGGACAATGACTTCACGCAAAAACCCAACTTCGGAGTCAGCCATGAAAAGACTTTTCGCGCTCGCAGTCGTGCTCGCGCTCAGCCTGATGGGGATCGGATGCGGTTCGAATTCCTCGTCGAGTCCGAACGCAAACGCTCAAGGTGCAGTATTCGTGACGGGTGAGGACGCGCCTCTTTCTTCGGTCGTGGGCTTCAGTCTCACTTTGAACTCGGTGACGCTCAACGGACAAGATGGAACAACAGCAACGGTGATCTCGACACCGACGACAGTCGATTTCGCTCGTCTGCTGGGCTTACGCTCTCCGCTGGCCTTCAACGCCGTGTCCCCGGGAACCTACACGAGCGCGACGTTTATAGTCGCCAGCCCGGTGATCTCGTACGTTGACATGACCCAGAACCCACCGGCCTTAAATACCATCAACGGAGCGCTTCCACAGAGTCCCGATACGATCACCGTGAACTTTCCGACGCCAATGGTGGTCGGGAAGAACGGTGTTGCCGGCCTGAAAATGGAAGTCGACATCCGGCAATCCGTTTCAGTGGACGGTAGTGGCCAGATCGTGCTCAACGGAAGCGGGCAGGCGGTGGTCAATCCGGTGATTCATATCAAGGCCACCAGGCCCAGCGATCCTGACGGGCAGGTTACCGATCTGATGGGCGGGCTGGTCTCGGTGAGCGCGTCGAACGATTCGTTCGTCCTGCAAGGGCCGTACGGGCGGCAACTGACGGTCTTCGTGAATAGCTCGACCCAGTTCAACAGCGGGTGGAGCATCAACAATCTGGCCGCGCCTGCATACGTCGCTGTCCAGGGCCAGTTCCAGGGCGATGGCAGTCTGTTGGCGAGCGGCGTGGAAGTTATCACGACCGCGCAGTCTTTTGTCTCTGGGCGCGTGCTGCAGGTCGGCACCAACGGTTCCGGCCATCTGCAAGTCACGATGTGGATTGGTGAGACCGGCGCGGATATAGTCAGCTGGGTCGACACAGTTCAGACGATCGATATCAATGCCGTCACGCAATATGACATCTGCTTTATGAATGGCCCGGTGATCAATGCGCTGTTTGACAGAACTTCGATCGAGGTTGGGCAGCGCATCTTCATTGGCGGCAGCTTCGCAGGCGGAGTATTTACGCCTACGATGATTTCGCTGCGGCTGCAGGGTCTCTACGGGACGTTTTCACCCGGCACGGTGGTTGTGGGCGATGTGAATCAGGGCAGCTTCCAGATCTCGAACAACGGTCTGGTCGGCTACTCCGTGGGCGGGCCGGTGACGGTCAATACCTACAACGCGACTTACTTCTACAACCTGACCGGACTCGGCCAACTGCAGAGTACACAGACAGCGATTCCTCTGGTCTCGGGAGGCTTGCTGCTGAAGAATCCGCTGAGCGGAACTCCGCAGTTTTACGCCGGTGTGGTGGCGGATCCTCCACAGGGTAACTGAGACTTGTTAGTTTTCGGGCGGACGGCTTCGGCCGTCCGTTTTTTTCGCGTTCTCTAGATGTTGGTTGCCTGTGACGCGGAGACACGTCCTATGCGGAATCCCCGTATAATCGATGAACTATGAAGAAAGTGGTGCGCGCGGCGTGTCCTCACGATTGCCCAGACGCCTGCGGTGTCTTGATAACCGTCGAGGACGGACGAGCGACCAGGATTCAAGGGGATCCAGAGCATCCAGTGACGCGCGGGTTTTTGTGCGCGAAGGTGGCGAAGTATCTGGACCGGGTGTACTCGCCCGAGCGGGTTCTGTATCCCATGCGGAGAGTGGGTCCTAAAGGGCCTGCTGCAGCTCACGATGCTAACGCAGACGTGGGTACGCGCGCCGGGAGCTGGCGAAGAATTTCGTGGGACGAGGCGCTTGACGAGATCACGTCGCGCTTTCGCGCCATCGCGCACGAATTCGGGAGCGAGGCCATTCTGCCGTATTCCTACGGTGGCACTTTGGGTGCTCTCAATGGCGGATCGATGGACAGGCGGTTTTTTCACCGGCTGGGCGCGTCGCAACTGGATCGAACCATCTGTTCGGCGGCGGGTGAGGCTGGTCTGAAATCGGTGCTCGGGGTGAAACTCGGGACCGAGCCGGAGCAGTTTCGGCACTCGAAATACATCATCGCATGGGCTTCCAATATTCACGGAAACAACGTGCATCTGTGGCCGTTTATCGCCGAAGCGCGGCGGAATGGCGCCAAGCTGGTGGTGATCGATCCGTACCGCACGAGAACTGCAGAATGCGCAGACTGGTATTTGCCTATCAACCCGGGAACCGATGCGGCGCTCGCTTTGGGGATGATGCACGTAATCATCGGCGAGAATCTGCATGACTCTGACTACGTCTCCAAATACACGCTTGGGTTCGAGCAGTTGCGAGAAAAGGTCAAGGAGTATCCGCCTGAGCGGGTCGCACAGTGGACTGGCATTGCCGCGGAGGATATCCGAAAGCTGGCGCGGGAATATGCGACAGTGCGTCCGTCGGTGATTCGGCTGAATTACGGCGTGCAGCGCTCGGAAAGTGGCGGCATGGCGACGCGAGCTGTAGTCATGCTGCCCTGCATCGTTGGGTCGTGGAAGGAGGTCGGCGGCGGACTGCAAATGTCATTGAGCGGCGCAGCCGATTTTAATTCGACCGCACTGAAGCGGCCCGATCTGATGCACAAAGCACTGGGTCGCGACGCGCGAATCCTCAACATGGTCGAACTGGGACGCATTCTGAATGAGGTGAACGACCCGCCGGTGAAAGTGCTGTTCGTGTACAACTCGAATCCGGCAGCGGTCTGTCCCAACCATCAGAGCGTGATTCGCGGGCTGATGCGGCCGGATTTGTTCACCGTCGTGCATGAACAATTTTTTACTGATACGACGGACTATGCGGACATCCTTCTGCCTGCAACGACCTTCTTCGAGCACAAAGACTTGCAGAAGGGCTATGGGCACTACTACATCCAGGTTTCGAATCAGGCGATTGAGCCTTTGGGCGAGTGCCGATCGAACGTAGACGTATTTCAGGCACTCGCGGAGCGGATGGGATTCCAGGACGAGTGCTTCCGCGAGAACGTCGACGAGATGATCGATCTGGCGCTGGACTCGGATGATCCGTGGATGGAAGGGATGAGCCGCGAGCGGTTGGAGCGCGGGCATGTGCGGATGAAATTCGGGGATCACGGTTCCGGGACTAACGGGCAGGCGTCGTCCGGGCCTTTCCTGCCCTTCGCGTCTGGTGGTTTTCGAACGCCCTCGGGCAAGGCAGAGCTTTACTCCGAGACGTTGAAGGCCCAGGGACTGGATCCGGTAGTGGAGTTCAGGCCTCCTGCAGAATCGAGGCATGCCAAGCGAAACGGATTACCGCTGGAGTTGCTGGCGCGCAAGGCTGACAACTTCCTCAATACGACTTTTTCAAATGTGCCAAGTCTTCAGCAGATGGAGGAGCCTGGATTGCTGGAAATTTCGTCTGCCGACGCTCAAAAGCGTGGAATCGCGAATGGCGATCGAGTCCGCGTGCACAACGAACGCGGCGAGATCGAACTGCTGGCGCGAGTGGACGGAAAAGTGCAGCCGGGGGTCGTTTCGGCAACCCTTAACTGGGTGAAAATGACACCCGGATTTCAGAGCATCAACAGCCTCACCTCAGAAAAACTTACCGACATGGGCAACTCGGCTACGTTTTATTCCGTCTTGGTTGAAGTAGAGAAGATCGTTAGCCACTGACGAGTTGCCGGTGATCAGAACTGAATCTCAACTGCTTTGCTAACAACGCGCTAAGAGCGGCCGTGGGATGTTCATTGAGAGCCGCATTTGGACGCTTTCCTGTGCTCTACCGTATAATTGCAGTTTTCTTAAATCCCAGAGGCTGAGGTCGTAGCGATTCCATTTCGCTTTCATCCGGAGAACCTTGCCGCGCCCAAGGCTCCCTGCGTTGCGAGGGCCGCGTTCGCGCCATCTCCTTCATATCAACGCATTTGGAGCAAGAGAGCATGTCAGATCTGCGGCTCCATCGTGGGTCTGGCAGTGCTTCTGGCCGCATTGTGCCTGCCAACCCTTGCGCAGAATGATGTTGTTTCGGAAATCAACGTGACCGGCAATCGGCGTATCCCGGCGGAAACGATCCGGGCCCGCATTTTTACGAAACCTGGTGACATCTACGACGCCTCGGCGCTGGAGCGGGACTTCAACTCGCTGTGGAACACCGGATATTTCGAGGACATCAAGTTTTTGCGCGAACAGACGCCGAAAGGCTGGCGAATCATCGTGCAAGTGAAGGAAAAGCCGACGATTCGCGAGATCAATTATGTCGGCACCAGTTCGGTGTCGAATAGCGACATTCTTGATCGCTTCAAACAGGACAAAGTCGGCCTGACGGTGGAAAGTCAGTACGATCCAACCCGTATCAAAAAAGCGGAAAACTCGATCAAGAACCTGCTTTCCGAACACGGCAGGCAATTCGCTACCATCCGGACCGAGGTTCGGCAGATTCCCCCCGCCGCTGTCGGTATTACCTTTGTGGTGAAGGAAGGGCCAAAAGTTAAGGTCGGCAAGATTATCTTTCAGGGGAACAAGAACATCAACCGGCGCATCCTTCGCGCCTCGATGAAGAACCTGAAGCCCATCGGCGTACCGCATTCCATTTTCCTCGAGAACCTGTTCGCCAAGACGTACGACGCGACCAAACTGGAAGAAGACACCGAGCGGGTGCGCGCCGAGTATCAGAATCGCGGATATTTCAAAGTCATCGTCAGCGATCCGAAGACGGTGATTCACGACACCGGGCACAAAGGGTTCCACATTCCTCTGGTACAGTCGGGTCCGGGTAAGGCGGTTGACATTACGATGCCCATCGAGGAAGGCGACAAGTACCACCTGGGCACGATCACCTTCAAAAACAACAAGGCTCTTTCGAACAGTCAAGCATTGCGGGGCCTGTTCCCGCTGAAGGACGGTGACGTCTTCAGCCGCGAGAAGATAGCCAAGGGCCTGGAAAATCTGCGCAAAGCTTATGGGCGGTACGGGTATATCAACTTCACGCCGGTTCCCAACACTACGTTTGATGACGAGAAGAAAATCGCAAATCTCGAAATCGACGTGGACGAAGGCAAGCAATTCTATGTGCGGCGGATAGAGTTCGCGGGCAATACTACGACGCGAGACAAGGTAATTCGCCGTGAATTGGCTCTGGAGGAAGGCGGCATCTATGACTCTCACCTCTGGGAGTTGAGCCTGCTGCGCCTGAATCAGCTCTCCTATTTCGAGCAACTGAAGCCGGAGGATCCCAACGTCACGGAAAAAAGATTGGACGAGAAGAACGGCTACGTCGATCTGACGCTTCACGTGCACGAGAGGGGCAAGAACAGTATCGGTCTGAATGGGGGCGTGAGCGGTTTGGAGGGCGCGTTCATTGGATTGAACTACTCGACCAACAACTTCCTGGGGCGCGGAGAAACCCTGCAGGTGCAGCTCAGCCTGGGAAATCTGGCTCGTAGCGCAATGTTTGGCTACACCCAGCCGTATATGTTTGATCGCCCACTACAGTTTGGATTCACGGTGTTCTACAACAAGATTAACTACAACCAGGCGCGGAATCTTTCCATTTACAGTGGGCAAAACCTGAATTTCTCCAGCGCTGTGCTGCAGAACCTGCAGAACTATACGCAATCGTCCTGGGGCTTTACGACGTCGACGAGCTATCCCCTGCGGCGCTCGTTCAAGCGCGTAGGCATGACCTATTCGTTCGACCGCTCGGACCTGGTGGCCCTGAGTACGGCATCGAAAAGTTTGTTCGACTTCATCGCCTTCCGGGGAATTTCGGGACCGAACGCGGTGAATGGAATTATCACGAGCAAGATCTTTCCAAACTTCTCGTTCAATACGCTCGATAGCGGCATTCAGCCGCGCAGTGGGCATCAACTGACACTCGGCGCAGAGTTGGCTGGACTGGGCGGCACAGTTCGATCCATTCGTCCTATCGTCCAGTACAAGCGCTTCATCCCGATGCAGAATCGGCGCAATGCGATTGGATTCTCCGTGAACGGATCGTTTATCAGCGGTTTCGGAGGACTGGTCGCACCGCCTTTTCAGCGCTTTTACATGGGCGGCGAAAATGACATTCGCGGATTTGACATCCGCTCGATTTCGCCCGTCGCGTTTCTGCCGAGTTCGAATGTCATTACCCTGACGAATAAGGATAGAAGTCCAGTGCCGAAGGATCCGTCGAATCCTCGCCTGGGCAATTGGACCATCCCGATTCCTGTGGATCAGATCGTGTTTCCGGGCGGCGACCTGAGTTCCTGGGGGAACCTCGAGTATCGAATCACGATTTTCGGGCCCGTGACGCTGGCTCCCTTCGTCGACGCAGGTATTGATCCGATTGTGCGAAAGTCGCAACTGCAGATCGCGCAGGCTCAATACGATCAGGTGGTTTCCACTCCTTTCGGCTGTCCGCAACTGGATGCCGGCTTTAATTGCACAGGCGGGACGGTGCTGAATCCGAAACCCTCAAAGTATCTGCAGGTGCTGAACGCGACGAACTGGCAGACGCGCATGTCGACGGGGTTGGAATTGCAGATGTTCCTGCCGGTGATCAATGCGCCATTCCGCATTTACTGGGCGTATAACCCCATGCGGCTGGATACCCCGGCGAATCCTCCGATTCCGATTACGCCCGAGATGTTCCCGGGAACGAGAAATCCGGTTACAGGGAAGTGGGTTATGACGGATGCGGGGGCTTATACTTACGGCTTGGCCAAGCAACTTTACTCCCCAAGCTTTCTGCTGCGTGAGCCGCGGAAAACGTTCCGGTTCACGGTGGCCACCACATTCTAGTCAGGTTTGACGCTGTTTTGGCAGGTCACTATAATGCTAGTGGTCCACACCATTTTTCAGGAATAGCAGTACGAGAGTGTGGACGGCACGTCTGTTTGTCCGGCGTGCGAAGCTGGCTGGCAATCAAGTGCGCCTAATCCGATGGCGGCCGCTACCGCAGCGGACACCTCATTCAGTGCGGCCCAGCGTCAACTGAAGAAGCGATCAGAGAGCGAGATTTCGAAGTCGTTCGCGGAACTATGTTCCAAGGAGTTCAATCAACCCAATGAAAAGCAAGTCTCTAGGTGTAATTCTGGCAATTGTGGCAACCTTCTCGGTTTCCGCACTGGCCCAAAGTGGAAGCGCTACCACTCCGTCCGGTGCTGCGGCACTGCCGTCCGCCCCCGGAGCCTCCTCACCGGCTGGTTCAGCAGCCGGGCTTGGACCGATTACCGGGACAAAGGTCGGCGCTATCAACATCGAGGGCGCCATCTTCGGATGCAACGAAGGCCGCCGCGACATGGAAGCCCTGCAGAAGAAGTATGAGCCCAAGCAAACAGAACTGAAGAATCAGAACGACGAGTTGGAGACGCTAAAGAAGCAGCTGAGCACGCAGCAGGACAAGCTGAACGAAGAAGCGCTGGCCAACCTCAAGAAGCAGATCGACGGCAAGCAGAAGAGCTTTGATCGCTCGGTTCAGGATGCCCAGGAAGAAGTGGGCAATCAGCAGCAGGAGATTGCGAGCCGCATCCTCTCGAAGATGGCGCCCGTGATCGTGAAGTACGCACAGGAAAACGGGTATGGCATGATCGTCGACACCTCGAAGCAGTGGCCGCAGAGCCCTGTATTGTTCGCGGGCGATGGAGTCGATATCACCAAGGCCGTGGTCGACATCTACAATACGCAGTCTGGCGTGGCAGCACCGGCATCAACCGGTGGCGCTGGAAAGCCCGCTGCTCCGAAGCCGAGTTCCACGACGCCGAAGCCGACTACACCAAAGCCCTCCGAACCGGCGAAGCAGTAACCCGAGAAACGACACCTCGCGTGTCGAGAAAGTTCCCAAAGGCCGCGTGATCATGCGGCCTTTTTTTCTTGCGCAGCTCGCGCCGGCGTTGTGTCTTGTGGTGTCCATAGCAGCAGACAGAGTTCACGCTGGAGGACGCCATGTTTGCCGAGAGCTTGCTGGAAACTTCGTGGGCCGAACGCGGACGCCGCAGTTGGACAACGGTAACGTCCTTTGGGTTACAGGCGGCGATCATTGGATTGCTGCTGCTTATCCCACTATTGACGACGGTGGGGCTGCCATTGGCCTCACGAAGCATTTCCACGCCGATCAGCATGAGAAGAAGAGATCCGGGGCCTGCGCCGCAGCCGCATGGCGGGCGACTGCGGCCGATTGAGATTGTCGCGGTGCCGGGACGCATCATGGCGCCGGGACGCATCCCGAATGGTATTCACAACGGTCCCGAGCCCGTCGCCCCTGTCGATCCGATCGGAGATCCCAATCTGCCTGTGGGGCCGTATGCAGGTCCTGGGCCGGATTTTCTACTCCCGCCGGGAGGAACCCAACCGGTGATGCCCATCAAACCGAAGCCCATCATCAAGGTCTTCCGCACGTCGACGATGTTGCAAGGCATGCTGATTCGACGTGTGGAACCGAAGTATCCTCCACTCGCAATCGCGGCGCGCATTCAAGGGCCTGTAGTTCTGACCGCCGTGATCAGCAAGGCGGGCACGATTGATAACTTGAAGTTGGTTTCGGGGCATCCGATGCTGGTGCCTGCTGCACTCGATGCGGTGAGTCAGTGGCGCTATCGGCCCTACGTCCTCAATGGTGAGGTGATCGAGGTGGAGACCCAGATAACGGTCAACTTCTTGCTGGGTGGGCAGTGAGGGTGGTGCACTTGTTGAGCCGCGCAGAAATGCAGAGATCCTTCGCGGCCAAAAGCGCCGCTCTGGATGACAAAACTGTGTGCGATGCGAGTAGCGGGAGTAGCCCGGGCGTAACCTCGGCGTTCGGGCCGCTCCCGCTATAATCGCGAGAGTGGTTACGACTGCAGAAATCCTTAGCCGCGCTGCGACGCGTCCCACGTGGGCCGATGTTTCGCTGACTACCTTGCGGCAAAACTTCCGAACCGTGCAGAAGCATGTTGGCGCTGCGGTCACAGTGTGTGCCGTGGTAAAAGCCGATGCCTACGGGCATGGAGCGCTGGAGTGCTCTAAAGCACTGGAGGCCGAAGGCGCGAAGTGGCTCGGTGTGACGTCGCTGGACGAGGCCATTCCACTCCGTGAGGCTGGCATCCGGGCGAACATTCTGCTGATGACGGGTTTCTGGCGGGGTGAAGAGAGCGAGATCGTACGCCTGCATCTTACCCCGACAGTGTGGGAACCCTGGCACATTGAATCGTTGGACAAAGCCGCGTCTTCCCATGGAGGGGCGCAGCATCCCGTGCACCTGAAGGTGGATACTGGCATGGGGCGCCTGGGAGTGGCAGTCGATCAGCTTCCCGCTGTGCTCGATGTGCTTCGCTCGGCCAAGCATCTGAGGCTTGAGGGCGTTTCGACTCACCTCGCATCGTCTGAAATCATGGACGCGCCGTCGGTAGGCGAACAGCGGCGGAACTTTGAGGTGGCTACAAGACTGCTGATCGACGCTGGATTCCATCCGGCTTTTGTGCACGTCGCGAACACGAGCGCGGTGATTTCACGGCACGAGACCTGGAACACGATGGTACGGCCGGGCATCGCGCTGTATGGCTACTATCTGCCGTTTCAGCGTGCCGGTCGCGAGGTGAGCGGCGGGACGCTGCGGCTGCAGGTCAAGCCAATCCTCACCTGGAAGACGCGGATTCTGTCGCTGAGAAACTTCGGCCCGAATCAGGCGCTGGGATACGGCGGAACTTACGTGACGAGGGCTCCAGCGCACGTGGCCGTACTCCCGGTGGGTTACGCTGACGGATTCAATCGGCAACTCTCAAACCGGGGCCGTGCCATCGTGCGCGAGCACTATGCGCCGATTCTGGGCAGCATCTCGATGGATTTGACTCTGGTCGATGTGACCGGCATTCCCGGAGTCTCCGTGGGAGACGAAGTCATTCTGCTCGGAACCTGCGACGGGTTGAGCGTAGATGCGCTCGAACATGCTCGCCTGGCGAACAGCTCCCCGTACGAGATCCTCTGCAATATTTCGAAGCGCGTTCCACGCAGATACGTGAGCTGAAACCGCAGCCGTGGCCTCTCCAATCCGACCTCATTTCCGACCGCCAGACCGCTTCTCATGCGGTTAGCTGTATCTCGCACGACCAATCCACGCACCGGTTGTTAGACTAATTGGTTCGCTATGCCTTCCCGCTACGCACAGTGGATGTATGACTGGGAGCACCGGCTCACCTCGGTCGATAACAACCGGGTCGTGCGTCCTCTGGACTGGGGCCTGGAGTGGGCACAATCGTGGCCTTGCCAGAACGGTTGTGGGCCCGGGCATCAAGCCGAAGATCCCGAGAGATTCTTTTTGGAATACAACCGCAAGATTGTAGCCGTGAGCGACGAGTTCTTCGGGTATGTACCGCCCACGGATTTCAGGCTCGAGACACGCGAAGTGAAGGTTCATTCGACTCGCGAAGTGCCTGACCCGAAACTCGAAGCGAAGGTCAAGGGCACGTTCGCGGATTTTCTGCGGTTCACATCTCCAGCCAAAAGTCCGTATCCAGAGAACAACCTTGCGAACGCCCGCTGGTTTCCCGCGCGCGGGCGTCGCGCAGTGGTGCTTCTGCCGCACTGGAACTCCGACGCAATTTCGTACGTCGCCTTATGCCGCGTGCTCAACCTGATGGGAATTGCCGTCCTGCGCCTAAGCATGCCCTATCACGATATCCGCATGCCCAGCGAGATCAAGCGGGCGGATTATGCCGTCTCGGCGAATATCGGAAGAACCATCGACGCCGCCAGACAGGGAGTTGTGGACATTCGCTGCTGCCTCGACTGGCTCGAAGCGCAGGGATACAGCCGGTTGGGGGTGCTTGGGACAAGTTTGGGCTCATGCTATGCGTTCATTGCGGCGGCGCACGATCCGCGAATTCAGGTGGCCGCCTTCAATCATGCCTCCACGTATTTCGCCGACGTCGTGTGGCATGGCCAGTCGACGCGCCACATTCGGCAGGGCATTGAACAGCAGATTGATCTGGAAGAACTGCGAAATGTCTGGCTCGCGATCAGTCCAATGGCGTACTTCGAGCAGTTTGCACGCTGGCCGAAGAAGTCCCTGATCATCTATGCGGATTACGACCTCACGTTTCTTCCAGAATTCTCGCGGCAGGCAGTGGCAGAATTCGCACGCCGCGGATTGGATCACAAGGTGGTGGTGCTCCCGTGCGGCCATTACACGACAGGAGAAACGCCCTACAAGTATATGGACGGCTGGCAACTCGCGTCGTTTCTGCGAACCGCGTGGTGAGTCGCAAGCAGCTCACCACGGAAGGCACAGAGACACACAGGGAAAATCCTCAGATCAACTGTGTTCATCGGGGCAGCAGAACGCGGCCAAGCTGATAGCGTCCTGACGGTACAATGTGAGCGTGGAGTCAGCATCAGATATAGGTGAGGTCCGCCGGGGAGAGTATCTCGTTAGCACAAATCCTGCCCTGCTTGACCTGGACGTGATCCACGGATTTCTGGCCGATTGCTACTGGGCTAAAGGTATTCCGCGAGAGCTCGTCGCCAGGGCGATTGATCACTCGTTGTGCTTTGGGATCTATCATGAAAGCGCAGTGACATCCGATCCCGAGACGCACGCCAGAAAGCTGGGGCGTACGCAGGTTGGCTTCGCACGCGTGGTTAGCGACTTCGCGACCGTAGCATATCAAGGTGACGTCTTTATACTCGGCCCGCACCGCGGACGTGGACTGAGCAAGTGGATGATGGAATGTATCATGCAGCATCCACAGCTGCAGGGCTTGCGCCGATGGATTCTGCTGACGCGCGATGCGCACAGGCTGTATGAGAGATTTGGATTCACACCGGTGAAGGCGCCGGAGCGCTACATGGAACTGCACCGGCCCGACATATACGGAAACAAGGGATCGATATGAAAAATGCCAGGATGTACCGTCCACTGTACGAGGCTGATCCGCAGATTGCCGCGGTAATTGACAACGAGACTCGGCGGCAGCACGAAGGACTTGAGCTGATTGCGTCGGAGAACTTTGTCAGCGAAGCGGTGCTCGAGGCTGCGGGGTCCGTTTTCACGAACAAGTACGCCGAGGGATATCCGGGCAAGCGCTACTACGGCGGGTGCGAGTTCACCGATGTAGTGGAGAACCTCGCACGCGATCGCGCCAAGCAGTTATTTGGCGCCGAGCACGCGAATGTGCAGCCGCATGCCGGCTCACAGGCCAATATGGAAGCCTATGCGGCCGTACTACAGCCCGGCGACACCATCCTGGGCCTGAATCTCGCGCACGGCGGACATCTGACTCATGGGCATCATCTCAACTTCTCCGGCAAGACTTACAAGATCATTCCTTACGGCGTCACCAAAGACAGCGAGACCATCGATTACGACGAACTGGAGAAGCTGGCAGAAAAGGAGCGGCCCAAGCTGATCATTGGTGGCGGGAGTGCCTATCCGCGGATTATTGATTTTGCGCGGATGCGACAGATCGCCGACAAGGTCGGAGCTCTGTATCTCGTCGACATGGCGCACTTTGCCGGCCTGGTTGCCGGAGGCGCGCATCCCTCGCCGGTTCCGCATGCGCACATCGTGACTTCCACCACGCACAAGACGCTTCGGGGCCCGCGCTCTGGAATGATCCTGTCAAAGGCTGAATTCGCGCAGGCCATAGACAAAGTCGTCTTCCCCGGCATGCAAGGCGGACCGCTGGTGCACATCATGGCGGCCAAAGCCGTGTGTTTCCACGAAGCCATGCAGCCGGACTTCCGCGACTACGCGCGTCAGATTGTCACCAATGCCAAGGTTCTGGCACAGACGCTGGCCGATGAAGGGTTCCGCATTATCTCGGGCGGAACTGATACGCATCTCATGCTGGTCGATGTCTTCTCGAAGGGAATGCTGGGCAGCGAGGCAGAGAAAGCGCTGGGCGAGGCAGGCATCACTGTGAACAAGAATGCCATCCCGTTCGATACCAATCCTCCCTTGAAACCGAGTGGGATTCGCATCGGAACTCCGGCGCTTACGACCCGCGGAATGAAAGAACCTGAGATGCGTCAGATTGGACACTGGATCGCCGAGGCGCTTCTGCATCGCAACGACACCGCCGTGCTTGGGAAGGTGCGCAAGGAAGTTCTGCAATTGTGCGAGGCGTTTCCGCTTTACGCGGAGCGGCGCGCCCGGGCGCAGGCAGAAGTTCGCGCTTGATCGGTTGCTTGCAACTGAACTTGTGATTAAATTCTACCGGTGAAGATCGCCATCGATATCCGGCGGATGACTGAGTTTGGCGTCGGGACATACATCCGCAACGTTGTTCGAACGCTTTGCCGGATTGATCATGAAAACCAGTATTTCCTGATCGGGCCTCCAGCTAAGGTTCAGGAGATCGGGGCACTCCCCCCGAATTTCCATAACGTGCCCGCCGTGGCTCCTGAGCGCTCGCTGCAGGGATACCGCGAGTTCCGGGCAGCGCTGAAGCGCCTGAAATGCGATCTGGTTCACGTCCCTAATCTCTTTTCCGTGCCTCGTATGCTTCCTTGTCCCTACGTGATGACAGTGCACGACATGCTCGAGCATATGTCACGCGCCCGCCAACAAACGGGATTCTGGGGAAGTTTGCACATGCAGATGACGAAGCAGGTGTTGCGAGGTGCGGCTCGGGTACTCGCAGTCTCCAACTTCACACGAACGGAAATTGAGAAGCTGTTTGAGATCCCGTCAACCCGCATCGACGTCGTTTATAACGCTATCGACGAGAGATTTCTTCGTGGTCATGCCACCCCTGCCGACCGCGAAATGATTGCCCAGCGCTATCAGGTGAACTATCCATTCCTGCTCTATGCCGGGCGAGTGAGTCCCCACAAGAACGTAGTTCGCATGATCGAAGCCTTTTCCGCATTAAAGACCGAGCTGGAAAAGGACCAGAAATATCCCGACCTCAAACTCATCATTATCGGAGATGACCTTTCCGGGAACCCGGACTTGCGCCGCACCGTTGTGCGGAGCGGAGTCCAGAACGATGTTCGCTTCCTGGGCTTCATCCCCATCGAGGTGCTGCGCATTTTCTACGATTCCGCCAAGATTTTCGTTTTCCCGTCGCTGTATGAGGGCTTCGGTCTGCCACCGCTGGAAGCTATGGCTCACGGCACCCCGGTGGTGACTTCGAATGCGTCATCACTGCCAGAAGTCGTCGGGAACGCCGCGGTCTTGGTGAATCCCGAAAACGTATTTGAGATCATGCGGGCGCTTCATCGCGTTCTGCTGGACGAATCGTTACGGCAGAGAATGAAAGAGCGGGGCTACAAGCAGGTCACCCGCTTTTCCTGGGAGAATTCGGTGCGCCGTGTATTGGATGTGTACCGTCAAGTGGCATCGGGCCAGAAGGGGCAAGCGACCGGCCAGGCAGCCGACTGATGTGAGCTAGATCCAGCGAAACAGCGTGCATAGACCGCCGCTGTCATTTGATAAGGGGTTGCCCCGGGGACACAATCGCAAGCTTATGAAGCTTCGCGGTGATCCGGTTGCGGTCGGCATCCGTTTTCGCGGCGGCCAGACGCTTGCGCAGTTGAACGATCTTCTCTTTCCTGGTACGGCGCCGGCGAATCTCGGGCCGGCGGCTCGGTGCGGACATGCGGTGCTCCTGAAGTAGATTTAGGCGCAACTTTGTCTTGAACAGCGCCAGCACTCATTGAATCTGATACCTGCGATTCCTGTCAATCTCCAGCTGCCCTTTCCCGACAACTTCCAAACGCACAAAAAGCATCGAAATTCGGCGCTGCTGAGCGGCTTTGTGCAACCGTCCTTGCTGGGTCTGGGGGAGAACAAATGCCGTTCCGATGTTTTGGTGCTCCCCTATGCGTTGGTCGATTGTTTATGTCTGCTGCGTGGTCTTGTCAACAGTCGCCGCCGCGCGCGCTCAGGTTGCACTCCAGGGACCATCGACGACCTATAACGGCCAGAATGTAAGCGCCATTTCCTTGATCGCGAACCCTCATCGCGACCTGAAGCCCCTGCTACCGCTTGTCACCCAGAAGCAGGGCGAGCCCTATTCCGAAGAAAAAGTCGAAGCTTCACGCCAGGCGTTGCAAAACGCCGGACACTTTCAGGAGGTCAAAGTCAGCATCACTCCGGAAGTCACCGGACTTCGAGTGAGCTTTCTGCTTGAACCTGCCTACTACATCGGAGTCGTGAAATTTCCAGGTGCGGCGAAAGCGTTCACTTATACCAGACTTCTGCTGGTCGCCAACCTTGGGGACGAGGACCCCTACGACCCCTCCCGCATCCCCATCGCTGAGAATGCGCTGACGGATTTCCTGCACCGAAACGGATACTTCCAGGCGTGCGTCCATGCCGAGCCCGACATCGATGATGCCCATCAGCTCGTCAACGTGAACTTCGTCGTGGCGATGGGGCAGCAGGCCCGAATCTCGTCCGTCAACATCGAAGGTCCAAGCTCGCAGGAAAGCGCGAGGCTCTTGCATTCCATGCAATCCATTTGGGCGCGACTAAAGGGAGGCATTCTCAGACCAGGCAAGACGTACTCGTCCGAGCGCATCGCAAGCGCGACAAGTCTGATGAGAAGAACGTTGACCCAGCAGCATCGCCTGGCCAGCAGCGTCAAGGAAAATCCACCAAGCTTCGACCCGGCGACGAACCGGGTGGCTGTCTCGTTCGCCGTGGAAATGGGGCCGGTGGTGATGGTGCGGGTCGAGGGAGCGCGGCTGAGCTGGGTCCCGTGGCTCTCCGGACGACAGAAAAAGAAGCTGATTCCGATCTACTCCGAAGGAAGCATCGACCGAGAACTCGTCGAGGAGGGGCGGAGAAACCTGACAGACTTCTTCCAAAAAAAGGGGTTCTTCGATGCCCAGGTAACAACCAAGTTCCAAAAAACAACGGACCAGATCCTGGTCGTGTACGAGGTCGACAAGGGAACGAAACACAAAGTCGCCCGTATCCTCTTCCACGGCAACTACGCGATAACGAGAGAAGAGTTGCTGGCCCAGGTTACCGTCAAGAAGGCTCACTTCTGGAGCCATGGAACGCTCACCCAAAAACTCCAGAAGCAGAGCGCCGCGAATATCCAATCTTTGTATCGCGATCGAGGCTACGAGGACGTCAAAGTCTCCCCGCGTACGGTGGATCACGAACCGCAGATCGACGTCGATTTCGATATCGAAGAGGGTGCACAGACCATTGTGGACAACGTGCAGGTCACCGGGAACAACAACGTACCGTACGCGCAGTTAACGGCGCCAAAAGGTTTTCAGTTGCGCTCGGGAACCCCGTATTCGCCAAGGAAGCTGGCGGATGATCGCAACCGCATTTCGGCAAACTACCTGGAACGCGGATACCTGAATGCTGACGTGCAGGCAAAGGCGACCAAAACCGCGACGGATCCGCATCGCGTGAACGTGTCTTATGCGATCAATGAACATCAGTTGGTCAGAATCGATCAGGTGGTCTATTTGGGACAGGAGCACACGCGAGAGTCACTGCTGGCAAAAACTGCGCAGATTCGGGTCGAGTCCCCGATGCGGCGGGGTCAATTGCTTGAGGCTGAAAGCCGCCTGTACGACCTTGGGATTTTCGACTGGTCCAGCGTAGGACCACGCAAGCCGATCGTGGATCAGACCGGTGAGATGGCGTTGGTGAAAGTGCATGAGGCGAAGAGAAATGAACTCACGTATGGATTCGGCTTCGAAATCTCACATCGTGGAGGGAACATTCCGACCGGCACTGTGGCGCTTCCGGGCGGAAGCGGCACTATCGGGCTGAATGGATATCAGATCGCACCCAGCCAGTCGACGTTTGCCAGTCCCAGGGGCACGATCGCGTTCACGCGCCACAACATGCGCGGTCTGGGAGAGACAGCCGCCGCATCGATCCTGGCATCCCGACTCGATAATCGGGCGTTGATTACGTACACCCAGCCTCATTTCTTCGGCTCAGGATGGAGTTCGTTGAGCAGCTTCTCGCTGGAACGCACCAGCGAGAATCCTCTTTTTACTGCTTCACTGGGAGACCTGTCGTTCCAAGTCGAGAGGCTGATCAGCCGCAAGCACAATACCCGCGTACAGCTTCGGTACGATTTCAACAAGACCTCGTTATCTCACCTCCTCGTGCCGGATCTCGTGCTGGAGCCGGACCGCAACGTGCGACTCTCGACTTTCTCCGGGACGCTGATCCACGACACGCGGGACAAGGCGCTCGATGCCCATCGCGGGATCTTCAGTACACTCGACTTCGGGATCACTCCGACGGCCCTGGGCTCGAGTGCCGATTTCACGAGGTTCTTCGGGCAGTTTGCGCATTATCAGCCGTTCCACTCCGTCGTATTCGCGAACAGTATCCGCCTCGGACTGGTGGCGCCTTTTGCGAATAGCTTCGTGCCTACCAGCCAGCTGTTCTTCTCCGGAGGAGGAACTTCTCTTCGTAGTTTTCCCATCGATCAAGCGGGTCCTCAGCGGCTGGTTCCGTTCTGCAATGTTCTTCAAGGGCAGTCCGGCTGCGTGAATATTACCGTCCCCGTCGGTGGGAGGCAGCTTTTCATCTTGAACTCCGAGGTGCGATTCCCGTTGGGGATCATGAAAGCACTCGGGGGCGTGGTCTTCTACGACGGAGGCAACGTATATCGATCCATTAACCTGCATGACTTCGTCAATAACTACACAAATACCGTGGGTTTCGGACTGCGTTACGCAACGCCAATCGGGCCGATCCGCATCGATATCGGTCACAACTTGAATCCGGTACCCGGCATCAAGCCAACGCAGTACTACATCACAATCGGACAGGCATTTTAGGTGGTCTCATGACTTGGAAACGGCGGATCGGGTGGGCGGCGATTGCATTCGGAGTTTTGATTCTGGTCGTCGTGATCGGCGGCTACTTCTATTTGAAAAGCGCTTCATTTCAGAGGTATGCACTTTCCAAAATTGCCCAGGTTGCGGACGAGGCGACCGGCGGTAAGGCGACCATCGGGGGCATGGATTTCAGCCTCTCACAACTGACAGCAAGTCTGTATGACATCACCGTGCGAGGTACCGAGTCCCGGCAGCAGCCGCCACTGCTGCATGCGGACAAACTGACTGTTCGGATCAAAATTCTTTCGTTCTTGCATCATCAAGTCTCGGTTCGGGAGTTGCTCATCGACCATCCAGTCGCACACATTGAGGTGAGCCGCAGTGGGACCAGTAATCTGCCATCCGCACCACACAGCAAAAATAGCAGCCGTACGGATCTGTTTGATCTCGCCGTGGGGCACGTACAGCTAACGAATGGCGAGGTCAACTACAACGATCAGAAGACTCCCCTATATGCGGATTTATATGATCTGACGACCGATGTTCGATTCGGCTCGCTGCCCAAGAGATATGATGGCTCACTGTTCTACCGGAATGGTCACATCAGCTACGGCAACCGCGCCGCGCTTCCTCACGACCTTGATCTGCGCTTCACCGCGACGCCGGACAAGCTCGATGTGCATTCTGCGGTTTTGAGAGTCGGCTCCTCAGACATTTCTCTCCACGCACAACTTGTCAACTATTCCGACCCCGTTGCGGACGGAAACTACCAGATCAGGATTCACACGCAGGACCTCTCCCGCTTCTCGCCGAGCGCCCAGGCTGAAGGTGACGTGGTACTCAGCGGAGAACTGCATTATGCGACGCAACCGAATCAACCGCTGCTGCGGAACGTTAGTGTGACCGGGAAGTTAGCGAGCGACGCCTTGGCGGCGGCCGCATCGGGAAGACGACTTGAGTTACGCAGGCTCGAAGCAGGCTATCAACTCGCTTGCGGAAACCTCAAGATTAGCAACTTGAGCGTGGGATTGCTCGGTGGACGCGTCGTTGCCAATGCGGAAATGAATCACCTCGACGGAACACCTGAGTCCAGAGTACGCGCGAGTTTGCAGGGTGTCTCCCTTCGAGCTCTGCAGCGGCTCTCAGGGACTCAGAGCATTCCGGAAGCCACGGTGTCGGGAACACTCGCTGGGACCGCTGAGGCCGCCTGGAAAGGAGCGATGGACAAACTGAAAGCCCGCTCAGATCTGACCGTGCAAGCGCGTGCTGAAAGCAACACACATTCCTCGGCAGCGGAAGTACCAGTGAAGGGGGCGATTCACCTGACGTACGACGGAGCGAGTGGTTCGGTGGAGTTGCATAACACTGCGCTACGAATGCCTTCTGCGATCCTCACAGCACAAGGAACCATCAGCGAGCGTTCGAGTTTGCAGATTCAGATGGTGACAGACGATTTGCACCAACTAGCGGTACTGGCCTATTCATTCCGGCAAGGCCAGAACGCGGTGCCGGCAGTCTCGGGTCGCGCCACGGTCAATGCGTTAGTACAAGGATCGGTGAAAAATCCGAACATAACGGCACGGCTCAATGCTCAGAATTTGCAAGTGGAAGGAAGCGAATGGAGCGGTGCCAACTTAACGCTGCTGGCAAATCCTTCGCAATTGACGGTCGAGAATGGTTCTCTGGCGAATGCGCACAAGGGCAAGGCAACTTTCGATGCCAAGGTCAAGCTGCACAACTGGTCGTATCAGCCGAATGATCCCGTCCAGGCGCGGCTTAACGCGCAACAGATGAGAATTACGGACCTGCTGCAGATCGCGAATCAACACTACCCAGTGTCCGGCGATCTCACGGCGAACTTGGCATTCAATGGTTCTCAGCTAGATCCCGCCGGCTCAGGGCAGATCGCGATCGCAAATGCGAGTGTCTACGGCGAGCTACTGCAGCGCTTAACGACGAACATTCAAGCTGAAAACGGGTCTATTGCCACCAGAATGACGGCAGCGTCGCAGGCCGGCACCATCCACGCTGATCTGTCATACACCCCGAAAACGAAAGCGTACAAATTAAAGGTCGACGCTCCGGGTGTGGTGCTGCAAAAGCTGAAGCTGCTGCAGGCGAAGAATGTTCCGGTGACCGGCACTTTGAACGCCGCCGTCAGCGGCGAAGGCACAGTAGAAGATCCGCAACTACTGGCCACGGTGGAAATTCCTGAATTACAGGCGCATGGACAATCCATCTATGCAATGAAGGCACAAGCTCGAGTTGCGCAACACAAGCTCGATGTGAACATGGATTCAGAAGTATCGCAGGTGCCCGTCCGCGCCCACGGAGAAGTCGCGCTGACCGGCGACTACAACGCAGACGCGAGCATCGATACCGGTACGGTTCCGCTCGACGCAATCATGGCCGCCTACGCGCCCAGCGTGCCATCCGGCTTTCAGGGGCAGACCGAGTTGCACGCCACCCTAAGCGGACCCTTGAAGAACAAGGCACGATTGCAAGCACATCTCTCGATTCCAGTGTTGAAGGCAAGCTATCAACAGCTGCAGATCGGGATTGCAAAGCCGATCCGTGCTGATTACGCGAATTCGGTAGTGTCTCTACAGCCGTCGGAAATAGAGGGAACCGGAACGAAGCTCAATTTCGAGGGTAAGGTGCCGCTATCGGGCCCCACTGCCCCTACCTTGGCCGCACAGGGAACAGTAGATCTCCGTATCGTTCGGATTGTTGTCCCGAACGTTTCCAGCGGCGGCACGGTCGATCTGGACGTTCATTCATCGCTATCGAACGGAAGAGCCGCCATAGGAGGGCAACTCAAGCTCAAGAACGTCGCCATGTCGACAGCTGATGCTCCAGTAGGAATTGAAAAGCTGAATGGCACCGTTCAAATCCTGAATGACCGCTTGGAACTGTCGGACGTGAACGGCCAGATGAACGGCGGGCAGGTGACATTTGGAGGTTCAGTCACCTACCGTCCCAGCGTACAATTCGCGCTCGCCGTGCAGTCGAAGTCGGTGCGCTTACTCTATCCAACTGGTCTGCGCAGCCTCCTGGACGCGAATCTCGCCCTCAGCGGAACGACTGCGGCCTCGACGTTGAATGGCCGTATTCTGATCGACGGGCTGTCATTTACGCCCGACTTCGACCTCTCCAGCTTCGCTGATCAGTTCAGCACCGGAGGGACGGTGTCGCAGCCCGGTTTTGCCGACACCGTACACCTCGCCATCGCCGTGCAGTCGAGCGAGAACCTGAATGCAACGAGCTCTCAAGTGAGTATCGAGGGACAAGCCGCATTGCAGGTGGGTGGAACGGCTGCAAATCCCGTGGTCACGGGTCGTACAACCCTGACATCCGGCGAACTCTTCTACCGCAATGTGCGTTATGAACTCCAGAATGGGGTAATCACATTCGACAATCCCAATGAGACGCACCCAGTCCTCAACATTGCGGTCAGTACCACAATCGAGCAATACAATCTGACACTCACTTTGCGCGGCCCGCTCGACAAATTAACCACGTCGTATGTCTCCGACCCACCGTTGGCCACGGCGGACATTATCAATCTCGTAGCCCGCGGCAAGACGACGCAAGAGGCGGCCGCGAGCAGTCAAAGCACCGATTCGATGATCGCATCACAGGTAGCAGGTCAGCTTAGCAGCAGCGTGCAGAAACTCGCGGGTATTTCAAGCCTTTCGATCGATCCCACTCTTGGCGGCAATCAGAACCCCTCAGCGCGCGTCGCAATTCAGCAAAGGGTGACACGGAACATGCTCTTCACGTTCTCGACCGATGTCTCTCAACCGGGCAGCGAAATCGTGCAGGGTGAGTATCAGATCAACAAACGCTGGTCGGTCAGTGTTGAAAGAGATCAATTGGGCGGAGTGTCGGTCGATGGACGCTATCACACCAGGTTCTGAACTTTTCGTCTGAACACAACCGCCGGCTTGCTTTGCCCCTCAATGGTATACCCAGCGTGAGTTGCGATATCCGTGCGT